>JAEEGL014320598.1_pt1 | contig 12538 bp, 13 predicted proteins | sample 9134231 | NCBI WGS metagenome assembly JAEEGL01 (sample SAMN16246548, study PRJNA631951) | gut metagenome | biome: gut microbiome; feature: rumen; material: fiber-attached | host: Bos | place: Iran: Karaj | collected 2018-10
CGTGGGAGTTCGAGTCTCCTCCTCTTCACTCAAATCCCAAAGAAGAACTCTGGAGAGAGTTCCTTCAAAAGACATTGACATACGTATCCATGCAAACGCGGAAATAGCTCAGTTGGTAGAGCACAACCTTGCCAAGGTTGGGGTCGCGAGTTCGAGTCTCGTTTTCCGCTCTAGAAAATAATGGTTCATAATAAATTAAGGGATTTTTAGTGATTTTTGTTTGCGAAAATGGAAATCACGTGTGCGGAAATAGCTCAGTTGGTAGAGCACAACCTTGCCAAGGTTGGGGTCGCGAGTTCGAGTCTCGTTTTCCGCTCATCATTAGACATTCGTTTTTTCATAGCATTCGTGTATCAGAGGTCGTGAGATTTCTGGTACATTTTTTTGATGCCTAATCACAACTTTTTGGTGTTTGACCACAACTTTTTTGATGTCTGGCCACAACCATAAGAGAGAATGAAAAACCGCTGTTTCCGAAGGACAGATGACCGTCAACAGGAAACAGCGGTTTGATGTTTGGAGAAAGAAGGGCTTTCAAAGAACGCCCTTGCTGCTGGGCAATTGGAACTTGTAGATGTCGCGCTTGACCGCCATCTTGATGCTGCGGGCAAGTGCCTTGAAGATTCCTTCAATCTTGTGGTGTTCATTGTCGCCCTCAGCCTTGATGTTGAGATTCATGCGAGCGGCATCGCTGAACGACTTGAAGAAATGGAGGAACATCTCAGTAGGCATATCCCCCACCCGTTCGCGTTTGAATTCAGCGTCCCACACCAACCAAGGACGACCGCCAAAGTCGAGCGCCACCTGGCAAAGACAATCATCCATCGGGAGTGTGTAGCCATATCGCTCAATGCCTCGCTTGTCGCCAAGCGCTTTCGCAATGCACTCGCCAAGAGCAATGCCTGTATCCTCGATGGTGTGGTGTTCATCCACATTGAGGTCTCCCTTCACGTGGATGCGGAGGTCGATGGAACCATGTTTTCCTATCTGCTCCAGCATGTGGTCGAAGAAACCGAGCCCTGTTTGGATGTCGCACTGTCCTGTTCCGTCGAGATTAAGAGAGATGTCTATGTCTGTCTCTTTCGTGGTGCGACGCACAGAAGCCGTTCGTTCACCCGCAAAGAGAATCTCCGTAATTTCATCCCACGACTGAACATTGTCGCCAAGAATCAGATACTTGCAACCAAGATTCTCCGCCAGTTGCTTGTCTGTCTGACGATCGCCGATGACGTATGAGTTGGCAAGGTCATACTCCCCTGTCATATACTTCCCCATCATACCTGTTCCTGGCTTGCGAGTGGGCAGATGATCTTCTGGGAAAGAGCGGTCGATAAGGATGTCATCAAATGTGACGCCCTCTCCTTTCAAGGTGTTGAGCATGAGGTTGTGCGTTGGCCAAAAGTCGGCTTCGGGATATGAAGCCGTTCCAAGCCCGTCCTGATTGCTCACCATCACAAACTCGAAATCAAGTTTGGTGCGGATGAAATTAAGATTGCGAATCACACCCGGAACAAACTGAAACTTCTCGAAAGAATCAATCTGTTCGTCTGCCGGTTCCACGAGAATGGTTCCGTCGCGGTCGATAAAAAGTGCCGTCTTCATATGTCATTGGGCGGTTTACAGGTTACAGTTCTTGTTTACTCACACATATTGGCGGAGTGCTGCCAGAAGTTTGGTGTTCTCCTCTTTCGTACCCACCGTGACACGAAGGCAATCGCCACAAAGATGTACACGATTGCGATTGCGCACAATGACGCCTTTCTGCACCAAATACCTGTAGATGCCATCAGCATCTGTCACCTTCACAAGAATGAAGTTGGCATCGGTCGGATAGGCCTTTTTACAAAGGGGCAAGATTTTGAGTGCCTTGATGAGCGTTTCACGTTCTTCGAGTATCATGGTGATGTGGCGTTGCAGCAGCGTCACATTGCTCAGTATCTCCATCGCCTTCTTCTGTGTGAGCACATTCACGTTGTAAGGATACTTGACCTTGTTGAAAAGTCCGATAATCTCGGCACTTGCAAATGCCATACCCAAACGGATTCCTGCTGCTCCCCACGCTTTGGAGAAGGTGGCCAGCACGATGAGATTGGGATACTTCTGGATGTCAAGACGGAAAGGGCGTTGCAGCGAAAAGTCACTATATGCCTCATCCACAATTACAATACCTTGGAACGTCTTAACAATTTGCTCTATCTTTTCACGTTGGAACGCATTACCAGTAGGGTTGTTGGGCGAGCAGATAAAGATGATTTTCGTGTTCTCATCACACGCCGACAAGATGGCATCAGGGTCGATGTCATACTCTTCGTTGAGCGACACCTTTCTGTACTCCACATCGTTCACATCGGCACACACCTCATACATGCCATAGGTGGGATCTATCGCCACCACGTTATCCTTGCCCGGACGACAGAAAACACGATAGGGCAAATCTATCGCCTCATCGCTACCGTTTCCCAAGAAGATGTTCTCAACAGGCACATTCTTCAAGGGAGAAATCATCTGCTTCAACTGCTCCTGCAACGGGTCGGGATAGCGGTTCACACCATTAGGATAAGGATTCTCGTTGGCATCGAGAAAAGCATCCGCCTTCACGCCCTTGAACTCATCGCGGGCGCAACTATATGGTTTGAGTGCCCAAATGTTCGGGCGCACTAATTCTTGAAGTGATTTCATAATGATTGAAGTCTTACAGTCATTGCATTCTTGTGGGCATCCAGTTGTTCCGCTTCGGCCATCAGTTCAACAGCACGACCGATGGAACGAATGCCCTTGGCTGATAGTTCTTGGAAAGTAATCTTTCGGCAGAACGAATCGAGGTTCACACCGCTATACGCTTTTGCATAGCCCGATGTAGGCAGGGTGTGGTTGGTTCCCGAAGCATAGTCGCCAGCCGATTCGCAAGAGTAGTGACCAAGGAAAACACTTCCTGCATTCACCACCCTATCGGCAAACGGCATATAATTGTCCATAGACAGAATCAGGTGTTCGGGCGCATATTCGTTGGTCATCTCAAGAGCCTCATCCATATCCTTCACAATAATCAGTTTCGAATACTGCAAAGACTTCTCGGCAATCTCCTTACGGGGCAAAAGAGCCAACTGACGAGCCACTTCGGCATTCACCTTCTCTGCCATCGATTCAGATGTGGTGATAAGGATGACCTGCGAATCCACACCGTGTTCTGCCTGAGAGAGCAAGTCGGCAGCCACAAAGGTTGGATTAGCCGTCTCGTCTGCCACCACAGCCACTTCAGAAGGACCTGCAGGCATATCAATGGCCACATCGTGCAAACTCACCTGTTGCTTGGCCGCCATCACAAACTGATTGCCCGGCCCGAATATCTTGCTGACTTTCGGCACAGATTCTGTTCCGTAAGCCATCGCACCAATTGCCTGAACGCCACCTGCCTTGAAGATTTTGCTGACACCAGCCACCTTGGCTGCCATCAGAATGGCAGGATGCACCTTTCCCTCACGATTGGGAGGCGTACAGAGCACGATTTCTTGACATCCCGCAATCTTGGCAGGAGTGGCCAGCATGAGCACAGTGGAGAACAGGGGCGCTGTGCCTCCTGGGATGTAAAGGCCCACCTTCTCTATAGGTACTGATTTCTGCCAGCACACCACACCCGAAGCGGTTTCCACTTTCTCGCCCTCAAACTTCTGAGTAGCATGGAACTTCTCAATATTGGCATGAGCCAATTGCAAGGCTGCCTTCAAGTCATCAGACACCAGTTCTTCCGCTTCGGCCATTTCCGCTGCAGAAACTGCCAACGAGTCAAGCCTCACTTTGTCGAACTTCTCTTCAAAGGCTTTCACCGCAGCATCACCATCTTGCCGAACCTGATCAAGCACGGTCTTCACCGTCTCGCGCAGTTCAGAAGCATCGCGATGCGGACGTTCAAGCAGAGCCGTCCACTCCGTCGGGTTTGGATATTTTATGATGTTCATTTTTTGCTTCGTTCGGTTACAATATCATCTTTTCAATGGGTGTCACCAAGATGCCTTCTGCACCAAGCGCTTTCAACTGACCCACAATCTCCCAGAAGTGTTTCTCGTCCAGAACCGCATGTACAGAACACCAATCTTGGTCAGCCAACGGAATGATAGTGGGACTCTTCAATCCTGGAAGCACCTTCACGATTTCATTCAGACGTGCCTTCGGAGCATTCATGCGCACATATTTCTTGTCTTCGGCAATCAGCACAGACTCAATACGGAAAAGAAGGTCATCAAGAATGGCCTGCTTCTCCTCAGAAAGGTTTGGTGTGCCGATGAGCAATGCCTCGCTCTTCATCACCACCTCCACTTCCTTGAGGTTGTTGCTAACTAATGTGGAACCTGAACTTACGATGTCGAAGATTCCATCAGCAAGTCCGATGCCCGGAGCAATCTCCACAGAACCTTGAATCACGTGGATTTCTGTCTTCACACCCTTCTCTTCCAAGAATTTCCGCAGGATGACAGGATAGGAAGTCGCTATCTTCTTCCCGTTGAACCACTCCACGCCAGGATAGTCGATAGCCTTCGGAATGGCTAAAGAGATGCGACACTTGCTGAAGCCCAAACGCTTCACCACGTCGGCATCTTCACCACGCTCCACAAATTCGTTCTCGCCCACGATACCCACATCGGCCACACCATCAGCAACTGTCTGTGGAATATCATCATCGCGGAGGAAAAGCACCTCCAATGGGAAGTTTGAAGACTGAACGAGCAACGTGCGCTTGCTCGAACTCACCTTGATACCCGTCTCCTTCAGAAGATTCATTGTGTCTTCGAAGAGACGGCCTTTTGATTGTACTGCTATACGTAACATATATAATTTCGTTTTTGTTCTTATTGAAAAATGTAATGATATTGAATGCCTCAATTGAGGGCTCCCAGAAACGTCATGATTGTCTTGTTCGATGGGATATAAGTGGCAATGTAAGGACGACGACGATTGGGTTCGTCGTGTCGGAAGAACTCCAGAATGGAACTGTATGGATAACGACTGGTATCGAACACAATATAGTCGTAATCTCTGTACAGCACATCCGTACTGGGCATATCGCCCAACCGGGAATGGAACACATCATAGCAGAAGTGGTGCTTCTCCGCGATGTGCTTCATGTCGTCAAGATTCCGTCCGTCACTCACAATCAAGAACTTCAATTGTTCCATTTCGATTGACTTGCGCGACAAGGCTTTCGTCTTTTGCATCACATAGGACATTGCCCCTCGCATCACCACCGTCAGCATGATGAATGTAGAATAGATGATGCTGTAATGCGCAAAATGCTTCTTGAAGAAGATGACCATCGCCTTGTGGAAAGCATTCACGTATTTGAGGGAGTCCTTCTTGGTGCTCTCCCCTTTGTAGTGCAGAATCTGCGTGGGAAGATAATAGTTCTTATAACCCGCCTTCAATATACGATAACTGAGGTCAATGTCCTCACCATACATGAAGAAGGCTTCATCAAGCAATCCCACTTTATCCAGAGCCGACTTGCGAATGAACATGAATGCACCACTCACAATTTCAATCGGATTGATGGCCTGCTTATTGAGATACTGCATGTAATAGCGACCAAAGAGGCGACTCTTCGGAAACAAGGCACCCAACCCCGACATCTTGCAGAACGCGACGAAAGGTGTTGGCACTCCTCGACGAGACTCTGGCGCGAAAGAGCCATCCACTTTCAACATGCCGACACCACACATGCCTGCCTGCGGGTTCTTATCCATGAAGTCTATGCACTCTCTGAACGTGCGCTCACCTACAAACGTGTCGGGATTCAGCAACAGCACATACTCACCACGTGCCTCGCGTATAGCCTGATTGTTGGCACGTGAAAAGCCCACGTTCTCATCATTCTCAATATAACGAACCCATGGGAACCGCCCTTTCAAAGATGGCAAAGAGTCGTCGGAACTGTTGTTGTCAACCACAAACACCTCACCACACACACCCGTCAAGGCTTTCTCCACCGAGAGCAAACACTGCTCAAGGTAATACCGCACGTTGTAGTTTACTATGACTATGGAGAGTTTCATTCCTATTCCTTATTAACTCCTTCGAGATAGGAGGAGATTTTATCGCCAGAAGGCCAACAATAAACGGTAACACTCACCGCTATGAGCGCACAAAAAGCACCTGTGATGCTCATGGTCATATAGTAAGCCACAATGCTGAACACAGCAGCAACACACAAGATGCCCAACCTTACAGCACTCCATATATGATAAGACTTCAGAGCCTCCTCGTTGTTCATGCGACGCAACCCTTTGGTCGTATTCAACGTGAACAACTTAATGGCTAAAGGAACTCCCACGATGGTCAACGTGATGGCAATCGTGTCCAGCCAAAATTCCTCCGACGAATGTGGCAGCACCATCCCGTTCGGAATGATGTCAAGTTCGCCCAACACTATCGTTGCAACAACAATCAGCCACACCACTATTATTTCGGCCTTCAACGTGTTCGACAATTTCTGTATATATTTTACCATATGTTTATTTTTTCAATTCTCTTCTTTTCTAACCTGCGACAAGAACGGTTTGTGTAAATGCACGATGTCACATCCTTTTATTTGCCTGTGAACGGAACCCTGTTGACCAGCGAACGTCCCAGCGTCACTTCATCCGTATATTGCAATTCGTCGTTAATGCTCATACCTCTTGCCAACACCGTCAGTTTCACATCTGGATACTGGCTCAGTTTACGGGAAATGTAAAAATTGGTGGCATCGCCCTCCATTGTTGAACTCAAGGCAAATATCACCTCGGCCACATCTCCCCTATCCACACGCTCAACAAGACTGTCTATCTCCAACTGACCAGGCCCCACTCCATCCATCGGAGAAATGACGCCTCCCAGCACATGATAGAGACCGTGATACTGCATCGTCTGCTCGATGGCCATCACATCCTGCACATTCTCAACCACACAGATGATAGAACGGTCGCGGGCGGAACTGGCACAAATCTGACACACATCCTCATCACTAATATTGTGACACACACTGCAATAATGCACTTCGTGGCACAACGTCGACACAGCATCCGTGAAAGCATCAATCTTGCCGACATCCAAACGCAACATGTGCAGCACCAGCCGCATGGCCGTCTTGCGTCCGACACCCGGCAACTTGGAAAACTCATCTACGGCACGTTCCAACAATGCTGACGAATACTGCTGACTCATCTTTCTCTCTTTCTTTTTTCAGAAATCAGGTGCAAAGGTAACACTTTTCAGCGGGTTGACAAAAAAAAGTGCCTGCAATCATGGAATTGCGGGCACTTTTGCTTTTGTTTTAATCATTAGTCACCTCTTCTTCGAGAAGAAATTAAAGACTCCCCTAAAAGTCTGGAAGGCCTTGTAGGCAGAGATGCCATATCCAATGTAGTTCATATACTTGTTGGAAGACCTCAAGAAGATGCTGGTGGGCGACACAAAGCAATCGGTGACATCATTTTTCAACCTGTCAACTCCATAAGTGATTTGTCGCTGCGTATGCTCCTTCTCTGAGCGGATGTCTTCAAGTGACGTGTATTTCTGCTTTTTCATCGCTCACCTCCTTCCTCTTCCTCGTCTTCCAACTCTTGCACGAGACTTTCTGCCAACTTGCGTATTTGCTCGTTCTTGGAAGACTTGGACATCATTTGCTCCGTAATGGTTGGCACCTCCAGGAATTGCTTGCTGAACATCCGCACAAACGGATTCTCCACCAACGGTTTCCGGAGTAAGAAGATAAACAGAATGATGAGCAGCAAAGAACCGCCTACAATGTAGTAACTGAGCATTTCGTTGCCTATCAACAAGTTCAGCGTCTTCACCAAGCCTGTGCTCAGGAAGAAGATGGCACTCGTGGCCAAAGCCATCGTCACGGCAGCCAACACCACAAAGGTGGTCACCATCGTCAGACGCTCCGTGGCCTCCAAACGGAGGTAGCGCTCCACACGATAGGCCAATCGGCGAAGATCATTGCTTACCCTATTGGTCATATCTGCACTCATCCTTTCATGTTTTTGAAATTCAAACTACTATCCTTCAGAAGAGAGTTACTCTGCGTCGAAGTCCTCAGCAGGCACCAGTTCCTTCTTCTTGCCGATATTCTTGATTTCATCTATCAACTTGTCAAAGCCTTCCTTGTCAAGTTTGATACCGCGCTTCTCGAGCGCTTCCTTGATTTTAGCACGCTGGTCAACACCCTTTTCCGGGGCGAACAGAAGACCCACTGCTGCGCCTGCGATTGCACCACCCAAAAAAGCAGCGGCCAATGCAATACCATCACCTTTTGTCATAGTCTTGTGAATGTTTTTAAGGTTTATAAATTTTGTTAATTATTTAGTTTTTGATGACAAAGATACAACTTTATCCATAAAAACAAACACTTTTTTCATCATTTAACTTTTTTTTGCACTCGGCTGCTTTGTCATGTGACAAATAAATCTTACCTTTGTGGAAAATCTTTCTAATTATAATAAGGAGAAAAAATGATGAAAAAGAATCTTATGTTGGGTTTGGCACTGATCGCCGCCCTTGCCTTCGTTTCATGTAAGACAAAAGAAAGCAGTTACAAGAAGGCGTATGAAAAAGCAAAAGCACAGGAAATGGCCAGAGCAAATGCTGGCGACCAAGTTGAAACGGCTCCAGTGGCCGTCACTCCCGTTGTGACCACCCCCGTCGTCACTAACACTGAGAATGACGCCCAGGAGCGCCTCACCGTCCTGAACGGCGGAACCCTGAAGGCATTCAACGTTGTGTGCGGTTCTTTCGGTGTTGAAGCCAATGCCAACAACCTCCGCAACACCCTCGTTGCCAAAGGCTATTCTGCACAGGTGGCTTACAACGCAGAGAAAAACATGTACCGTGTCATCGCTTCCTCTTTCGACGACCGTGCATCAGCCGTTCAGTCTCGCGACCAACTTCGTGGCACTTACCCCGACGCTTGGATTCTCTACAGAACATACTAATCGATTATATCATTCACGCAAGCAAACGGCAACCATCATTCGTTTTGGTGGCTGCCGTCTTTTTTTCATGGAACAACTACTTCAGATAACAGAAGATGTCAGCGGCATCATTTGGGGATGGCCCATGATTATCCTCCTGCTTGGCACACATCTTTTTTTGACCATCAGATTGAAATTCCCTCAACGGAAGATCTGGACAGCCATCAAACTTTCGGTAAGCAAGGACAAGGACGCAACGGGCGACGTGAGCCAGTTTGGCGCATTGGCCACCTCATTGGCTGCCACAATTGGAACAGGCAACATCATCGGTGTAGCGACTGCGGTAAGCCTGGGTGGCCCGGGATCGGTGCTTTGGTGTTGGCTGACCGGTGTGCTGGGTATCGCCACAAAGTACAGCGAGGGGTTGCTTGCCATCAAATATCGGGAGAGAACGGCTGACGGCAGAATGCTGGGCGGTCCGATGTATGCGCTGGAAAAAGGGCTGAAGATGAGGTGGCTTGGTGTACTGTTTTGCGTGTTTGCCGCTGTAGCATCGTTCGGCATCGGCAACACCGTGCAGGCAAACGCCATCAGCGAGAACATCTCGTTGGTGATGGAAGGCTGGATAGACCCCGAAACAACCAAAATGATTACAGGCTTTGTGTTGGCGGCAGTTGTCGGCTTTGTCGTGATTGGCGGTGTGAAAAGCATCGCACGTTGGTGTACGACTCTGGTTCCAATGATGGCTCTTCTGTATGTGTTGGGATGTATTTACATCTTGTGTGTGAACCACGCTTATCTGACGGAGGCTCTCTCACTCATTTTCAATGAGGCTTTCTCTCTGAAGGCCGTAGGTGGCGGAACCGCAGGCACAGTCCTGATGGTTGCAGCACGATATGGTATTGCCCGCGGACTCTTCTCGAACGAGTCTGGTATGGGTTCCGCTCCCATTGTGGCTGCGGCAGCACAGACAAAGAACCCTGTTCGTCAGGCTTTGGTGTCCTCCACGGGTACATTCTGGGACACGGTGGTCATCTGTGCCATCACGGGGTTAGTCATCGTGTCGAGCATCATCGCTTATCCAGAAATTAACCAAGAGGATGGCGGCATGCTGACCAAGAAGGCCTTCGGCATGATTCCTTATATTGGCACCCCCATCCTGACGTTCGGCATCATCACGTTTGCCTTCTCCACCATCTTGGGATGGAGTTACTATGGTGAACGCGCTATGGAGTATCTGGCAGGCAAGCGCAGCATTGTCTTCTACCGCATCCTCTACATCCTGCTGGTGTTTGCAGGCTCGACGATGAGCCTTGCGCTGGTGTGGAACTTGGCCGACATCATGAATGCCTTCATGACCATACCGAACCTCGTTTCATTGTTGCTGCTGTCGGGCGTGCTGGCCAAGGAGACACAACACTATCTGTGGAATAAGAATTTGGACGAAGAGCAGAAAGAATAAAAAAGAAAAGACAAGGGAAGAAGATATGATACAGGATCTTTGCATTATCATGTTGACTGCTGGCATCACCAGCCTGTTGTTCAAACTGTTCAAGCAGCCTGTCGTGCTGGGTTACATTGTAGCAGGCATGCTGGTAGGTCCCCACGTGCTGGGCGAAGCATGGGTAAGCAACAAGGAGAACGTGGAAACATGGGGAGAGATTGGCGTGCTCTTCCTCCTGTTCAGCCTCGGATTAGAGTTCTCGTTCAAGAAACTGCTGAAAGTGGGCAGCACGGCTGTCATTGGTGCAGGTGTCATCGTTGTGGGCATGATGTGTGTTGGCATGCTGATCGCCTATCTTCTGGGTTGGGACAGCATGAACGCTCTGTTCCTCGGCGGAATGCTCTGCATGTCCTCCACCACCATCGTCTTCAAAGCGATAGAAGAAGCAGGATTGCGCAGCCACCGGTTTGCCGGAGTTTGTTTCGGCATTCTGATTGTGGAAGACCTCTTTGCTGTGGTGCTCATGGTGTTGCTCACCTCCATCGCCGTCAAGAACGAGTTTGAAGGCAAGGAACTGTTGTGGCAAGTGGGAAAACTGGTCATGTACATCGCTTTGTGGTTTGTGTTGGGCATTCTGATGATTCCGACATTCCTGAAGAAATTCAAGAAGCACCTCAACGACGAAACCCTGACCATCGTCTCTATCGGCCTCTGCCTCGGCATGGTGTTGCTGGCTGTTCAATCAGGCTTCAGCAGCGCGCTGGGTGCCTTCGTGATAGGTTCCGTGTTGGCTGAAACGGTTGATGCCGAGCGCATTGAGCATCTGGTTCAACCTGTCAAGAACATATTCGGTTCCATCTTCTTCGTGTCCGTCGGCATGATGATTGACCCGGCCTTGCTGCTACAATACTGGCTACCCATCACCATCATCACGTTAGTCGTCATTTTCGGACAAATTCTCTTCGGCAGTTTTGGCACGCTCCTCTCGGGACAACCGCTCAGAGTGTCGTTGCAGACAGGCTTTTCGTTGGTGCAAATAGGTGAATTTGCCTTCATCATCGCCAATCTCGGACAAAGTCTGCATGTGACCGATTCAAGCCTCTACCCCACAGTTGTGGCTGTCAGCGTCATCACAACCTTTCTAACTCCTTACATCATGCGCCTCGCCTACCCTACGCTCGCATTCTTTGAAAACCACATGAACGAAAACACCAAAAAGATGCTCGACAGTTACACCGAGAAACGGCAGGCAGGCTTTTCAAGGAAGAGGGATCAATTAAAGATGGCTGCCCCTTGGCGCCTCATCAAATTCCTTCTGCTCAAACTTGCTATGGCGCCAGGCATCAACCAACTGTTGCGTGTCTTCAACGAAAACCTCTATGCCCGCGAACGACTGGCCGAATCGCAACGAGGATTGGAACGCGAGGTGGAGAATTCATTGATCAGCCTCGAAATGAACATCGCCGAGGTGGATGTGCCCAACAATTCTGCTTTTGCAGGCAAAGCACTCAAGGAACTCAACATCCGCAACATCACGGGAGCCAACATCGTGCGCATCATTCGTGGCGGAATCAACATCAACGTTCCTGGCGGCAATCATCGCCTCTATCCTGGCGACCGTATCATCCTGGCTGGTTCCGACACCGATGTGGCAGCCTTCCAAAAAATGCTGGAAACCAGCCTCACCACCAATGAAGAAATGGACAGCAGGAGCAGCAATATCATATTGGACAACTTCACCATCACGGCCGACTCTCCCCTTTGTGGCAAGAGCATCCTCAAATCAGGCATCCGCGAAAAGGGTGGCTGCATCGTGATGGGACTCGTCCGACCCTCCGAGGATTTCTACACCAATCCCGACCCCAACCTCGTCATACAGGAAGACGACATCATCATTGTGGCTGGCGAGGAACAGAAAATGCACGATTTCTTCTCCCAAACAGCAAATTCCAATCCGAAAATTTGGTCATAAACCGAAAAGGCAGTACCTTTGCGGCCACTTACCATCATCGGGGATGACTGGATTTGACAGCAAGATGAGGTGGTACGTAAGCATGCAGAGAGTCGATGCCCCTCTCTCAAATCTCAGACATCAAAGAATTAATTGGCGAAACTCGTTACGCTCTCGCTGCCTAATCGAAGCATAGTA
>JAEEGL015525470.1_pt1 | contig 12538 bp, 9 predicted proteins | sample 9134231 | NCBI WGS metagenome assembly JAEEGL01 (sample SAMN16246548, study PRJNA631951) | gut metagenome | biome: gut microbiome; feature: rumen; material: fiber-attached | host: Bos | place: Iran: Karaj | collected 2018-10
CGCTTTCGCTTCGATCTGGCGGATACGCTCACGGGTAACGTTGAATTCCTTGCCGACTTCTTCCAGGGTGCGCTGATGGCCGTCATCCAGACCGAAACGGAGGCGGAGCACCTTTTCCTCACGGGGGGTCAGGGTGTCCAGCACATCCATGAGCTGTTCCTTCATCAGGGCGAAGGAAGCGGCTTCCGCAGGAGCAGGGGCATCCTCATCGGGAATGAAATCACCCAGATGGCTGTCTTCCTCCTCGCCGATGGGCGTCTCCAGGGAGACCGGTTCCTGAGCGATCTTGATGATCTCGCGGACCTTGATCTCGGAAATGCCCATTTCTTTGGCAATCTCTTCCGGGGTAGGCTCGCGGCCGTATTCCTGGAGAAGCTGGCGGGAAATCCGGATCAGCTTGTTGATGGTTTCAACCATATGCACGGGAATGCGGATCGTACGGGCCTGGTCCGCGATGGCACGGGTGATGGCCTGACGGATCCACCAGGTGGCATAGGTGGAGAATTTGAAGCCTTTCCGGTAGTCGAATTTCTCGACAGCCTTGATCAGACCCAGATTGCCTTCCTGAATCAGGTCGAGGAAAAGCATGCCACGGCCCACATAGCGCTTGGCGATGGAAACCACCAGGCGGAGGTTTGCCTCAGCCAGCTTCTGCTTGGCACTTTCGTCACCGGCTTCAAGCTGCTTGGCGATCTCGATCTCTTCTTCCGCAGTCAGCAACGGAACCTTGCCGATCTCCTTGAGATACATCCGGACCGGATCGTCGATGCTGATCCCTTCCGGTACGCTCAGGTCAATGGGGGTATCCCCTTCGATCCGGGCCACTTCAGCAGCCTGGTCGGCGGCCTGTTCATCCGTCAGGGTAACCTGACGGTCCGCGTTGTCGTTCACAACGGAAACGCCGTAGGCTTCGAGCGTTTCCAGGATGTGGTCCAGCTGGTCTGCATCCAGATCCATACCGTTCACACGGTCCATAATCTCTTTATAGGTAATCGTGCCCTTGGATCTGCCGAAATCATACAGCTCGTCCAGGCGGTTCTGTTTCGATTCAGGTGAAAGCGACAATGGAATCCTCTCCTTTGATTTGGCAAAAAGCCGGTCTGCCCCGGAAGGGTAAGCTTTCTTCAGGGACGGTGGTTCATTTCAGCTTTTTCAGCTTATCGGATATTTCCTGGGCTTCCCGGAGGAGCGCAGAAAGCTGTTCTCCTGAAGCGGCAGAAATCTCCTGTGACAGTTCTTCGTATCGTTTTTCCAGCTTGCTCCGGCGGATCCGTGCAAGACAGTCGGTCGCCATGGAAATCATCTCATCCGTACTGCCGGCCGTCGGGGTCAGCAGCAAACGCACATAACGGGAACGGGACGCTTCATCCGGTGCCAGGTCCGGAAGGGATGCGGGGGAAGCCCCGGCTGCCAGTTCCCTGTATAATGATTTCAACTCGTCATCATCAAAATCCTTTTCTTCGATCATTTCTTTCGGGATCTGTCCGGAAGCAAAGAGACTGAGCAGCAACTCCTGGGCTTTGACATCAGCTGCGGAGCCGGTTCCGGGCGTGTCGCGGCGGGTCATGCCGGGCCGGGGTTCGGGTTCATGGGGCCGGGACGCGGCTTTCTGCGCGGTGAGGTTCATCTGCTCCATGAGCGTTTCCCGTGAGAACCCTGTTTCCAGGGACAGCTGGCCCAGAAGGACGTCCCTCTCCAGCGGATCAACGGCAGATACGATCTCCGAGGCGCCGCGGGCGTAGGACAGCCTTCCGTCCTGGGCAGACAGGTCAAACTGTTCCTTCAGGCGGCGCAGGCGGTAGGCGGCGGGGGAGATGGCCGGGAGCCTGCTGAATCCCTCGGCACCGTCCCGGCGGATAAACTCATCCGGATCCAGACCGTCCGGGAAATCCAGCACCCGGGCAGGGACGTTTTCCTGCTCCAGGATCTCAAGCCCTCTGAGAATGGCGTGCTGACCGGCGGAATCACCGTCATAGCCCAGGTACACCTGAGGGGCGTAGCGCTTCAGAAGACGGGCCTGCTCTGCGGTCAGCGCAGTGCCCAGGGTCGCACAGACGCCTTCCACACCGAACTGGGTCAGGCTGACCACGTCCATATAACCTTCCACCAGGATCACGCGTTCCAGATGGCGCTGCTGACGCAGCAGATTCGCGGCGAAAACCCCTTTACGTTTGTTGAATACCGGTGTGTCAGCCGTATTCAGGTATTTGGGTTCCTTCTTTTCCAGAATGCGTCCGCCGAAGGCGAGCACATTGCCGTAGGCGTCGATGATCGGGAACATGGCCCGGCTCCGGAACATATCGAAGTATCGGTCCTTACCGTTCTCTGACTTTTTGCGGACTGTCAGGCCGGCCAGCACCAGCTCGTCCAGGGTGAAGCCTTTTTCCATCAGCCGGTCGCTCAGCGCACTCCAGTCATCCGGCGAAGCACCCAGGCCGAACTTCCTGATCACCCCGTCGCTCAGTCCGCGCCTGCGCAGATAGGCGAGGGAAGCGGCGCCGGCCGGTGTGAACAGCGTCTCATGATAGAACCGCGCAGCTTCCTTGTTGGCTGCCAGCAGGCGTTCGCGCTGGGTACGGCGGCGTTCGTAATCCTCATCCCGCTCCAGCTCCGGAAGCGTCATGTGGGCGCGCTCGGCCAGCTGTGTTACGGCTTCGTTGAAGGAACAGTGTTCCATCTCCATATAAAAGTGGAACACGTTTCCGCCGGCTTTGCATCCGAAACAGTAATAGAGCTGGTGCTCTCCGTCCACGGAAAAAGAAGGGGTCTTCTCGCCGTGAAACGGACAGAGGCCCCAGTATTTCCGGCCTTTTTTGTTCAGCGCCACATAGCCGGAAACGATCTGAACGATGTCAGAACGACTCCGGAGCTCGTCCAGCCAGGCAGCGGGGTAACGGGAAGACATGGACAGAGATCACCTTTCTTATCTATCGGAAGCTCAGATGTATCAAAACAAGCGGTTAAAACGCCGGAAACGCGGACGGTACAAACAGTTCCTGGAACTTGCGGGTGGCGTACCGGTCGGTCATGCAGGACAGAAAATCGCAGACGCTGCGCTCCGTACCGTCCCGGTAGCCGATCATTACGAATTCCTCGGGCATTTCCCCGGGATGCTCGCAGTAATACTCAAACAGGTGGCGCAGTACGTAGTCGCAGCGGGCTTCCTCCGGATCGCGCCAGCCGTCCCGGTATACGCGGTCAAACATGAACTCACGCAGACCGTTCATCGCCATCTCAATCGGTTCGCTCATGAACAGATGAGGTTTCTCCTCACTGCAGGAGACAATATCCGTAATCATGGTATTGATCCGCTCGCGATGGGTGTGGCCAAGGACGTTCAGACAGTCTTCCGGAAGTTCGAAGGGTTTCAGGATGCCGGCGCGCAGCGCGTCATCCAGATCGTGATTGAGATAAGCGATGCGGTCGGCCCGGCGGACGCATTCCGCTTCGACGGTAGCCGGCTCGGTCCTGCCGGAATGAGACAGGATACCCTGACGGACTTCCTTTGTCAGGTTGAGCCCTTCGCCGCGGTTTTCAAGGACCTCGACCACGCGAAGACTCTGCTCGTTATGACGGAACCCTTCGGGAAGCAGGTCGTTCAGTGTGCGTTCGCCGATATGGCCGTAAGGAGTATGACCCAGGTCATGCCCGAGGGCAATGGCTTCGGTCAGGTCTTCATTCAGGCGGAGAGAACGGGCCAGCGTGCGGGCCACCTGGGAAACTTCGAGCGTATGGGTCAGCCTGGTCCGGTAATGATCCCCCTCCGGGGAAAGGAACACCTGCGTTTTGAATTTCAGGCGGCGGAAGGACTTGCAGTGGATAATGCGGTCACGGTCGCGCTGGTATTCAGTCCGAAGGTCGCAGGGAGTCACCGGCCGGTCCCGTCCGGCGGTTTCCGCGGAACGGGCTGCCCACGGCGCCAGCAGCGCTTTTTCCTGCTGTTCCTGCCTTTCCCGGATCGTCACGGGAAAACCCCCTTTCAGCCTCAGACGGCATACGTTCCAACACACAGTAATAATACAACACAAACCGCCAAAATCCTGCCTTGACAAGGAATTTGAAACCGGTACAATGAATCTGCATAAATTTCAGAGAGAAAGGCCCCCGCACGGGGGGGGCGGGACAACAACACATGACTTTCGAGAAAGACCAGAAACTGTACGGCTTTACTGTCATCGGGATCCGGGAGAGCAGGGAACTGCACGGAAGGACGGTGCTCCTGGAACATGAACGAACCGGCGCACAGGTCTTCTGGGTCGACAACGGCGCGGAAAACATGGTGTTTTCCATCACTTTCCGGACAACGCCGGAGGACAGCACCGGCGTATTCCATATTCTTGAGCACGGCGTCCTGTGCGGGAGCGAGAAATACCCGGTCAAGGAACCTTTTGTGGAACTGCTCAAGAGCAGTATGAACACCTTCCTGAACGCACTCACATTCCAGGACATGACGATGTATCCGGTTTCAAGCCGGAACCCGCAGGATATCCTGAACCTGGCCGGCGTATATCTGGACGCTGTGTTCGCGCCGATGATCCTCAAGGACCGCAGACGATTCTGCCAGGAAGGCTGGCATATCGACCGGAATGAAAACGGGGAACCGGTTTACAAAGGCGTGGTCTTCAACGAGATGAAGGGCGCCATGAGCGATACGGATACGCTGATCGAGCGGCGGGTCATGCAGCAGCTGTTTCCCGACACCTGCTACGGATTCAACAGCGGCGGGGAACCGGAAGAAATCCCGACACTGACCTATGAGCGTTACTGCGAACAGTACAGGCGGTATTACCATCCGTCCAACGCGCTGGTCTATCTGGACGGCGCCCTGCCGATGGAGAAGATTCTGCCGCTGATCGCTTCCTATATGGACCGGTATGACAGACAGGTAGCTATTCCCGAATACACCTATCAGACGCCTGTCGGATCCGAGGATACGATCCGGTACGAACTGGGGCAGGATGAACCCGAGGAAAACCGCGGCCACCTGACACTGGCGCGGATCACAGGCACCTGGAAGGACCGTACGGACAATATGGCACGCGGGATCATCTGCGACGTGCTCGCAGGGAGCAACGAAGCGGTGCTGAAGCGCGCGGTGCTGGAACGCGGCCTGGCGGAGGACCTGTCCGCCTCCGTGGATGACACGACGCTCCAAAGCTGGGTGACCATCCACGCGGACAACGTGACAGACGGCCGGGAAAATGAACTGCTGGACCTGCTGCGGGAAACCGGGGAAAAGATCCGCAGGGAAGGCCTGGACCGGAACGCTGTGGAGGCTTCCCTGAACCGGACGGTCTATAACCTGCGGGAAGAGGAAGAACCCCAGGGCATCGGACGCTGCATCCGCTGCGTGGGCAACTGGGTCTACGGCGCGGATCCGACCGACGCGCTGGAAACGTCCGGCATTGTCCGGGAACTGAGGGCATACCTGGAGAACGGACGGTTTGACGAACTGGCCGCAGACATGCTGCTGAATGAAAAGGACCGTGTTATTCTGCATACTGTTCCTTCCAGGAGCCTGGGCGAGGAGAAACGCCGCAGGGAGGCAGAACGGCTGCAGCAGATCACCGGCTCCTGGACAGAAACAGAAAAAGCGGAGAACGACCGGCTGATCGAAGAAATCGAAGCCTGGCAGAACGAACCGGACAGCCCGGAAGGCCTGAAAACCCTCCCGAAACTGAGCAAGCGTGACGCGGACGTGGAACCGGAATGGGTGGAAACCGAGATCCGGGACTGCGGCGGTGTTCCGGTGATGACGCACCGGCTGAACTGCAACGGCGTCGTTCATCTGCGCGCCTATTTTGCACTGACGGATTACAGCCTGGAAGAACTGACGAAGCTGTCCCAGCTCACCAGCCTGCTTGGCCGTCTGCCTACGACCGAACATGACGCCTGGACCCTGCAGCAGGAGATCAAAAGATGGACCGGAGCGCTCGGTTTCACGATCATCACCCGGGCCGAACAGGGACAGACCCGGACCTGCGCGCCGTACCTGACCGCTTTTGCCAGCGCGCTGGAGGAAAACAGTGACAAGGCCTGGGCGCTGCTGGCTGAGATCCTGACGTCCACACGATTTGAAGATACCGACCGGATGACGGAAATGTTCCGCCAGAACGAGCTTGCCGCGCGCCAGCGGATCATCGGCGCCGGGCACAGTATCGGTGTAAAGAACGCACTGAGCCGGTTCAGCGCGGAAAACGCAGTGAAAAATGCCCTGGACGGAGCTGTGGCTGCGGCTTACATTCATCAGCTGTCCAGGGATCCCGAAAAAGAAATGCCGGAGCTGCTCCGCTTGTCAGGACGCCTGATGCGGGAAACATTCTGCCGCAAAAGGATGATCCTTGGTGTCACGTCCACAGACGAAGTTCTGCCTGAACAGCTTGCTTCCGCTTTCCCGGAGGGAACGCCTGCGCCTGAAAGCAGCGCATACCGTTACGATTCACCGGAAGCCACAGGGTTCCGTATCCCGGCGCAGATCGGATTCGCGGCGCGGGGGTATCACCTCGGGAAACTCGGCCTGAAATTCGAGGGCAGCATGTGGCTGGCGACTTCGATCCTGACGCTGGGCTATCTGTGGAACAGGGTCCGCGTACAGGGAGGCGCATACGGTGCAGGCATGCAAGTGGAGCGGAGCGGCAATCTCTATTCCTATTCCTTCCGTGACCCCACCCCGTCAAAGACCCTCGGCGTGGACAGCGGCGCCGCTGATTTCCTGCGGTCTTTCGCCATGCAGGAGGATCTGGATCCATACATCATCTCAGCGCTGAACGAGCTGAATCCGCTGCTGAGCGCCCGGGACAAAGGGTCGCTTGCAGACGGAAGGTATATGAGCCGATATACCCGTGAGGAAGCTGAAAAGATCCGCAGACAGATCCTGTATGCGGAACCCGAAGACCTGATCCGCTGCGCAGACTGGCTGGAAGCATTCAGCCGCGAAGGAGCTGTCTGCGTGGTCGCCCATCAGGACGCGCTCAGGGAGTGTAAAGGACTGACAATCAAGGACCTGTAAGCAGCAAAGGAGGCAGAACGGATGGACAGACAGCAGGCCAGCGAGGAAAGCAAGCGGAAAAACCCGGGGAGCCGCTCGCTGCGCTGCATCTGGTATTGCGGACGGATCAACGAAGAAATCCGGAAAGCAGTGAAACTGGGGGAGAAATCCGTGCAGATTGTATTCCCGCCGAAGCACTACGTGGTTCAGCACAGGGATCTTTTCCGGGATCTGTACCTGAACCAGGGATTTGACGTGAGCTTTGAACCGAATTTCCAATATATCCAGCCTTCTGAATGGTATTTCACCCTGAGCTGGGAGGACGAGAAAGCATAAAAAAGGGGCCGGTCGGGAAGACCGGCCCCTGATCTTTGTATCGGTTATTCCAGGTTTCTGACGGTGCCTATGGCGATATACCCGTCCAGAACCGCCCTGAGATCGGTTCCGTCCTCACACAGTTCTTCCCGGACCGAACCGGGATCCAGACGGAGCCCTCCTCCCGGAAGCCGCTCAAGGAGACGGAAATCAGCCCGGTGCAAAGACCCGGATGATACGGTCCGTTCCGAGAGGACCCCGCGGCATTCCCCTTCCGGGAAGTTGACGTTCAGAATCACGTCCCTTCCAGGCCGGACACCGGCCAGATCGGCCAGCAGGGAAGGCAGATACCGGTCAGCGAGAGCCGGATCCCCTTTGAAGGCTTCCGAAAACGCAATCGCTGCAACACCGTGATGAGCGGCTTCCAGGGCTGCGCCAACCGTCGCGGAATACTGGATGTCAGAAGCGACGTTGTTGCCGTAATTCAGGCCAGAAAGGACCAGATCGGGCTTTTCCGGGAGAAGGTATGACAGGCCGATGCGGACACAGTCGACGGGCGAACCGCTGCAGGACCAGGCGCTTACGCCGGGCACCGGGAAATCATACGGCAGCAGATCGATGGGCCTGTCAACGGTGATCCGACGCGCCTGGGCGCTGTGCTCCCGGTCGGGCGCGATCACCGTGATCTCGCCAAGGGCCAGAGCAGCCCGGGCCAGCCGGACGATCCCGGAGGCACAGATACCATCGTCATTCGTGATCAGTATTTTCATGACTGTCTCCTTTCCTGCTTCAGGAAGGGAAGAACGATCGGGCGACAAGGCGGAATATCAATCGGATCGTGTGTTTCCAGATAATCCAGGAGCAGTTCGCTGATATCCGTCTGTATCTCCCGGACCACGGGGCATGAACGGTAGCAGTCAAAATCACCTGCGCCGGTGGCACGGTAATCGCACATGCAGAGGTTCAGTTTATCGTTGTCCAGGACCGGCTGCCCGCAGCGGGTAAGGGAGGCGAGACGGTGCCCGGCAGGCCTGGAAAGATCGAATGTGTAATCGATCCCCGTAAAATAATCATAGTTGTAATGGGCTTCCTTCGGCGAGAGAAAGGACGGGCTGACGGTGACGTTCCCCAGACTGTCCGTTTCGAAATAGCGGGCGCACTGTTCCAGCGCTTCCCGGAGTACCGAACCGGTTACTTCCAGCACCTTCAGCGTGTTTGGATAGACATAGGAGGCCACCACGTCCCGGACGGTGACGTTTCGGTCAAAACCGCGAAGGGAATTGGCAAGGGCGGTGCAGCTGATATCAGCACCGGAATCAGCCAGCTGGACCCGGTTGAAAAAATCGGCGATCGGGGTTCCTTCCATCGCCATTTTCAGCTTATCCTCCGGCCACATGGGTCGGGACAGATGGCCGATCGGATGATCGAGCCAGACGTTCAGCCTGTCCAGCAGCGCGGCCTGTTCAGCCGTCAGGCCGGCGTGGGCAGAGACCGGACACAATGCTGAGGTAAAGTTCCGGTTTTCGTCCATCTCTACCCGAACAAAAGCGGCGGCGTTGCAGGGAGGCTGAACCAGATGCGTGCGGCCCCACCGGGCACCGGCCAGGGCAATATGCTGATGACCCGTCAGGAGCAGATCGAAAGGGATCGCTTCACACAGGCGGCAGGCAATGTTTTCGTCGGTGGATGAAAGCAGCCGGCCGGTTTCCGGATCACGCTCAATGCCGCCGTGATAAATACCGATCAGAACATCGCATTCCATTGAGGAAACGGCCTGCAGCGCCCGTTCCAGCGGCGGTACCACCGAGAAACCTTCCAGGTTTTCCGGCTTCTCCCAGCGGTTGATCCAGTCTGTGACCAGACCGACCAGGCCGACGCGCAGACCGTTGCTGAGGGTATGGACCGCACAGGGAAGAACGGGAAGCTCGCCCCGCAGATCGTCCACGTTGGCACAAAGGCATTTCGCGTCCAGACCCCGGAGGTAGTGCAGGAGGTTTTCGCGTCCGTAGTTGAAATCGTGATTGCCGAGGGTGATATAGTCATAGCCCCTGTCGTTCATTGCCCGGGCGATCGGAAGATCCAGTCCCTGGGAATGACCGAAACAGGTGAGAGGTGAGCCCTGGAGCATATCGCCCCCGTCGATGACAAGCGTGTTCCCGTCCTTCGGAAAACGCATGGAAAGAAGCCCCATGGGACGGGGCTCCTGATCCTGGAAATTCGTGGGGTACAGATACCCGTGAACATCCGATGTGAAATATACGGTGAGAATCGTCGACATATCAGCCTCTTGCAAGACGGGTCCGGACTTTGGTCGAGAAGATCTCGATCACGATCATCAGGATGATCATACCGCACAGATAGGCTCCGACCATGCTCCAGCGGCTGGAGTTCATACACTGGATCAGCGCGGCGCCGATACCGCCGGCACCGACGATACCAAGCGTGGTCGCGTCTTTGACGTTGATATCGAAACGGTAGATCACGGTGGAGATGAAATTCGGGATGATCTGCGGCAGAATGCCATAGCGGACCTTCTGGAAGCCGTTGCATCCGGAGGCGTCCAGGCTTTCAAGGATATTCTTGTCAATATCCTCGATGGCGTTGATGTACATCTTGCAGATCATTCCGATGGAGCAAACGCTCTGGGTAACCACGCCGCAGAAGGCATTCGGACCGGTGACGCGGATCCAGACCAGAGCCCAGACAAGGCTGGGGATTGTCCGGATGCCCAGGATCACGGCACGGAAGATGACAGAGATCCACTTCGGAACGATCTTGTCACAGGCCAGAAAACTGAACGGGATGGCCAGGATACCGCCGATCAGCGTTCCCAGCACCGCAATGGCCACAGTCTGAAGCAACTGGAACGGAACTCCTTCATTGGTCAGGTTGAACAGCAGGTTTGTATCCGGATGAAGCAAACCATAGCCGATACCCTGAGCAATCGTGATGCCCTTGTTAGCCAGTCCCTTATAGGTAATGGAGGTGCCGCTCCATCCGAGCAGCGCCGCAACGATCAGAATGATCAGCGTGTAAATCCACCAGAGCCGCGGACGGGAGGAATAGGCCTCCTCGATCGACAGGGGGCGGTCATTGTTCAGGGCCTGCTTTTTCTTTGCCATATTTCCCCCTCCTCAGCTCAGTTTCTTTCTCAGGTACTGGCTTGTGTTTTCGATGATGAAAACGACGACAAACAGCGCCAGCAGAACGGCGCCCAGACTTTCGTAATCACGCCATCCGATGAATTCGTTGATCAGGATGCCGAGGCCGCCGGCCCCTACGTAGCCCAGGATCGCAGCGGCACGGATATTCATTTCCAGGCTGTAAAGACAGTAACTCAGGTATGTGGGAAGGATCTGGGGCATACATGCGCTCCAGAAGGCCTGGAACTTGTTGGCCCCGAAACTTTCAGAGGCCTCAAAGGCGCCCATGTCGATGGTTTCGATGGATTCATACATCATCTTGGCTACCACGCCGAAGGTAAAGACGACGATGGCCACGGTGCCGGCGAAAGTGCCGAGCCCGAAGATCAGCGCCGCAAATTTGGCGATGATCAGCGTCGGCAGCGTGCGGATGATCATCAGCAGTATCCTGAAAATCCAGACCACCACGCCGCTTTTGTTGATATTTGTGGAGGAAAGGACCGCGACGGGCAGGGCAAGCGTAGCGCCGATCACCGAGCCCATGATGGACATTTTGATGGTATCAAACAACGCACTGAACAGTTTGGACGTATTGGCCGGATCCGCACCGAAATAGCTCCAGTTCGGATTGAATATCCGTCCAAGGATATAACCCAGCTGATATCCGCGTTTGATGATGATGCTGAAATCGAAACCGGTCACTTTCGCAGAGATCCATATGACGGCCACAACAATCACCGCGATCAGGGGAACGCGTGAAACCGGCTTTTTGACCGTATGCCCGTTGGGCAGGGTGATCGTCCGCGGAGGGATGATCCGGTCAAACAACGGTTCCCGGTAGGCCGTTTCAGAAGTTGTTTTCTTCATGGCAGCCTCATTTCTCCGCCGTCGGGATGGCGGCTCCGTTATAGATCTCGTCCAGCACTTCCTGGGTTACCTGATCCGTGGGTCCGTCGTATACGATCTCGCCGGCGCGGATGCCGATCACCCGTGAACAGTAATTCAGTGCCAGGTCCACGTGATGAATGTTGATCAGCACAGTGATGTTCATTTCTTCATTGATCCGCTTGAAATCGCTCATCACCTGTTTGGCCGTGATCGGATCCAGCGCAGCGACGGGTTCATCCGCCAGGATGATGGTCGGATTCTGGTTCAGCGTCCGGGCCAGGGATACGCGCTGCTGCTGTCCGCCGGACAACTGGTCGCAGCGGGTGTAGGCTTTTTCCAGGATCCCCACCTTATCAAGCGCCTCCAGGGCGTGCATCTTCTGATCTCTGGAGAACAGTCCCAGAAGGACCCGGAAAAAGCTCATGTCCGGGACCATGCTGGTCAGCACGTTTTTGATCGCTGTTGCGCGGGTGACCAGGTTATAACTCTGGAAGATCATGCCGATCTTCCGGCGGTAACGGCGCATGGCTTTTCCCTTCAGGGTCATCACATCCGTCCCGTCGACGATCAGCTGGCCGGCGGTCACGTCAATCATCCGGTTGATCGTACGGATCAGCGTTGATTTTCCGGCTCCGGACAGGCCGATGATCGCCACGAACTCCCCCTGATCGATCGTCAGGTTGATGTCCTGCAGCCCTTTGACCCCGTTGGGATAAACTTTATCCACATGCCTGAATTCAATCATGCCTGTTTTCTCCTTCCGTCATGCGGCGCGATGTTAAAAGAAGCCCGGCAACCCAAGGCTGCCGGGCGGTTTCTGCCCATGGTCAGGCTGAAATCACTTCACGGCGGTCAGCGCCTGGCGGGCAGCGTCATAATCGCTGTCCTGGGCAATGGCATAACCGGTGTGGCTGTAGACGGAGAAGATGGCCTGGCCTTCTTCAGTGTTGATGATGTTGATCAGAGCGGTCTGCAGCGCATTGATGAATTCGGGGTTGTAGATCTCGGGCTTGGCGGTGGTGACGGCGACGGTGTCGTTATAGATACCGGAGGTCACACCGATAACGTTCAGTTCATCCCAGATGGCGCCTTCGCGTCCCATGCCCTGCTTGCCGGTTTCATCCTGCTCATCGGTGGGCAGATTCCAGGGCTTTTCATAGTCGCGGCGGCCATCGGCATAGCAGCAGATGATGTCAACCTGTTC
>JAEEGL016148961.1_pt1 | contig 12538 bp, 10 predicted proteins | sample 9134231 | NCBI WGS metagenome assembly JAEEGL01 (sample SAMN16246548, study PRJNA631951) | gut metagenome | biome: gut microbiome; feature: rumen; material: fiber-attached | host: Bos | place: Iran: Karaj | collected 2018-10
AGTGCTGTTCAAGGCAGAGCCGCCGCATCTTAAAATCATCATTACGGACGACGGAAAGGGGATGGACGCGGAGTTTGTTGAACAGATTAACAGCGGCATTTTTGAAAATACAAAGAACTTCCATTTTGGAGTAAGAAATATTGCAGAACGAATACAGCTTTTGGGCGGCACGGTGACTTACCGTTCCGAGCCAGGCTTTGGCACGCAAATTACGGCTGTGCTGTAAATACGGAGATAATATGGCAAAAACGTTTTACATAATCGATGATCACGAAATGCTCCGGCTCGGAACGCGCAGCTGGATAACCGAAAATTCCGAATGGGTTTGCGCGGGCGACGCGGGTACGCACGAAGCCGCATACGCAGATTTTGAGAAGATGGCGGAAAACTCCGCGTCTGGTACTGGCAGCGGCGGTCTTCCATCCGTTTTGATATGCGACCTTAACTTTTATGGCGAGAACACCGGCTTTGACTTTATAGCGAAAATCCACGCAAAGTACCCGGATGTAAAGATTGTCGTGTATTCAATGTTCTTTGCGGCGGGTATAGTGCAGAACGCGGTAAGAAACGGAGCGAGCGGATATGTTTCTAAAAACGCAAGTTCGGCGGAGCTTCTTAACAGCCTTGAAAAAGTTCGTGTGGGCGAAGTTTTTATACAGGAAGAACTTAAAACTGATTTGATAAAATACAACAACTTTACGGACGCACTTACCCGCCGCGAAAAAGAAGTGATGGAGCTTTTGCTCCGCCGCTGTTCCAACGACGATATTGCGGAGCGGCTTAAAATAAAAAAACGTGCCGTGGAAAACTATATTTCATCGATCTATGAGAAAACAGGCGTAAACGACCGCGCCGAGTTTATCGCGAAATACGGAGTGTAAGCGGGATAGGGATTGTAGCACCTTTAGTTCGTGCGGCAAGAAGCCGCACGAATGAGCCGCGTTAGACGGCGAAGTGCGAAAAGCCCGACGGCAGCTTTGCTGCCGGATCACTCCAAATAATGTTGTTTTCATTGTTTGTCGCTTGATTGTGCCAATCTTGACAGTTTTATTAAGTGCCGTTACGATTTTTAATATGATAAGTATGAAAAATTTATGGAAAAAACTTACATGCTCTTTTTTTGCAGCTCTTGGAATGGGAACGCTTGTATCTTGTTATGGAATGCCACCGAACGGATTTTACACATGTGTATACGGAACCGTGACGGATTCTTCTCAAAATGCAGTTCGGGGAATTAAGGTTACAGTAAAAAATAATGACACTAGAAGTGTGGACACAACCGATGAACAAGGCAAATACTTCATTGAGTTTTTCGCAAAACAAACAGAACCGTTAGATTATATAATCGAATTCCAAGATATTGATGGTGACGAAAATGGTAATTTCAAATTAAAAACGGAACGAATCGATTTTTATAATCAAGATAGTTTACAAAAAGATATTGCGCTTGAAGAAAATCAGTAGGAACAAGCGCATCTTTTTTGCTGGAGCGAAAATTCCGCACATTCTAGCGATTCCCTTTATTCTTTTTTTCTGATATAGTTACAAAATCAGTGTGTGTCGCTGGATGTGGCGGATTTTTTAGTATAAACTGCGCGCGCGATTTGAAACGAGTGGCACTTTTATAATGCTGCATTTGCGGCAAGGGGTTTTTATGTCATTGGATAAAATGCGAAATATCGGAATTATGGCTCATATCGATGCTGGAAAAACGACGACGACAGAGCGTATTCTTTATTATACAGGAAAGATTCATCGCATAGGCGAGATAGATGACGGTGCGGCGACAATGGACTGGATGAGCCAGGAGCAGGAACGCGGAATCACTATCCAGAGCGCTGCGACTACGACGTATTGGAAAGATCATCAAATAAACATCATCGATACTCCAGGCCACGTTGATTTTACAGCCGAGGTTGAGCGTTCTCTTCGCGTACTTGACGGAGCCGTTGCTGTTCTTTGTGCTGTTGGTGGTGTTCAGCCGCAGACAGAGACAGTTTGGAAACAGGCAGATGAATACAACGTTCCGCGCATTTGCTTCGTAAACAAGATGGACCGCATTGGAGCCGATTTTTTTGGTGCGATGGAAGATGTTAAGGCGAAGTTTCATGCGAATCCTGTAGCTCTTCAAATCCCGATAGGCGCGGAAAGCAACTTTGAAGGTGTTATCGACCTTATAAAAATGAAAGAGTACCGTTTCGATCCGTCAGATGAGGGCGAGACGATTCTTGAAAGCGACATTGCGGCGGAAAGGCTTGCGTCTGCTGAGGAATGGCGTGAAAAGCTCCTTGACGAAATTGCTTCAGGAAATGACGAGCTTGCAGAGCTTTATCTTGGTGGCGAGGAAGTGCCGGAAGAAAAACTTCGCGCGGAAATCCGCCGCCGCACAATAGCCCGCGAGATTGTACCGTTTTTGTGCGGTTCTGCCCGAAGAAACTGTGCCGTACAGCCGCTTATCGACGCAATTGTGGAGTATTTGCCGTCTCCGTTGGAAGTACCGCCTGCAATCGGCTTCCATACAAAAAAAGAAGAAAAGGTTGAGATTCCGTGCAATCCGTCCGGTATGGTGAGCGGTCTTGTTTTCAAGATTCAGTACGATAGGGAAGCGGGTTCGCTCTGCTATGTCCGTATGTACTCCGGAAAGCTCAAAGCAGGCGAGCAGGTATACAATGTGGGCAAGAAAAAGCGCGAGCGTATTAACCGCATTTTGCGTATGCACGCCAATAAAACAGAGCCGATGGACTGTGTTGAGGCAGGCGACATAGCTGTAATTATCGGGCTGAAGCTTGCTCAAACTGGCGATACTATTGGAACGGAGGGGCTTCCTGTACTTTTGGAAAACGTTACGTTCCCGGAGCCTGTTATCTCTGTAGCCATTGAGCCTGATACGATTTCTGACCGCGACAAACTCAAAGAGACTATAGATATTCTTTCAAAAGAAGATCCAACGTTTACATCAAAAGATGACCCTGAAACTGGTCAGCTCATTATTTCCGGCATGGGCGAGCTTCACCTTGACGTGCTTGTTACGCGCATGAAAGAAGACTTTAAGGTTGCGGCACGCGTTGGCGCACCCCAGGTTACATACCGCGAGTCGATTACGCAGGAATGCGACCACACGGAAAGTTTCAGCCGTGTTATCGGTGGCAAAGAGAACGTGGCGGGTCTTACGATTCACGTTGCGCCTAATGCCGGAGCCGGAAACACTTATGTTTGCAACGTCAAGAAAAACAATATACCGGGCGAGATTTTTGACTCTATTCAGCGCGGAATTACGAACTCGTTCGGCTCCGGCATTCAGTACGGATATCTCTGTACGGATATTGCAGTTACAGTAACTGATATTGATTATGACGAGCTTAACTCAACACCGTTCGCATTCGAGGCTTGTGCCGTACAGGCTTTCGACAACGCGTGCCGCAGTGCGGAGCCGCGCCTTTTGGAGCCTGTTATGAATGTGGACATTATGACTCCTAAGGAATTCGTCGGTGATGCAATGAGCCAGGTGACACAGCGCGGCGGACTTATCCAGAGCCTTGAATCTAAACCAACAGAAGAAGTCGTGCATGCGCAGGCTCCAATGGCAAAGATGTTCGGATTCTCTACGGTTCTCCGTTCTGTAACGCAGGGAAGGGCTTCGTTCAGCATGGAGTTCAGCCACTTTCAGGTGAAAGAGGGCGGCCTCGGCTCGTTCTAAGTGGTTTGTGCTTAGGTGATTGTGAAGTTACTTTGTAAAAACGCAAGGCGGCACAATTACGGACTAGCAAGTTTAGATACTTGTAAACTGGCAAAATTACAAGTTACTACCTAGCAAATATTTCCCTCGAATTCGTGAATATTGAGTAGGAGGAAGATTCCATGAAAAGAATTAAGATTGCGATTGTTGTTCTGATGGTGCTTTTTATCGCTTTTCCAGTATTTACATCTGGAAGAAAAGCCACAAAAGCAACGTTTTCTGACTGGAATGCAGGCGCGCCCGCGCTCAAAGCACTTGTGGAATACATTGAGACAGTTACTGACAGGACGTCTCCAGATTATATACCGCCGGCGGACAGAATTGCAACGTTCGATATGGACGGAACGTTATGCGGGGAATTGTATCCTACATATCTGGAATACTATCTTTTGGCTCAGCGCATTTTCTCGGATCCGTCGTATACACCGGATGAAGAGATGCTGGAATTCGGCAGAATGCTTCGTGATCACGCGCTCGACAAATCTTTCCCGGACGGAATGGATATGATTCATGCCGTTCATGCTGCGCGGGCTTATGATGGAATGACGCTGGCAGAGTTTTACTCTTTCGTAAAAAATCAGCTTTCACGGGACGTTGACGGTTTTACCGGCATGACTTATGCCGAAACATTTTACAGTCCTATGATTCAGGTCGTGAATTATCTTCTGGCAAACGATTTCAAGGTTTATGTATGCAGCGGAAGCGACCGTTTTATATGCCGGGCTTTTATAGACGGAGTGCTTGATATTCCGTACGAGCAGATTATCGGTATGGATGTTGAGCTTAAAGCGACGAATCAGGGTGATAAAGACGGCCTTTCGTATGTTTATGCAAGCGATGATACGCTTGAACGAACGGACAAATTGATTGTCAAAAACCTTAAGATGAACAAAGTCACTGTAATCGCACAGGAAATTGGCAAGCAGCCGGTTCTTTCGTTCGGAAACTCAAGCGGTGACGTTAGTATGCACAATTACGCGCTTTTCAACAACAAGTATAAGTGCGCGGCGTTCATGCTCATTGCAGACGACGAGGAGCGCGATTACGGAAACACGCAGAAAGTCCAGTCACTCCGCGAAAAATGGGAGCAGAGCGGCTATTACGTAATTTCTATGAAAGACGATTTCCGCACGATTTACGGTGATAACGTAAAGAAAACTGGAACTTTCAGCTGGCTTTCTGATTATTCGGACTAAGCGGACTAAATTCAGCTACATTCGCTTTATAAAGCGGTCGCCGTCACGGACGAAGCCCATTTTCTGCAAGTAAAGATAATGGTGCTTCGTCTTTTCTTTTAGCTCAATTGTGCTTATCCCCTCGTTTGGAATCGATGCGAAAAGATACTTCCCGACCGAAAAATCCCTGTATTCTTTTATTGTGTAATCCAAATAGATGGTGAGCGCGTTGCCTTCGCGTTTGCCGATGCATAAGCCTACAATTTTGCTCTGGCAGTAGATAAGCCGTGTGTAGTTTATGTCTTGGGATTCTGCGTTAAAATCTGGGAAAAACACAGATATATCGTCCTTGTTCTGATTCAAGAAGAATTGTACGCTGCCGTCATCGATTTTTGCCTCGACAATGTGGAATTCTTCTTTATAGCGGAGCATTCTGACAAGATAATAGATGTTAATTACGAGCAGGCATCCGTTAAGAAAAACGGTGGGGTATGCCTGTATCAGAAGACCATAGATTATTGTTACAAGCGAGCCGATTGAGTTGAAAATACGCAGTTTCTTAACGGTCGCCATCAGGAACGATGCTATGACGAAAATTGTGCCGACATATCCAATAATGTCAAGAATGATTTTGTTGCTCATAGTCGTTAATATATCACATTTTACAACATTTGGAACATAAAAACACCTTTTCTTTTGAACTGCACTGAATGCACTCATACACCGATTTGTGACGAAAACGCGCAGTATGCTGGCTGATTCACGCATTAGTAAATGGTACACTGACTTTAGACAGAATGTACTTTATTATAAAAAAAAGGATTACAGCGCAAACAGCGATGGTGAAGTGGACTTCACACTTCACACTTCACGCTTCACACTTCACACTTCACACTTCACACTTCACACTTCACAGGTGTAGGCTTTATATTTGATTTTTTTCAAGTCAGATAAAGGAGGAGCTGATGAAAAAAATGCTGAGAGTAGCCGTGCTTGCTATGTGCGTGCTGCTTATTTTGGGACTTGCTGGATGTTCTAACGGAAACAATCCGAATAACACACCGCAAAGTGGATCAAACAATACATCGCAAAGCGGATCGAATAACACGCCGCAGGAACAGATACCTACAGGCTTCCGACAGAGGTAGAATGGGAGTATGCCGCTCGAAATTGCGATCTTCAAACATAAACATTATATAGTTATCCGCCTCTAATCTCTGATGAGTCAATTATGTGGTATTACCGTAACTCTGGTGATAAAACGCATGAAGTGTAAAAGAAACGCCCCACCTCTCTTGGATTATACGACATAAGCGGAAATGTAAGTGAATGGTACTGGGACTGGTTTATTGTAGGCGATTATATGTATGATAGGGAAAACATTCCTGTTACAGGTCCAGAATCGGGCACGAAACGCACTTATCGTGCCATTTCTTTTAGACATAATGTGTCTGACTTATACATCACAAATCGATATAGCGGGGATCCGTACAGTAGATGGAGTATTGTTGGTACTAAATAACATTGAAAATCATTGGAAATACGGTTGGTCAAGGCACGCTATGCTCAAGGCCTTGACTCAACCGTTTTGACGCTTGCTAACAATTATCAAGCGTCAATAAAAAAAGCGGTTGCACTTAGCAACCGCTTTCAAGCTGCGGAGAACCTGACTTGAACAGGCACAGCTCTCGCCACTAGCACCTCAAGCTAGCGTGTCTACCAATTCCACCATCCCCGCGTGACAGAAAAGAATATATATCAAACTCTTTTTTTAGTCAATAGGAAACAACCAGAAATATTGAAGATTTTTCAAAAAGTCTGTAAAGTCGTCCATATGAACAAAATATTTCGTAACAATAAGCCTGTTTCATGGTGGCACGAAGCGGAAAAAAGCATTCCGGACAATAAAACGGAGTTAGGCATTCATTTTACAGAACGCGGAACAGTCATTTTCAGGCTGTGGTCTCCGGCGGCTGTTTCGGTGAAGATAAAGTTTTACAAGCGGGGAAGCGACACCGAACCTGTGTTTAAAAAAGACTGCGTATACAACCCGGATAATGGCGTTTGGACCTATGAGCACGTCGATTGTGCAGAGATAGACGGTGATTTTTACGAGTATATTGTGGATACTGGCGAAGGCGAAAAAGTGTGCCTTGATCCTTACGCAGTTTCAATGGCGGCGTTTTTGAACGACGGTTCGCCGGGAAGGGCAGCTGTTGTCGATATTCACAGCGAAAAAACAATGCCCGAAGAATATTGCGCAAGTTGCGCAGAATGCCGTGCTGCAGAGGCAAGTCGTGCGCAAAACGCCGCAAACTCTGTACTGTGCGCTAGTTCCGCGGATGGTGGCGTTTGCACTGGAACTGACGCAATCGTTTACGAGGTTTCCGTCCGCGATGCCACAATTACCCCGGATGGCACCGGTGGCACATACTGCGCATTTATCGATAAACTCGGCTATTTTGCAGAACTCGGCGTAACTCATGTCCAGTTAATGCCGGTGCTTAAGTTTTACAACACTGATGAAACAAACAAACGCTATGAAGCGGACGGCACTACGAAAAACAACAACTATAACTGGGGATACGACCCGCAAAACTGGTTCACACCCGAGGGCTGGTTCTCTGAAACGCCGGAAAATCCATACGCGCGTGTAAAAGAGCTTCGTTCGCTCGTGTCGGCGGCGCATCATAAAGGTCTTCGCGTAATTCTCGACGTTGTATACAATCATGTTTCGCGCACAAGCTTGCTTGATGATATCGTTCCGGGCTATTATTTCCGACTCGACAAAGACTCAAGCTATTTTAACGGCTCGTGCTGCGGCAACGACACTGCTTCTGAACACGCCATGATGCGCCGCCTTATCATAGATTCGGCTGTTTTCTGGGTAAAGGAATACGGCGTAGACGGCTTCCGTTTCGACATAATGGGGCTTATCGACAGCGAGACGATGCTCCGCTGTTACGATGCGTGCAAAAAAATTAAGGACGACATCCTTTTTATAGGCGAGGGCTGGAAGCTTTACACTGGAGCGGCTGGAACTGTCGGCATGGATCAGAACTATATGACGAAAACCGATGATATCGCTGTTTTTAACGATGAATTCCGCGATTTGTGCAAGGGCGGCGGCTTTAATGAGCGTATGCCTGCTTTCCTTAACGACGGCCACTTGGAAAGCAAGCAAATTGAGCAGCTTTTCTATAACTGCACTGGTCGCCCTGTCGTCAATTACAAAGCGGATAATCCGGCTGACAGCGTTCTTTATATCGCTTGTCACGACGGGCTTACGCTCCATGACTCAATCGTGCTGAACACGAGTGCCGATGAATCGGCAGAAGAAGGACGACAAGAAGTTTTGCGGCGACTTAAGCTTTCGAACGCTCTTCTTCTTACAAGCCAAGGAATTGTTTTTATTCACGCTGGTCAGGAACTAGGCCGCACAAAAGCGTTGCCCGAAAAAAAAGAGGGTGTGCCGGAGACAGAAGGCTGGTTCGTGAAAAACAGCTACCAGTCATCGGATTCGATAAACCGCATACACTGGCAGCCTGAAAACGATGCCGAAAAAACATATTCGCGCCTTATGCCGTATACGCAGGGGCTTATCGCGCTTCGAAAGGCGCACAAAGTGTTCCGCATGAAAACCCAATCTGATATTGAGCGCGCATCACGGTTTATACAAACTCCGGAAAATCCGCAGGTTTTGTTCTATTCTCTTGATGATTCACTTGATGACGGTGATTTTATCTGGTATTTGGCATTTAACGCGAGCAAAAATGATGTTATGCTGACATTGCCGAGCGAAAAATTGGAACTTGGCGGGAAAACTGATAAATCCGCAAATCTAAAAGTCGCATCATGCTCCAAAAAGTGCGAGAAATCTCGCCAGACGGCAGATGTTTTTGTTGATGCGGAAAACGCGTCTTCAAATCCGTTATATCAGGAAAATGTTTCTGCTGGCAAACTGTTTGTGGAGCGGTTATCTGCAAAAGTAATAAGGATAAAGAAATAAGCGTTTTGGAATTGGGCTTTCGGCATTACTAAATCGCGACAGGAGTTATAAAATGAACGTGTTTTTAATAATCCTTGGCGTCATCTGCATCGGTTATGATGTTACGTTGATATCGCTAAATCCCGGTACTTTCTGGGATAATGTGTTTTCATTCACTCATATTTGGTTAGCTCTTGGCGCATATCTTATTTTTGTCGGTATTTATAGGATAAAGACACGCCACTCGTTTTGGAGCATTTGGAAACGCTGGCTAAAAATCGCTTTTGCGAGCCTGGCAAGCGTTGCTGCCGTAATTTCAGTAATCAATCTGATTTTTATCCTGTCACCAGAAGTTGTAAACATTGATGACAAAGCAGAGCACGTAATCCTTTTAGGCGGCGGCATCGACAAAGACGGAAATCTGCCCAAATCGGTTATAAGCCGGGTTGAAAAAGCTGCTGAATATCTTAATGCAAACCCCAAATCAATTTGCGTTGTGACCGGCGGAAAACTAGACTGGATTCCGTTCGCCGAAGCACCGGAACTAAAGAAAGAGCTCGTAAAAAGGGGAGTTGCCGCCGAGCGTATTCTTGTTGAGGATAAAGCTCTCGATACGATACAAAACTTTCAGTTAAGCTGTAAAATGCTTGCCGAATACAAAGGCGTGAGCGTACAAGAGATTCTTGAAACTCCGACAGCTGTAGTTACAAGCCGCTTTCATCTGCGTCGCTCTGAAAGGCTTGCGCGTCGTATGGGGTTCACGAACGTAAAAGGCATCGCTGCAAAATGTCCTGCGATTTACGTACCTCACTGCTATGTCCGCGAAATCTGTGCGTATGTAAAGCTGAATCTTCGGATTTTGCTTACGGGCGAACCGAAATCGCTCGCATCTATGTGAGTGTATGTCATTGCTTTCCACACAGGAAACCAGGCGGCTACGCAATGACATACAATTTACATTATTTTTGATAAATTTCTCTCTTCGTGTTATATTGAATAATAGGATTTTCAAACTAAGGAAAGCTATATGAAGAGTTTATCAAGATTTATCACATTTTTATCCGTACTTGCCATCGGTACTTTTGCCTCAATAACAGCGCAGACTTCAGGAACGGCAGTTTCACAGTCATCAACATCAATCAATGACGGTTTTATTTTCGTTGAGGGCGGCTCGTTCACAATGGGAAACAACTCCGGCAATACGAATGAAAAGCCGTCTCATAAAGTCACTGTAAACAGTTTTTATATCTGTGACCACGAAGTTACACAAGCTGAATACGAAGCTGTTATGTGGATGAATCCGAGCGACTATGTTGGGGACGACTATCCCGTTGATTCAGTAAAATGGTTCGATGCGCTTGAATACTGCAACAGACTCAGCCGGAACCAAGGACTTACACCGTGCTATCAAAATAATCATGGTGTTTTTACTTGCGATTGGAATGCGAACGGCTACCGGCTTCCGACAGAAGCTGAATGGGAGTACGCTGCAAGGGGCGGAGCAAAAAGCAAGGGATATACATACAGCGGAAGCAAAAACATCAGCATAGTCGCTTGGTATGGCGACAACAGCGGTTATGAGTCGCACGAAGTTAAAGCAAAGAAGCCGAACGAGCTTGGCATTTACGATATGAACGGCAATGTTCTTGAATGGTGCTGGGATTGGTACGGCAGTTTTGGCAGCGCAGCCGAAACAAACCCTAAAGGGAAAACAACCAGTCATGATAAAGTCATTCGGGGCGGCAGCTACTACGACATTCCTTCTGACAGCACTGTTTCTGCAAGATATTATGCAGATCCAAGCGGCGGTAATCCAAACCTTGGTTTCCGCGTAGTGCGCAATGCAGATTCCATTGCAAGCGGAAAAAACACAACTTCTTCCACGGCACAAACAACGACGAAAACAAAAGGAATGGTGCTCGTAAAAGGCGGTTCATTCGCAATGGGAAGCAACACCGATGAGTACAACGAACAGCGGATTCATGACATAACCGTAAGCAGCTTCTATATGTGCGATCATGAAGTTACTCAGGCAGAATTTGCATCTGTTATAGGAACGTTCCCAAGCCGTTTTGAAGGCGACAACAAGCCTGTTGAGCAAGTTTCCTGGTTCGACGCACTTGAATACTGCAATATGCTTAGTATAAAAGAAGGACTGACACCTTGCTACAGCTATGATGGAACCGTAAAATGCGATTGGAACGCAAACGGTTACAGGCTCCCGACAGAAGCTGAATGGGAGTATGCCGCCCGTGGTGGAAGCAAAAACAGGGGATATACCTACAGCGGAAGCAACAGACCAGAAACAGTCGCATGGTATAACGAAAACAGCAATGAAGAGACTCATGATGTAAAGACGAAACAGCCGAATGCGCTTGGTATTTACGATTTGAGCGGTAATGTCGGCGAGTGGTGCTGGGATTGGTACGATTATTATTATCCGCAATATTACGAGGGGGCAAAATCGACAAACCCACACGGCCCCGATTCTGCTTCCTCGTACAATAAGTCAAGAATCTACCGTGGAGCTTTTTGGTGCGGGGATGCAAATTACTGCCGTGTCTCTGCAAGGCTTTTTCATGCGCCTGATTACGTTGATGCGAGCATCGGGTTCCGTGTAGTGCGCAACGCAGAGTAGTATTGTCTTTTCCCCTAGAAACAAGTAGAATCAGCTCATTATGATAGCTGTTTTCGTAAATTGTGCGACCGTTATTGTCGGTTCGCTTCTTGGTTGCCTTTTTGCACGTAAAATAACAAAATCATTCTCTGATGTTGTTATGACAGGAGCCGGAATTATTTCGCTTGCTCTTGGATTGCAGATGATGTTCAAATACGAAAGTATTATTTGTCTTGCGCTCAGCCTTATTCTTGGCGGACTTTTGGGTACTTTGCTGAATATCGACGGTGCGATTCTTAAGCTTGGAAGAAAGCTCGAGAATCTTTTCTCGCGGAAGAAGAGCGAATCTGCCGCCCCATCAGATTCTGCCGCCACAACAGAAAACAACGCCGCCGCTGAACCCGCGCCCGACAAAAAGAACTTTGCCTACGCGTTCCTCAACGCATCAGTTTTGTTCTGCGTCGGTTCAATGGCAATCCTGGGTTCTTTCCAAGCTGGAATTGATCACGATTATACGCTAATCTTCACAAAATCGATTCTTGACGGCTTTATGGCTATTGTGTTCGCTGCTTCTATGGGAATCGGAACGCTCTTTTCGTTTGTCGCAATCCTTGTGTATCAAGGTGCGCTCACGCTTTTGTCATCGTTCATCGCCCCTTTCATAAGCGAGCTTATGCTTACCGAGCTAACCGCATGCGGCGGTGCTATGGTCGCGATGATTGGCTTTAATCTTCTTGGCCTTAAAAAAACTAAAACAGCGAACTTTCTGCCGGGTTTGATTTTTGTAGTGCTGTATGTCGTTGCAAAGCGGTACATTCCGTTGCCTTAACAGCTGGTCTTTTCCTGAAGACATGTTGTGTGGTTCATTCCAGTGGCAACGAAGAAACTCTTACTTAATCACTGATTGAATTTGTTTGCGGAATTCGCTACTATTTCATCATAAAATGCATTATCTGCATTCTTAACATCATACAACGTCGCTGTATGCATAAGCTAGAAGCGACGAAACGTTTCATAAGGAG
>JAEEGL016946847.1_pt1 | contig 12538 bp, 12 predicted proteins | sample 9134231 | NCBI WGS metagenome assembly JAEEGL01 (sample SAMN16246548, study PRJNA631951) | gut metagenome | biome: gut microbiome; feature: rumen; material: fiber-attached | host: Bos | place: Iran: Karaj | collected 2018-10
GAAACATTTACAGTGAAGTAAAAGAAATAAGAGAATAACGTCCCGGCGACAGACTTCAGAGGATCCACTGGACACTCTCCGCCAAACTTGACGATCTCTTCGTTAAGGAAATGGCTTACACATCTTCTCTCGCGATCATTCTCGTTCCCGAACTATGCGAAAGAGAGATCCATGACACCGCAGCTTCCCTGCTTTCATGCATCAAGATAATGTACACCAAAAAAGAACGTTTTGAATTATGTATATATAACGACAAAGCATGCGATTACCGTTTCTTTACCGTTACGGACGAAGCGGGAATGCTTGAGGCAATGACCAACTTCTACTGCCAGCCTCTTTACGAAGGAAGGGAAAATGCGTTAAACACTTACCTTAACTCGTCTGACAGGATCGCAACTGTCGTTCATATAGTAGGCAAAAAGATACAAATCGGAGAATAAAGTATTTTGAACTTTCTGGAGAGATTTATCTACAAAAAAGAATACGAAGCGAACAAGCTGCTTGTCGGTGAAGTATCACAGGATTTAAAGAGCAGCCGTTTTTTGCTCTGCCTTTTTAAAGGCATTCTCATCTTTATTGCCTCCTACTGTTCGGTATGCGGACTTCTTGATTCATTTAACATTCCATACAACAAACCCGTTGTCTTTGCCGCATTTTTATTCCTTTCGCTTTATGTGGCAATGCTTTACATGAACAAAGTCGCATTCTACGTTTTCTATATTATTCTCTTCCTGGTATTTACGATAGAACTGGCGAGGTATTATCTGCCCGCGAACTCAGGTTTCCAGGCGGCAATGAACATCATATTCGAAGAATATTCCGATTATTTCGCACTTTCCGCGATCCGTGAAGCGCAGGAAATCGTCACCAACAGATATATGACCGTAACCATTGCGGCGATATTCATCGGAACATTTAATGCGATCCTTTTAAACGTTACCATTTCAGGTTACATGAATGCCATAGAAACCATGATCGTAACCTTCCCTTACATTGAGATCGCACTCTTTATCCATAAAGTTCCGCCCGCTAAATACATATTCGGTCTTCTTTTCGTGTATGTATGCGTCCTCTTCTTACAGCTTTCCAAACATTCGAGAATGCAGGTTAAGGGAAAGCATACGCACGAATTCGTAAGATATAAAAAGAAAAACGAGAATCTCTACGCTTACCAGGCGGATACTCCCGTTTTCATCCATTCGATCATCTTCTCTTTCGTGATATCGCTTATCCTTACGATCGTTCTTTCCGCTGCATTAAATGCGCCCATATCCAAAGAACCAAAGAATGTGATCCACAAGATGACTCAGGAATACGTTAAGATATTCATTCAGTCAGGTACAAGCGGTTTTCTTGATTCCTACGCTTCGACAGGCGGTCTTTCAGGCGGAAGACTCGGCGGCGTAAGTCAGGTAAGACCGGACTTCGAAACCGATCTTAACGTTACCTTCGCTCCCATCGGATATGACACCGTTTACCTTAAAGGATATACGGGAACGATCTATACACGTTCGAAATGGGCGACTACCGATTATGATTTCAAAGCCATCGAAAAAACAAGAGAATATCCTTTCGAAAACGAAGGAAAAATGAAAGTCGAAAACATCGATGCGGATGCAAGATTTAATTATATTCCTTATTTTTCCGACATCGATGACATTACTTTCGACAGCAGTACAAAGAATAATTACGAAGTAACCTTCAAGCCCGCACTCAGCACAAAGGATTATAAAAGAGATATCGAAGACGAACTTATATCCGATCCGGATTACTACGACTACGTTTACAACTACTGTCTCGATGTTCCGGCTGATGTAAAAGAAACCATCGATGACACTCTTACGGAAATCGTTATACCTTCGGATTATTCAGATACCAACGAATACAGATTAAAATGTGCGAATGCGGTTTATTCGTATTTCTATGATAATTACAGTTATACCATGGCTCCCGGAAGCACGCCTAAAAGAAATGATTTCGTAGAATATTTCCTTACATCACAGAAAAGAGGTTTCTGTGCTCATTTCGCATCGGCAACGGTTCTTCTTTTAAGAGATATGGGAGTTCCCGCAAGATACTGCGAAGGATACATGATCCCTATCGATCTCATTTATGACGATGCCGTGCTTACCGATTATGCTTACGACGAATGGTATAAGGGCGACACAAACCTCGATCTTAAATCCGTGGTACAAGTTCCCGTAAACGATTCGTATGCTCACGCCTGGGTTGAGATATATCTCGAAGGATACGGCTTCGTTCCTTTTGAAGCAACCATCCCTTCGTTCGCCGAAGACAGTGCAGGCAATCTCTTTAACTGGTCATTCCTTTTCGCCGCTCTTACCTCCAACACAATGGACTTTGAAAACGGAGAAGGAACCAATAATGCCATCAACAATTTAAGCAATTTTGCTTCGCTCGATTTCTTAAATGTTTTTGATTTTGACGGCACAACCGTAGCAGGAGTTCTTACTCTTGTTCTTATCATAATTTTATTAACGATTTCTTTGTATTTTATCGTTAAATTTGCGATAATAAAGATAAGGTTATATATCTACAAAAAGAAGAACGATGAATATCATCTTGTAATGTACGAATATAACAGACTCGTCAGATCGTTAAAGAGAAAGAAATTCTTAAAGAAGGCCAATCCTCTTCCGATCGACGTAAAAGAAGCATATGACCTTTACATAGCTTATTACAACAATACGCACAAAAAGCAAAAAGACATCGACACGGATAAGTTGTTTAAGTATTACGAAAAAATAATGTATTCGTAGAAAAGAGGCATTATGGCAGGTAAAAAGAAGAAATCAACAGGTGTACTTCCCTTAATAATCATAGTTGCCCTCGCTGTCATTCTGGCAGTCTCCGCTTCGGTCGCATCGAAGCTTAAAAATCATGTTCCCTCAAACCCTCCCGGAACACTGGGAAATACGGCAGGAAACATCTATAACAAAGGGCTTTTTTGCGAAGACAACGGTTATATCTATTTCGCCAATTCATATGACAGCGGTTCCCTCTACGTCATGAAGTCCGACGAATCGGAAATGAAAAAACTCATTTCCGCAAAAGTTCAGTACATAAACACCGGCGGTGATTATATCTATTACTACATGGCCGATTCAAAGACCTCTACGGGACTCGGTTTCATTCGAAGAGTAATGGGTATATACAGATGCAAAAAGAACGGTAAGGATGCCGTTACGTTAAGCAGAGACCCTTCTCTTGAAATGGTTCTCATTCGCGATCACATTTATTACCTTGATTATGATAAGACAAAAGGCGTACACCTCGGCAAACTTTCAACTGACGGAAAAGAAGTCTCTGATGTTTCTAATCTTGCCATCAATCCTTCGGGCGTTTACGAAGACATAATCTATTATACCAATGCTGAAAACAACCATTTCCTTATGGTTTATGATACTGTTACCGATTCCATGACCGAACTGGTTCGCATCAATATGTGGAATCCCATCAGACTGGGCAATTACATTTATTACATGGATATAGATAACAATTACAGACTCTGCAGATACTCATTGCAGAATCAGGAAGTCGAGATTCTCACAAAGGACAGGATCGACTGCTATAATCTGAATACTGATTATATCTATTACCAGAAAAACGATGCTTCCAATCCCGCACTTAAGAGAATGGCAATAGACGGTTCAAGCGAAGAGATCGTTGCATACGGAAATTACACAGCCATTAACATGACTGACAAGTATGTATATTTCCAGCAGTTCGGCGATGAATCCACAACGTACAGAACACCTTCCTACGGAAGCATCAATGTAACAGAATTTACGGCTGCGCTCGAGGCGGCTATAGAGAACTAAATCAAAATGAAATAAAAGAAAGGAGAGCCATATGGATAACATTATCATCAGAGGACTTGAAGTATATGCTTATCACGGAGTTTATGAAAACGAAAAAGCCAAAGGTCAGCGTTTTGTGATCAACGCCAAACTTGATACGGATACTCTCACATCCGGAATGAGCGATGAGATCGAAGATACACTCGATTACGGAAAAGTATGTGAATTCATAAATGAATTTATGCTCTCCAATCGTGTTAATCTTCTTGAAACACTCGTTAACGACCTTGCAAGGAAACTGCTTCTTAAATACAGAAGCATCCAGGCGATAGACCTTGAGATCTGCAAGCCCGACGCTCCCATTCCCGTTAAATTCGAGAATGTTTCCGTCCGTGCACACAGAGCAAGACACACCGCTTATATTGCAGTCGGCTCAAACATGGGCGATCGTGAAGAGTATATAAAAAACGCCCTGGACAATCTGTCCGCGGACGAATGTATAGAAATAAAAGCTGTATCTTCTTTAATTGAAACAAAACCTTACGGAGACGTTCCTCAGGATGATTTCTTAAACGGTGCTTTTAAGATCACCACTCTTTACTCTCCCGAAGAACTGCTTGCCAGACTTCACATTGAAGAAAACGAAGCAGGAAGAGAAAGAACGATTCACTGGGGTCCCCGTACTCTTGATCTTGATATTCTTCTTTACGACGATGTTGTTATGTCAACCGATTCGCTCGTTATCCCTCATCCTGATATGACCAACAGGCTGTTTGTTTTAGTACCTCTATGCGAAATAGCTCCGAATGCGATCCATTCAAGATTTATGTTAACCGCAAAGGAACTTCTCGAAAAGTTAAACGCCCAAACAAACTAATTATGAATTAAGGATAGCCTCGGTCATTCTGATGGCGCGTACGTTTTCCCTTACATCGTGAACACGAACGAAGTTTACACCCTTCATGCATGCAACTACGGTTGTGGCAATTGTACCTTCGACTCTTTCGAAAATCGGAAGATCAAGTGTAAGGCCGATAACCGATTTTCTGCTTGTGCCGATCAGGATGGGACATCCTAAATCTTTTAAATCATCTATATAATGAATAACGCTTAAATTCTGCTCGTATGTCTTGCCGAAACCGATCCCCGGATCGAGGATTATACGGTCTTTTTTGATATGCGCTGCTTTTGCTCTGTCGAGATACTGTCCGAGATCAGAAAGAACATCCTGTCTGAAATTGGTGTAGTCCGGAGTTTTTCTGTTATGCATAAGAACACAGACAACGTCATTGTCGATCATGAGCTTGGCCATATCTTCCGTGTTCTGAAGCGCCCAGATATCATTTATCATATCGCATCCGTTTTTGATCGCTTCCTTAGCAACCTCGGGATTATATGTATCGATCGAAATAGGCACGTCGAGTTTCTTCTTTATCTCTTCGATTACGGGCATAACTCTTTCTATCTGCTCTTCGGCACTTACGGGAGTATACCCCGGTCTTGAGGACTCTCCTCCGACATCGATGATATCAGCTCCGTCATTAACCATCTGAACGGCTCTTTTAAAAGCCGCTTCGGTATTTAAAAACATTCCTCCGTCCGAAAAAGAATCAGGAGTAACGTTAAGAATACCCATAACGTAAGTATGGTTCTTTAAATCAAATTTTCTGTTGCCGATCTTGATAGTTTTCATATTTAACCCCTTATAATCTGAGCATATCAAAAAATCTGTTCTTATACTCTTCTTTTTCAAATACGCCTTTGGCAGCAAATGTAACCGTTTTGCTTCCGGGCTTCTTAATACCGCGCATGGTCATGCACATATGCTCAGCTTCGATGCATACCATAACACCTTTTGAATTAAGCTCTTTGAAAATGCTTTCAGCGACTTCATCCGTCAGTTTTTCCTGAATCTGAAGACGTCTCGAATAAACTTCAAGAGTACGTGCAAGTTTGGAAATACCCACTACTTCTCCGTTGGGAATATAAGCAATGTGAGCAACTCCGTAAAACGGCATCATATGATGTTCGCACATTGAATAAAAGACGATGTTTTTCTCGAGAACTATATCATTGTTATCTACATGGAATCTCTTCGAAAGATGATTCTTCGCACTGTCTTCGTAACCTGCGAAGATCTCCGTGTACATTCTCGCTATTCTGTCGGGAGTATCGATAAGTCCCTCTCTGTCTACGTCTTCACCTATTCCTTCAAGAAGAAGTTTCACCCCTTCTTTTATCTTTTCTTCATCAATCATTTCTGTCTCTTTTCCGGTCTTATTTTATTAAAATTCTTCTGAAATCTCCCATAAAAGAAAGAGATCCGAAGATTAATATCATATCCTTTTTATCGGACAAAAGCCTGACTATCTCAAGTGCTTCTTCATACGAATCGGCAGATGTTACATTCTCATTGTATTCCCTGATACATTTACCGAGTTCAAAGGAATCAACGGCTCTTTTCCTGTCCGCGGGATTGATCGTAACTATCGCTTTTGCCTTGGGAGCCGTAAATTTAACCACGTCTTCGTATGCCTTGTCGCGATACATACCCATTATATATATGATGTCCCTATTTGTAAAATACAAACTGATATTTTCAAAGAGCTTTTCTACGGCATCAAAATTGTGTGCTCCGTCCAGGATAAAAAGTCTGTCAGACTCGATAATTTCGAATCTTCCGGGCCATAAAGCATTTAAAAAAGCGTTCCTTACAGCTTTTTCGCTTATCTTAAAACCTTCACTCTTTAAAACCCCGATAGTATCCAGAACAGCCGCGGCATTGTCGCACTGATGAACCCCCAAGAGTGATAACTCAAGGTCTTTGTAATCCTTATAACCAATTATCTGATACGGTTTGTTTTTGTTCTTTTTAACCCTGCTCTTAACTGCTTTTGCATCACTCTTTACGATATCGCATTTTATCTTTGAATCTTTTATATATTCGTCAAGATATTCATATATATCTTCCGTCTGTGGTGCTATTACCGCATGAGCGGAGTTTTCTTTTATTATTCCAAACTTATGTAAACTTATATCCTTAAGGGAATCGCCTAAAAAGTTGCAGTGGTCGATACTTATCGATGTAATTATGTCAACCAAACTCTTTTTGATCGCATTGGTTGCATCCAGCCTTCCGCCCATTCCGCATTCGAGGATCACGATTTCGCATCCAAGTCTTTTAAAGATTAAGAGGGATAAAACAAATTCGATCTCAAATGCCGTCGCTTTAAGATCATTATCGTTTACGGCTTCTATTATCTCGCTAAGGATCTCAGCCCATGTTTTCTTTGGAACCATTCTGCCGTTTACAAGGATTATCTCCCTTTCGTCAACAACAGCGGGTGATAAGAATCTTCCGACTTTAATCTTGCTGTTTGCTATGGACTGTTCAAGGAGATATCCGATGCTTCCTTTGCCGTTCGTTCCCGCAATATGGATTATGTTCATATCCTTATCAGGGCGCTCAAAACGATCCAGAAGCTTATTAACCTCTGTCAGACCGGGAACGCTTCCCATCGATATTCTTCTGTCTTCGAGCCATTCACGGCATTCCTGATATTCCATCATGTCTCCAAATAAAAATGCAATCACATTCTTTTTAATACATCTGCGTTGTCCAAATAATACAAATTAGCCTATACATTCAATGTGCCAGGCATCCGAGGGGATTACCTGGCACTTAAATGTCTTAAATCTTATTAACAGTCTCCGGAGATATCTTCAACATCCACATCATGAGCTCCGATGTTAAGAGTGTTGAGAGTTCTTCTCTTAAGTCTTGCTTCCTCGGAGTATTTTAAGATATAATCTTTGGTCTCCTTGGAATTCTTAATGTTATGAAGGTAAAGTTTCGGATGAGTTGTATCACCTGTGTAGCAGATCACACATCCGAGTCCGAATAACCTCTGCATAAAATTCCTTGTCAGTTCGACATCCTGAATCTTATACATATAGCAGTCATCTTCCTTCTTGGTAAAACAACCCGATTCGATGGTTAAGATGTCTTTTTTGACAATATATTTCGTAAAAGTGAAAGGAAGTCCGAAAAGGCCCCATCTCTTTCTCTCTACTACCTGTTCTTCGTCGTTAACAGTTTCTATACCCATTGTAACCTCCGACTATCTGGCAACTTTAAACGATGCCCACATGTACTGCTGCATGTACTCTCCCATATAAGCCTTGATCGCGCTTGATTTGCCTTTTTCAAAGTCATATCTGTCGCATTTAACCTTATCGGGATCGATCGCGTAGTAATTTCTCTTCTTAACGACTATATCACCGATTCCCGCTTCGTTAAGGGATCTTGTCATCTCCCTGTAGATCTTGTTGATATAATCTTCAACTCTTCTTTCGTACTCATGTCCGGGGAAAAGAATTGCAGCGATCTCTTTCTTTGTAACTCCCGCACCCTTTCTGTCTATAAGGTAAGCAAGAAGTTCTTTGGATTTGCTTCTTTTGAAAATAATAGGTTCGCCTTTTGAATATACGTCAAAATTTCCGAATGTTTTTACATAAACATCGAAATTCTTCTGATTTTCTTCGATGGGATTTCTTAAGTTTCTGATCTCTTCAGCTACTTTAACCGAAGTAACGGGCTTTAAAACATAACCGCTGGCTCTTACTTCGAAAGCATCCTGAGTATAATCCGAATATCCGGTAACGAAAATGATGTTGGCCTTGGGGTTAAACTTCTTAACTTCATAAGCCAGCTCTATTCCGTTCATGTCCCTCATTTCAATATCGAAAAAACACACATCACATGTGTTCTCCGATAAGTAATCCAATACATCCCTGCCTGAACGGAAAGACACGATTTCCGCCGTAGGTTCAGCATCTTTAATTGCATCTACAAGTACTTCCAATGCCAGAATCTCGTCATCAGCAGCAAGAATTTTCATTCCTCATAATCTCCTTCTGTATCATTTTATACATCTTTTACACATTCTATTGTCCATTTTACTACATTTACTTCTTGATTTCAATTATTTGAAGTGTTAGTATAGAAAAAATGATTTAAACGGGAGACAATCTATGCGCCATTTAATGAGCCCCTTGGATTTTTCGGTCGACGAACTCGAAAAACTCTTTAATCTCGCAAACGACATCGAAAAGAACAGGGAAAAATATTCTCACGCATGTCTGGGCAAGAAATTAGCGACATGCTTCTATGAACCAAGTACCAGAACAAGACTCAGTTTTGAGTCGGCAATGCTATCTCTCGGAGGAAGCGTTCTCGGATTCTCCGATGCCAACTCCTCATCAGCCGCCAAAGGCGAAAGCGTTTCGGATACGATCCGAATGATCTCATGTTACGCAGACATCTGTGCGATGCGCCATCCTAAAGAAGGAGCCCCTATGGTTGCTTCAACTCATTCAAGAATCCCTGTTATCAATGCAGGCGACGGCGGACATCAGCACCCCACACAGACTTTAACAGATTTACTTACCATCCGTTCTCTAAAAGGACGTCTTAACAACTTCACTATCGGACTTTGCGGAGACCTTAAATTCGGTCGAACCGTTCATTCACTTATAAATGCGTTATCAAGATATGATAACATCACATTCGTCTTTGTTTCTCCGGAAGAACTCAGAATTCCCGAATATATTACAGACAATTTAAAAGAACAGAATATTCCTTACAAAGAAACAATCTCTCTTGAAGAAGTAATGCCCGAACTCGATCTTCTATACATGACCAGAGTTCAGAGAGAAAGATTCTTCAACGAAGAAGATTACGTAAGATTAAAAGACTTCTACATCTTAAACAAAGAAAAGATGTCTCTCGCAAAAGAAGATATGCTCGTCCTTCACCCTCTTCCCAGAGTTAACGAGATCTCTGTTGAAGTCGACGATGACCCAAGAGCCGTATATTTCAAACAGGTTCAGTACGGAGTATATGTAAGAATGGCTTTGATCTTAACGCTTCTTGAAATTGATGTGGATGCACTGTAAATAAAATTAGATTTAGGAGAAATCATATGTTAAACGTAGGCAAGATACATGAAGGTTTCGTACTTGACCATATTAAAGCAGGCAAGAGTTTATCACTTTATCATCATCTTCAGCTTGATAAAAAAGACTGCACGGTCGCAATGATCATGAACGCAAAAAGCGAAAAGATGGGTAAAAAAGATATCCTTAAGGTAGAATGTGATATCGAAGAAATGGATATGGATGTCCTTGCCGTTATCGATCACAACATTACCGTAAACGTTATAAAAGACGGCGAGATCGTTGCAAAGAAAGAGTTAACTCTTCCGAAAGAGATCAAGAACATCTACAAATGCAAAAATCCCCGTTGTATAAGAAGTATCGAACAGGAACTTCCCCACATCTTCGTACTTGATGAGAAGAAAGAAGTATACCGCTGCAAATACTGTGAAGAGAAAACAAGACAGGAACTTTAAATATAAAATAACCGCTTTTTAAAGCGGTTATTTTTTTATACACATATTACTTATTCATATAAAAAATACAGGGTCTATGCCCTGTATTTTTATTTTAAACAAGATTGATAACTTCTTCTTTGGGTGCTTTTGCAGGCTTGATCTCCTTAGCGTAAAGCACAGGTCCGACACCGTTGTAATCCTTCCAGAATTCCATCTTGATCTGAGCGGTAACGGTGATCCAGTCCCCCTTTTTATACTTGTCGGATTCATCTGTCTTACAGATAAATCCAAGGAATGCGATATCATCCGCACAGCATGTCATTGCGGAACGGCCGGGAACAAGATATCCCTTTTCCATCGTTTCGGGTTTTACAACCTGAGCAAGGAATTTAACTGTCTTTCCGTCGTATCTGTCAGGATTGTCCAGTGTATCGAAGAACCAGATTCCGTAAGTCTCCTCAATAAGTTCAATTACCGGAGCATTTACGTCAAAAGGAAGCTCTTCGTCAAGTGTAGTGTTTATCTCTCCGTTGGCATCTTCAAAAACGATCTCGGCATTTCTGTTAAGTGCCATCATGTTTCTCTTATATGTCGGCAATTCTTTGTTAAGGCCGTCGCAACGGTTGAAGATAATGAGTTCCGACTTTCTTACCATATCCGATACGAGTGATCGCATATTGGAGAAATACATGTTGAATGTAGCTGCATTGATAATGGTTACCTGCTGTGCAAGTTTCCAGTGCCAGGGCATCTTAAGATCCGACATCTGCCACATTCCGTTATATTCGATTATAATTCTCTCGGGTTTGTGTTTCTTCTCAAGATTAAGAAGGGTTGTACTGTTTAGATCTTCTTTATCTTCTATCGTCTCTACAACCGTATGAGTCTTTCTTAAAAGGGCTTCTTCTATCTCAACTTCGCCCTCTTCGCAAAGAATGAGCAAAGTAGTGTTTGTTGTCTGAAAATACGGCTGAGAGATTGTAAATTTAATAAACTCGGTTTTACCCGCTTCAAGAAAACCGTTTATAACAAAAACGTTTTTCATAAAGTCATCTCCGTTCTCTTTTTATTTCTGATAATACTCTTAAAAGAGTTCTTTAATCTTATCTTCGTTAAGTTTGGATCCGATAACGACAACCTTGCCTGTTACTTCGGGTGAACCTGCTCTGACGTTCTTTTCGCCGGGAACATAATCGAAGTAAATGAATCCGCCGTCCTTATCGTATACCATTCCCTTGGAACGAAGGATTATGCCGTAAGTCTCATTGTCGTCAAGCTTTGTAAGAATGGCATCGATCTCTTCTTTGGTATATCTCTTCGCTGTCTCAAATCCGATGCTTGAGAAAACTTCATCTGCATGATGATGGTGGTGATGGTGATGATCGTGATCATGATGATGGCATTCGCACTCGGGATCGTCGCACTCTTCACCGTCATGATGGTGATGATGATGTTCATGTTCCTCATCGTGATCATGGTGATGATGATGTTCATGCTCGTCATCGTCATCATCGTCATCGTCGTCATGATGATGGTGATGGCACTCGCATTCGGGATCATCGCACTCTTCGTCATGGTGATGGTGGTGATGCTCATGTTCGTCATCATCGTCATCATGGTGATGGTGATGGCACTCGCATTCGGGATCGTCACATTCTTCTCCATGCTTGTGAGCCATTTCCTTCTTCATTTCTTCAAGAAGTTCTTCCTCGAGACTCTTTCCGGATTCGTACGTCTTAAGGATCTGCTCTCCTGTTAATTCATCCCAGGGAGTCGTGATGATCGTAGCTTTTGCATTATGTTCGCGAAGAAGTGCAACCGCTTCGTTAAGTTTCTCTTCGGATACATTCTGTGTTCTCGAAAGGATTATGGTTCCGGCAGCTTCAACCTGGTTAATGAAGAATTCGCCGAAGTTCTTAATATACATCTTGCATTTTGAAACGTCTACAACAACTACAGCGGCGTTTAATGCAACATCCTTCATATTCTCTTTGGATTCAAGATCTGCAACAGCCTTGATAACGTCAGAAAGCTTACCTACGCCTGAAGGCTCGATAAGGATTCTCTCGGGTGAATATGTATTGATAACTTCTTTTAAGGAAGCACCGAAATCACCTACAAGCGAACAGCAGATACATCCTGAGTTCATTTCTTTGATCTCTATGCCTGCTTCTTTTAAGAAACCGCCGTCGATACCGATCTCGCCGAATTCGTTCTCAATAAGAACAACTTTTTCTTTATTAAGCACTTCCTTGAGCATCTTCTGGATAAATGTTGTTTTTCCTGCTCCAAGGAAACCTGAAACTATGTCAATTTTGGTCA
>JAEEGL010386556.1_pt1 | contig 12537 bp, 10 predicted proteins | sample 9134231 | NCBI WGS metagenome assembly JAEEGL01 (sample SAMN16246548, study PRJNA631951) | gut metagenome | biome: gut microbiome; feature: rumen; material: fiber-attached | host: Bos | place: Iran: Karaj | collected 2018-10
GGTGGAGGTAGCGAGTTCGAGCCTCGTTGCCCGCTCCATTGACCCTATTGCATTTGCAATAGGGTTGGTTACTATTCATATGATCTGCGCCTGTGAGGTAATTGGTAGACATGCTAGATTTAGGTTCTCGTACAGAAATGTGTGTGGGTTCGAGTCCCTTCAGGCGCACCATAAAAAGAAACGGTTTTTCCAAAGGAAGAACCGTTTCTTTTTCACGATATTGCTATCTGACTGGCTGCAGATCTTTAATATCTGCCAGCAGGAAGAATTACGGATCAGGAAGAATAGCATCAACATCGGTCTGTACTGCAGGTGCCCACCCAGAGTCCGGATTTACACGCGCCTGTACTTCCGATGTTACAGATGCAGGATTTTCGCTTTCTGCAGGAGGACGATCTGCTGCATGTGGATCAGAATCTGTGGTCTGTTCGTCGATTGCTTCAGAAGCTCTCTGATCGTCTGAGACAAGTCTGGTATCACATTTCGGATAATCATTGATATTCCAGCGATAGGATCCCCAAAAATCTTCATCACATTTTAAAAAACCATTTTCCAGGCCACTAAACAAATCTACATGATAATAATGCCCATCGATCCTTACGATATTCCAGAAATGATCCTGCCAGTCCTTTTGTCCCTCAATTGCAAGACAGTCAAGGTCAAGTTCTCTGCATAATGCTACATATCCCAAGGCAATTCCCTCTGGATTTGCGGAACCTTCCACCAGGGAAGCATAGACACTTCCCTCTCCGTCCGGATGGCATCGTGGAATGAGAAACTCTGCAGCAGCAAGCGCACGATCTGTTTCTGTCTCCCCTTCTACTGTAAGATGAACAGAATCCAGCGCTGCTTTTTTCATGAGGAATTCCTCATGATTTAATCCGGTTTCCATTGTAAGCTCATAAAGCTTCTGAGTACCAGTCCCGGAAAAAAGTGTGACACTGCATACGGGGGCACATGGAGACAAAGCCGGATTATGATAATATACCTCTTCAACTCTTGCCTCAAAAGTCTCAGCTGTCAAAGTTGATCTTGAGATTAAAATTGCGAGACGTTCTCTGCCTGCGGCAATTGCATCCGCAAGGCGATCGTCCAGTGCGGTGGCATAAGGAATCGTAACAATCTCTGAAACTGGTACGGCAAGAGGACTGTAGGTGATGGTAAGTCTGGCTTCCGCATGAGAGACAATTTGATTGAGATCATAGGAGATGTTCTCAACACAGTATGCACAGAGTGCATCTTCCGTTCGCACATGCCAGATGGCTGAAGAAAGATCCTCTGTCGGGCTGCCGGAATATCCGGAGTCAAAAATAATGATTCTGTAAGATGCACCGGCGGATACCGCGGCACGAATTGCTTCACGCAATTCTGCCAGCGAATGAACCGCAACCTGCTCACCGTGAGGCACTTCTCTTACGGGAAGCGGAAAGTCAGATTCTACAACATAAGTGCTGTCATAAAAGTCACAAGCTTGAAGGAAAAGCAACGCAATCAGGAAAAAAGTGAGAAGTCTCAGTCGCTTCATAACAGGCTCAGCTGCTCCTCCCCCTTATCCTCCGGCTTTAGAACGACAGGAGCTTTCGGAATGTTTCTGGCTCGGTATCTTGAAGCATCTGTAAGTCCAGATTGATCAAGCAATGCCATCCGCTTGATCTGCCGTTTTCCACGTAATGAGGCTACACTGACGCCTTGAGTTGTCCGCGTTGGTTTCAGGCTGAGAAGTGCGGTGTTCAGAACAAGAGCCCGATCATCATCGGTGTAAAGAACAACATCAGCTGAGTCGTAAAGCAGCTCTACGCCAACCAATGGACTTTTATCCGAGTACGCATTCATGAGCTTACGACGATTTGTTTTGGTTTTATAGGCATCCAAAGGGATATATGCCAGTTTTCCGTTTGCAAAAGCGAGCAGAATAACACCGCTATAATCAGCAGCATCCACCATGTCGACGACGTTCTCGTTTTCATCCATTTTCAGAATCGTCGGCAGATAGCTTCCGAGCAGTGAGGCTTTTGTGCCTTCCAGATCACACAGTCGCATACGATATACCTGTTGACGATCTGTGAAAAACAGAAATTCGTGGGAATTGGTGGTTTCCTGGCTGCGTCGCAGAGTATCCCCTTCTTTATATTTCTGCTCGGAACTCATACGCAGAGATTGCGGAGTAATTTTCTTAAAGTAACCTTCACGAGAAAGAAAAACTGTCACAGGATCATCCGGTACCGGATCTTCTTTTATTTCCTCTGGAAGGTTATCTGTGTAGACGATCGTGCTTCTTCGGGGCATCGGAAACTGCCGGTTCAGCTTTGTCAGTTCATCTACGAGTACGTTTTTAAGTTTTCGACGGTTATTCAGTATGCTTTCAAGAAGTGCGATTTCTCTTTCCAGTGTTTCAATTTCACCGGTACGTTTGAGAATAAACTCTCGATTAATATTTCTCAACTTGATTTCTGCAACGAATTCTGCCTGCTTTTCGTCGATTCCAAAACCCATCATGAGATTTGGAATGACGTCAGATTCAAGCTCCGTGTTTCGTATGATTTCAATCGCACGGTCAATATCAAGCAGGATTCGCTGAAGTCCCTGCAGGAGGTGGAGTTTTTCCTTTTTTCCGGACAGTTCATGATAGATTCGACGTCTTACACATTCCGTCCGCCAGGCAATCCATTCCTCGAGGATTTCCCGGACACCCATTACTCTCGGGTTTCCGGCAATCAAAATATTAAAATTAAATGGAAAAGCATCCTGAAGCGGAGTCGACCGGAAGAGTTTTTGCATAAGACGCTCAGGATCTGCTCCACGCTTTAAATCAATTGTCAGCCTCAGGCCTGAAAGGTCTGTTTCATCCCGCATATCATTGATCTCGCGCACCTTGCCTGCTTTGATCAGATCACTGACTTTATCCAGAATCGCTTCACATGTTGCAGTATAAGGGATTTCGGTGATCTCTATCATGTTTTCTTTGGCTAGATAATGCCATTTTGAGCGCACCTGTATACTTCCACGTCCAGTACGATAGACAGCCTCCATTGTTGAGTGGTCATAGAGGATTTCTCCTCCTGTCGGGAAATCCGGTGCCGGCATAATACTGAGAAGATCAGCTTCGCCTTCTTTTAAAAGTGCAATTGTCGCGTTACAGACCTCATTTAAGTTGAAACCGCAGATCTGACTGGCCATTCCGACAGCGATACCGGAATTGGCAGATACCAGAACATTGGGAAAGGCGGTTGGCAGCAAGGTCGGCTCCATCATGGTGCCGTCATAATTGTCTACAAAATCCACAGCATCTTTATCGATATCTTCAAAAAGGGCCGTGCAGATTTTTGAGAGTTTGGCCTCAGTATATCGCGAAGCAGCATAAGACATGTCCCGCGAGTAGACTTTACCGAAATTTCCCTTTGAATCGATAAATGGAGTAAGCAATGCCTGGTTACCGACAGAAAGCCGGACCATGGTCTCATAAATGGCTGCATCGCCATGCGGATTCAGCTTCATGGTCTGTCCAACGATATTGGCGCTTTTTGTACGCCCGCCTGAGAGCAGACCCATTTTATACATGGTATACAGCAACTTACGGTGCGATGGCTTGAAACCGTCGATTTCCGGAATCGCACGGGACACAATCACACTCATGGCATATGGCATGTAATTCTGTTCGAGCGTGTCCGTGACAGGCTGTTCCTTTGTCTCACCCCTGAGCCCCAGAACATTGGGATTCAGAACCGTTGTTTTTGATTCTTCTTTCTTTTTTTTCATACTTCACCCATCCAAACCAAAGGTCTGTCTTTTCTGTGAAATGCTTCCATTAAGACAGATCCGCCTGGTCAAGGAAATTTGCGCCGAACTCGGCAATATGTGCTTTTCGACCTTCCAGGTTATCTCCGAGAAGAAGATCAAAAACTTCCGCCATACGAGAAGCATCCTCCGGCATCACCTTAATCAGCCTTCTGGTCTCCGGATTCATGGTTGTAAGCCACATCATATCCGGATCGTTTTCACCCAGACCTTTGGATCGGCTGATAGAAGCCTTCGTATTTTTCAGGGTAGACAGAATATCGGCTTTTTCTTTTTCTGTATAGGCAAACCATGTCTTCCCTTTTGCGTGAATCTCATACAGAGGAGATTCTGCTATGTAAACATACCCCTCTCTGATAAGGGTCGGAACCAGTCTATACAGCATCGTCAGAATAAGAGTACGAATTTGATAACCGTCGACATCTGCATCCGTGCAGATAATGATTTTACTCCAGCGAAGCGCGGAGAGGTCAAAAGAACTGAGTTCATTTGTATGTTTGTCCTTTACTTCCACCCCGCAGCCTAACACCTTCATCAGGTCTGTGATGATATCTGACTTGAATATTCGTACATAATCTGCTTTCAGACAGTTGAGAATCTTCCCGCGGACAGGCATGATTCCCTGGAATTCCGCATCACGGGAAAGTTTGCATGCACCCAGGGCGGAATCCCCTTCCACAATATAGATTTCACGGCGCTCCGGATCCCGGCTGCGGCAGTCGACAAATTTCTGAACCCGGTTGGAAATATCCAGAGAACCGGAAAGCTTTTTCTTCATTCCTGCCCGGGCACGCTCTGCCGTTTCCCGACTTCTTTTATTTACCAGAACCTGATCGGCAATTCGATCTGCTTCCGGTTTGTTTTCCATGAAATATACTTCCAGCTGCTCCTTGAAGAACTCTGTCATAGCGATCTGGATAAACCGATTGTTAATCGCCTTTTTTGTCTGATTCTCGTAGGAGGTCTGCGTGGAAAAACAGTTGGTTACAAGGACCAGACAGTCCTGTATATCCTGGAACCGGATTGCAGATTCGTTTTTCTGGTATTTTCCTGAAGAGCGAAGCTATGCATAAATGGAGGAAAGGAAAGCACTTTTCACCGCTTGATCTGGCGCTCCTCCATTCTCAAGCCAGGATGAATTGTGGTAGTATTCAAGAATGTTAACCCGATTGGAAAAACAGAAAGCACAGGAAATCTTAACCCTGTACTCGTCCTTGTCTTCACGGTCTCGACCTCTACGCTCGGTCTGGATGAAATACGGGGCAGTAAGCGGACTCTCCCCTGCAAGCTCTGTTACATAATCTTTGATCCCGCTTGGATAGAGATAATCTGTTGTTTCAAAACTGCCATGGGCTTTTTCCAGTCTGAATCGGAATGTGATTCCTGCATTTGCAACCGCCTGACGGCGGAGAACGTCATCAAAATATTCCCTTGGAATATCAATATCAGTAAATACATCAAGATCAGGCAGCCAATGTATCACCGTGCCGGTCTTTTTTCGGTCAGTTTCTGTTTTTACGAGCTCCTTTCCTTTCTTTCCGACAGGAAAGCCTCGCTCAAATTGAAGATGATATCGAAAACCATCACGCCATACGGTTACTTCCATATATCTGGATGCATACTGAGTCGCACAGGATCCAAGGCCGTTTAAACCAAGTGCAAAGCCATAATCAGAGGAATCTGAATTGTTGTTATATTTTCCGCCTGCGTACAGTTCGCAAAAAACAAGTTCCCAGTTCCAGCGCTCCTCACGAGGATTCCAGTCCATGGGACAGCCGCGGCCATAATCTTCAATTTCGATGGAATGATCGAGATAATATGTCAGTGTTATTATAGATCCAAATCCTTCGCGTGCCTCATCGATAGCATTGGACAGGATCTCAAAAACGGCATGTTCACAACCGTCCAGTCCATCAGAGCCAAAGATAACACCGGGCCGCAAACGGACTCTGTCCGGACCCTGCAGCTGAGAAATACTTTGATTCCCATAAGCAGTTGCTGTTTTTTCCTGGTCAGTAGATGCAGATATGCTTGGGGTCTTAGAACTCATTTGTACTACTCCTGTGTTCAAAGGATCAGCAGATAGATCAGAATCAAAAGAATTACGCCCGGTATGCCTCCAATTCCAGAGACCAGGACAGTGATCCACGTAATGGGAATGTAGAAATCAAAATATCCGCCGACAAAGTTTACGGCAAGCAAAATGATTAGTCCAAGCGCAGCATGCAGCAAAAACTTGATAATTCCTTTGATCGGCGCAGCAAGGATTTTTATCAATAGAAAGATCAGAAGAACTGCAATCGCTATCATTCCGATGTCTACCAGGATATTTGTCATTACATAAACCTCCGATTATTATATTGGCCAGGTTGGCAGCCATTTGAGCAGTTTAGAACTGAGTTCATTGTCTACCGGCAATCCACATAAAACAGGAAAGAAGAGAAGGAACAGACCAAGAGACGCGGCAGTAAATACCGTTGTTCGAACCACTCCGCGGCATCTGTTCTGCTCCAGTAGAACAAACACATAGCATAATGCCGGCACCAAAAAAGCAGAAGATGCGAAATAGTGGTATTCAAACGTGAGTCTGGTAATGAACATCCACGGAACCAGCCCTGAGGCATAACCAACCAGCAGGAATAGAGCGGTGCTGTTTCTTCTGAACAGTCCGTGATATCCAAGTACAATCAGACTGAGCAGACCGCCCCAGCAGATCAACGGATTGGCGAAACAGGCGATGCTGATTCTCTTCCCCTGCGAAAGATATTCCAGATAATAAAGAATTGGGCGTATGTCCAGCATCCATTGATACCACCGGGAGGAATACGGGTGTTCGGCAACTACGGATGCATGATAACGAAACATGAATGACTGATTGTCCAGAACAAGTTTCGTATAATCGCGGCTGAATAGAGGCAAGTTCTGTGCTAATCCGTACGGAAGATAGGACAGATAATAAATCAGTGCAGGAATCAGAACAAAAAATAGAAGACATTGGATAGAATTCTCTAAAAAAGAAGCAAAAGCTTCCTTCCCTCTTTTTTGAAAGAGGCTGATCCATCTAGCTGCCCAAAGTATTGCGAGTCCCGCGCCGGCATACAGACATGTCCATTTGCAGGCGGATCCCAGACCAAAAAACAGACCACACAGCGCAAGGTCCTTATTGCTTCCATTTTTGATCCATCCGTACATAAAATAATACATCAGGAGAATAAAGAAAACCGCATAGCAGTCCACTGTGGCAATCCGTGTTTGAACATAGTGCATAAAGCCGGAAGCCATCAGGAGGCTTCCGAGCATAGCAATTTTGCTTCTGCCGAAAAGCTGCATCAAGAAAACGTACATCAGCGGAAGCATAAGAATACCGATGACCGTGCCGGAAAAGCGCCATCCGAAGGGAGTCATTCCAAACAGCAGGATTCCGACAGACAGGATTTCTTTCCCGAGCGGAGGATGAGATATTTCATATGGCCAGATACGGTTGAGATGTTCCCACGCAGTTCTTGCATGATATATTTCATCAAAATAGGAAGAATTATGATAGTCAGAAGATGTGGGAACTGTTTCCGCCTCATCTGTCAGCTCGGGAATCGAGGATGAAAAGGCAATACGGTTACCGCCCTGATCTGTAAGAGAAATCTCACCGAGCCAGGGCATTCCGGAATTACAGTAAAGCCGAAGATAATGAATGGGCCTTTCAAGACCAAGAGAGATGTACTGCCATTTCAGAACCGCAACATGGTCCTGTGTAAAAGTAGTAAGAGGGTACCAGCCCTCTGCATCGTCAGAATACTCAATTTGGTACTCGCCAGTCCCAACCCCCGGAAAAAGAACAATCTGATCAGGAGATGATTCCCCATTGAAATCGATGACTGCGCTTTTTCCGGACATTGGCACAAAAGTCTCAGGAGAAGTCCTGTTTCCGAGGTTCCACAATGCTGCAAAAGCATATAGGAACGTCACAGCCAGCGTGATGGCGGCATGACGACGATTGGAACCTGTTGCATCATGCATCTGACCAGGCAACGGGCAGTTCTTCAGGTCTGGAAGGCCAGCAAAAAAGATAATCAGAAATACAAAACAGACTACCGTAAAAAGAAAGGTACTGTTCAGCATAGGGAATCCAGTAGTTCCTTTACAGAAGGTAAAATATAATCCGGTTTTCGTTCTGCAACTGCTGCCATTTCAGGCGTTGTCTCACCGGAAAGCACCAGCACAGATACAGAACCTGCATTTTGGGCTACTGCAATATCGGTATAAAGCCGATCCCCAACCGCGCAGATTTTTTCATTTGGGATACCGGTCTGTTTTGAAATAACATCAATCATGTTTCGGTTTGGCTTTCCGATATATGTCGGTTTTACGCCACTGGACGCAGTCAGCAGCGCGCAGATGCTTCCGCAGTCCGGAAGAACCTCGTCATTGGGCATTGGGCACACCCAGTCAGGATTCGCAGCTATAAAAACTGCTCCTCGACGAAGAAAATGACAGGCTCGTTCGAGTTTTTCATAGACAAGTTGCGTATCAAATCCCTGAACAACAACATCGACCAGATCCACATCCGTATGTCCGTTCTCATCATTCACAAGGTGAATCCCATAACTCTGCAGTTCACGATAGAAAGCTTTTGTTCCGGCCAGATATACAGAGGCTCCCGGATAATTCTGGTTCAAATAGAGTCCTGTGGCCATTCCTGATGTAAAGACATTTTCTTCCTCACAGGGAAACCCAAGTCTTCTAAGTCTTGTGATATAGTCTGTACCAGCACGTGAAGAATTATTCGTCAGATAGATATACTTTTTCCCAAGTTTTGGCAATGTCTGAATCAGTTCATGCGCACCCGGATATACATCATCTCCAAGGTAGAGTGTTCCATCCATGTCAAACAGAAAAAGCTCACATTCTCTCAGCATTTTATAATCCATTCAATTATCCTCCTCGGACCACATCATTGCACATTTTACTGCCTTGTGCCAGCCGTTCAGTAATTGAACACGGCGATGCTCCTCCATCGAAGAAGTAAATACTTTGTCCACCGACCAGTTGTTCTTTACATCATCCAGGTTTTTCCAATACCCTACTGCAAGACCTGCCAGGTAAGCTGCACCAAGCGCCGTCGTCTCAATACAGCGGGGACGAACTACGTCACTGCCGATCAGATCAGACTGAAACTGCATCAGGAAATTATTGGCACATGCACCCCCGTCCACTTTCAGCTCTCCGATATGGAATCCTGCATCGCGTTCCATAGCGCGCACGACATCATAAGTTTGATATGCGAGAGACTCAAGAGTGGCGCGAACCAGATGCGCACGATTAAACCCACGGGTAAGGCCAACAATTGCTCCTCTTGCACGCTGATTCCAATACGGGGCACCGAGTCCCGTAAAGGCGGGAACGACATAGCCGCCTGCGGAATCCGATACCTTCTCGGCATATTGAGAGCTTTCGGACGCAGTTGAAATGACGCTCAGCTCATCGCGAAGCCATTGAATCGCCGCTCCTGCTACAAAAACGGAGCCCTCCAGCGCATACTCGACATGGTCTTCAAAACCAACTGCGATACTGGTAACCAGTCCATTACGGCTTTCAACTATTTCTCGTCCGGTATTCATTAACAGGAAACATCCGGTACCATAGGTGTTCTTCATGGAACCCGGTTCAAAGCAGCACTGTCCAAAAAGCGCGCACTGCTGATCCCCCGCTGCTCCGGCAATCGGTATTTCCGCGCCATAGAGCTCAAAATCTGTTTTTCCGTATATGGCACTGGAAGGTTTTACTTCCGGAAGCATACAGGCTGGGATATTCATCAGCTCAAGAAGCTCTTCATCCCATTTCAAATCATGAATGTTGAAAAGCATCGTCCGGCTTGCGTTTGTGTGATCCGTCACATGGACCCGACCGCCGGTCAGTTTCCAGATCAGCCAGGTATCAATTGTTCCAAACAGAAGCTTCCCTGCTTCAGCACGGCGTCTGGCACCAGGAACATGGTCCAGGATCCATTTGATCTTTGTACCAGAGAAATACGCATCCGGAACAAGACCTGTCTTTTTTCGTATGGTCTCTCCATATCCGGAGGCAACCAGCTGATCGACTGTTTCCGTAGTGCGTCGGCATTGCCAGACGATTGCATTCGTAACCGGTTCACCCGTGTCTTTATCCCAAACCACCGTTGTCTCTCTCTGATTGGTTATGCCAATCGCAACAACATCCGATGCTTGGATCCCCAGCTTATCCAAAGCAGCGCGCGAAACTTCATGTGTAACGTCCCAAATTTCATTTGCGTCGTGTTCTACCCATCCCGGCTGAGGAAAGATCTGACGAAATTCCTTTTGAACGGAACTGCATATGTTGCCGTTATGATCAAACAGAATGCATCTTGAGCTCGTTGTTCCCTGATCAAGCGCCATAATGTACTTCATGGTTGTTTTTCCTTTCTATGTTGAAAAATATAATTGGAACAGGATGAGCAAAGCCGAAAATACACTTTATATTGTATAGGATAATCAAAAAAAGTCAAGGTTTAGCATGTTTACTGCTTCTTGATTTTTTGACCAGTAATAAGACTGTGTTTGCATTTCGGGCAAACTTTTAATACAAGAACACCACTCACAATTCTTTTTCCGCAGTGAGGGCAAATACACAGGAGTCTTGCAGCAACAATAACACCGAGAACACATGCAGCAGCGCCGATCACAAGGTACATCTGTTCTTTTGAGTTTTCCTCCGTAAACATGAGCGCTGAAACACCGAGCATAACAGCGACTACAACCAGGATTCTAACAATCCTTCTTCCCCGTTCAAAATCAGACAAGTGTGGTTTCATAACTTGCGATACTCCCTTCTGCTTCGATTTATAAGCGATTCTTATAGCCTTTTATCTGCAAAGCAATATATCATCTGGTTTATCTGATTTCAACAAAATTTCGGTTTCAATTCATAGAAAATCTTTATTTTTCAACAAAAAACCTGCTATTTAACAATTATGAAACAAAATCAGAATTACTTTGGAAACATCTCTACGGTATATTATAAACGCAAGTAACAGTTTTTCATCTTTTTCATTTTGTCCTCAACCATATAGAAAACGAAGCGGGAAATCCGCTTCGTTTTCTTTTTTCTTTCTTTGACAGAAAACAGCCTGCTCTGAACTTGCCTTCAGTTTTTCTACATGATATAATATCTTCTAAATATTTAATCAGTTTATTAGAGGTTATACATGAAAAAGTCTCTTCGCTTTTATTTTGCAATCCTGATCTGCAAAATCCTGCGTTTCTTTTCCCGTTTAATGAAACGCGGTGGTACTGCCATGCCGGGAAGAGTTGCAATGAAGTTATGTCCGAATCTTTTGTTGCTTCTCTCTCATGATGTTTTCTGTGTAGCCGTAACCGGAACCAATGGCAAAACTACCTGTTCCCGCATGATTGAGGAGGCGTTTGCCGAAGCTCATCTTTCTTTTTTTGCAAATCGGTCAGGAGCTAACCTCATGAGCGGTATCGTAACAGAATTTGTCATGAACTGTACTCTTTTCGGTTCAATGAAAAAGTGTTATGCCGTCATAGAATGCGATGAAGCAGCAGCAAGAACCGTATTTGGGCAGCTGCAGCCAAAGGTCATCGTGGTTACAAATCTCTTCCGTGATCAACTGGACCGCTATGGTGAAATCACCCATACCCTTTCCAACATCAGAGAGGGCATTCAATCTGTACCGGATGCTATTTTGTGTCTGAATGCGGATTGTTCACTCACAGCATCTCTTTCTTCTGGCAGCGTGCCAAACCGTATCACATGGTATGGAATTGATGCTACAGCCGGTTTACATGCAGTATCTTCGACTCTGTCAGATGCAAGTCACTGCATCCGCTGCAAGACAGAATATGTATATGATTATCATACGTATGCTCATCTGGGTGGTTTTCGCTGCCCGAACTGTGGATATAAACGACAGCTTCCAGACTATGGAGTTACAAAGATTGTATGCATGGATGATCATCACAGCGAAGCGATTTTGCGTACACCTGACGGTGAATTATCTATGACGGTCAATCTTCCGGCTGGCTATAACTTATATAATGCCGCCGCAGCTTTTTGTGCAGCAAGGGCTGTGGGAATCTCATCAGAGATCTGTTTAAATGCTCTGAGTCACTTCTCATGCGGTTTTGGAAGAATGGAATCCTTCCTGATCGGCGGCGGAGCAAAGATGATCCTGGTCAAGAATCCAGCGGGTTGCTCCCAGGCTCTGGAATTTGTTTCAAAAATAAAAGATTCCTTTGTTCTGGTCGTTTGTCTGAATGATCGCAGTGCTGACGGAACAGATATTTCATGGATTTGGGATGCCGATTTTGAGCTTCTTGCGCCCCTGTCGGATCAGATACAGAAGCTTTATGTATCCGGTGATCGGGCTTCGGATCTGCGTATTCGGTTGAAGTATACCGGATTCCCTGATGAGAGAATTATTGTCATGCACAATTATGGGCAGTTGCTGGATCAGTTGCAAGAAGAACAGCTTCCCATCTATATTTTACCGACCTATACAGCTATGCTGGAATTGCGTTCCGTTCTCGTTCATCGCTGTGGCGGGGCTGAATTCTGGGAGTAAGCTGAGAGAGGAGGGAAATTGAACGATGGAGTTTAAAATATGTCATCTTTATCCGGACATTCTGAATCTGTACGGTGATAACGGAAACATCATCTGTATGCAGCAACGGCTGCGCTGGAGAGGCATTTCGTCTGAAGTCAGCA
>JAEEGL010882667.1_pt1 | contig 12537 bp, 9 predicted proteins | sample 9134231 | NCBI WGS metagenome assembly JAEEGL01 (sample SAMN16246548, study PRJNA631951) | gut metagenome | biome: gut microbiome; feature: rumen; material: fiber-attached | host: Bos | place: Iran: Karaj | collected 2018-10
ACCTCATCCCCCGCTTCTATGACGTGAACGCAGGCCGGATCACCATCGCCGGAAAGGATGTACGAGACCTGAAGATCAACGACCTCCGCGCCCTGATGGGCAATGTCAACAAGGACCCGATCCTGTTCACCGACACCATCTTCAACAACATCGCCTTCGGCGTTGACGGCGCCACGGCGGAGGGAGTCATCGCCGCCGCGAAGATCGCCAACGCCCACGACTTCATCCTGGAGAAAGAAGAGGGCTACCAGACCAACATCGGCGACCGGGGCACCAAGCTTTCCGGCGGCCAGCGGCAGCGCCTTTCCATCGCCCGCGCCATCCTGAAGAATCCTCCGATCCTGATCCTGGACGAGGCCACCGCCTCGCTGGACACCGAATCCGAGCGTCTCGTACAGGACGCCCTGGACCGCCTGATGTCCACCCGGACCACCATCGCCATCGCCCACCGGCTCTCCACCATCAAGAACGCCGACGAAATCGTCGTCCTGCATGAGGGGAAGGTGGTCGAACGCGGCCGTCATGAAGAGTTGATCGCCCTGGACGGCTATTACAAGAAACTCAACGACATGCAAGCCTTATGAGAACCCTTCGCGTTCCTTTCATCGCCGACTTCGAGGAAGTCGACCTGGACACCGCCCTTGAACTGGAAGGTGCCCGTTTCCAGGTGGACCAGGTCAACTGGCCCGCCACCTATCCCTATGCGCCCCTGTGCGCCGGCCGCATCGCCCGTACGGAAGAGAGTCTCATCGTGGACTTCCGCGTGAGCGGGCTGGACCTCCGTGCCCAGAACACGGAGGACAATGGCAAGCAGTGGGAAGACAGCTGCGTGGAATTTTTCGTGGAGAATCCCGACGGAAGCGAGTATTACAACTTCGAAGTAAACCCGTTGGGGAAGGTCCTCGCCGCCAAAGGCGCAGGCCGGGAGAACCGCGTCAAGCGTCCCGCCGAAGAGATGGCGCAGATCCTCCGGACGGCCCGGTATGAAGGGGCGCAGGACTTCCAGGGCGGCATCTGGGACTGGCGCGTGACGCTCATCGTCCCGTTCGAACTGCTCGGCGTGGACCCGGAAAACCTTCCTGAAAAACTGCGTGCGAACTTCTACAAGTGCGGTGACGAAACCGCGCACCCGCACTTCCTGAGCTGGAGTCCGATCGGAACGGAATCCCCTGATTTCCACCGTCCTGAATACTTCGGCGAACTGATTCTCCGATGACGGGAAAACAACGGACCTTCGCACGCGTCCTGTTCGTGCTGTATCTCGTTGCCGTGGCATGGCTGTGCTTCGGCAAGTTCAGCAGCGTACCCGACGTTCCGCGTTCGTTCTGGGGGATACCGACCGACAAGGTCGTCCATTTCCTGATGTTCTTCCCCTATCCCATCCTGGCATTCTTCGCCTTCGATCCCCTGACGAAAACCGTCCGGTCCACCCTTCTCTGGACGGCAGCGACCTTCCTGACCGGCTGCGCCGTCGCCGGGGTTACCGAGATTATCCAGGCGAAGTACCTTCCCTACCGGATGGGTGACCTGGCCGACTTCAAGGCCGACCTCCTGGCCCTCGCAATCGCCAGTGCCTTCGTCTGTATCATCGACATCCTGAAACTCAAGAGATCCTGATGCGCAAGCCCCTTCTCATCGCCGCCGCACTGCTCGCCGCGTGCCTGTCCCTGCCTGCCCAGACCGCCAAGGAATACAAGACGGCCGTGGACTCGCTCCGGGCCCGTCTCCAGCGGCGGACGCGGGTGGATTCCCCCATCAAGCTGACGAGGGTGATGAAGCGGGGCAATACCCTGGATTTCTATTTCAGCCAGGAACTGGGTGACTATCCGTGGCGGGCCGAGGACCTCGAGTGGTTCCGCGACCAGCTTCGGGAACTGACGCCCTCTTCCTACCGGTCCTACTCCCTCGGCGACATCTTCGCCAAGAAAACCGACCTCAATACCCTGCCGATGCCTGACCTCAACGCGAACGGCCGGCCGGTGGAGACATCGCTCCGGGTGAATGATCCCCGCGGGAGGACCATCCCGCTCGTCCGGCGGGATGACAACCAGTGGAAACGGGGCTTGTACGGCCGTCATATCGCCCTCTGGCACAGTCACGGCCGCTATTATGAGTCCAAGACCGACCGGTGGGAATGGCAGCGCGCCGCCACCCACCGGACCGTGGAAGACCTCTATACGCAGAGTTACGTCCTCCCCTACCTGATTCCGATGCTGGAGAATGCCGGCGCCGTCGTGCTTACTCCGCGCGAGCGGGACATCCAGTCCAATGAAGTCATCTGCGACAACGACCCTTCTTTCCGGGAAACCCGCACGTGGATGATGCGCAAGGCCGGCATGTACAAGGAAACCGGAAACTGGGCCGACGCCGGCGAAGGATTCGCCGATACGAAAGCCGTTTACGACCTCTACGACAATCCCTTCCGGTTGGGAACCGCCCGGATGTGCGAGACCGTCACCGAAGAAGAGTCGCACGACAAGGCCGAAGCCGTCTGGCGCCCCGACATTCCCGAACGGGGCAACTACGCCGTGTACGTGTCCTACAAATCCTTCTCCAACAGCACCACGGACGCCCGCTATTCCGTCCATCACCTGGGCGGACGGACGGAAGTGCATGTGAATCAGCGCATGTCGGGCAGCACCTGGGTTTACCTCGGGACCTTCCCCTTCGAGGAAGGGGACGCCGGATATGTCCGGCTTACGAACCAGAGTTCCTCGGCGGGCGTGGTGAGCGCCGATGCCGTCCGTTTCGGCGGCGGCATGGGCAAGGTCGAACGCGGAGGCGCGCTTTCCGGCTATCCTTCCTATGTGGAAGGAGCCCTGTACGGGATGCAGTGGGCCGGGATCGACGCCCACCTCTTCGATGACTGGGAAGACGACTATACCCGCGATTATGCCGGCCGCGGGAAATGGGTCACCCAGATGACAGGCGGTTCCCGCGTAAACCCGAACGTGTCGGGCCGGCGGGTCCCCATCGACCTGTCCCTTGCCTTCCATACCGATGCGGGTGTGACGCCCAACGACACCATCGTAGGCACCTTGGGCATCTATACCCTCCTGGCCGATGACAAGGAGGAACTTCCCAACGGCGAGTCCCGGTTGAACGGGCGTCTCCTGACCGATTTCGTGCAGACGCAGATTGTGAACGACGTCCGGAAACGCTTCGAACCCAAGTGGAAACGCAGGCAGACCTGGGACCGCTCCTACAGCGAATCCCGGACGACTTCGGTGCCGGGAATGCTGCTGGAACTGCTTTCCCACCAGAATTTCGCCGACATGAAATACGGCCTGGACCCTTCCTTCCGGTTCACCGTGTCGCGGTCGGTTTACAAAGGGATCCTCAAATATCTGAGCGCCCGGTACGGGTGTTCCTACACCGTACAACCCCTGCCTGTGACTGCCTTTGCAGCCGAACTGAAGGATAACCAGACCGTGTTGAGTTGGAAACCGGTCCGCGATCCGGACGAGCCCACCGCCACCCCTTCCGGCTACATCCTGTACACGCGCGAGGATGACGGCGCCTTCGACGACGGTGTCGTCCTGGAAGGTGTGGAGAAGACCGGCGACCGCATGGTAGTGTCCGTACCCATCAAGAAAAACCGCCTGTACAGTTTCAAGGTCGTAGCCTTCAACGATGGCGGAAAGAGCTTTCCGTCCGAAATCCTCTGCGTGGGAACCCCGGGCGATGGCGCTAGGAAGATTCTGATTGTCAATAACTTCACCCGGATTTCCGCCCCCGCCTGGTTCGATACGCCATCCTATGGCGGCTTCATGGACAACATCGACAGCGGCGTGCCCTACCTCTACGACATCAGCTTCACCGGCGAAGTGAATCAGTTCGACCGGACGAAGAAATGGACCGACGATGACAACCCCGGTTTCGGCGGTTCCTTCACCAACAGGGCCGGCCGGGTCATTGCCGGGAACTCCTTCGACTATCCGGCGCAGCATGCCCGCTGCCTGCTGAACGGCGGCTATGCCGTCAGTTCCACCAGTGTGGATGCCTTCCCCGGGCTGGACGCATCGGCATACGGGGCCGTGGATCTCATCTGCGGCAAGCAGGTCACGACCAAGGTCGGCCGCGGAGCCGTCGCCAACCGTTTCACCGTCTTCCCCGACGCCCTGCAGGAGGCCTTGACGGCCTTCACTTCCGCCGGCGGTTCGGTGCTGGTTTCCGGATCCTACATCGGCACGGACTCCTGGGACAACGTATTCCCCGTTTCCTTCAACGAGAAGAGCCGTGACAAGGCCAGGGCCTTCATCCAGAAAGTTCTTGGCTATAAATGGGTTACCAATTTCGGCGACGTCTCCGGCATTGTCGTTCCGAAACCCGGAGCACCGGTCCAGCTGAGCGACCCCATGGCCTACAACCGCCTGTTCAGCGACAGCATCTACCGGGTGGAGAATCCCGACGGCATCGAGCCCGCCAGCGACAAGGCGCAAGTCTTCCTCCGCTATGCCGGTACCGCCATCCCTGCCGCTACGGTCTTCGACAGCGGCAAGCACAAGGCTATCGCCTTCGGATTCCCGCTCGAAACGATTACGACGGAAGGAGCCCTGGAGGCCGTACTGCTGGTATCGATGAAGTATTTGACCGAGCCGGAAACGGCTGGATCAGAATAGGAATTCACGGTTGCTCTCCCCTGTGTGGTCCATCTTCTTCCGGAACTCCGAAGGAGTCATTCCGGTCTCCTTCCGGAAGAAACGGGTGAAATAGGAAGGGTCGTCGATTCCCAGGGCGACAGATACTTCCGACACAGGGACGGTGCGGTCCTTCAACAGGGTTTTCGCCCAGTTCACCCGTGCGATTTCCACCCAGTCCATGGCGCTGTGGCGCGTTTGCGTGCGGACCAGCTTGTTCAGGTAACTGGGAGAGATATTCAGGCGTGCCGCATAACCGGAAATGGAATCCAAGGTAGTAGAACGGTCGAAAATCATCCGCATGAAACTGTTGACCAGCGGATGGGCCTTTTCCTCGGCGGGCGACTGGACGCAGTACAGGAGCAAATCGAGGGCACGTGTGATGTAACCTTGGTCGCCGCGGGCTAAAGCAGCCACCACCCGGTCCAGAAGTTCGGCTACGAATGCAGCCTCGTCGAACCAGAATGTATGGAGGACGGGCGTCGACCGGGTTAGGCACGGATGGGATGCATCCCTAAGGAAAGAGAGCGAGAACAGACCGGTATAACCGGTGATATCCTTATAATAATGAACTCCGAAAGGAGTGTTCTCAGGGACCAGCACGAACTGACCGCCCCGACACAGATGCGGTTTTCCGTCGATATCCGCCAGGACTTCCCCTTCCATCAGGAACAGGAAGGTAAAGAACGGGAGAGTGGTAACAGGGATTTCCGCCGCCCGCAAAGGGACCTTGGACTGAATGCTTTTGATAAAGAACGGTTCCCCTTTCCATTCCGTCCCCGACTCCCAGTATGGAATCACTCGTTTCATGGGTTCAAAGTTAGTGCTTTTTTTTGTTTTTACGAACCTGAATTTTTATTTTTGTAAACCTAAAACCCCATCCATGCTTCAGGTTTATTGCAAGAACACGCGTACGTTCCGGAAGTATCCGGAAGGGACGTCGCTCGCCCAGATGCTGGACGACTTCGAGTTCGACCGTCCCTATCCGATTGTCTCCGCCAAGGTAAACAACGTTTCCCAAGGCCTCAAGTTCAAAGTGTATCAGAACAAGGACATCGAGTTCCTGGACGCCCGTGAATCCAGCGGCTGGCGGGTGTATTTCCGCTCACTGTGCTTCCTGATGTTCAAGGCCGCCCTCGACGTGTTCCCCGGCAGCAAGCTATACATGGAGCATCCTATCTCCGGCGGGCATTTCTGCCATCTGCGGAAGGCCGACGACACCGACCTCACCTGCGACGACCTCAAACTGCTGGAGGCACGGATGAAGGAACTCGTGGAAAAGGACCTGCCCTTCCACCGGTACGACGTCCAGACCGACCGCGCCCTCAAGGAGTTCCGAAAGTCCGGCTACGACGACAAGGTCCGTCTCCTGGAAACCAGCGGCGAGGCCTATACGGATTATTATACACTGGAAGACACGACCGACTACTATTACGGCAAACTGGTCCCTTCCACCGGTTATCTGACCGTCTGGGGTCTCCTGCCCTACCACGACGGTATCCTCCTTCGGGTCCCGGACCGTCATAACCCCTCTGAACTGGTTCCATTCGTAGACCAGCCCAAGACCTACGGGATGTTCAAGGAGAATCTCCGCTGGAACATCATCATGGGCCTGAACACCGTGGGCGACGTGAACTATTCCATCCTCCAGGGCCAGGCGTCGGAACTGATCCAGATCGCGGAAGCCCTGCAGGAGAAGAAAATCGTCCAGATCGCCGAGGAGATTGACCGCCGCTACCGGGCCGAGGATCCCGTGAAGATTGTCCTGATTACCGGACCGTCCTCTTCCGGAAAGACCACCTTCTGCAAGCGCCTGTCCATCCAGTTAAAAGCCTGCGGCCTCAAGCCCCTGTCCATGTCCACCGACGACTATTTCGTGAACCGGCTGGACACTCCGAAGTTCCCGGACGGCAGCTTTGACTTCGACAACTTCGACACCGTGGACCACGCCCTGATGGAGCGGGACATCATGAAGATGCTTGCCGGCGAGGAAGTGGACGTCCCCGAATACAACTTCGTCACCGGCCTGCGCGAGTATAACGGCAAGAAAATCAAGCTGGAACCGGGCTGCATCCTCCTCATCGAGGGCATTCACGCGCTGAATCCGGGCCTGACTTCCGACATTCCGGAGAACGCCAAGTTCAAGATTTTCATCAACACCCTCACGGGCATCCTGCTGGACAACCACAACTGTATCCCCACGAGCGACAACCGCCTCCTGCGGCGCATCGTCCGCGACTACAACAAGGGTGCCTTCACGGCCCGGGAGTCCATCAGCCAGTGGCCCAACGTCCGCCGGGCCGAAGAGCAGTGGATCTATCCGTACCAGGAGACCGCCGACGTGATGTTCAACTCGGCCTACCTCATCGAGTTCGCCGTGCTGAAGAACCACGCGGAACCCATTCTCCGCAGCGTTCCGCAAAACTGCCCCGAGTATTCCGAAGCGCACCGGCTCCTGAAGTTCATTCACTATTTCACGCCGGTTCCTGACAAGGAGATTCCGTCCACTTCCCTCCTCCGTGAGTTCGTGGGCGGCTCCAGCCTCAAATGACCTTCTCCGAAACCATCCTGCGGTGGTATGCCGAAAACGGCCGGGACCTCCCGTGGCGGAGGACCCGGGATCCGTATGCCGTCTGGCTCAGCGAAATCATCCTCCAGCAGACGCGTGTCGCGCAGGGACGGGCCTATTGGGAGCGCTTCCTGGAACGGTTTCCGACCGTCGAAGACCTGGCTGCCGCACCAGAAGACGAAGTGATGCGGCTCTGGCAGGGCCTGGGGTATTATTCCCGCGCCCGGAACCTCCACGCCGCCGCAAGACAGATCGTAGCCCTGGGAGGTTTCCCGGACACTCTGGAAGGCATCCGGAACTTGAAAGGCGTGGGCGACTACACCGCCGCCGCCATCGGTTCCATCGCCTTCGGTCTGCCCGCCGCCGTTGTGGACGGCAACGTGTACAGGGTCCTGGCGCGGCATTTCGGCATCGCCACGCCCGTAGGGACCACGGAAGCGAAGAAGGAGTTCACCTCACTGGCGCAGCGCCTGCTTCCAGCCGACGCCCCGGCCGCCTTCAACCAAGGGATGATGGACTTCGGAGCCACCCTCTGCACGCCCGTAAATCCGGCTTGCCTGACCTGCCCGCTGCAGGATTCCTGCCAGGCATTCCGCACCGGAAGGGTGGAACTCTTGCCTGTCAAGCAAGGGGTCGCCAAGCCCGTCGAACGGCATCTGACCTATGTCTATGTGCGTTTTCAGGGGGAAACGGCCATCCATCGCCGTGGCCCCGGCGACATCTGGCAGGGTCTTTGGGAGCCCCTGCTGGTCGGACAGGCGCCTGCCGGTTCTCACCTGGTTGCCAGCCGCTTCAAGCACCAGCTCACCCATCGGACCCTGTTCACCGACTTCTTTCTCTGGGAGCCGGAAGAAAGGCCTTCCCTGCCGGATGGCTGCATCTGGATAAAAGAGACGGAGCTTGACGCCTACGCCAAACCCCGTCTGTTTGAACTCTTGCTGGAAAAACTCTAGCCTTCCGTAGGCATCGACTTGATGTACAGGTCGCGCTGCGGGAACGGGATTTCGATGCCATTTGCGTTCAAGGCATTATAAATCAGTTCCTTCGCTCTGGCCGGATAGCTATAGTGCTCGTCCACGGTGATGTACTGGTAGACAGACAGGTTTACACTGTTGTCTCCGAAGTCCTTGAACCGGACCTGGATGCCGAATTTCGGATCCACGATATCCCGGCCGTACACGTCCCGCTTCTCAAGCGGTACCAAGGCCTCCTTGATGATGTTCCGGACCTTGTCCACATCCACCCCGTATTTGACGCCCACATCGAAGGAAAGAAGCTCGTATGAGTGGTTCTTCGTGAGGTTCTTGAAATTCTTGTTGAACAGGGTAGCGTTCGGGAAAGCCATCACGGACCCGTCGGAGGCGATGATCTGCGTACTCTGGTAGTTGATGCTGTCCACCTTGCCCCGGATGCCGTCACATTCGATGAAATCGCCCACACGGACACGACCGGACATGAGCTGGACCCCGTAGAAGAAGTTGTTCAGGATATCCTTCATGGCGAAACCCAGGCCGGTCGCAAGACCGGCGCCGATTACCTTGATGGCCGCTGTCGGAATCTTCAGGAGGACGAAGATCGCGATGACGTAAATGCCCCAGAGAGAGATGCCTATGATGTTCTCCGCAAGCGTGAAGTTGGCCTGGTTCTCATGGAAATGGCTGCCGGAAGACCCCTTCAGGAGTGACTTGACCTTCAGCAGTCGATAGAGGGCTTTCCCCGCATACACCAGATAGCGGAACAGGAAGAACAGGACGACCACCAGGATGATCTTATAGAAGGACAGGCTGATGTATCCCTCCACGTTCAGGAACGGATACCGGTAATACTGGTCAAATACCTCGCCCAGGTCGAACACGCTCGAAGCCATGAACAGGCTGAACGGGATGGAAAGGACGATGGCGACGGGGAGCAGGGCATGCTTGAAGAACGAATGCGGCCAGGTCACGGCGATGAGGTCCTCGTCCGTCTCGTTGGGGAGGTTCGGATGAGCCTCGATGTAAGACGTCTTCATATCCCGGATATGACGCACATAGTAGATATGCAGGAGGTCGTACACGGCTGTAATGGTCTGCAGGAGAGTGAGGAGGAAAATCCACCAGATGAGCAGCTGGATGCCCAGAAGCACGAAGCCGCGGAGGGCGATGACCGTCGTTGCGACGAGCACCAGCAGGGAAATCCATCCGTAAGCGATATCCCATCCCGGAAGGGCCTTCCTGTTCCGGAACAGGGTCCATCCCTGGAAAAAGGTGAAGACCAGGAGCAAAGGCGGGAAGACAATGTTCAGCAGACTGTTCGGGACGAAGGCGATGCGCAGGGAAATGACGATGAAGCTCAGGAGCAGGATGGGGAAATACAGTCGGATTCCCTTCCGGATCTCCTCCCCCTTCAACCGAATCACCAGGGAAACGAGGATTGCAGCCAGCATCCAGGCGAATTCCACGAGGAGTTTCGAGGCCATTGCGAAAAAGTTCTGCTTGGAAGCCCAGCTGGCGATCATGATGGATACGGCAAAGATTACGACACCCACGATAAGGGTCATTTCGAAGCGATGCTTCGTAAAACGCTCCCGTTTGAAGAACGTGACCTTCCGGGTCAGGAAGGCGACGAGAGCCACGGCTACGACGGCAGAGATAATCAAGTAAACCAGCAGGAACAGCGAAAACGCTGTCACCATGGGCCCGCGCCACTGGCTGTTCACCCCTCCAAGGGTTTCAGGGCTGTACTTGTCCCGTGCGTCGGAAAGCGCCTGCTGCCAATAGCGGGGGAAGGATTTGAGCAAAGCCCCGTAAGCGGTCTGTCCCTCGATGAAAATCCGGTTCTGGACCGTCTTGTAGCGCTGCTGCGCATAGTCATAGGTCGATTTCAGGAGGGCGGCCGTTTCCGCGTAGTGCGTGCTGTCCCGGACCAGCTGCGCCTTCTGCATCTGACAGGCTTTCAGCAGGTTCTCTGCGTAGAAAAGGCAGCTGTCACGGTCCTCCTGTCCCAAGGAGTCCAGCATGAAGGGGCGCGTCCGTCCGGTCGTATCCATCATCCGCCGGATCATCGTATCTCCGCGCAGGCGGCGCAGGGAATCCCGGCGCATCCGCCATGCATCCCTGTCCAGATACACCAACTGGCCCGTACTGTCGCGATAGGCCATCAGCTGGGCAGGCGGCAGGCGCTTGAGCGTATGGATCAGACGGTCGTACCGGTCGATGTCGATATCCAGCCGGGTAATGATGTCGTCGAATGGCAGCTTCCGCGAGGAGAACTCCTCATACTGACGCGACACCTCGTTCAGGGCGTAGGTCATGTCGAACGTATAGTCCTGCTTCTGGGAATAGAGCATCAGGGAAAGCTCGTTGCTGCGCTGCATCATCTGCACCAGCCGGGTATGCTGGCGGTTGCCCTGTCCCATCATCCGGGCGGCACGTTCCTCCATTGCCTGGTAGGCGGAACGGAGTTCGTAACGGAGGACGGAAAGCGTCTGAGCGAGGTCCTTCTCATTCAACACGGCGAAGGCGGGCACGAGTACGCACAGCGCCAACCCCAAGGCTATCAGTTTCTTTTTCATAAGACAAAGATAGAGAACTTTTCGGGCAAGAAAAAAACAGCGCCCGATAAAATAAAACTTCCGGAGACACAAAAACGGAAAAAATGAGGGTAAGAAACCGTTAAAACGGACCGGAATCATAAAAACCGGCCGCGGCGACCTTGCAGTGCCCGCCGGGCCCGCGTAAGTTTGCAGCGTTTTCAAACCGTTCCGGCCATGAGAAAAAGATATGTGAAACCCGCCTCGACGGCCTCCATCCACCTGGTGCTCGAACGCCGGTTCTGTGCCGGATCGGACATCCTGCAGGATGCCGTGCTGGAGTCGGCGGGCATCCAGACTGACGAATATGATTTCAGTTCCGACACCAGTCCATTTGAATTCAGTTGGGAGGAAACATTATGAGACTTGATTCCTTTATTTTACTGCTGCTGGCAGGTACAGCAGCGCTGACCGCCTGCGTGAAAGCCGGCCTGCAAGGGACGAACGTCCGGTTCCGGGTTTCTGGTAATACCGCCGTACGTGCAACCTTCTCGGGCGACATCGCCGGGAATGGCACCGAGCGCATCGACTGGGAAAAGGACGACCGGATCCGCATCCTGTCCCCCCAGGCCACCCCATCGGATGGAGGAGACACCCACTGGGCCGATTACCGGATCAAAGACATCCGGGATGAAGGCTCTTCCAGTCTGGCCAACGCGGAGCCTGCCGGGCAGGCCGTTCTCTCCTGGGGCGAAGGCGCGCACGACTTCCATGCGGTTTATCCATCCCCAGCCATGGCCGATGGCATATCCTTGGAAAACAATGTATTCCACGGCCTCATCCCGGATGTCCAGCATCTGGAATGGGAAGAAACGGAAGGTGTTCCGGACAGGACGCGGATCTATCTGCTGGCATCGGCCCAGGGAATCGAACCATCCCGGAATGACCCGGTGCGACTGAAGTTCCAACCGGCCTTCACAGCCCTCTCCTTCACGCTCTCCCTGGAAGATAAGAACCCGGTCCCTCTCCACACTTTCCGGCTGGAATCCACCGGAGGTTCCGTCGCGGGAGCGTTCCGCGTAACGATGGGGGAAGACTGGACCGTGGATACGGACGGAACGGTTTCGGATGCCGTTTCCATCGACCTGGACCGGACACTGGAGCAAGGCGGCATCCTCACGTTCACCGTCCTCTGCCTTCCGCTGGACCTGTCCGGCCTGAAAGCCGTATTCGAGACTGCCTATGGCACCAAGACCCTCAAACTCTCCCGAAAAGACGGCACGCCCATCGTCTTCCCTGCCTGTCACAAGGCCCGGATCACAGGGCTTGTCCTTCCCGGTGCCCCGGACATTTCCTTCACCGTTGACATCACGCCCTGGGAGGAAGCCCAGGACGAATTCGAAGCAGAACCCACAACCCTTGAAAACAACTGACCCATGAAACGAAGCGCCCTTTTGCCTATCCTCCTCGCACTCTCCTCCTGTGTTGCGGAGAGCCCGTACGAGTTGTCCGGGGACAACCTTTCCTTCGAGGTTTCCCTCTCCCCCGTTCCCGCAACACGGAGCGACGGAATCATTTCTTTGCCGGTATCCTTCCCGGATGGCAGTCCGGAAGAGATGGAAGCCTTCCTCCGTCCGATGTCGTCTTCCGGAACCTTCCAGGATGGGAGCATTCCCACCCGGGGAACCCCCGTCGAGTCCATGTACGAGTCGTTTTCCTTCATCTCGGACGAAGGGATGGCCGGCATGGCAATAGCCGGGGAAGACGGCAGGTTCCGGGCCGGAGGAATCCAGTATTTCTCCCTTCCGAAGGAAGAG
>JAEEGL017101320.1_pt1 | contig 12537 bp, 13 predicted proteins | sample 9134231 | NCBI WGS metagenome assembly JAEEGL01 (sample SAMN16246548, study PRJNA631951) | gut metagenome | biome: gut microbiome; feature: rumen; material: fiber-attached | host: Bos | place: Iran: Karaj | collected 2018-10
AGCACCTAATCTACGACCTCTAGAATCTCTACCGTTTTGAGTAGAACCTTGAGCTTTAACGTGAGCGAATAATTGGATATTTAATTTCATAAAATTCATATTTAAACCTCATTTCTAATCTCAATATTTTTAGGATACTGATCTTTTAACTCTTCTAACATCATAATTACGTTATTAAGTAATTTTTGATTTATTTCAGTTTCCTCTTTGATGCTTACTTTTAAAAGTCCAGCATCTTCTACATAATCAATTGAATCATCCAAACATATGATGTTATTAACGGCAGTCGTCATCATTGTACTTACAGCAGCACAAACAATGTCTTTACCATAATCATCATAATTAGCATGACCTTTGACTACAATTTCATAAACTTTACCATTTTTATTCTTTATATTAACTTTAATCATAATTATTTAACAATTTTCTTAACAGTTAACTTAGTATATGGTTGTCTATGACCTTGAGTCTTACGGAATTTTTTCTTAGGTCTATATTTGAAAACAACTACCTTCTTTTGTTTACCTTGTTTTTCAACAGAACAAACAACTTTAGCTCCTTTTACTGTAGGAGTTCCAGCAACACCGTCAACAAATAGTACTTCGTCGAATTCAACTTCTTTTCCTACTTCAGCATCTAGTTTTTCAACATAGATAGTGTCACCTTCAGTAACATAATATTGTTTTCCACCTGTTACAAATACAGCTTTCATCTACATACCTCCTTATAAAATTTGAAGTCACGCCCTAGAGGTGATCAATTGATACTTATACCTTTTCAGTGCGGTTTCGAAGAAAGTTCCTCAAAACGTCTTCAATTATAACAAGTAAAGCACTAAAAGTCAATTAAAATGGACGATTAATTAACAAAAAAAGAACCTATTTGGTTCTTTTGCGTTCACTAATTTTTTCTTGTACGTTATTCTTTGTAGCTACAACCAAATCTTTAAGATTTAATAATCTTTTTTTAAGAGAAGCTCTCGCCTCAGTTAACAAAGTATGTTTTTCAATTTCAGTTGCTGGTTGCACTTCATTTCCATCGGCATCAACAAATTTATAAGCAATTTCTCTTCTTGGTATATAAATACTTTGGTTATAAGCTCTATATAAATCAAAAGAATTATTATTTACTGCAAATTGTAACATTGCTACTTCCATTTGATTTAATACATCATATTTAATAGCTTTTAACTTCTGTGCTTTTAAATGTTTACCATATTCCATTACATTTCCTTCATCATCAAAGAAAACAACATTTTCAAGTAATGTAAGAAGTATTGCTGGTTTTAATCCGTTATATACTTCAAATATTCTTAATATTTCATAAGGATCTTCAAATTGTGGAAGTCTAACGCCATCAATGATATCAAATATCATTCTTAAATATCTTTGTTCAGTAGACATCGCTTTATTTGGATTTTCACTAAACATTGAAATAATCTTATAAACTAATGTTTTAACTTCATCTAAAGCTGTTATCTTACTTTCAAAATCATGAAAACTAAAATCATAAGTATAATTCTTAATAATGTTTCCATCTCTAATAGTCATTGTAATAACGCCATCATTATTATAAATTAGATGTTCAACTAAACCTTTTTGGATTTGTTCAACTAAAATACTATAAAATAAATTAACATCAAAGATTACTGGTAAATCATCGCCTTCAACATCAAAATATAAATTAGATCGATTACCACAATACTTAGAAACATTTAGTTTTAATTTCTTATCTATTTCTTTATATTCACCATTTGATATTTTCTTAATTGAATATTTTTGCTTTGGAGCAGTGCCATTTTGTTTTGCTGTCATAATAATCCCCCTAAAGTTAAAATTTATAATAACTCTAACTAATTCATAAATCAATTAAAAATCAATGGGTAATCATTTTTCATACTCGAATATTTTTCTCTACCAATAATCAAATGATCAAGAACACTTATTCCCATCATTTTACCTAATCGTATAAACTCATTGGTTAAATAAATATCTTCCTTACTAGCAATAATTGAACCGCCTGGATGATTATGAACTAGAATCATTGCAGAGGCATTACATTTAACAGCTTCTCTAAAGACATCTCTTGGTGTTATTGAACTATTATTAACTGTTCCAATAAAGATTATCTTTTTCATAATAACAAATCTTTTATTATCTAAATAAACTACTAAGAATTTTTCTTGTAATTCATTCTCCATTTCAAAGCGAACTAAATTATAAACATCATTACCATCAATAATTTGATAAATAAGATTCTTTTTATCTAATACCCTTTTTCCAAACTCAATAGCAACCAGAATTGTAATCGCTTTTACTTCACCTATTCCCTTTATATTTTTTAAGACTTTATAATTAACTTTATCCAAATCATTAATACTTATTTCTTTTAACAAATCAATACTTAAATCTCTAACTGATTTAGCTTTCATCCCAGTTCTCATTAAGATACTTAGTAATTCTTCATTAGATAAAGCTTCTACTCCATATTTAATAAATCTTTCTCTTGGTCTTTCTAGCTCTGGTAATTCTTTAATTAAATAACTCATATATACCTCCTACCTTATATATATGAGATGTAACATTATTTTTCCTTTAAAAAAAGACAATTATTTAGTTCTAATTGTCTTTTTTCCAGTATTAATAAGTTCTATCTTGAATTCTTCAACGATTTCTTTTTCCTTTTGAATAGATAGTCTTTTAACTTCAAATGGATCTTCTGATATTATACGACCTGCCATTATACGAATTCCAAATTCATTATCTGCTGGCATATAGTTAGTAAATACAATATAGTCATCCGTAACACCTAAAACAGTGTAATTAACAACTATGCCAATATCATTTTCCATTTTAAATGATTTCTTCATCACACTATCCCTCCAATTTAACACTAACTAATTTAGAAACCCCTGATTCTTGCATTGTAATACCATATAAGGCATCAGCAAATTCCATTGTTTTCTTTTTATGAGTAATTAAAATAAACTGACTTCTCTCTTTACAAGATAATAAATAATTACCAAATGCTACAACATTAGCATCATCAAGTGCTGCTTCAACTTCATCAAGTATTACAAATGGAACTGGTTTAACATTAAGTATTGCAAACAATAATGCAATAGCAGTTAAGGTCTTTTCTCCACCAGATAACATTGCAATTGAATTCAACTTCTTTCCTGGTGGTAAAGCAGATATTTCAATACCAGTATTTAAAATATCATCTGGATTAGTTAATTCTAAAATTCCTTCGCCACCTTTAAATAGCTTTTTAAAGACTACTTTAAATTCAGCACTAATCTTCTCAAAGACTTGAACAAATCTTGTTTTCATTAATTCATCCATTTCTTCGATTACAGAAACTAAACTAGAAACAGATTGTTCAAGATCATCTCTTTGTTTAGATAAGAATGTATATCGATCATTAATACGATTATACTCAGAAATACTACCAGTATTAACTTCTCCTAAACTTCTAATCTTTCCTTTTAAATTATTTACTGTAGCTCTTGCAAGATCTTCTTCAATATCTAAAACATAATCGGCTTTAGCTTTTTCATAGGTTAAATTATAATCTTCATTTAATTCTAATAATAGATTATCTAATTTAACATCCATCTTTCCTAATTTGATTTCTTCTAATTTTAATTCGTTTTGTTTAGCAGATATCTCGTTGTTCATTTCTCTATAGTCTTTTTCAAATTCTGCAATAGAATTAGCTAAATCAAATTTCTTACTCTTTAGTTTATCTAACTCTTTTTCTTCTTTTTCTTTAATAGCACTCTTTTCATAATAAAGATTTACTAAGTTTTCTAATTCCTCATCTAACTTATTCTCTTTTTTATCTTTAAGTCCATTTAATTCACTTTTCTTTAAATCATAATTCTTAACTTGATTACTATAATTCTTTTCTTTAATATTAACTTCTTCAGTTAATAGAATCACTTCTTTTTGATTCTTTTCAAGATTATTAGAATTATCATCAATTTCCTTTGTGATATTCTTTAATTCTTTTTCTAATTCTACAATTGCTTCTTCTTTTTTGTCTTTATCTTTCTTTAAATCTTCTAGTTCATACTTTTGACTCATAACACTAGAAGTATTCTTAACGGTACCACCATTCATGGCACCACCAGCAAATTGAACATCACCATCTAAAGTTACTATCTTATATTTATAACTAATTAATTTACCAATTTTATTCATCGTATCAATATTATCAACTACAATAACATTGCCAAGTTGGTTCATTACTATTTCTTCATATTCATCTTTATAAGTAACTAAACTAGCTGCTGTTCCAATGAATCCTTCAACATTTTTTACTTTCTCTAAATCTTCATATAAAACATTACGTCCTTTAATGATTGAAATTGGAAAAAATGTTGCTCTTCCTAGTTTGTTTTCTTTTAAGAAATTAATAGCATTTTTAGCACATTTTTCATTATCAACAACAATAACATTTACTTGAACACCTAAACTTGTTTCAATAGCAGTAACATATTTTTCTGGTACTTCAATTAATCTTCCTAAAATACCATGTATTCCACTTAATCTAATATTATTTAAAATATTCTTAACAGAATATGGTAACTTAGTATCCCCATTAATATTATCATTTAGAATTTCTATCTTATTATTTAAAATAATAACTTCTTTATTGTTGCTTAGTATTTCATTAGATATTTTATCTCTACTAGCTTTCTTATCATCATTTATTTTAATAAGTTCCATACTTCTAAGTTGTTTAACTTCTAATTGCTTCTTTAATTCTTCTAATTCTTGTTTACTAGCTTCAATAGAATTACCAATATTTAATACTTCTTCTTGTAATTGAAGTAGATTTTCTTCAATTTTCTTACCATCTACTTCATATTTCTTTCTTTCTAAAGTTATTTGTTTTTTACCATCTAATTCTGTTATTTCCCTACTTAATTCAATAATAACACTATTTTTCTCATCAATTTCTTGATCTAGTTTAATAGCATCTAACTTCATTTTTTCTACTTTAGAACTATCGACAGTATTAGCTAAAGTTACTTTTTCAATTTCTTCATTTAAAGCTTTAACTCGATCTTGAACTTTTAAATAATCATTATTTAATTTTTCAATATCATTTGCAATTAAAGCTATTTCTGTATTTTCTAAATTACCTTTATATTCTAAATATAATTTAGCTTTCTCACTTTGTTCTTTCAATGGTTCTAAAGTCGTAATTAATTCATCTATTAATAGATTTACTCTAGCTAAATTTTCATTTGTTTTATCTAATTTACGATAAGATTCTTCTTTACGTTTTTTATACTTTAAAACACCAGCGGCTTCTTCAAATATTACTCTTCTATCATCTGGCTTACTATTAATAATATCAGCAACAGCACCTTGACTAATAATATTAAAAGATTCTTTACCTGCACCACTATCTAAAAACAAATCTGTAATATCTTTTAAACGTACACGTGTGTTATTAATATAGTATTCATTTTCTCCGGTACGATAAACAATTCTTTTTATTTCTACTTCATCAAATTCACTATTTAAATAATGATCACTATTATCAAAAGTTAAACTTACTTGCGCTCTTGTTTGTGGCCCTCTAGTTTTAGAACCAGCAAAAATAACATCACTCATTGATGACTCACCACGTAATGCTTTAACTGATTGCTCGCCTAAAACCCATCTAACAGCATCAACAATGTTGCTTTTACCACTACCATTAGGTCCTACAACCCCAGTAATTCCTTTATCTATATCCAGCTCTATTTTTTCGGCAAATGACTTAAAGCCATTCGCTCTTATACACTTTAAATACATATTGCACCTATATTTTTGCTTGTTTATTATAGGCATCTAAAGCAGCATGTTGTTCTGCTTCTTTTTTTGAATGCCCTTTTCCTCTACCATAAACAATTCCGTCTATTACTACTTCTACTTCAAAAGTCTTATCGTGAGCTGGACCACTTTCTGATATAACACGATAATCTAAAGACTTTTTAGTAGTTTGAACTAACTCTTGTAATTTACTTTTATAATCCCCTAAAAAAACACTGTGATTTTGTACACAAGGTATAACAACTTGATTAAACAACACTCTAGCTGCTCCAAGTCCTTGATCTAAATAGATACATCCCATTATAGCTTCAAAAATATCAGCAATAATTGTTTCATTAATATTATTAATTTGACCATGACCAACTCTAATATAAGGAACATAATTAAGAACTTCAGCATATTTAGCACAGGCACTTTCACAAACATAACTTGCTCTTGTCTTACTCATATCGCCTTCAGACAATTCCATATTATTATATAAATAATCGCTCATTAGTATTTGTAAAACTGCATCTCCTAAAAATTCTAGTCTCTCATAGTTTTCTACATTATGCTCATTAGAATAAGATGAATGAGTCAAAGCTTGTAATAATAATTCTTTGTTATCTATCTTAATTCCGAATTTTTCTAGAAAATCCATATCTACCACCTTAATCATTATATCAAATTATCGCAATTTACAAAAGACTAGATTTATAGTAAAATATTTTATAGAAATTCAATAGAAAAGAGATTTGAAATGAAGAAAAAAATATTCGCAATAATTATAATGTTTACAATGATTCTAACCTTAACTGGTTGTTTTGATAAAGATGAACTAGAAAATTCTAATATAACAACAACAGTCTACCCAATTGAGTATCTAGTTACAAGATTATACAAAGGAGAGACTAAAGTTAAAAGTATCTACCCTAACGATGTTAAGATATCAGATTATAAATTAACAGATAAACAATTAACTGATTACTCAAAATCAACTACTATCTTTGTATATAATGGTTTAACAGAAGAAAAAGAAATAGCTAAATCATTAATTAATAAAAACAAGAAAATTCAAATAATTGATGTTGCTTATGGTTTAAAATATTCATATGGTATCGAAGAATTATGGTTAAACCCAAATAATTATTTAATGTTAGCTAATACAATCAAAAAAGACTTACAAGAATTTAGTTCATCTAAATATGCTGCCAAAGAAATTGAAGAACACTATGGTGATATTGAAGAAGACTTAACTACTTTAGATGTTGAATTAAGACAAGTTGGTAAAAATGCTAGAGCTAAAGGAACTCAAACAATCGTTATAGCATATAACTCATTAGGTTTCTTAGAAAAATATGGCTTTGATGTAGTTAACATTTCAAATGAAAGTGCGATAACAAGCCAAATCAAAAACAAATTTAAAAATAAAGAGTATAAATATATATTAGTAGATAGTAAAGAAAACGTTACTGATAGTGTTAAAGATTTAGTTGATAACTATGAAGCTGAATTAGTAGAAATTAATATGATGACTACTCTTTCCGATAAACAAAAAGAAAACAACGATAACTATTTAACTATTATGCATAACTTTTTAAATACTCTTTCAAACATAACAACAAAATAAAAGAATAACTAAGCAGTTATTCTTTTTTTTGTTAAACGTTTTCTCTTCAATTTAAATTTAACTAATAAACTATCTTCTAATTCAACAGTTGAATAAGAGTCCATTTCTCTATCTAATTCTAAGATTCCAAATAAACTATCAACCTTTGTTCTTAAATACTCTGCTAAATTCAAATCTTTTTTATTAGCACGAAGCATATAATAATTAGGAATTGTTGTACTTCCAAAAGTAACATCTTCATTAATAAGAGTTATTCTATCATCAAATAAAACTGGTATTTGATAAGGAAGTCTTCCAGTATTAAAAGTAATAATATCTTGTAAATCTTCTATCTTATGTTGATCATCTAATCTTTGTTTTCCATCATTAACAGGAGTTTGCGTTAAGAAAATTAATCTACTCAAAGTAAAATCATCATATCTAGCCATCTCTGTAAAATTAACAATAAATGGATTTTGTTCAATAGCTCCGGCTAAGTCTTTATTATGAACTTCAATAAATTCATATTCTTTTTTAGAATCTTCATTTTTACCTAATAAAGCCTTTCTTAAAGTAGTTAATTCATATCTTTCTGCTAAATAATTAACGTCTCTTACTTGAATTAAACATTTTTTAATATTTTCCCCATCTTTAATAATAATCTTCATCCTTATCATCCTCTTTCTTTGACATAAGAGATGTACTTTATCACATCTATAATTAAAATGCAACAAAAAAAATACAAAAGAAAAAAGTCCAAATGGACTTTAATTTTCTACGTGGCGGAGCAGGAGAGATTTGAACTCTCGCGCCAGTTACCCGACCTACACCCTTAGCAGGGGCGCCTCTTCAGCCTCTTGAGTACTGCTCCATAACCAAGGTAACAAATAAATTATAACGAATTATTTAATCTTAGTCAACTTCTTTTTACCAGGCTTATAATCGGATTTTAAGAACTTATTATACTCTTTCATCCTAATAATATATTGACCAGTTAAGAAGACAATTCCACAGAATGTAGTTAGACCAGCTAGCGTCCACATCCACCATTCCATTTCATTGGTAAATAATCCAGCACCAATTATTACAATTGTACAAATAAGTAGGAATCCACCTTCTAATACCAATCTATTCAAAGTATAAGAAAGGTTACTTCCCCTTTTTGTCTTAAGATAACTATTTCTTAATTCGGCTTTTTCTTCTTTTGTTAAATATTTATACATATTTATCACCTACTACATTTTATCATATTATTTTCTTAATATTAGTTTTTTATATACATCTTTTTCATATTCAGGACTTCTAAGCATCCTTAAATGACTAGTTGGTTTTGTATCTTCTGATACTTTAAATCCCATTTGTTTAAGTTTTTCTGGTTCCCAAAGAACCATACCATCATTAGGTGTACCTGTAGCACTAAATAAATAATCAGAAAGTAAAGTATCAATTTTAGGCAAACCAGGAACATTAACTGTTGATGATCCAACAACTTCAATTTTTTGAAGTCTTGCTCTTCTTGCTAAATCTGGATACCCTTTTGCATTTTCTTTAATAAAGCTAATTTGTTCATTAAGTAAAACATTTAGAGCATGACAGATCAACTTTCTACGATAATTATCAGCATATTTACGAAGTAAATCAATATTAGCAACAGGCATTGAAGTTATTGGTGGATGCGCAGCAATAAGGTGTTCAATTCTTGGTGATACAGTAGCATACATTCCAACAATTCCACCTAAACCCATACCTAGTAAATCAGCTTCACCTATTCTATTCATTTCTAAAGATATAATTAATGATTTAGCATAAGCATCAGCTTTATGTTCATCATAATGAAGAAATTTTACATGCTTAGGAACCCAAATATATGGTTTATGATATGTTTCATCATAACAAAAAATATTATCAGAAGGCATTACTTTTCTATTTAAGCCATATGAAAACGCGCCAATATGGAACTTATCAGTAACTTGATCATTTATAAAAATAATAGGCTTATTATTCTTCTCCGTAGGACTAAAACAAGAATATAATTCTCCTTCTAATTCTGAAGAAATCAACTTCATCCTGTTGCGATCAATCTTTTTCATATAATCCCTCTGATCATTGACATTTTACCACTTTTAGCTATTTTTCGCAATTTTTGAATTTAAACTAGCTTTTTTTTAATATATAGTGTATAATGTAATGCGTACCGAGAAATATGTCTCCTTAGCTCAGTTGGTAGAGCAACTGACTCTTAATCAGTGGGTCTAGGGTTCGAATCCCTAAGGGGACACCATTTTAATAAAATAAGGCTTGAATAAAGTCTTTTTTTAATGCTATTTTTCTTCCCTTTTGCTATAATAAAGTTAACAAGGAAGTGTTATTATGTACTTAAATGAAAAGATACTTGTAGGTAAAACAAAAGATGGTAAAGAACTATCCATCCTACTAGACAAAGCTAATCGTCATGGATTAATAACTGGAGCAAGTGGTTCAGGTAAAACAATTACTTCAAAAGTAATGGCCGAAAGCTTCTCTGCTGCTGGTATACCAGTATTCATGGCCGATGTTAAAGGAGACTTGGCAGGTACTGCCCTACCAGGTGAACCAAATGAAAATGTAGACTCAAGAGTTCAAAAACTACAATTAGAAAATTTTGAATATGATGGTTATCCAGTAAGATTCTGGGATATCTTTGGTGACTATGGTCATCCAGTAAGAACTACTCTAGATTCTGTTGGACCTGAAATTCTATCAATGATGTTAGGTTTAACTGAAGCTCAAGAAGGAGTTTTAACAGTTGTATTTAAAATTGCCAAAGACAATGATTGGGAATTAGATAAAATTGAAGATTTAAGATTATTATTACAATATGTTGGTGATAATAGAGAAAAATTCACAACATCATATGGTAATGTAACTACTCAATCTGTTGGTGTTATCCAAAGATGCCTATTAGCTCTAGAAAACCAAGGTGGAGATAAATTCTTTGGTCTTCCTGAGTTAGACATAAATGATTTATTATCAGTAGATGCTAATGGAAAAGGAATTATCAATATTCTTCACTCTGTAAGATTATTTGAATCTCCAGATCTATTTGCATCATTCCTATTATGGATTTTAACAACACTATATACTAAAATGCCAGAAGTTGGTGATTTAGATAAACCTAAAATGGTATTCTTCTTCGATGAAGCGCATCTATTATTCAATGGAATGCCAGAATATCGTTTAAAAAGAATTGTACAAGTTGTTAGATTAATCAGATCTCGTGGAATAGGCCTATACTTCATTTCACAATCTCCAGCAGATATACCAAATGAAGTAATTGCTCAATTAGGAAATAGAGTTCAACATAACTTAAGAGCATATACACCTACTGAATTAAAAACAGTTAAAACTGCAGCTGATTCATTTAGATCTAATCCTGAATTCAATACATATGATGAAATATTAGCTCTAGGAACTGGTGAAGCTTTAATTAGTTTCCAAAATGAAAATGGTGAACCAGATATAGTTGAAAAAGCTAAAATTCTTCCACCACAAAGTAAAATGGGAACAATTGATGATATGTCTAGACAAAAAGTTATCAATTCTTCAAATTTATTAGGAAAATATGATGATCCAGTTGAAAGAGAATCTGCATTTGAAGAAATATCTGAATTAAATCGACTAATAAAAGAAAAAATTGAAGCTGAACAAGAAGAAAAAGAAAGAATCTTAAGAGAAAAAGAAGAAGCTAAACAAGCTGAACTTGAACGTAAAGCTGAAGAAAAAGCTCAAAAAGAAGAAGAACGTAAGAAAAAAGAAGAAGAACGCGAAGCTGAGAAAAAGAAAAAAGAAGAAGAAAAAGCTAAAAAGAACAATCCAATGTACAAACTTGGAAAGAAAGCCGTTAACTCAGCTGAAACAAAATTAATCAATAAACTTTTAAATAAATTATTTAAAGGAATTAAATAAAAAGGAAGAACTATTTAGTTCTTCCTTTTACTTTCCTTAATACTTCTTCTCTAACTTCATTTGGAATCTCTAAGCCATAACGAATAGCTTCACTCGGAGCAATCTCTTCTTTTTTATTTATTCTATTATAATAATCCATCATAAGTAGCTCTTTAAAAGTATGATACATACTTCCTTTATTGTCTTTTTCATATCCCATTAAAATGTAACTCTTGGCCATATCTGAGAATAATTCCATCATTTCACGATGCCCTTCATCATAAGCTAATTGCCTCATTCCACCTAAAGCTTCAACTTGAGCATTTCTTTCAAGGACATAGAAGTTTTGCTTTCGATAATATTGAATTAGAGAAATAGCTCTTCTAACATCTCTAATTGGATGTGGTAAAACATCATTTGGTTTAATTAATAAATTATTAATTGTTCTATATCCTTCAGAAACAATTTCACAAGGTGCATCAATCAATCTTTTACCCATCAAGTATTGATAAGAATGTTCTACTTCATGCATTAATAATAAAAGTGAAAGATAACTTCTTAAAGTTTCTCTATCCCCTATTTTATATAATTCAACTAAATCAATTGTATTACTATTAACCCAATCAATACATTTATCAATAGAAAAATCTACACGTCCATAACGAGGAATAAATTCAGCAGTTTTTAATCCTTTTTCTTTAATTTTATAATCAACTAAGAATCCATGATAATCTCTTGGCATTATACGATTAATAATAATATTTAAAGAATCAGGGTTCATTCCCTCTTTTTTTAATAATAAAATACATTCCTTAAGTTTAGTTATATCTTCCTGCGATTTAATAATATGTGACATAAAACCCTCCAAAAACGCTTTATTTACGCGTAATAATAACTAAATTTGTTATAAATCCTAGTATAACACAAATTTTGACTTATTTTTCGAAAAATTTAGTTGCTTTTTGCCTAAACAATTGATATAATTATCAAGTCAGCAAGAAAAAAGATAATAAAACTTGCAAAAAAACACAAAATAAGTTATATTATTATCGGCATAAACAAATGGGCTTGTAGCTCAGCTGGTTAGAGCGCACGCCTGATAAGCGTGAGGTCGGAGGTTCAAGTCCCCCCAGGCCCACCATTTTTTATGGCCCGTTGGTGAAGCGGTTAACACATATGCCTTTCACGCATACA
>JAEEGL017386748.1_pt1 | contig 12537 bp, 9 predicted proteins | sample 9134231 | NCBI WGS metagenome assembly JAEEGL01 (sample SAMN16246548, study PRJNA631951) | gut metagenome | biome: gut microbiome; feature: rumen; material: fiber-attached | host: Bos | place: Iran: Karaj | collected 2018-10
GCGCTGTTCCCCAAGAAGGTAGGCGATTGCCCAGTCAAAGCCCCGGAAATGGTAGCCACGGCGTCCCGCCGTGGTCCCCCCGGCGAGCGACGCAGCGAACGATTTCGCCGCCCCATTGCAAACCCTGTGTGGCTCACCCGCCTGCCACGGCGGGACGCCGTGGCTACGTCCGCTTCGTCAATCGCGCCCAACCCACTGGTTCTGGCATGTCTGCATTATGAGGGGCTGTTACCGATCCTCTTGGGAAACATAGCATCCACCAAAATATAACGGAAAACGTCACCCATGGCAAAGACATTGATTCTGACGGGATGGAAGCACTTTGACTATGCCGTCGCGGCGGCGCTGGCCCTGCGGCACTATGGCACTGCGGACATCCTGGGCATGAGCAAGCGCAGGCTGCCCGAATACCTGGAAAATGTGTCGGGCTATTCGGAAATCGCCATCCTGGGCGTGTCGCTGCAGGGGGATCCCGAGCGGCTGGCCACGGCCCTGTCGCAGCTGAAGGAAAAAAAGGTGAATGTCCTGTGGCTCAGCGGATTTCCCTTCCCCGCGTCGGTTGGCGAGGAGGTCCGCGCCCTGCTTCAAAGCCATATCAGCCCCACGGGAGTCCTCTCCAATGCCGTAATCGAGCATTACCGCCTCGATGGTTCGGATCTCTCCTGCAATCTGGACGAGAACAGCTCCCTCGGCAAAAAATATGCCGAGTTCATTCAGGCGGCGCAGTTTTTCTATCGGAATTACCAGGACGAGGAGGCCTTTCCCCGCGTCATCCGCCATATTGCGGCGGTGGATCCAGAACACAAGTGGTCGGAACGCGACCAGCGCATGATCAACCATTACCGACGCTACGGCAGCAGGGAACTGGTCGGGAATAGCGAAGTCATCAAAAGCCTGCAGGAGGAAATCAACCGCATCGCGCCATACGACCACGCCAGAGTGCTGCTGCTTGGCGAGACAGGCACTGGCAAGGAGACCGTTGTCCAGCAACTCCATTTCAAGTCGAGCCGCGGCGAGGACGATGAGCCTCTCATCGCCTTCAACTGCGCCAGCGTCATGCCCAGCCTGCTGGCGAGCCATTTCCTGGGATATGAAAAAGGCGCGTTCACTGGCGCGCAAAAGGATGAGGCGGGCGTCTTCGAGCGCGCCAATGGCGGCACCCTGTTCCTCGATGAAATCGGCGAACTGCCGCTGGAGGCGCAGGGCATCCTGCTCCGCGTGCTGGAAGGCGGGCGCTTCCACCGCCTCGGCCCAAACGGACGGGAAGTCGAGGTCGATGTGCGCGTCGTCTCCGCCACCAACCGCGACCTGCCCGCCATGGTCCGCGACGGCAAGTTCCGCGCCGACCTCTACTACCGTCTTTGCGTCGTGCAACTCCGAATCCCGCCGCTGCGGGAGCACAAGGAGGACATCCCGCTCATCGCGTTCTCCTTCCGCGAGCGCAACGGCATGGGCGGCCGACTGACTACCGAACAGATTGAGGCGCTGATGGACTACGACTTCCCTGGCAATGTCCGCGAACTGAACAATCTGCTCGAACGCGCATACGTCTTGGGCATCACCGACTACCGCGAACTGATTCGGCAGCATCGGGAAATGAATGCGCCGCTGCAATCGGAGGCGAAGGAGGAAGCCCCCGACAACCTGAAGGAGGCCATCCGCCGCCATGTCCGCCGTGTCTGCGAAAAATACGACAACAACCTCGTCAAGGCCTCTAAGGCGCTTGGTTGCGCCCGAAACACCGTGAGGAAACACCTGCAATAGCCAGGCGGTGCCTCCGCCCTGCCCCGCCTCAGCCGTGGATTTTGCGCTGGGCGGTGCCTGGGATTTGATCCAGAGCGCGGTATTTCGCGATGGTGCGCCGCGCGACATTCAGACCCTCCTCGCGGAGTCTTGCCGCGATCGCCTCGTCGGAGAGGGGCTTTTTCTTGTCTTCGGCATCGACGATGGCGCGGAGGCGCTCCCGAATCCGAATGCTCGTGACTTCCTCCTCGCCCTGCGCCGCCTTCACGCCGCCTGGGAAGAAGAAACTGAACGGGCGCACGCCCCAGGGCGTGGAGATGTATTTGTTGGCGAGGGCGCGGCTGATGGTAGGGGCGGAATAGTTCAGCGCGGCGGCCATGTCCGCCTGCTTCAGCGGCCGCAGGTCGCTTTTGCGGCCGCTCTGGAAATACTCGGGCTGGAGTTCGACCAGCTTCGTCGCCACCTTCACAATCGTGCTCAGGCGTTCGTCGATGCCCTCGATCAGGTTGCTGGCCTCGGCGACCTTCCCCCGCAGCCACTGCCGCGTTTCCTTGCTCTGCGCCTTGTCGTGGCACATCGCGACATACTGCGGATCCAACTTCAGCAATGGCACGCTCTCCCGATTGGCGCGAATCGACCAGGCGCCATCCTCCAGGTCGACATAGACATCGGGATCGATGGTCGGGGAGGGCTCGAAATAAAGCGTCCAGCCTGGATTGGGATTCAGCTGGCGGATGCGCTCCCTCGCCTCCTGCACTTCATCCACCTCGGCGTCGATCGCCGCCGCAATCTGCGGAATCTTGTTGCGCGCCAGTTCCTCCAGGTGCTTGTCCACAATGTCCCAGTCAAGGCTGCCGTAGAGCCCCTGGCGGCGCAACTGCAGCAGCAGGCATTCGCGCAGATTGCGCGCGCCGATGCCCGCAGGCTCCAGCGCCTGGACCGCCTGCACTCCACGCGCCAGCTGCTTCGGCGTCAGATCGGGGAATTCCTCCCGCAGTTCCTCGTCCGAGGGCAGATAGCCGCGGGAATCCACCGCCCCGCAGAACAATTTGCAGAGTTCCGCCAATTTGGGGCGGAGGCGGTACTCTGCGTCGGCCTGTTCCTCCAACTGCTCCCGCAGACCCTTCTGCGGGCTGAACGAATCCAGGTAATGCCGACGGCGCTCCTCGGCGTCCAAGTCCCGCGCGCGCTGCAGCGAGGTGCCCGGGCCGCTCTCGGGATTGGTAGGCTCCTCCGTGGTCCGCCGCAGCATCTCGTCGTGGAACTCGCGCGCATCCCCGTCGAACTCGCGCTCCCGCCTGCCGCCGTCCGCAGGGGGCGTCACGTCTTCCATGGAGACGGTATGCGCGGGGCGCTCCTCGATCAGCACGGGATTCTGCAGCAGCACCTCCTTGACTTGCTGCGCCAGTTCCAGACTGTCATACTGCAGGAGGTTCAGACGCTGGATCTGAAGCGGCGCCAGCGTCTGCGTCTGGATCTGGGCAGTGCCCTGCACCTGCCCAAATCCGATACCATGGCCTTGTGACAAACCGAAATCCATCGCCTGAGCAGGGGTTATTCGCAGATGATTTGCAGCCCCGTGAGATAGTGCCCTTCGGGGAAGGACAGGCTGGTCGGATGGTCGGGCGCCTGCGTGAAACTCCGCACCACGCGGGCCGTGCGCCTCGCGTCGGTCAGCGCCTCCGCCACAATCGTGCGGAAGAACTCGGGCGTCATCGCCGCCGAGCAGGAGAAGGTCAGCAGGCTCCCGTTGGGGCGCAGCAGCTTCGCCGCCAGCAAGTTGATGTCCTTGTAGCCGTTCGCCGCCTTCAGCAGCTGCCCGCGCGTCGCCGCGAACTTCGGCGGGTCGAGCACGATGAGGTCGAAGGAGCGCCGTTCGTCCCGAAACTTTCGCAACTGCGTGAACATGTCCGCGCGCAGGAACTCCAGGCGCCCGTCCCCCTCCAGGCCGTTCAGCGCCGCATTCGCGCGCGCCAGATCCAGCGCCGACTCCGCGCCGTCCAGGAAAAGCACCGATTTCGCGCCCGCCTTCGCCGCCCGCAGGCCGAAGGCGCCGGAGTAGCAGCAGCAGTCCAGCACGTCGGCATCGGCGGAGAGGGCGTCCACGGCGAGGCGGTTGTCGCGCTGGTCAAGGTAGAAGCCTGTCTTGTGGCCGCCAGGCAGATCCAGGCGGAAGCGGATGCCGTTCTCGGTCACGCAGAAGTCCTCGGGTGGCGGCTCGCCCCACAGCACGCCCTCGGCGGGGGAAAGCCCCTCACGGCGACGCGCATCCACGTCCGAGCGTTCGAGTATGCCGCGCAGCCCAGGGATTTGCCGACGCAGCGCCTCGACGATGACTGGCTTCCAGGCCTCGGGGCCGCAGCCCAGGAACTGGCAGCAGAGATACGGGCCGTACTTGTCCACGACCAGCGCGGGCAGGCCGTCCGCCTCGCCGTGCACCAGTCGGAAGGCCTCATGCCGTGCCAGGCCAAGGCGGTCGCGGTACGCGCGGGCCGCCGCGATGCGGCGCGCGAAGAAATCTGGCTCCACGCGTTCATTGGGGTCGAAGGTCCAGACGCGCGCGCGGATCTGCGAATCAGGCGACCACGCCGCGCGTGCGAGCCACGTCATGTCCGCCGCGCGCACCTCGACGGTCTCGCCCGCCTCGGGCGCCCCGTCCACACGCTCCACCGCCCCCGAGAGGATCCAGGGGTGGTGCCGTTCCAGCGGCGCCTCGCGGCGCGGCTGGAGAATCATCTGCTTGAACATGGACACGGCCCTACTCCTTGCACTCCTGCACCCGATTCAGCAGCGCATCCGCCTCGATCGCGCGCGTGCCGACATAGCCCACGACAATGCCTGCCGCGTAGTTCGCGATGCGCGCCGCCATCTCAGGCGGAGCCCCCGCCAGCAGCGCCAGCGTCATCGTCGCCATCACCGTGTCCCCCGCCCCCGAGACGTCGAAGACCTGCCGCGCCTGCGTCGGAATGTGCAGCGGCCGTTCCTTGTCGCGCTCGAAGAGAATCATCCCTTCCGCGCCCAGCGTGATCAGCAGCAGTTCTGGCTGCCACAGCGACTGAAGCCGTTCGCCCACCGCCAGCAGCGCCTTGTCGGCCAGCGGATCCGCCGCGGGCCTGGTCTGCGGCATGCCCGCCATCGCGAAGGCCTCGCTGCGGTTCGGCGTCATGAGGCGGATGCCGCGCACATTGAACGAATCCGCAGGATGGGGGTCGAGCGAGGTGAAGACGCCATGCCTGGCCGCCAGGTCCACGGCCTCCTCCATGAAGTCCCCGCTGAAGACGCCTTTCGCATAGTCCTCCAGGATCAGCGCCTGGCAGTCCCCCGCCGACAGGATCGCATCCAGACGACCCAGCAACTTCTCACGCAGATCTGGCATGACCTGCGCGGGCACCTCGCGGTCCACCCGAACCACCTGCTGCGACCCCGCCAGAATCCTGGTCTTGACCGTGGTGACACCCCCTGGGACTGGCAACACCGCCCCTGGCAGCGCGCCCGCCTGCACCAGAATCTCCATCAGTTTCCGACCGTCCTCATCCTCGCCGACCAGGCCGACTGGCACCGCCGCGCCACGAAGCGACAGCACGTTGCGCACCACGTTGGCGGCGCCGCCAGGCACGCAGTCCTGGCGCTCGACGAGCACCACGGGCACTGGCGCCTCCTGGGAGATGCGCGTCGCGCGCCCCCACGTGTAGCGATCCAGCATCAGGTCGCCCAGCACCACAACTTTCAGCCCCTGGAACCCCTCCACAATCTCCTTCATCGTCTTGTTCATGCGTTGACCTCCAACCCTATTCCTCCAAAATGCCCCGCACTGGCGCCTCCAGTTGAATCCGCGTCTCACGCTCCAAAGGCTCGTCCCCCCTCGCCTCCATCCGCTCCAGCGTCCCCGACACCGCCTTCAGGTTCTCCAGCATCGCCTTGCGCTCCGCGCTGGACATGGCCCCGCCATGCCGACGCAGGTAGCGCGCCCGCCCGTCGAACTCGCGGCTCATCGCGTCCCGCCACGCGCCCAGCAGCGCATCATGGACTTTCAGCGCGTCCAGACGCCTGCGCACCCCGTCCGTCTGCCAGAGGATCTCCTGGAGCTCCACCTGGCGCTGCCAGCGCTCGCCGCGACGGATCCACAGGGGCATGCCGATGAACGCGAACAATTCCACCGCCAGGACGGCGGCCACGCCCAGCCGCCCCAGCCAGCCGACCGCGTTCGCCCCCAGGGACACCCCTGGACGGCCGTAGACTCGGTAGCACTGCACCGCCACGCCCCCCGCGACGATCCGCGAACCGTGGTGCAGCAACTGCGACACGCCCTCCCCCAGTTCCATTCCGTCCACCACGACAGCGGCGCCTTCAGGGACGACGACCGCCTCGCCGCCCGCATCCTCGAAGCGGAGGCGGAGGCCAGCGGGCAAGGCGGGGCATTCCTTGTCATCCAGAATGAACGGCAGCGATGGCGCCTCGCAGCGCGCTCCGCGCGCGAAGCACTCCTCCACCGTCTCCTCGGAGGCGTTGCGGATGGTGAACTGCCACGCCATCGCTATGCGCCGTTCTCCTCGACGGTGAAGGTGATCCGACCGCCCTCTGGCGCCATCGCGCCTCGGATGACGCATGCGGCCTCGCGCTCGGCGCCGAAGCGCAGCAGTTCGTCCGCCATCGGATCCTCGATCTGCTGCTCGAGGACGCGGCGCACCTCGCGCGCGCCGAACTCGGGATTGTAGGCCTTTTCGACGAGGAAGTCGTGCGCCGCCCCGTCGAGTTCCAGCGTGCATTTGCGGGTCTGGAGACGCTTGGAGATCTCCTCCAGATGCAGGTCGATGATGCGCCCGATCTCCGCCTTGCCCAGCGGGCGGAAGACCACGATGTTGTCCAGGCGGTTCAGGAATTCCGGGCGGAAGAGTTTCTTGGCGGCCTCCATGATGCGGTCCGCCGCGCGGGCCGCGTCGTAGTCGGCGCCGCCCGCGCCCGCGAAGCCCAGCGCGGGCATCTTGCCGTAGGTCGAGGCGCCCGCGTTCGAGGTCATCACCACAATCGTGTTGCGGAAGGAGACAGTGCGACCCAGGCTGTCCGTCAACTGCCCCTCCTCCAGAATCTGAAGCAGGATGCTGGTGACATCGGGATGGGCCTTCTCCAGTTCGTCGAAGAGCACGACGCTGTAGGGGCGGCGGCGCACCTTCTCGGTCAGCTGCCCGCCCTCGTCATGCCCGACATAGCCAGGCGGCGACCCCACCAGCCGCGAGACGTTGAACTTCTCCATGTATTCGGACATGTCGATGCGGATCAAGGCGTCGATGTCGCCGAACATGAACTGGGCGAGCGTCTTGGCCAGGTAGGTCTTGCCCACGCCCGTCGGCCCCAGGAAGAGGAAACTGCCGATCGGGCGCCGCGGATCCTTGAGGTCCGCACGAGACCGCCGCAGCGCCCGCGAAATGACGCGGATCGCCTCGTCCTGCCCGACCAGCGTCTGCGTCAACTGCCGTTCCATGTTCAGCAGCCGCTCGGCCTCCTTCTCCGCCATGCGCGCGACGGGGATGCCCGTCATCGCCGCGACCACCGCGCGGATGTCCTCGGGCTCCAGCACCATGTTGCTCCCCTCCTGCTCCTGCCGCCACTTCTCCAGCACCGCCTCCTTCTCCTCCCGCAGGCTCTTCTCGCGGTCGCGGAACCCCGCAGCCTCCTCGAAGTCCTGCCGCACGGCGGCGTCGAGTTTCTTCGCCTCGACCTCCGCGATCTGGCGGTCGTAGTCGCTCACGTCGGGACGCCGCCCCGACTGCCGAATATGCGCGCGCGCCCCCGCCTCGTCCAGCACGTCGATCGCCTTGTCGGGGAAGTAGCGCGCTGGTATGTAGCGCTCCGAAAGCGCCACTGCGGTGCGGATCGCCTCCTCCGTGTACGTCACGTGGTGGTGGCTCTCGTAGCGGGACTTCAGCCCCTCCAGAATCTGGATGGTGTCCTCCTGCGTCGGCGGATTGACCAGCACCGACTGGAAACGGCGCTCCAGCGCGGCGTCCTTCTCGATGCTCTTGCGGTATTCGTTCATCGTCGTCGCGCCGACGCACTGGATCTCGCCGCGCGACAGCGCGGGCTTCAGGATGTTCGATGCGTCCATCGTCCCCTCCGCGCTGCCTGCGCCGACAATGGTGTGCAGTTCATCGAGGAAGAGTATGATGTTCCCCGCCTGGCGGATCTCCTCCATCACCGCCTTCATGCGCTCCTCGAACTGCCCGCGGTATTTGGTGCCCGCCACCAGCAGCGTCAGATCCAGCGCGACGACCAGCCGATCCGCCAGCAGCTCGGGGACGTCGCCCGCCACAATGGCCTGCGCCAGCCCTTCGACGATCGCCGTCTTGCCGACGCCCGCCTCGCCGATCAGCACGGGGTTGTTCTTGGTGCGGCGGCAGAGGATCTGGACGACGCGTTCGATCTCCTGCTTGCGCCCGATCACGGGGTCCAGTTTGCCGTTGCGGGCCATCGCGGTCAGATCCCGCCCGAAGGCGTGCAGTGCCGCGAGCTTGTCCCGCCCGCCTGGCGTCGCGGGCGTGGCGGCGTTCGCGGGCGCGCCGCCCGCATCCACGGGTTCTGGCGCGGGGCCTTCGGCGTCGGCGTCGGCGTTGCCCGCCTGCTGGTCCAGATCCGCATCCTCTGGCAGATAGCGGTTGTCCAGGTGCGACCGCAGCCATTTGAGGAAGTCGTCGTAGGTGAGTTCATGCTTCGTCATCACCTCGCCTGCCAGGCCGCCGCCGTCCTTGAGGATCGCCAGCATCAGCCCGTCCACCCCGACAAAGGGGAAGCCCAGGACATTGGCCTCCAGTTTCGCGATCGACAGAATCTTCCTGGCGCGCGCCGAAAAGGGCAGATCCCCTTCGGCGGAGGTCAGTTCCAGCGCGTCGCCCTGCGCCGCCCGAATCTCCTTCGCAAGGTCGTCGGGATTGACGCCGCGCTGTTCCAGATAGAGGTGCACGATGCCCTGCTTCAGTCCCAGGATGCCCAGCAGCAGATGCTCTGCGCCGACATGCCCCTGCCCCGCCTCGCGCGCAAGCTTCTGCGCCAGCGACACCACCTGCTGCGCCTTCACCGTAAAGTCGCGCAGCGGATTCTCATTTTCATTTTCTTTCGGCATGGGAAAAACTCCTACATACAGTTGCGAAACGCCCTAATATAGTCTCTGAAATCCGCCCCCGAATGGCCGTTCGGGGGAAAACGGGGGAGACGGGGGCCCCGAGCCTGGCGGAGGCCCCCGTCTGCGGCAGTCGCCGCGCTCAGCCTTCCAGCCCGAGCACGCGGATGGCGTTCTCGCGGGCGACCTTCTGGAAGACGGTCTCGGAAATCTCGCCCTTGGCGCGCATGTCGAGGAGCAGGTCGACCAGCGGGGTGTCGAGGAAGTCAGGGCAGCAGATGTCGGTGCCGAAGAAGAGGCGGTCCTGGAACTCCTCCAGGAACCTGGCGGCGTGCTCGCGGTCGCGGTTGAGGGCGTTCCAGCCCGAGCCTGCGGAGAGGTCGCCGTAGAGGTTCGGGTATTCACGCATCAACTGCGGGAGGCGGCCCTCCTTCTCGATCCTGCCCTTGGGGTAGCCGTTGCGGTCGATGATGGTGGGATTGGCGCCCATCTCCGCCCAGAAGGTCTGCGAATGCCCGAAGAACTTCAGTTTCGGGAAGCGCTTGAGCGAGACTTCCAGCTGCGGGAGCCCCTGGTCGTCGATCATCCCGTAGAGGTTGCCCAGATAGGGCGCCAGGTGGAAGGTCAGCGGCAGGCCGTTCGCCTCCGCCGCCGCGAACAGGTTCTGCATGCGGGGATCCAAAATGGGCAGGTTCGCGCAGACCTCGCCGATGCCCTTGCAGCCCTTCTCGCGGTAGTAGGCCAGAAGCTTGTCGAGCGGCGCGCGGAAGTTGTTGTACATCGTGCGGGGGTCGAGGTTGCAGAAGGGGATGAAGCGGCCTGGATACTGCGCCAGGATGCGCCACGGCTCCTCGTTCGACTGGGTGATGTAGCAGTTCTCGGGATTGACCAGCGGCAGGATCACCGCCTTCTCGATCCCCACCTCGTCATAGCGCTTCACCAGAATGTCTGGCGTGGAAATGTACTGGCGCCCGTTGTTGGGGTTCGGGCAGCTCTTCTCCTGGATGCAGTGGCCGTGGATGTCAATGAACATCGATGTCGTCTCCTATTTGTTTCCAATGGCATACTCCCGAATGACCGACAGGTAGTCATCGGAGTAGGTGTTGCTCTTGTTGAAGATGAACGCGGATTCCACGCCCGCCTCCGCCAGCGCCTCGAAGCGCCGACGGAACTCGGACGGCGGCAGCAGCCCCATCGAACTCTCCCGCGCCAGGCCGGAGGTGAACTTGACCGGCGTCCCCGCCAGCAGCCGCAGATGCGCGCGCAGATTGTCCACGAAGTATTCGCAGACCGTGTTGTAGTTCATCGGGATGATCTCGTCGAGCAGCCCGTCGGTCGCCCATTCCGCCCAGTCCTGCCCCTCCAGCACCGCCGGCCCCATGTCCCCGTCGATGTCCGCGCAGTTCGCGTAGTTCGAGCGCGCCGCCATCGAGAGCTTCCGCCCGAAGCGGTGCGTGACTTCCGCCACCGCAATCACCGTCGCGCGCACATGCGCGTTCATCCGCGCGGTTTCCTTGTAGATGTACCACGGCTCGTGCAGCGCCTCCTCGGGCGGCATCTCGAAGCCGTAGTAGCGACGGCGCTCGGCGCGGCACGCCTCGCAGCCGCATGGATAGTCGAGCAGGCAGCGCGCATTCGGGCCGCGGATGAAGTCCAGTTGCAGCCCCATCAGGCGGTCGCCATACTGCGACAGCACCCGTTCGGCCGCCGCCGCCAGCTGCCGTTCGAACTCGGGATGGCAGGGGCATGGCGCCTTCAGGACGAGGCCCTGGCGCTCCTGCATCGCCTGCAACTGCGCCTCCGTCAGCACCCGCATCGGAGGCTTTTCCATCGCGTGCTCTGGATGCAGGCGCGCCTCCACCGTCATGCCCGCCTCGGCCGCCGCCGTGCAGTACGCACCGAGATCAGGCACCTCGGGCAGGTAGATGTCGGTGCGCGAGATCCCCGCCCCCGCGAAACGCCGCAGCATCGCCGCCATTTCTGGATACGGGTTCGCCCGATCCTTCACATACCTCGCATGATCCCAGATGCTGATCTCCATTCCTTCAAGTCTCCTTTTCTCGATTCCCCCGTTGGTTGCATTAAAATAATCCGCCCCGTCGGTTTTTCGCACTTGCAATGCGGATTATATTCCATCCTGACGCAACCGCCTGCCGATTCCAACCTTCCCTGTCGCCAAAAGGAGTGCCATCCATGCTGCAACGCATCACTTTCACCCTGCTCTGCCTCGCCGCGTTCCTCGCCGCCGCCCCGCTGAAAGTCACAAGCGCCCCCGCCGACGGCGCCGAGGTCTCGCTGATGAAGCCGAACTGGCGCGAGGCCGTCGCCACCACCGCCGCCACCAAGCGCGACAAGACGGGCTACGGCCCCTATGAACTCCAGTGCCATCCCGAACCCGTCCGCTTCGCCTGGGATGGCGGCACCGCCCCCTACACCCTGGACATCGTCGCCGAGAGCGGGGACGCCCCAGGCTACATCCTCTGCGGCAACGGCCCCGCCTTCTCCGTCTTCAACCTCCATGTCGGGACCCCGTACAAATGGACGCTCTCCGACGCCAAGGGCGCCAGGATCTCAGGGCGTTTCCGCACCGCCTGGACGCCGCGCCTGATCAACCTGCCCGACCGCAACGCGATGCCGATGAACGTCCGTGACATCGGCGGCTATCCCGCCATGGGCGGCGCGCGCGTGCGCCAGGGGCTGGTCTACCGCGGCACCGAGATGACTGGCTGGAAGGTGCTTTCCCTCGCCGACATGACCCCCGCCAACCAGGAAGTCCTGGTCAAGGGCCTGAAAATCCGCACCGACCTCGACCTGCGCTATCCGAATGTCATCGCCAGGTTCAAGGCCAGCCAGATCGATCCCTCCGTCCAGTGGCTCCACTACGCGGTCAACGCCTACAAACCCTTCACGCCTGAGATGAACGCCCTCTTCCGCGACACCATCCGCGTCTTCGCCGACCGCCGCAACTATCCGATCTACGTCCACTGCTCGGGCGGCGCCGACCGCACTGGCGAAGTCTGCTTCCTCATCAGCGCGCTGATCGGCGTCGCCGACGAGGATCTCTTCCTCGACTACGAACTGACCTCGCTGGCCCGCCTGCCGCGCTCGCGCAAGATGAGTTACTTCCGCGCCTGGCTCGCCCGCGTCGCCGCCTTCTCCCCCGAAAACGGCAAGGGGCTCTCCTACCAGAAGCAGGTCGAGAACTATATGCTCGGCATCGGCGTCACCCAGAAGGAGATCGACTCCATCCGCGCAATCCTGCTCCAGAAGTAGCCGCCCGCCATGCCCACGCTGAAGTTCGCCGTCATCGGCTTCCCCGTCCAGCACTCCCGCTCCCCAGGCATGCAGCTGGCGGGCTTCGCCGCCGCAGGCATCGACGCCTCCTACGAGCGCGTCGAGGTCGCACCAGGCACCCTCCCCGAGACCGTCGCGCGCTTCCGCGCCGAGGGCTACCGCGGCTGGAACATCACCGTCCCCTACAAGCACGACATCATCCCCCTGCTCGACGAAGTCGCAGGCCCCGAAGCACGCGCCGCCCATAGCGTCAACACCGTCGTGAACCAGGGCGGACGCCTCCTCGGCTATTCCACCGACGGCTATGGCGTCGAGCAGGCCCTCCGCCACGGCCTCGGCCTCGCCGCCCAGCCTCCGCGGCAGCTCTATCTCGGCGCGGGCGGCGCCGC
>JAEEGL011605192.1_pt1 | contig 12536 bp, 10 predicted proteins | sample 9134231 | NCBI WGS metagenome assembly JAEEGL01 (sample SAMN16246548, study PRJNA631951) | gut metagenome | biome: gut microbiome; feature: rumen; material: fiber-attached | host: Bos | place: Iran: Karaj | collected 2018-10
CCTTCATATGGTCGATGACCGCGTCGCTGCACCCGGACGCGCCCAGATTGAACCGCAGTTCATCCAGCCCGGCGTCCGCGAGCATCTGCAGGTTTTTCTCCGTCGCAAGCGTTCCGTTTGTATACATATGCTGATACACGCCGCCCCGGTGCATCTGACGGATGATGTCCGCGTACGCTTCGATTTCCATGAACGGCTCAAGATACACATATGCGACTCCGGTCGGTTTGTTGGGCATGCGCAGCAAAAGAGGAAGATCGTCCGCACGGTACCTGGTCCCCCCGATCTCCCAGTACCCTTCTCCCACGGGCGGCTGTTCGTCGAGCGCCCCGTAATCGTAGCAGAAGGGACAGCGCAGGTTGCACCGGTTGGTTTTCCTGACGGCGCTCAGACCGTTTCCGAACAGGCAGGACCTGCATCCCTTCGGAAACAGGCTTTCGTCTCCCACATAATCCGTCATGCCGTCCATCGTCCTGCGTCCCGGTATTTTTTCCTGCAGAAGGCGGATTTTTTCCTCCTGTGCCGCCTCGATCTGACTGAGCACGGCAAGCGCGATCTCCGTCTGTCTGGGAGACAGTTCCTCATCCGGGGGCATCTGTGCGAAAAAGCGGAACCACATCAGCGCGTCTTTTTTTCCGATCTTCATCTTTCCACCTTCAACAACAGCGCCGGGCCTGTGCCCGGCAAGCTGCTATTCATGAATTTCTTTTTCCCTGAGTTTTTCGGCGTACAACCTGATTTTTTCAAACGTTTCCATGCTCAGGTCGTGCTCGATCCTGCAGGCGTCTTCCCGCGCGTGCTTCTCGTCCACGCCGAGCCTGCACAGCAGCTCGGTCAGCACCCTGTGGCGTTCATAGATCCGCTCGGCGATCTCCCTGCCCTTATCCGTCAGGATGATCCATCCCGTCCCGTCGCGCGTGATATACCCGTTCTCCGCAAGGCGCTTGATCGCGTAACTGACGGAAGGCCTTGTGATACCGAGCTCGGCCGCGATATCCACCGAACGGATATAGCCGTGCTTTTCTTTCAGGATCAGCATCGACTCCAGATAATCTTCCGCCGATTTCATAATCTTCATCGTCAAAACCCGCCTTTCTGCGTGCAGAATAGCACACTTTCATCCCGAATGCAAGAATATCATTGTTCCTTTGACATATTTTCTTTCTCGCTATATAATAAGAATGATATCTGTTGGAGGTGCTGTGCCGGATGGATGACATTTGTTTGGGAGATGTTGTCAGGACCAGAAAAAAGCATCCGTGCGGCAGCGATGTATGGACGGTGATCCGTACGGGTGCGGATATCAAAATCCGCTGCCGGGGATGCGGCCGTATCGTCATGCTTGACAGAGCGGCTTTCCTCAAACGCAGAAAAGTGCTCCTGTCCCGGGGCAGCGGCCATACATTCCCGCAGGCAGAATGCACTTTGCCGACAGACCTTACATCATCAAATCAAACGGAGGACCAACATGACTGAACAGCAGCCCGACATCAAAAAAACCGAACCCGCCAAAGGCGGCAGAAAAGAAAAAAAGAAAAAGGAACTCAGTCCGGTGAAATACGAAATCATGAGCTGGGTCGTTACGCTTCTTTGCGCGCTGGCCATTGCGATGGTGATCCGCATGTTTGTTTTCGAACCCATCAGGGTCGACGGCACCAGCATGACCAATACCCTGCAGAACAACGAAATCGTTTATGTGTCAAAGCTCGATTATCTCTTCGGCTCCGTACAGCGCAACGATGTGGTAATCTGCCGCTATCCGAACCGCACCGGAGGCTCGTTCGCGCTCGGCGCGGGGCTGTCGCTTGACAGTTACACCCTCTTTGTCAAGCGCCTTGTCGCCCTTCCCGGGGACACCGTCATGATTTCCGGCGGAAAGCTGTATGTGAACGGCTCCCTGGTCGAGGATCCCGAGTTCATGGGATCTGTGCCCCGTGACTTTTCCGAGATCACCCTCGGGGAAGATCAGTATTTCGTGATGGGTGACAACCGTCTCACCAGCCATGACAGCCGCGCGTCCGACGTGGGGCCCATCCATCGGAACATGATCATGGGCAGGGTCCGTTTCGTACTCTGGCCGCTGAACCGCATCCGCGGCATCCGCTGACAGGAGAAGCGGCCATGCGGATCGCGGTTTTCGGCGCCGGTTCCCTGGGCGTGGTTCTCGGCGCCTGTCTGACAAAAGCCGGGCTCGATACGGTCCTGATTCACCGCAATCCCGTGCATGTCGCCGCTCTGAACCGGGACGGCGCAAGGGTGAAGGGCACGGTGGAAATGACGGTTCCCGTCAGGGCCATGCTCCCCGATGAAATGACGGGCAGGTGGGATCTGATCCTGCTCGTAACCAAACAGTCCGAAAACAGACAGACGGCAGAATTCCTGAAACCGCTTCTCTCGGACGACGGCATCGTCTGCACGCTGCAGAACGGTCTTCCGGAGGCGCTTCTCTGCGAGGTGCTGGGCGAAAGGCACGTGATGGGCTGCACCGTATCCTGGGGCGCCACGCTTCTGGAGCCCGGCGTTTCGCGCCTCACGAGCGCGCCTGACAGTCTTTCCTTCGGTCTGGGCCCGATCGACGGCAAATGGGATACGCGCTGTGACCGGGTGAAGGCGGTCCTTGAAAACATGTGCCCGGTCGAAATCGTTCCGGATCTGAAAAGCGTGAGATGGAGCAAGCTGCTGATCAACGCCGCATTCTCGGGACTGGGCACAGTCTTTGGCTGCACCTTCGGCGAAGTGGCGGCAAATCCCGAATCCAGAAAAATCTGCCTGGATCTGATCAGGGAATGCATCGACGCCGGTCACAAAAGCGGTGCGGAATTTGCCAGGATGCAGGGAAAGGACATCGTGTCCCTGTTCTATTACCGGAATCCGCTCAAACGCCGCTTTGCCCTGGTCATCCTGCCCCTTGCCATCCGTCAGCACGCGCAGATCACGCCGAGTATGCTGCAGGATATCCGAAAAGGCAAAAAAACCGAAATCGACGATATCAACGGCGCCGTATGCGCGGCGGGAGACCGGGCCGGCTTTGAAACCCCCATCAACGACACGGTGGTCGACGCCGTGCACCGCATCGAAAACGGGGAGCTGACGCCCGGCTTCGAAAACCTGCGTCTTTTCCGTAAGTAAGCCCCTGCAGCGCCGACTGCTTCACAGGAGGTATCTTGCATGCGCTACCACGCACCGAAGGATTACGAACGCGAGTCTTTCCACCGGGGATCGCAGTCCGAAGCATACCGTTTTCTGGGAGCCCACCCGGGAACGCAGAACGGAAAGGCGTACTGGCATTTTGCCGTCTGGGCGCCGAACGCGGCGAAGGTATGCCTGACGGGAGAATTCTGCGGCTGGAGCACCGACGCGTATCCCATGCAGAAACAGTATGACGGGATCTGGGAACTGCGTCTTGACGCCGGGCTTTTTTCCGTGCAGGCTCATCCCGAGCTGGCCCCCTATCCGGAGGCACAGGAGCGTCTGCGCGCCTACAAATACGCGGTGACCTCTCAAAGCGGCGAAATGCACCTGAAAGCGGATCCCTATGCTTTTGCCGCCGAGCTGCGTCCCAACACCGCAAGTCTCCTTTGTGATCTGGACGGATATGCCTGGCAGGATCAGAAGTGGATGCGCAGGCGGAAAAAAACCGATACTCTCAGGGAGCCCGTCAACATCTATGAAATGCACCTGGGCACGTGGCGGCGTTCTCCGGACGGAAGCTTTCTGAGCTACGGGGAAATCGCGGATCAGCTGATTCCCTACCTGACGGATCTTCACTACACGCACGTAGAGCTGCTCCCCGTCATGGAGCATCCGCTGGACGGCTCCTGGGGCTATCAGGTGACAGGTTATTATTCGCCCACCTCCCGCTACGGCTCTCCCCATGATTTCATGCGTTTCGTCGACCGGATGCATGCCGCCGGCATCGGCGTGATCCTGGACTGGGTGCCCGCGCACTTCCCGAGGGACGAAATCGGCCTGCGCCGTTTCGACGGCACGCCCTGTTACGAACACGCCGATCTCCGCCGGTCCGATATGGGGCAGTGGGGCACCGTGCTGTTTGATTACGCGCGCGGGGAGGTATGTTCCTTCCTGCTTTCGAACGCCTGCTTCTGGCTGAAAAAGTACCACGCCGACGGTCTGCGCTGTGACGCCGTCAGCGCCATGCTCTATCATGATTTCTGCCGTGATCCCGGCGCGTGGCTGCCCAACAGGTTCGGCGGCAATGAAAACCTGGAGGCCGCCGATTTTCTCCGCCGTCTGAACACGGTCTGCCGCGAATCCCATCCGGGCATCATGATGATCGCGGAGGAATCGAGCGCTTATCCCAAAGTAACCGGAAACCCCGATCAGGGTGGCCTCGGCTTTACTTTCAAATGGAACATGGGATGGATGAACGACATCCTGTCCTATATCGCCCTGGATCCCGTTTACCGGAAATACCATCACAACAAGCTTACCTTTTCCCTGATGTACGCGTTCAGTGAGCATTATGTGCTTCCTTTTTCACACGATGAAGTCGTGCATGGCAAACACAGCATGCTGGATAAACAGCCGGGCGACATCTGGCAGAAATTCGCCGGACTGCGGGCGCTGTACGGATACATGCTCACACACCCCGGCAAAAAACTGCTGTTCATGGGCGGAGAATTCGGTCAGTTCGTCGAATGGAGGGATTCCGAACAGCTCGACTGGTTTTTGCTCGGCTATGAGCGCCATCCCGAGATGCTCCGCTACGTCCGGGAACTGAATCTCCTCTACCGCAGCCACCCGGCGCTCTGGCGCGCGGACGACTCCTGGGACGGTTTCCGCTGGATCAGTGTGGACGACGCGGACCGTTCCGTGCTGGTCTACCTCCGGAGCTGTCAGGAGGAGACGCTGCTGTGCTGCGTGAACTTCACGCCCGTCGTATACCGGGATTATCAGATCGGAATGCCCTATGCCGCGCAGCTTGAGGAAATCCTGTGCAGCGACAGGGAGGAGTACGCGGGCAGCGGCCAGTATAACGGCCTGCCTGTGCGGACCGAACCCGTCCCGTGCGGAGCGTTCGGCTTTTCCGCCTCCGTTCTCCTTCCCCCGCTCGGGTTTTCCTGCTTTTCCGTGAATAAAATATCCGATAAGGAGGATTCAAATGTACAGTAAGAAAAAATGTGTCGCCATGCTTCTTGCGGGCGGTCAGGGAAGCCGGCTCGGGATCCTGACCCGAAGCATGGCCAAGCCTGCCGTGCCGTACGGCGGAAAGTACCGCATCATCGACTTTCCGCTGAGCAACTGCTCCAACAGCGGCATCGACGTCGTGGGCGTGCTGACCCAGTACCGTCCGCTTGAGCTGAACGCCTATATCGCAAGCGGCGCTCCCTGGGACCTGGACCTGGTCAACGGCGGGGTCTTTGTGCTCCCGCCCTACCATCGCGGCAGCACCGGCGAATGGTACAGCGGGACCGCCAACGCGATCTACCAGAACCTCGCCTTCATCGAGCAGTGGGATCCGGATTACGTGCTGATACTGTCCGGCGATCATATCTACAAAATGGATTATTCCGCCATGCTCGCGCATCACATCGCAAAAAAAGCGGACGTCACCATCGCGGTGCGCCAGGTTCCCTGGGAGGAGGCCTCCCGATTCGGCATCATGAATACGGATGATGAAGGCAATATCGTGGAATTTGAGGAAAAACCGAAGCACCCCAAATCAAACAACGCCTCGATGGGGGTTTACGTGTTCTCCTGGGAGCAGCTCCGCAGCTATCTGACCGCCGACGCGCAGGATCCCTCCTCCTCCAACGATTTCGGAAAGAACGTCATCCCCAAAATGCTCTCTGACGGATGCCGGATGAGCGCTTATTCCTTCAACGACTACTGGAAGGACGTCGGCACCATCGAAAGCCTGTGGGAAGCCAATATGGACCTGCTTTCCGATCAGCCGCCGATCGATCTCCACGACAAAAAATTCCGGGTATACGCCAGAAATTCCGGCATGCTTCCCCAGTATCTCGCGCCCGGCTCCTCCGTTGCGGACTGTCTTGTGACGGAAGGCTGCGAAATCGAGGGAACCGCCCGGCATTCCATCCTGTCCTCCGGTGTCAGGCTGATGAAAAACGCGGTCGTTGAGGACAGTGTGATCATGCCCGGCGCGGTCATTCACGGCGGTGCAGTGATCCGCCGCGCCATCATCGCGGAAAACGCGGTCATCGGCGAAGGGGCCGCCGTCGGAGAAGCGCAGGGTGAAATTGCCGTGGTCGGAGCCGGCGTCACGGTCCCGGCAGGCAGCCGCATCCCCGCCGGGGAACAGTTTGAAGGCTGAGGAGGCACGGTTATGGCTAACAACATCATGGGAATCATTTATACCGGAGAAAGAGACCAGCAGCTCCGGGAGCTGACGGCCAAGCGGGCGGTCGCCGCCATGCCGATCTGCGCGCGCTACCGTCTGATCGACTTTCCGCTTTCCTCGATGACGGCAAGCGGCATCCGCAACATCGGCATCATCCTGCAGCGCAATTACAACAGCCTGATGGACCACCTGGGCTCCGGAAAAGAGTGGGACCTGCACGGAAAAAGCTCGGGCCTTGTGCTGCTCCCTCCCTTCACCACGTCGGAAAACATCGGCCTGTATGCCGGTTTTCTGGACGCGCTGCGCAGCAATCTTCAGTATATGCGCCGCAGCAAGCAAAAATACGTGGTAGTCACCGATACGCACATGCTCTATACCGAGCGCTACGATGAAATGGTGGAGGCGCATGTCCGCTCCGGCGCGGATATCACCCTGCTCTACAGCAGCGATCCGAGCATGCGCAAGAGCGGCTTCGGACGGTATCTTGAAGTGCGGGAGGACGGAGAGGTAACGGGCCTTGAAGTCGATCCGCAGACGCCCCGGCTTCCCGTTACCTATATGGAATGCTTCTGTCTGGAGCGGGAAAAGCTGATCGAAATGGTGGATACCGCGGTTTCCCGCGGCCAGTACCATCTGACAAGGGACGTGCTGATGAACGCGATCTACTCGCACACCATGAAGGTGCACGGCTTTGAATGCCGCAGCAAAGTATGGCACATCGACTCCGTGCAGTCCTACTTTGACTGCAGCATGGATCTGCTCTCCCCTGAGACCCGGAAAAAGCTGTTCCCTGCGGACCGGCCCATCCTGACCAAGCTGCGGGACGAAATGCCCACACAGCACCGAAAGGACGCGCATGTGACAAACAGCCTGATCGCGGACGGCTGCATCATTGAAGGCACCGTGGAGAACTGCATTCTTTTCCGCGGCGTTCACATTGAAGCCGGCGCGGTCGTGCGCAATTCCATCATCATGCAGGACGGCTATGTCAACAGCGGTGCGGAACTGGATAACTGCATCCTGGATAAGCAGACCGTCGTCCGCAGCCGCACACGCCTCATCGCACCCCGGACCTACCCGATCGTGATCGCAAAGAATATGACGGTTTAACGGAGGTAAGCGTTCCATGAAGATTCTCTTTGCCGCGTCCGAATGCGTCCCGTTCTGCAAAACGGGCGGCCTCGCTGACGTTGTCGGAGCCCTCGCGCCGATGATTGCCGCAAACGGGCATGAAGTCGGTGTGATCCTTCCCCTGTACAGCGCCATCGAAGAAAAGTATGTGTCCCGCATGAAGCATGAGACCGATTTTGAGGTGGAACTCGGCTGGCGCAGGCAGTACTGCGGCGTCGAATCCCTCAGGATGGACGGCGTCACCTGGTATTTCATAGACAACAAGTATTATTTCGGCCGCAGCTACATGTACGGAATGGGCGGAGACGAGTATGAGCGCTTCGGGTTCTTCTGCCGCGCGGTGCTCAACGCGCTGCAGATCCTGAATCTTCAGCCCGATATCATTCACTGCAACGACTGGCAGACCGGAATGATCCCCGCCCTGCTGCAGATACAGTACCGTCACCTTCCTTTCTATCAGCCCATCCGCACGGTATTCACCATCCATAATCTGCAGTATCAGGGCATCTTCTCCATTCCGCAGGTGCAGGATGTGCTCGGCCTGGGAGACAGCCTGTTCACCGCCGACAAGCTCGAGTGCTGCGGCAACGCCAATTATATGAAGGCGGGACTGGTTTACGCGGACGAGATCACCACCGTTTCTCCTTCCTACGCGGAGGAGATCAAAACCGCCTATTACGGGGAAGGGATGGACGGACTGCTCCGCGCGAGGCAGGAGCACCTGACCGGCATCATCAACGGCATCGATACGCAGATCTGGGATCCGGCACATGACAGGCATATCGCCAAGCCATACGCCGGGAACTCCCTGAAGGGAAAGGCCGCGTGCAAAGCGGCGCTTCAGAAGGAGCTTGGCCTCGAAGAGCGTCCCGGGACCCCGCTCATGGTAATGATCAGCAGGCTTTCCTCGCAGAAAGGCGTTGATCTGGTGGACCGTGTCCTGACCGAGATCATGGAGGAAGACGTGCAGTTCGCCGTGCTCGGGATGGGCGAAGCCCGGTACGTTGATCTGTTTTCCTGGGCGGAGCAGCGCTATCCCGGCCGCTTTTCCGCGCATTTCCGCATGGATGAAGCGCTCAGCCACAGGATGTACGCCGGCGCGGATCTGTTTCTGATGCCGAGCCGTTTCGAACCCTGCGGACTCAGTCAGATGATCGCGCTCCGGTACGGCACCGTGCCCATCGTGCGTGAAACCGGCGGGCTGCGGGATACGGTGCTCAGCTACAACGAAGCCAACGGCGCCGGCAACGGATTCAGCTTTTTCAATTACAACGCGCATGACATGCTCTTCACCATCCGGCGCGCGCTGAACTACTACGGCAGGGAGCCGGAAATCTTCCGCCGGCTTGTCGCCCGCGGCATGAGCGGGGATTATTCCTGGAATCACAGTGCCCGTGTGTACCAGGATCTGTACCTTTCCCTGAAGGAGAAATAAACATGTACTGTGAAAACTGCTGCCTGCTGTTTGACGCGGCCAAATGTCCCGAATGCGGCCGCAGGGGACGGGAGGTTCGGGACGAGGATTACTGTCTGCTCACGGAAAAACAGGAAATGTGGGCGGAAATGCTCGCCGACGCCCTGCGGCAGAATGAGATCGAGGCACTGCTGCGCAGCGTGAACGGAGCGGCCCTTTCCCTGTTTACCGGTCCCGCCGGAAGCTTCTGTCAGGTATTCGTTCCCTATCGGGATATGGAAAAAGCCGCCTGGGTGGAAGAGAGCCTTTTCGGCCCGAACGCGGTATTCGCGGATGAAGATGCAGAAGATACAAATGAGGAAAACGGATCCTTACCGGAAGGAGAGAATGACGAAAATGAAAATGGGTGAAGCGGGAAAAGAAGTAAATCTCGGCATCCTGGGCCTCGGCGGCCGCGGCACCGGCCAGACCATGCTGCTCGCTTCGATGCCGGATGTGCATATCCGCGCCGTATTTGATCCGTACCCGGATCGTGTGGAAAACGCGCTGAAAAAGCTGAATGACGCCGTATCCTATCCCGTATGCGGAGCGGAAAGCGCCCAATCCCTGATCGAACGCGGCGACATCGACGCGGTCATTATCATGAGCGACTGGGAAACGCATATCGATCTTGCCGTCCGCGCCATGAAAGCGGGCAAGCACGCCGCCATGGAAGTGGGCGGCGCGTGCAGCACGGAAGAATGCCGGGATCTGGTTCAGACGTCCAAGGCCACCGGCAAAGGCTGCATGCTGCTTGAAAACTGCTGCTACGGCGAGGTGGAAATGACCCTGCTGAATATGGTGCGGCAGGGAGTTTTCGGCGAGCTGGTGCACTGCCAGGGCGGCTACGAACACGATCTGCGCGACGAAATCGGAAACGGAGATCTGAAGCGCCACTACCGCCAGCACAATTTTCTGCACCGCTGCGGCGAGCTCTATCCCACGCATGAGCTGGGACCCATATTCAAATATCTGAACATCGGCCACGGCAACCGCATGGTATCCCTCGTATCCATGGCGAGCAAGGCGGCCGGCCTGCATGCCTGGCTTGAGAAGAACCGCGCGGGCACGCCGCTCGTCGATCTGCATTTCAACGAAGGCGATATCGTCAACACCATCATCAAGTGCGCGGGCGGAGAAACCATCCTGCTCACCCATGACTGCACCCTGCCCCGTCCCTATTCCCGCGGCGGCAGAATCCAGGGCACCAAAGGGATCTGGATGGAAGACAACCGTTCCATCCATCTGGACGGCATCACCCCGCAGCGGAAAGAGGACTGGAGCCACAGCTGGGAAAGCGATGAAAAGTATATGGAAGAATACCGTCCGCAGCTGTGGAAGGATTACCGCGAGTACGGCATGCGCGGCGGACACGGCGGTATGGATTATCTGGCGCTGCGCGCTTTCCTGGAAGCCGTACAGCAGGACACTCCCTTCCCCATCGACGTTTATGATACCGCGGCGCTGATGGTCATCACCGCGCTGAGTGAACAGAGCATCGCCAACGGAAGCATGCCCGTTGCGATCCCCGATTTCACGGACGGCAAATGGATGCTGAAAAAGGATGAAGCAGTCGGTCCCTATCGGCTGTGATCCGATTCCGTCGGAGGTTTGATTCATGTCTGATATTCTGACAACGCTCTGCCCTTCCGCCTCGGCGATGGCGCCGCGGCGGAAGAGCGACCGACTTTTCCCGCTTCCCGCCGGCGCGGTGCGCCCGGAGGGAGCGCTGTACGGGGCGGCCGTATTCATCGAAAAGGAGCAGCTGCTTGACGCTTCCCTCTGGACGCTTTTCGAGGAGCAGTTCTCCTCGGGGGGTGTGGATGACGCGGATCACGGCTGGCGCTGCGAATACTGGGGAAAAATGATGCGCGGCGCCTGCTTTGTGTATGCGCGCACCATGAATCCCGCGCTGTACACCCAAATGGAAAAAACCGTCCGCGCCATGCTTCTCCGGCAGGAAGCGGACGGCCGTCTCTCTTCCTACAGCCGTGAAGCGGAATTTCACGGCTGGGACCTTTGGGGCCGCAAATACGTACTGCTCGGCATGCAGTATTTTTATGAGATCTGTCCGTCGGAGCAGCTCAAAGCGGAAATCCTTTACTCCATGAAGCGTCAGGCGGACTGTATCCTGGCGCATATCGGACCGGCGCAGGAGGGAAAGACCGAAATCAACGAAGCCACGGATCACTGGGCAGGATTGAACTCCTCTTCCCTGCTGGAACCGATCGTGCGTCTGTATACCCTGACCGGCGAGCGGCGCTATCTGGACTTCGCCGCGTATATCGTCGAACGCGGCGGATGCGGCAAGGGCAATATCTTTGAGCTGGCTTATGAAAACAGGCTTTCTCCGTATCAGTACCCCGTCACAAAAGCCTATGAGATGATGTCCTGCTTCGAAGGTCTGCTGGAATACGCCCGGGTCACGGAGAATGAAAAATGGCTCAGGGCCGCGGAGAGATTCGCGCGGAGGGTCGCCGCCACGGATGTCACGCTCATCGGATGCTGCGGATGCACGCACGAACTCTTCGATCATTCCGCCGTCCGCCAGCTGGATCCATCGGAGAAAGGCATCATGCAGGAAACCTGCGTGACCGTCACATGGATGAAGCTGTGCCACCAGCTGCTCTGCCTGACGGGGGACGCGTTCTTTGCGGACGAAATGGAGCGTTCGGCCTATAACGCCCTGCTCGGTGCCCTGAACACTTCTTACCGCCGTCCGCATGTTTCCCTTCCGGAGGGTCCTTTCCTGCCGCACGGTCTTCCCTTTGACAGCTACAGTCCCATTCTGCCGGGCACGCGCGGCAGAATGGTGGGCGGACTGAAGCTGATGAAAAACGGCACCTATTACGGATGCTGCGCGGCCATCGGTGCCGCGGGGCCGGGGCTTGCCTGTACCTCCGCCGTGATGCAGGCGGCGCAGGGCCCCGCCGTCCTGAACTATGAACCCGGATGCGCGCAGTGCTTTGGTCCGGACGGTCAGCAGGTGCTGATCCGCGTCGCTTCCGGTTACCCGGCGGCGGGGCATATCACGCTCACGCTGTCGCCCAGGCACGCGGAAACCTTTTCCCTTTTCCTGCGCATCCCTTCCTGGTGCGCTTCCGCAGCCGTGTCCGTAAACGGACGGCCTTTTGATTTTTCGCCCGAAAACGGTTTTTGCCGCATCGAAAGGCTCTGGCAGCCGGAAGACAGCGTCGTTCTTGATCTGCCCATGCCGCTGCGCCGCATCGGACCGGAAGCGTACGGCGTGCCGTCCCGGCAGGCTCCCTTCTTCGCGCTGTGCCGCGGTCCGCTGGTCCTGGCCCTCGACGAATCGCTCGGCTGCCCGGCCGACCTGCCTCTTCCGGAAAACATCGCGCAGCTTGCTTCTGTGTCGACCGCTCCGTCCGAACCCTTTCCGCCCGCTTTCCGGATCAGAGCGGCTGCGGCGCTTGAGGATCGTACAGCCGTGCTGATCGATTACGCTTCCGCGGGAAAGGACTGGGAAAGCCGTATCGCCGCATGGCTGAGAAACGGCGCGTACGGGGAAGCGTAAATCTGCTTTCCTGTCCGTTACAGCTCAGCCTTAGGCTGAACTGTATGCGGGAGGTACCCGTACCTCCCGCACCCTCCGTCCCTCGGGCGCAGTTC
>JAEEGL012262480.1_pt1 | contig 12536 bp, 11 predicted proteins | sample 9134231 | NCBI WGS metagenome assembly JAEEGL01 (sample SAMN16246548, study PRJNA631951) | gut metagenome | biome: gut microbiome; feature: rumen; material: fiber-attached | host: Bos | place: Iran: Karaj | collected 2018-10
AACGGATTGCCGACATTCTATCGACTATCGATGACAAGATAGAGAACAATACTCGCATAAATCATAATTTGGCGGCATAGAAGAAAGCGGCAGGACTACTATAAGATTGATAAACAAGACTTTACTATATGAGTGTCTTTACGGAATCAAATTACGAGAACGCGCTTCTTGAGCTACTCGACAACCTGGGCTACGACCACGTTTACGGCCCCGAGATAGAACGCGACTACCGAGTCCCGTTCTATGAGTCGCAGCTCGCCCACAGCTTGATGCTGGTGAACCCCACCAAACCGACGGCGGCCATCGATGAGGCCATCCGTAAGGTGCGCGACATTGACTCCGGCACCTTGGTCCAGAAGAATCAGCAGTTCATGGATTACCTCCAGAACGGCGTTGAGGTAAGCTACATGCACAAGGGTGAGGCTGTCAACGACATCGTGTACCTCATAGACTTCGTACATCCGGACCGGAACACATTCCAGGCCATCAACCAGTGGACATTTGTGGAGAAATCCGAGAAGCGGGCAGATATCATGATCTTCGTGAACGGCCTGCCGCTGGTACTCGTTGAGCTCAAATCGCCGTCCCGGGAGGAAACCGATGCGTCTGCAGCATATCGCCAAATCCGTAACTACATTCAGGAAATCCCGTCCCTGTTCATCTACAATGTCTTCTGCGTGATGAGTGACATGGCGCTTTCCAAGGCTGGCACAATTACCAGCAAGGAAGACCGCTTCATGGAGTGGAAGACCAAAGACGGCACGGAAGAGACCAAGGACTTCATCGACTACGACACCTTTTTTGTTGGGATGTTCAAGCGTGACCGCTTCCTGGATCTCATCAAGAACTTCACCTGCTTCAGCGTGGACGAGGCAGGCTCCGCAAAGATACTCGCCGGATATCATCAGTATTTCGCCGTAAAGAAGGCCGTGGATCGCACCGTCAAGGCCACTAATGGCGACGGTAAGATTGGTGTCTTCTGGCACACCCAGGGCAGCGGGAAATCGCTCTCCATGGTATTCTACGCCCACTTAATCCAGACAGTACTCAACAAACCTACCATAGTAGTCATCACCGACCGCAATGACCTTGATGACCAGTTGTACACCCAGTTCTCCAAGTGCCAGAGCTTCCTCCGTCAGAAACCTGTACAGGCCTCCAGTCGGGAGAATCTCCGTGAATTGCTTGTGGGACGTGAGGCCAACGGCATCATCTTCACCACGATGCAGAAGTTTGAAGAATCAAGCGATCCACTCTCTGAGCGCCGGAATATTGTTGTAATGGCGGATGAAGCCCACCGTGGGCACTATGGTTTTGAGGAAAAGGTGGATGCACAAGGCCGCGTCAGTGTCGGTACAGCGCGCATCATTCACGACTCGCTGCCGAACGCCTCATTCATTGGCTTCACCGGCACGCCAATATCTCTTAAGGACCGTGATACTCAGGAAGTCTTCGGTGACTACATCGATATTTATGATATGACGCAATCCGTTAAGGATGGCGCCACCTGTCCGGTCTTCTATGAATCCCGCGTGGTCAATCTCAAGCTGGATGAAGCGACCATCAAGAAGATTGATGCTGAGTACGAGAAACTCTCTGATGAGGGCGCAACGCCTCAACAGATAGAGGAAAGCATGCACGAGATGTCCCATCTGGAAGAAATTCTCGGCGCTCCCGAAACCATCGACTCCTTAGTACAGGATATCCTGAAACACTACGAGGAGAACCGCCAATATGAACTCTCCGGAAAAGCGATGATTGTGGCCTTCTCCCGTCCTATTGCTATCCGCATCTACAAGCGCATTCTGGAACTTCGTCCCAACTGGAAAGAGAAGGTGAAGGTCGTGATGACCGGCTCCAACAACGATCCAGAGGAATGGCACGACATCGTGGGCAATAAACAGTACAAGAAAGAACTGGCCAAGAAGTTCAAGGATGACAATGACCCGATGAAGATTGTCATCGTCGTGGATATGTGGCTCACCGGCTTTGATGTGCCGTCACTGGCCACCATGTACGTTTACAAGCCCATGTCCGGCCACAACCTGATGCAGGCCATTGCCCGTGTGAACCGCGTGTTCTCTGGCAAGGCCGGTGGCCTGGTCGTGGATTACATCGGTATCGCCAAGGCCTTGAAAGAGGCCATGCGCGACTACACCAAGCAGGACCAGGAGAACTACGGCAATCCGGACATCAAGGAAACCGCCCTGGTCAAGTTCAAGGAGAAACTGGAGGTCTGCCGCGACTTTTTCCACGGCTTCAACTATGCCATGTTCCATGATGGTACCGACGCAGACCGCGCCACCATCATCAAGGGCGCTGTCAACTTCATGCTGGATCCCTCGATGGATGAGGAATGCACCAAATTCCTGAAGGAAGCCCTGCTGCTGAAGAATGCCGTCAGCCTGTGTCGGAGCCTGCTGAACGAAGAGCAACGCTACGAAGCCGCTTTTTTTGAGACAGTCCGTACAGCCATCAATCGCATCAAAAACATTAAGACAAAGGTCTCCAAGCGAGAAATCAACGAGCGCATCGGTGAACTGCTCAAACAGAGCATCAAGAGTGAGGGGGTCATCAATCTGTTCTCAGACGTCAAGGCAGAATTCTCACTCTTTGACCCGGCCTTCCTGGAGGAAATCTCCAAAATGAAGGAGAAACACATTGCCATCGAGCTCTTGAAGAAACTGCTCAAGGAACGTATCCACCTCTACCAGCGCACAAACCTGGTCCAGGCGCAGAAATTCTCCGACCTCATCAATATGGCCCTCTCCAACTACCTCAAAGGCCTTCTCACCAACGAGGAAGTCATTAAGGAACTGCTGGAACTAGCCAAGGAAATCGCCCAGAGCGAGCAGGTTGCAGACAGCCTGGGCCTCAACGCCGAGGAAAAGGCCTTCTACGACGCCCTCACGCGCCCACAGGCCGTCAAGGACTTTTACACCAACGAAGAGCTGGTGAACCTCACCAAGGAACTGACCGAGGAACTCCGGAAAAACCGCACCATCGACTGGCAAAAGAAGGAATCTGCACGAGCCGGTATGCGCTCGAAGGTCAAACGCCTCCTGAAGAAGTACCACTACCCGCCAGAAGAAGAGCAGTCAGCCCTGGAAACCGTTATTCACCAGTGTGAGCAGTGGGCTGACGTGGACACTACTGATTATGAATTATACGAATAGCACAATATGACATCAGAAAAACTAAACGAACTCCGCGAAATTAAGCGTCAGTTCATTGAACGTTTCCCCTTGGAATCACTCTCCACGATGCCGCTGGAAACTTACACTAATCTTGAGCGCTCAAATTCTTTCTGTTACTGGCTTGAGAGCATTACTTCTGAATTGGGTTCAATATGGGGAGGATCAGCTTACAAGTTCTATATCTTTGAGTATAATCAGAACCGGAACCAGGAAAAGAAGAATGGCAAGTACCTGCGTGATGGCAAATACACATGGTTGGCAAGTATCGGCGATAACCGGGATGCCGCCTATGATGTTGTACGCTTTCGCATAAATCAGATTGCCACCGAGGCTAATGAAGGTAATTTAGCGGCCATTGACGACATCATGATTGGTGATGTCGTGAAGTGGAAGATTGCATATTTGTATTCCAATGACAAATTGATTCCAATCTACAGTCGTGAAATGCTGGTTAAATTCGCCACGTCGTATGGAATGGAAGATGCAAAGTCCAAAAGGATATCGGAGCTGCAAGCATTCCTGATGGAGAAGAAAGGCGAAGAGGATGTCATCGCTTTCATGTACCGTTTATGCAGAGGGGATGAAAAGCCCGTGACTGAAAATACCTCAGCAAAGTACTGGATTTTGTCTCCGGGTGCAAATGCCAGTAAATGGGATAGGTGCCAAAAAGAAGGCATTGCCTGTATAGGTTGGGAAGAGTTGGGCGACCTCAACGAGTATGCCACTTTGGAGGAAATACGGGCTGCAATGAAGGAACAGTACGGGAACGCTTCGACTAATTACAAGAATGACGGCCTGGCCACCTGGGAATTCTGCCACGAGATTCAGGTTGGAGACATCATCTTCGCTAAGCAAGGCCGTAACCATATTATCGGCCGTGGTGTCGTGGAATCAGATTATTATTTCGATGACAGTTTCCCGGACTACAACAATATCCGCAAGGTGCGTTGGGAAAAGGTGGGAGACTGGACAACGCAAGAGCCTACAGCTTTAAAGACGCTTACAGAGCTGACAAAGTATCAGGATTATGTAAAGAAACTTAACCTTCTCGTTGAAGGAAAGATTGCCAATGAGGCGGTTGTCTGCTACTATTGGCTGAATGCCAATCCCAAGATCTGGAGTATCGATGCCATAGAGGTAGGACAGGTCCAGACTTATACGGCCATCAATGAGAATGGTCATAAGCGCCGCATATACAAGTATTTCGAGGAGATAAAGCCTGGTGACCAGATTATCGGTTACGAGACCACCCCCGTGAAAAAAGTCAAAGCCCTCTTTGAAGTAACTAAGCATTCAAAGGATGAATTCGAGTTCAAGGTAGTCGAAAAGTTTTCCCATCAGGTATCCTGGTCCGAGCTTTTGGAAGATGACATACTAAAACAGAGTGAGGTTTTCATCAGCAACCAAGGATCCCTATTTAAGCTGACATCAGATGAATTTGATCGTTTGCTGGAATATGTCAGGAAAGAACCGACTGACACGCTGTTCTTCAGCCCGGAGAGTGAGGATAATCCCGTCTATTCATTTGAGAAAGACCCTGAGAAGCCCTTCATCGCGCCGGAAACATTCCACCATATTGAGAAACTACTAAAGCGCAAGAAGAACATTATTCTGCAAGGTCCTCCGGGTGTTGGTAAGACCTTCCTGGCCAAGAAGATTGCATACTCTATTCTTGGCGAAGAGAACGAGTCCTGCATCGAAACAGTTCAGTTCCATCAGTCCTACGGATACGAGGATTTCATCCAGGGCATCCGTCCTGCTAAAGATGGCTTTGTGGTACGCAACGGTATCTTCTACGAGTTCTGCCAGCGAGCTAAGAACGTTCCCAAACCGTGTTTTTTCATCATAGACGAAATCAACAGAGGCAACCTCAGCAAGATTTTCGGCGAGCTGATGATGCTCATAGAGCACGATAAGCGCGGCGATAAACACACCGCCCGCCTGACATACTCCAACGCCACGGATGACCCATTCTATGTGCCGGAAAACGTCTTTATCATCGGCTGTATGAATACGGCCGACCGTTCGCTTGCCATCGTGGACTACGCCCTCAGACGTCGTTTTTCTTTCATCACCCTTCTGCCTGAATTCGGGGACACCTTCAAAGACTTCCTGAAAGCAAGGATGAACGCAGAATTTGTCGATAAGATTACCGACAAGATTGTGGCCGTCAATCAGGAAATCCATCGAGACGAAATGCTCCGTGGGATGGAAATCGGCCACAGCTATTTTTGCAACTTCGAGGACTTTGAGAAAGGAGATGAATCTGCCTGGTGGAATGACATCTGCCAGTATGAGTTGTTCCCGTATCTTGAAGAGGTCTGCTTTGATGACAGTAGCCGACTGGCCGAATTGAAACAGATGCTGAAACTGTAACTGTGGCGTCACTGATCCCCATACAGAACCTCTATTATCTCCTGTGTTATGCATGGGGGCTGCCCGAGCAGCGCGAATGGGTAAGTGTTGACGCCAAGTCATGCCCAGCCGTCGTTGATCTGCTTTCGCGACTTCTAACAAAAGGCGCCGACGTGCTTCTTAAACGAGGAATTGCGAAAGAATATCGTACCCACGAAGAAGAGCTCGCTGGAATTAAAGGGAAGTTGGAGCTGGCTCAAACGCTCAAGCATAACCGCTACCGGGAAGGAAAAACCATCTGCACCCTTGATGATTTGACCGGAGACATCCTTCTCAACCAGATTGTGTATACATCAATGTATCGTTTGCTTGGGGATAAAGAGCTGGACAATGATGTTAGGAAGGATCTGCGCCGTACCTTCCTTCGCTTTCCAAAGGTGGATATCATTATGCTGGGCCGCTCTTCTTTCAAGGATGTTCGCCTCAACCGGAACAATCGCTTTTACAGGCTCATTCTGAACGTCTGTGAGTTGCTTTACGAGCGGCTGCTGCCAGAGCAGGACCGCCCTGGTGAATACAAGTTTTTGGATTTCACCCGAGACGAAAACAAGATGAACGCCATCTTTGAATCTTTCCTGCTGAATTTCTATCGACAGGAATGTGCCCTGGAGTATCCTATCGTCAAACGATCCATAATCCACTTCCAGCTTACAGCTATTGGAGAGGCAGACGAGGACTTGTTACCAGAGATGATTACGGACGTTACACTCGATAATCCTGATTCCGGCAAACGTATCATCCTCGATGCAAAGTATTATAAAGAAATGCTGACCTCCCGCTTCGAGTCGGCAAAGAAGCTTCGCCGCGACCACATTTCCCAAATTACCAGCTACGTTAGCAACCAGGAAGACAAGGAAACCCCGTACACGCTCTCCACAAAAGGCGTCATGGTCTACCCCAAAACGGGTATTCAAGAGGAAACTTTCAATTTTGCTCAAGACGCCCATCAGTATCGGTTTTGCACAGTCGATTTAGCTCAAGATTGGCACTTGATTCATCAGCGCCTTCTAAAGATTATTCAATTCTAACAATGGACCAGACCAAAATAGTAAAGATGCTTCGCCTGATGAAGATCCTCACCGGCAACGTGAGTAGAACTATCGATCAGGCGGCAAAGGAAATGAGCATTACGCCTCGTACAGTCTACCGGTATATCGACGATATCCGGGAGGCGGGTTTCGTGGTAAACAAGCTCTATGGTAATGTCTACGCCATGGGAAAAGTTGGCCGTGGGCTATCCGATTTCAATCGGCTGATCTATTTTACTGAAGAAGAGGCCTACATCACAGCCAAGATGATTGAGGGCATCGACAACAACAATGTACTCAAACGGGATCTACAGCGGAAACTGGCCAGCGTCTATGACAGCACCTCCATTGCAAACTACATTGACAATACAGCCAATGCCGCAAACGTGGAGGCTCTTGCCGATGCCATCAAGCGCAAGAAACAGGTAATCCTGAAGCAGTACGAATCCGCCCATAGCAACGAGGCCAAAGATCGTCTGGTGGAGCCCATCGAATTCACGGCCAACATGATTGATATCTGGGCCTATGACATCGAGAACGACGACAATCGCGTCTTCAAAATCCAGCGCATCCACTCCGTTGAGGTAACGGACGCCGATTGGGCTTTCAAGTCCAAGCATAAGGCTATCAAGCCAGACGTGTTCCGTATGGTCGGCAACCTCAACGAGAAGATTGTCCTGCAGCTGAATACCCGTGCTAAGAGCCTCCTCTTGGAGGAATTCCCGCTGGCAGAGAAAGACCTGAAGAGGGAAGATGGCAAATGGTTACTGAAGACTACTATCCACAGTCTCGAAGGCGCTGGCCGCTTCGTTATAGGTCTTGCGGCCGACATCAAGATCATCGAAGGCGACAAGCTCCGGAAATACATCATGGACTACCAGAAGAAGCATATTGCCAAGCTATAAGATATAATGACCGAGAAAACCATATACTTCGACCGCAACGACAAAGACACCTGGGCAATGGCCAGGCTGCATCACTCGTTGCTGAAGGAAATCGAGGACAATCCGTTGTGGGAGAGGGAGGAGATCCCCGATATCCCGCTGACGGAGGAACAGATGGTTTCTCTCGTGAAAGGCTACGATCCGGACTTTGATAGCCGATTTGCTCCCTTCCTGCTCGGTGGCTGGTTCTACATTACTCGCTCCGGCTATTGGCTCAAGAAGTTCAAGTACAAGAAAGGCGATGACGGCTATTACCACATAATCGAGCACTACACCACGGACCATACCAAAGGTCAGAATCTACTGGCTCAGATAATCGTTGAGGGCTACTTTCAACCGCCCATCCTCGATGACCGCATCCGTACCCTTTTTAAGAGATTCAGTGAAAACGCATGATATTATGAAAAAGGCCAATAAACACATTGTAGAAGGATTCATCACAAAGCTTTCCCGCTGCGAAATTTTCGTCTTTGGAAGCAATCTGGAAGGCCAACATCTTGGCGGTGCTGCCAGAATAGCCTACGACAAATTCGGTGCTGTCTGGGGCCAGGGCGTAGGCCCGCAGGGCCAGTGCTACGCCATCCCCACAATGCACGGCCCGCTTTCAGAGATCAAGCCCTATGTCGATGAATTTCTGCAGTACGCCAAAGATCATCCACAGAACAGATTCCTCCTCACTAGGGTGGGGTGCGGAATTGCTGGCTTCAAGGATGAGGACATGGCCAAGCTTTTCGCTGAAGCCCTCGACATACCAAATATAGCAGTCCCAGAGGAGTGGCTGCCTGCGCTGGTCTATTGGTGCGCGCCCAAAAGTGACAAAGTGCCCAGCCCCAAGGTAATCGACGAGAACATCTTGAAAGCACTTTGCGAAGAGAATAAATACATCATCGGAGCTGGTCTTGTGACTGAACTCCCGACTGCTAAAGTCCGCTATACTTTTGGTGATGGTAGATTCAACTACGTTAATTTCGGAGACTATTTCTTCTGTGGAATGAACTTCTACGTCTTCGGTTATGACGACTCTTGGGCATCGGAGCATCTCCAGAACATCGTCCTGGACTATTTCCGCGACGAATGCTGGGACCGTGGCTACTGCCGCAAGGCCATCTTCGCCGGAGTCCGGACAGGCCTGAAAGACAGTAAAGGTGAGGATATCTATACCGGTGACATCTGCCACATCAAGCGCGGTGGCGCGGAATATCACTTCCCGCTGAGTACATTCGGCACAGAGCCCGGTACCGACAATGGTCGATACGCATTTGTCCTCGACAACCACTGCCTGTTCCCGGAGCAGTGTGACAGCATAACCATTGAAGGTAACGTCTTTGCCAACGCCGATATCGATGCTTTTCCTGACACCGTGGGTGCCCGCTGCTTTCAGTACCTGTTTCCTGATGGAATTCGCTAAGAGCTGAAATATGGAAGAAGATCTTGTCAGAGTGCGTGCCTTCATCGACTCCCACGAGTGGCATTTCGCCAAGACGATGCCGCAGATTCCGCACTGGTACTGCCTGCGGAAAGATAAGGGCGACGTGGAGGAATTCCTGTGGTTTGCGACGTACATCAAGGAGCATAGCAAACCTGGCCAGTTCTACGGCAAAACCTATTACTATTTCTTCCTGGATGGCTACAAATACTGGTCTATGGACGAGAATCCCGAAGACTGTGACCTGATCAATCGTGACAAAGTATCAGATGATGAAAGATGAGCGAATCATATCAAGTGCACAGAAAGTCTACGACTATCTGAAGCGCAAGTGTGTCGGGAAACAGACCAGCACGTGGGAAATGGTAAAAAAAGTATGCCCGGATATTCTAAGCGTTGACTCGGATGAAGATTTATGGGCCGTTCATGATGCTTTATATCACCTGGTGTCGAAAGAACGGAAGTACGTCTTAGATGCTGGCGAAGATACTGATTGCTGCATAGGTCTTCCTTACCACTGTCCATACTACTTTCGTCCTCGTTGGGCCAAGAGTTCGGCCTGGAAGATTAGGGTACCGTATTTCAAAACAGGAGAGGAATACTTTGACTGGATAGCAGACCTGCCAGAATACAGCCTACCGGAACCATACGTTCGTTATTTCCGTGGGCTTTATCAAGCTACTATCCACAAAGGCTACGAACGTCCCATCAAGAAGGAGAAGATGATCAGGGCGCTAAAACGCTCGCAGCGAACAGGAGAGATGATAGACATCGTTCCGGATGAAGAATTCCTCCCGGGCGGCGCTAGCGAAGGCCAGTGTGATGGCTGGACATACCACATTGAGTTCGTCTCTATGCGCGATTACTTCTCAGCGGATTACGATGAATGTAAGCTCCTCGGACTGGATATGCCTCCAAAAGAAGAGTGGGTAGATACCCTGGTCAATCACCCCAACGATATGGATTAAAGGCCGATGAAACTCGAAGAAGCCATAGTCTACCTGCTGGCCAGCTCCGGCCACGGTATGAAAACCGAGCAGATTGCCCGGGAAATAAATGCCCGTGGACTCTATACTCGTTGGGATAAGGCGCCGGTGACCGACAAGCAGGTATATGCAGTAATTATGTCACATCCCGACACTTTCGTCAAATCAGAGGGCCGCATCCGGCTGATGATCTAAAGCAATTTCTGTTGATGGAAAACGAAGAACTATTACACGAATTTACCGAAGAAAGGGTTTGTGAATACAAAGGACGTCGCTACTACGTCCGGGACAATGGTGCTGTCTATCGCCAGTGCAAGGACGATGGCGTAAAGCGTAAATGGGACGAGGAGTGGACTTTCGGTAAGTACGACGAACGGACCGGCTATATGCTTATCGGTCAGGAACGTGTCCACAGAATCGTCTGCTGGGCCTACCACGGTGCTCCGGAGGGCGATAAGAATGTGGCCGACCATATTGACATCAACCGCCGCAACAACAGACCGGATAATCTCCGCTGGGTCACTAAGCTGGAGAATACACTGAATAACCCCGTCACTCGAGCCAAAGTCGAGCTGATCTGCGGCAGCATAGAGGCCTTCCTCAAGAATCCCGAGCTTCTCTACGGCCACGAATCCGAGAATCCCAATTTTACATGGATGCGTGCTGTAACCAAGGAAGAAGCTGAACGTTCCCTCAAACGCTGGAATGAATGGGCCGCAAAGCCGATTGAGGAGCGGAAACCGAAAGGGCAGGGCGCAGGCGAATGGATCTACGAAGAAGACAAACCTGCCGTAACACCCAAGCCTAACAATCGTCCTCGTTACGCCGGCCCATATAACTCTTGGGCAGAACACAAAGCCGCCATCGAGGAGGCAAATCGCCGCTATTATGAGGAACAATATGGCTGTAAGGATTCCTTAACGCCAGGTGCCAAGCAGCTTGAATGGAAGACACCTACAGAATTCCTTCTTTGCCCTGGTGAAGGGCAGGAGAGGACATTGCAGGCCTATCTCAATAATCTGGTCAAAGGAAAAGTGTTCACACGCACTCAGTATGGCGATGGTGGCGTAGTGCTCGATTGTGGCTATAATCCCACCGATGATGCTGTTTACGTTCTGACATTCAAGAAAGAAATGGTAGGTGTTCCTTTCGGAAAGCCTTGGGCCCTCTGCAAAATCACCCTGCAGGATGGTTATTTCATTCACGAGAATCAACATAGCTTTTTTGAAGAAGACGGCGGCCAGAAGTACTTCACCTTGGCTATGGGTCGTGAATGGAATGGCGGAGAAGTTTATGATGACCTCTGTTGATCCGGAATTACCAAACAAATGATGGTTGAGGCATCTTCTCAACCATCATTTGTTTATCTCTGCAATCGCATATTTGAAGTCCCCCTTATTATCTTCCGATCGGCTATATAGAGACCATTTCATCTGGTAATCGTGGCGGAGGGTAATGCTACCAAGGCTTAGAGCCCAGTTCTTGGGAGAATGCCAAACCATTTCTTTGTCTCCTTTGATGGTTTTGCCTTCGTGGATTACAAAATCCTCATCGGTTGTGCCTGAAGGAGCCAATTCTGGATTGTAATAATGCTCGTCGTTGGTAATAATAATGGCGAACCCCCGTTCAAATCCGTCGACATAAGAATAGTTCTCAATTCTTTCAATATCTTTCAGATAGCTATGACGTCCAACATCCCAAGCGCTATGTGTCTTTGTGCGGATAACCTTACCGTTAAGGTCAGCAGCTTGGTATGTTCTGGTCTTGTATTTCAGCTCGATGGGGTATATCTTATTATCGAGCTCTACCCAGATATCAACGTAAGCAGGTTTCTTTGAATTGGTGATTTCTTGACGCCTCTCAAGACGAATCTTTGCAGAGGGATAATTATGCTGAATCTTCCAGGCGAAAGCAAACTGAAAGTCAGCCTCAGACCAGAAGAGACGACGTTCAGTTGCGAGTGATAAAAGGAGGCTTTCAATATCTGTTCTAAACATGATTCTTGTGTTTTATATCCCTGAAGATCTTGGCAAGTAGGATTACGCCGTAATCAGTTTCGTCATCAAAGAGCTGAGCAACCTCATCTGGAACCATCCAGGCGGCAGCGTATGAAGGATCGTACTTGGAACTGTTGTATTCCTTGTGGATACGGTCATACATGTCATTCAGCCTGTCGTTAATGGTTCGACGGTATGCAGTAATCTTCTCTTCGGTCGGCTGCTCATAATCAACATTGGTGAGGAAATGAAGCCCCAGGCGAATGATGCCTTTTGTGGTTTCCTGGCTTTCATAGCACTCATCTTTTTCGCTCTCCAACTGGTCCACCATGCTCTTCCAGCGCTTTACGACGCTGTTCTTGCGAATAATGTAGTTGCCGACACGGGCGTGTGACCCTTTCATTTCTATCACGAAGGTATAGCCGTCGAAGATGCACCAGTAATCGGCCCGGCCATGGCCACTGCCGATGACTTCTCCAGTCTTTCTCTCCTTGCGCTCGACAGGCATTTCCGTCAGGACCATACCATCACAGATATTCGACA
>JAEEGL013752526.1_pt1 | contig 12536 bp, 11 predicted proteins | sample 9134231 | NCBI WGS metagenome assembly JAEEGL01 (sample SAMN16246548, study PRJNA631951) | gut metagenome | biome: gut microbiome; feature: rumen; material: fiber-attached | host: Bos | place: Iran: Karaj | collected 2018-10
CAGTATACCAAACGGCCGGAGAATGTCCATCCAATCCGTTTTACATCGTGAAAAAACCGTGTCAAAATGTTTTTACATCGGGGATAACGTTTCCGCAAAGCCCTCCGTATCCGCAAGGTAATCGCGCGTTATCCACAGCAGACTGCCCGCCGCGCGCCCGGATGGTATCGAAATGCGCGCGGATATAATCTTCCGCCATCACGAGGCAGGCAAAGCGGATCTCGCGCAGGTATTCCGGCGCAAAATCCTTTTCCCAGTCCGCGGGGACGTAGCAGCCCTCAACCGTAAGATCCTGCCCGTTTTCGGTTACGGTTTTTATGATCTCGCGCACGATGGGCCAGAGGTAATCCGTCATCTGTTCGTCGTCGTATGGCGTGAGGGTGGTGTTCCCGCTCCGGATCAGCCCCATTTTTACGTGGTCCATCGAGAGATACGGAATCTTCTTTTTCTCTAAAATCCTTTGCGCGAGCAGCGTTTTGCCGGTGTGGCTCGCGCCGGTGATGAGAACAATCATGTTTTTATCGCCCCGCTTTCGTATACCACGCGGGCACAACGTTTTTCATGCCGCCGTACCACCGCATGATCTCTTTTGCCTGCGTGAGCATCACCTGCACCTGGTCCTCGCCGAACGGGATTGCCCACGGCACGGAGGAGAGCGTGTTGCTGCAGATATACAGCGCCAGCAGCCGCCAGAATTCCGTGGGCACGCCGGTTCCAAAATACCCGTCTACCGTGCCGGAGGCAAAACGGGGCGATACCTGCGCGCACCACACGATGCGGTTGAATTCTTCCCAGGGGTCGCCGAAATCGCAGCGGTCGAAATCAATGATCCGCAGCGCCCCGGTATTGTCGAGCATCATGTTGCCGATGTGGTAATCGCCGTGCTGGAAGGTCTGCGGGCGGTTTTTCAGCAGGCCGCGGTTGTTTTCGATATATCCGAGCACCGCTGCGTCGCCCTCGAATTTTACCGGGCATTCGCCGTAGATCATTATTTTGCGGTCGATTTTGGCGTTGAAGCGCGTTTCCCAATCCGGCAGGCCGGGCGGCGCCGGTACGGAATGGATCGTTTTAAGGATTTTGCCCGCCTGAAGCCCGTAGGCATACTGCGCCTCCGGGGAGAGCGCGGGGATCGCTTCCTGGGCGTCGCGCCCCTCGATCCAATCCTGCAGGATGTAAAAGCCCTCGCCGCATTCCCCGCAGGCAACGGGCGCGCACATCGGCACGCCGAGCGAAGCCAGACGCTGCTGCAGGCGGAAATCCTCCGCCCGCCGCGCGGCCTTTTCCCCGGCGGTAACGCGCAGCAGGTAGCGGGCGCCGTCCGCCGCCGTTACGCGGTATTTCCGATCGTCCGACCAGCCTTTGCCGACCGGTTCCTTTTCTATGAATTCAAACATTGTTTTTTCCTTTTTTTACAGAGAGAAGCGTTCTTTGATGCGCCGCGCGGCCTCGGCGGCGGGCAGGTCCGCGTTTTCGATCCGCAGGTAATTTTCAAAAGGGATCTCGCCCTCAAAACTCACGCAGCGGTATTTTTCGTCGTCGTTTATAAGCCGCCGGTCCGAGGCTTCGATATTCCGTTTCGAGGCTTTGTGCAGCAGGCGGTTTTCGGTGCGGTTGCGCATAAGGCGGATCTCCTGCGGCGCGATGAGTTCCACGTGGTAAAATTCGGTTCCGCAGGGGCGGAAAATATCTTTTACGTGCGCCACGTAATCCCAGTCCTCCTGCATGTTGAACGCCCACATGAAGGTGAAGATCATGCCGTAGTTCCCGGAAGCGGCGAATTCCTCGAAAAAGACGTCCCGAATCCTTCGGAGCGCATTTACGTTGAACGTGCCGAAAACTTCCAGCACGGGCTCCACGGTCATATGGTTATGAAAGAGCCGCAGATCCGTGATCTTCGCCAGTTCCTGCCCTACGGTCATTTTGCCCACGGCCGCGTCGCCGAATAAAAGCACCAGTTTCATTTATACCGCCTCCCTTTCTGAGTGTATCACGGAAGCCCGAAAAAAGTCAAGGCGGCCCGGAATTATTCCCGCTGCCGATTGACAAAAAACAGGGCGCAGTGTATGATAAAATCAGATATTACGCAAGCGGAGGCTTATTATGAATCTTGCGAAACTCAACCGGGATCTGGCGCGGCGGTTCGGCGGGCGCGTGCGCGCGTCGCTCGAAGACGGCTGCGTGGTGATGCGCGGCGAACTCTCCGATTGGGCGGAGGTTGTGGAGGCCTGCCAGCGCGCGGCCGAAAAGAATTCGCGCCGCCACGTGGTGAATGATATCACGTACACCGGCCCGGCGGACCTGCCCATGCGCGTGCCCTCCGAAACGGATGCGTCCCTCGAGGGCGACGCTCCCGACGTGCTCGTGATCGGCGGCGGGATCTCCGGCGCTTCGATCGCGCGGGAACTCACCAAATGGAAACTGGACGTTCTGCTCGTGGAAAAAGAGGCGGATCTGGCGCTGGGCGCCTCCGGCCGCAACGACGGCGAGGTGCATCCCGGCGTGGATCTCGGCAAGGGGAGCCTCAAACACAAATACGTGCGCGCCGGCAACCGGATGTACGACCGTGTGTGCGCCGACCTCGGCGTGGAATTCCGCCGCGTGGGGCAGTATGCCTGCTTTACGGACCCGCTCCTGCGCCCCGTGATCGGCGCGTTCGCCTTTTTGCGCAAATATAAAGACGGCATCGAGGATACGAAGATCGTTTCGGGCAAAGAGATGCGCCGCCTGGAGCCGAACCTGACGAAGGACTGCCGCTTTGCGATCTATAACCCCTCCGCCGGGTGCGTGTGCCCCTACTCGCTCACCATCGCCTACGCCGAAAACGCCGTAATGAACGGAGCAAGGGTATCCCTGAACACCGCGGTGCTGGATATGGCCGTGGAAAACGGCAGGATCGTGCGTGTAAAAACCAACCGTGGCACGCTGCATCCGCGCCTCGTGATCAACGCCGCCGGCGTGTTTGCGGAGGAGATCGCGAAAATGGCGGGGGACCGCTTTTATTCCATCCACCCGCGCCGCGGCACCAACTCGATCCTGGACGTAAAGGCCGGGGCGTATATGCACACCATCGCCTCGGTGAAGGATATCCACATCCACGGCAAAAACCATTCCAAAGGCGGCGGCATCCTGCACACGGTGCACGATAACCTGCTGATCGGCCCGGACGCCGTGGAAACCTGTGAAAAAGAAAACTACGCCACCGCGCCCGGCAGCATCGATACCGTGTTCGGCAAGCAGACGCAAACGATGCCGAAACTCAGCCGGGGCGATATCATCACCTATTTCACCGGCGTGCGCGCCGCCACGTTCGAGGAGGATTATATCATTGAGCCCGGCCGCCGCACGAAGAACCTGATTCATTGCGCGGGCATCCAGTCCCCGGGTCTCACCACGGCCCCCGCCGTGGCGCTGGACGTTGCAGAAACGGCGGTGGAAATGCTCGGCGGCGCGCAGAAGAACCCGGATTTTAACCCCGTGCGCAAGCCGATCCCGGCCGTAAAAAAACTTTCGGACGCCGCGCGGGACGCGCTGATCAAAGAAAACCCCGATTACGGCGAGATCGTGTGCCGGTGCGAGGAGATCAGCAAGGGCGAGATACTGGACGCGCTCCGTTCCCCGATCTGCGTGCCCACGCTGGACGGGATCAAAAAGCGCGTGCGACCGGGCATGGGGCGCTGCCAGGGCGGCTTCTGCTCGCCGCTGGTAACGAAGATCATCGCCGAATACCGGAACGTGCCGCTTTCGGACGTGCGTAAATCGGACGCGCGCGCCGTAGTGCTGTTCGGCAAAACAAAGTAAGGGGGTGCGGGCATGAGAGAGTATAACGTGATCGTGATCGGCGGCGGCCCCGCGGGGCTCGCGGCGGCCGTGAGCGCGTATGACGCGGGCGCAAGCGTGCTTCTCATCGAGCGGGAGGCGCGCCTCGGCGGCATTCTGAAGCAATGCATCCACGACGGCTTCGGCCTGCTGCGCTACGGCGAACGGCTCACGGGGCCGGAATACGCGCAGCGGGATATCGACGCTTTCCGCAAAAGGAACATCGATTCCGAAACGCTTACCTTCGTTACGAAAATAGAGAAAACCGAAAACGGCTTCATCGTGCACGCCGTGAACCGCGGCGGCGTTACGGCGTTTGCCTGCCGCGCGCTGGTGCTGGCCACCGGCTGCCGCGAGCGCACCGCAAAGCAGGTGTTCATCCACGGCACCCGCCCGGCCGGCGTGTTCACCGCGGGCACGGCGCAGCATTTTTCGAACCTTCTGGGCGTGCAGCCCGCCAAAAAATGCGTGATCCTCGGCTCGGGCGATATCGGCCTCATCATGGCGCGCCGCCTCACGCTGGAGGGCGCCGAGGTGCTGGGCGTATACGAAGCCAAACCCACGCCCTCGGGCCTCACGCGCAACCTGCACCAGTGTTTATACGATTACAATATCCCGCTGCATCTTTCGCACACCGTAACGCGCGTGTTCGGCACGGACCGCGTTACCGCCGTGGAAGTGAGCAAAGTGGATGAAAACATGGTCCCCGTTCCCGGCACGCAGGAAATACTGGCGTGCGATACGCTGATCCTCAGCGTGGGGCTGATCCCGGAAAACGAGATCGCCGAATCTCTCGGCGCGCCGCTGGACAGCCGCACGAAGGGGCCCGTGACGGACGGGCAGTATATGACGGAAATTCCCGGCGTGTTCTGCTGCGGCAACGCCCTGCACGTAAACGACCTCGCGGATTACGTTTCCCTCAACGCCGCCGCCGCGGGCAGAAACGCCGCGCTCTACAAAAAAGCGCCGCAAAAGAAGATCCCGATCGCCGCGGACCGGTCGCTGTTGTATTTCGTGCCGCAAACGCTGGACCTGAACGCGGATAACCGGGCCGTGACCGCGTATTTCCGTTCCCGGGAACCCCTGGACGGGGCCGCCCTTGTGCTCCGGAAAGACGGCGAAGAGGTTTTCCGTAAAAAATACGCCTTTCTCCGCCCGCCGGAGATGGAGACCCTGGATTTTGATTTCAACGCTCTGGGCTTAACGCCGGAAACGAAACTGGAAATTGCGATAGAAGCAAAGGAGGCGTAGCGCATGGATATGATCTGCATCGTATGCCCGCGGGGCTGCCGCATCACCGCCGAACCGGGCAATCCGCCCGCGATCTCCGGCAACGGCTGCAAGCGGGGGTATCAGTTTGCGCTGGACGAACTCACGGACCCGCGCCGCACCGTGTGCACCACGGTAAAAACCGCGTTCCCCGCCGTGCCGGTGCTGCCGGTGCGCCTGACCGCAGAGATCCCCAAAAACCGGATCTTCGACGTGATGCACGCCGTCGCCGGCGTTACGGTAACGCGGCCGTTGGGCATCGGCGAACCCGTGATTGAAAACGTGCTCGGCCTGGGGGCGGACGTGATCGCCTCCGCAAATATATTAAAAGAAATCTACGGGGAGGTAACCGAATGAACGCACCGCTTGTTCTGACCTTTGATATCGGCACGCAGAGCCTGCGCGCCCTGCTCGTTACGCCCGAGGGCAGATTTACGGATACCGAGCAGATCGTTTACGAAACGCCCTATTTTTCCGTGTCTCCCGGTTGGGCGGAACAGAAGCCCGGCTTCTACTACGAAAAACTGTGCGAGGCTTCCCGCGCGCTGCTGGCGCGCAACCCGGATTCCGTGGGGCGGATCAAGGCCGTTACGGTCACCTCCATCCGCGATACCGTGGTGTGCCTCGATGAAAACAAAGCGCCGCTCCGGGATATCATTCTGTGGCTCGATTCCCGCAAGGCAAAGTTCGAGCGGCCCTACGGCCTCGGCAAAAAACTGCTGTTCGCCGCCGTCGGCATGGGGGATTCCATCAAAAAACTGTATAAGGCCACGCCCGCCAACTGGCTGATGCAGAACGAGCCGGATACGTGGGCGAAACTCGATAAATACGTGATGCTGCCCACCTATATCAATTACCTGCTCACAGGGGAACTGAAAGACAGCGCCGCCAACATGATCGGCCATATCCCGTTCGATTACAAGAACCGCCGCTGGACGGGCGAAAAGGGGCTTACCCGCTTCGTGTGCGACGTGCCGGAGGAAAAACTCTGCGCGCTGGCAGAATCCGGCGATACCGTAGGGTACATCACCGAAAAGGCGAGCGGAGAAACCGGCATCCCGGCGGGGCTCCCGCTGATCGCCTCCGGCAGCGATAAGGGCTGCGAAACGCTCGGTCTCTCCGTGGTAAACGAGCAGAAAGCGGCGATCTCGCTGGGCACCACGGCCACGCTGCAGATGGCGGTGCACGATTATTTTGAACCGCAGCCGTTCATGCCCGCCTACCCGGCCGTGCCGAACGATATGTATAACCCCGAATACGAGGTGTACCGCGGCTTCTGGCTGATCTCGTGGTTTATTAAGGAATTCGGCGCCGAGGCGCGCGCCGAGGCCGCCGGACGCGGCGTTTCTCCCGAGGCGCTGCTGGACGAAAAAATCAAAGAGATCCCCGCGGGCTGCGAGGGGCTCCTGCTGCAGCCGTACTGGACTCCGGGCATCACCAATCCGAACGCGCTGGGCTCCGTGGTGGGCTTCGCGGATTTCCACACCAGGTACCACCTTTACCGCGCCGTGATCGAGGGCGTAGGCTTTGAACTGTACGCCGGCCTCAAGGGCATGGAAAAGCGCGGCAAAAAGACCGTTTCGGAAATCTACGTGGGCGGGGGCGGCTCCAGGAGCGGCGTCGCCTGCCAGATCCTTGCCGATATCTTCGGCCTGCCGGTGCACCGTACCGATACGCACGAGGCCTGCAGCGTGGGCGCGGCCATGCCCGCCTTTATCGCCCTCGGCGTCTATAAAGATTACGACGACGCCATTGCGCATATGGTGCGCGAAAAAGATACGTTTTCGCCGGACCCGGAGGCGCACGCGATCTATCAGCGTCTTTATAACGAGGCGTACGTAAATATTTATCCCGCGCTGAAAAAAACGGAAAAGAATATTATGACGATCTACAACAGGAGGTAACGCATGAGCAAGCCGTATCAGGGATTTGAACCCAAGTGGGTGCTTGAAAGAGCCCCCGAAAACAGTTACCGCTCCATCTTCCGCTGGGGCGACCCCGATTTCTTCAAATACCCCAAAGAGAGCCTGTATCAATACGTAAAATCCAGATGCAATCTCTCGGACGACGATTTCAAGCAGTATAACGACGCGCTCGGCATGGAGCCGGTGGCACTCGGGGAGGCGCACGCGCCGAAGATCGATCCGGCGCACGTTGCCGCCATCGCCGCCATCGTGGGGGAAAAGAACGTTTCGCAGAGCGATTACGACCGCCTTGCCGTAGCCTACGGCCAGACGATGTACGATCTTCTGCGCATGCGTCACCGCCGGTTCGATTCGCTTCCCGATCTCGTGGTGTTTCCCGAAACAACCGAACAGATCGAAAAGATCGTGGCCTACGTAACGGCGCATAAGATCCCGCTGTACGTTTACGGCGGCGGTTCCTCCGTTACCCGCGGCGTGGAGCCGGTGAAAGGCGGCGTATCGCTCGATATGCGCCGCAATTTCAATAAGGTGATCCGCTTCAACGAAACGGACCAGACCATCACGGTGCAGGCGGGTATGTCCGGCCCCAAACTCGAGGAAACGCTGCAGAACGCGCTAAAACTGTTCGGCGCGAAGCGGGCGTATACCTGCGGGCACTTCCCGCAGTCCTTCGAGTATTCGTCCGTGGGCGGCTGGACCGTGACCCGCGGCGCGGGCCAGAACAGCACCTACTACGGCACGATCGCCGATATCGTGCTCTCGCAGAAATATGCCACGCCGATCGGCACGGTGGAAACCAGCCATTACCCCCGCGAGGCCACCGGCCCCAACCTCAACCAGATCATGATGGGCAGCGAAGGCACGTTCGGCGTGCTCACCGAGGTCACGCTGCGCGTGTTCCGCTGGATGCCGGAGAACCGAAAACGGTTCTCGTATATGTTCAAAAACTGGGAAACCGCCCGCGTGGCCGCGCGGGAGATGATGCAGTGCGAATGCGGCTATTCTTCGGTGTTCCGCCTTTCGGACCCCGAAGAGACCTCGCTGATGCTCCACCTTTACAACGTGGACGAAACGCCGCTCGGCCCCGTGCTTGAAAAACTGGGGTATAAAGATTTTGAGCGCTGCCTTTTCCTCGGCTTTACGGACGGCGAAAAGGGCTTTTCGGCAAACGTGGCCAAGAATATTTCTCGCATCGCCCGCAGGCACGGCGCCATCCCCATGACCGGCCTCGTGTGCAAGGGGTGGGAGAAGGGCCGCTTCAACGACCCGTATCTGCGCGATACGCTCATGGATTTCGGCTTTATGATCGATACGCTCGAGTGCACGGTGAACTGGAGCAATATGGGCCGCGTGCACCGCGAGGTGCGCGAGGTCTGCCACGCCCTGCCCAACACCATCGTAACCACCCACATGTCGCACTGCTACCCGCAGGGCGCGAACCTGTATTTCATCTTCATGACCAAAATGCAGGACGAGGAAGAATTCCGCCGGTACCACGCCACCATTCTGGACGCCATCCAGAAGAGCGGCGCCGCCGTGAGCCATCACCACGGCATCGGCAAGATGTTCGCCCCGTGGCTCGAGGGGTATCTCGGCGAAACGGAATACGGCGTGCTGAAAACCCTGAAGAATTATTTCGACCCCGATTACCTCATGAACCCCGGCGGCACGATCGGCCTCGACCTGAAGCCCGAAGAAAAGCGCTTTCTGCGGGAGCATAAGGACTATATCGAAGTGCCGGAAGACGCGTAAGAAGACACATTGCGCGCGGTTCATTCGCCGTTTTCCGCTCGGCGGTTTGCCGCATTTCTTAAGATATCCGGAAACCACGTGATATGTATAAACTGTAAAAACAGGCGGGTCCCCGTATTGACAAGGGGGACCCGCCGTGATATTTTATATTATAGAAAAGAAATACTGGAGAGATGCTTATGAACACCGAAAACTTTGTGCAATTCAAAAACCGTCTGCTGGAAAACTGCCGCAGCGTGATCGTCGGAAAAGACGACGTGATCGAGCAGATCGTGATCTGCCTCATCGCCGGGGGGCACGTGCTGCTCGAGGACGTGCCGGGCACGGGCAAGACCATGCTTCTGCGCGCCTTCGCGAAAAGCCTCGGCGGAGAATTCCGCCGCGTGCAGTTCACGCCCGACCTGCTTCCCTCCGACCTTACGGGCATCAACTTCTATAACCAGAAAGCCGGTGAGTTCGAGTTCCGTCCCGGCCCGCTTTTCGCCAATTTCATTCTGGCGGACGAGATCAACCGCGCCACGCCCCGCAGCCAGAGCGCGCTGCTGGAAGTGATGGAGGAGCGGCAGATCACCGTGGACGGCGCAACGCACCGGATGGCGCAGCCGTATATGGTGATGGCCACGCAGAATCCTGTGGAATCCTACGGCACCTTCCCCCTGCCGGAAGCGCAGATGGACCGCTTTTTCATGCGCCTCAGCCTCGGGTATCCCGCCCGGAACGAAGAGATCTCGGTGCTGCGCCGCCGCGATTCAAAGGATATTCTTGAGGGGCTTGCCGCCGTGGTTTTGCCGGAAGAACTTTCCGCCCTGCAGAAAGAATACCCCGCCGTGCGTGTTGACGACGACGTTGCGGCGTATCTGATGGATCTCGTGGAGCGCACCAGAACGCATGATCTGGTGAGCCTGGGCGTGAGCACGCGCGGCGCGCTGGCGCTCTACCGCGCTTCCCAGATCCGCGCCGCGGTGAGCGGACGGGACTACGTGATCCCGGAGGACGTGAAAACCGAAGCGCTCACGGTGCTGCCGCACCGCATTGTGCTTTCGGGCAGCAGCCATCTCGACGCCGTGGCGCTGATCCGCCGCACGCTGGATGAGATCAGCGTTCCCATTGACCGGCCATGATCATTTTTCTGATTATCGGCGTGGTGGTCATCTTCGGCGCGCTGGAGATCCTCAGCCTTAAACTGCCGGAGCGCGCGGTGCATACGCGCGTGGAAACGGACCTGAAACTCTGCACGCCGGAGGAAGAGGTCGTGCTGTATTACACCGTTGCCAACAGTTCTTTTCTGCCGCTGCTGCACGTGGGGATATCCATCCCGTTCGATAAAGGGATCAGCGTGTGCCCGCCGGAGGCCACCGGGCAGAAATGGACTTTATCCGGCGACTTTTTCGGCGCCCACGTGGAGCATAAAATGCGTTTAAAGCCTCACGGCGTTTGCACCGGGCAGGTGCGTTTCCGCATTGAGCAGCGCGGCATGCACACGCTCGGGGAGCATTATATCGGGGTGGGGGACTATCTCGGTGTTTCGGAATTCGCCCGGAAAGAAGAGGGTGATATCCGCATCGTATGCACGCCGCGGCGCTGGGAAGACGAAGAGGACCTCCGCCCGCTCGGCGGCCTTCTGGGCGAGATCTCCGTGCTGCGGTTCATCCACGAGGACCCCTGCATTCTGGCAGGCTTCCGCGATTACACCGGGCGGGAACCGATGAAGCAGATCTCCTGGGTGCAGAGCGCCAAAACCGGCAAACTCACCGTGAAACAGCAGGACCACACCGCCGACGCGGACGTGGCCGTTTTGGTGAACACGGAGGGCCGCGACCGGGCTGCGCTGGAGCGCTGCCTCTCGCTCACCCGCAGCGTTTGCGAGCAGCTGGAAGCCATGCGGATCCCCTATGTTTTCCGCAGCAACGGCGATTTGTGGGACGTGGCGGAGGGGATCGGCCGCAGCCATCTTTTCCCCATCCTGCGCTCGCTGGGGCTGAGCCGCCTTGCCTGCTTTACGCCCTTCGGCGCCCTTGTGGACCGCTGCGTCCGCGAGGGACGCGCAAGCCGCACATACATCGTTATATCGAGCGAAACGCCCGCCGCTTTGAAAAAACTGCAGGCATACAGTGAGCACAGGGTTGTTTCGTTCAGCGTGAAAGGAGACGCTTTGGAATGAAATACTTTATGTCTGCCCGCGTTACGGCTGAAATATGCCTCGCGCTTCTGATCTATACCATGTTCCAGCCCGCCGGTGGGCAGCTCTGGGTGCTCGCGGCCTTTGTGCTCGCAGTGCTCGCGTGCGGCGTTATTGCCGAGCGTTTTGAGCGGCCTGTTGTGCGCCTGCTGTGCTGCCTGCCCGCTGCGCTTTTGATCGCCGCGGCGCCGGTCCTCGCGGATGTGATCGTGCTCGCGGTTTGCTGGCTTTACGCCGCGATCCGCTTTGCCGTGGGCCGCTTCGTGATAGAATACTGGGCCTATCGCCGGGAATTCATCGCTTTAACGGTGTGCAATATCGCGGTCTCGCTTCTGATCGCCGGAAAGGCGTTTCATATCCAAACCTCCCCCTTTGCCATCGGCTTTGCCGTGGCCTCGGTGCTGCTCGGGATCTTTTCTCTGCGGATGATCCGTTACGGCATGCAGGAGAAGGTGGGCTGGAGCGCATACAGAGTGCTGGAACTCGCGGTGCCGCTTGGGGCGGCCGTGGGCGTTTCCGCCATGCTCTGGACTTTGATCCAGGGCTCGATCTACGGGCTGCAATGGCTGGCCGGATTTATAAAAAATCCCAAGGCGCCGCCGTCGCAGGACCTGCGTACCGAGCGTATCAAACTCCCGTTTTATTCCGAATCCCCGGACGGTTCGGGCTACGTTGAGCAGCCCCTTGAAGAGGTAACGGAACCCGACACCAAGCCGATCGAGGAGATGGCAAAAGCCGTTCGCCGCCTGCCGCCGTACGTATGGCTCATCATTATCCTCGTTGTGCTCGCGCTCATCGCGCTGCTGGTCGTTCTGATCGTGCGCCGTAAAAAAGCCGCCGGGAAAGCAGAGGAAACCGGGGAAGAAGAGGAGCAGATCTCCCGCCGCGGCCGCCGCGGGAAAAGCACGCCCCTCACGCCCGACCGCCGCATCCGCGCCGCATATCGGAATTATCTTCGCTATTTGCAGCAGAAGGGGCAAACCATCAAAACCAGCGACACTTCGGAGGACGTGCTCAGCGGCGGCGACAGGGAAGTGAGCGAGGAAGAACTGGAACTGCGCCGGCTTTATCTCGCGGCCCGCTACGGCGTCCGCTCCGCGGTGAAGGATGCCGACGCGTCCCGTGCGGAGGCGCTTCTGAAAACGATCTGCGGCGAGGCGTGAACAAACAAAAAAACGATACAACGAACCGGAACGGCCTTCGGGCCGTTCCTTTTTTGCTGTGAAACCGCACGGAATAACACCCGGTCCCGATTTCGTTTCGGCATTGCGAAAGAGGGAGAACTGTGGTACAATCGAAAGGGTATTGAAATCACGGTTTTTGTTTGATATAATTACTTAAAACAGGAAAATGGCGTAAAAACGGCGTAAAATCAAAACGCCGAACGCCGAAAACCCTTGTAAAATAAGGAGATGTGATAAAATATGAAATTAGGCATTGTGGGACTTCCGAACGTCGGCAAGAGCACGCTTTTCAACGCGCTGACCAACGCGGGCGCGCAGGCGGCAAACTACGCTTTCTGCACCATCGAGCCCAACGTGGGCGTGGTGGCCGTGCCGGATAAACGCCTTGACGCGCTCGCCGAGATGCACCAC
>JAEEGL014084879.1_pt1 | contig 12536 bp, 13 predicted proteins | sample 9134231 | NCBI WGS metagenome assembly JAEEGL01 (sample SAMN16246548, study PRJNA631951) | gut metagenome | biome: gut microbiome; feature: rumen; material: fiber-attached | host: Bos | place: Iran: Karaj | collected 2018-10
AATTTGTATCTGACCTACACCACTAAAAGTCGGTTCCGTATCTGTCCAACCTGCCCAATTGATTTCGCTCCAGTCTTTCAACTTACCTGAACCATCAAGCTTTCTTATTTTGTAATTATAAACCCAACCAGTTTTTATCCAACAATCCGTCACAAGGTTTTTCAAACCGTACATATCATACACGGCAGTAATTACGTCTGCCGGAGTATCCGCGTTAGGATAACTATACTTTAGGGAACCGGAACTCTCATATGCGCTAGGTTTGTTACCATAATGAGAGATGTCTGCTGTAAGTATAAACCCCGTATTCGTTTTATATCCAGCCGGCCACGTAATATCACTTGTAGAATGAACCTTATAACTAGTTCTACAGTCAATATCACCAGCAAACAAGGGATAGAGTTGTGGAGAACAAGAACCTCCACCAGAGTTTGTATAGTTTTCTTTTCCAACAGGACCTTCATGGGTTCCCCCACCTCCTCCTTGAAAATAACCACCGCCGCCACCATCTCCTTGGTGTTTTGCCCACGCATAAGTTTTACTTGTCCCATTTGGGCTGATCGTTCCTTTATGATTATAGCCACCTCTTGTTTGCGTAGCAGGCAAACCGCTGTCCCCACCACCAAAATTATTTTGATCCTGCGCAAAGGTAGCAGTCCGATCTCCAAACACAGCATGTTTTCCCCATCTACTTCCATGGTCACTTCCCGCACCACCAGAGCCAGCACCTCCTGCCCACGCTTCAGAGGTTCCATTAAAACCACTGATGTCAGGTCTATTCGGCAAACCAAAATTTACCGAAGCATACGCCCCATATCCCCCTTGACCCCCTCCACCTGGACCATGACCAGAGTTCGTTGCTTTGTATCTTCCTGTTACATATCGTCCACGATAAAAACCAAAACACGTTGCACCACATGCGCCATCTCTAGCATCTGTTCCAGCGATTATCACCATAGCGACACTATTATCACTACCAAAATCAGCCTTCACATCAGTATTGGCACCTCCACCTGCATACATCCCAAAATCAACGCCATGGAAATTATCTGCATTTATCATTCCTTTATTATAACTCAATGAGTACAATAAATCGCCCACAACCATAAAAACGGCGAACGCCAACACCATCACAATGGCAACAATCACAAAGACTTTTCTTCTTCTGTTCCCCATTTACTCAATTATTATTTAACATAATTTCAATTAAATGTAAAATAAAATGCAATAGATTATCGTTAACAATGTAAAACTTGTTTAATTTTTTCGATGCGGGCGGTAACTATTGAATTTTGGATTTGAGGTAATTCTGCGGCCGGCGTCCCCGCGCGTGGTGAATACGGAAACAGATGGATTTTATCTAACTTAATTGTTTGCAAAAACGACAAAGTCGTATTAAAGGCTTCATCGGTCTCGGTCGGAAAGCCAACAATTAAATCCGTACCAAATGTCGCCGTTGAAAAGGTTGCGCGTAAAGTTTGAATGATAGTTGCATATTCATGCGTTGTGTAATGACGATTCATGGCATGCAAGACCTCATCGCAACCTGATTGTAAACAAATGTGAAAATGCGGAACAAAGTGTTGGCATTGTTGCAAGGTAGCAATTAATTCGCGTGTCATCATGGGCGGTTCCAAACTGGAAATTTCCCAAGCAATTCCACAATCATCAACCGCGCGACACAGGTCACCAAAATTAGGATAATAACACAAATTAATTCCGCACAAAACTACCGCAGTAACATGTGGGGCTTGTGCGCGAATCTCTTGGACTACATCATCGATTGGTCGACATTCGATTCTGTTACGAATGTGTGGAATAATGCAGTAGGTACAAAAATTTTTACAGCCGTCTTGTACCTTAATAAAGGCTTTCTCGCGTGCGTGGTTAACGATAACACGATTTGTAGGTTGTTTTACCCCACCACTGGTTTGTTGATTTGATAACAAGTTAGCGACTTCTAACGCGACCATTTCTGCCGTCTTGCGACCGAAAGCACATCCCATGGTAACAATCTGGGCTTGCGGATGATAACGTTTAATTTTGGAAACACCGTAACGCGATTTCTTTTCCGCCATACTGGTAACTGCGCACGAATTAATGATAAAAACTGACGCCGGCGGCATATGTGAAATTGCTCCGTCAGTTACCATTGCATTGGAAATCCCCATAGCGAATAAATTACTTGCCACCGCTTCACTTTCATAATAATTCACCTTACAACCATAGGTGATAATGTACACTGCTGGCGCTTGACTTTGCATCAGCATTATTATATAATCCATACATTATTTTGTAAATTAAAAGCGGGGTGAGAAACTGTGAGTCAAGTCATCGTTGGTGAAAACGAAAGTTTGGAAAATGCTTTGAAACGTTTCAAACGCAAAGTCCAAAAAGACGGCATTTTGGCAGACATGAAACGCAAAGAAGAATGGGTCAAGCCAAGTGTTGCACGCAAATTAAAAAGTGCTAATGCCCGTAAACGTGCACGTAAAGAAGCACGCGGAGCAAAAACCGCTCTGTAATTTTAATTACTAAACCAAAATGGCTGTCAAATGACAGCCATTTTTTATTTGCACATTTTCATGCATTATTTAGCCAATTCAGTTGCACGTGTTTCACGAATCACATTAACTTTAATTTGACCCGGATATTGTAGTTTAGCTTCGATTTCCTTGGCGATATCTTTAGCCATGAAAACTGCATCGGCATCTGTTACCTGCTCCGGCTTTACAATCACACGCACTTCACGTCCAGCCGATATTGCGTAACACTTATCAACACCAGTTTTAGCTTTACAAATGTCTTCCAAATCATGCAAACGTTTAATGTAGTTTTCTAAATTCTCACGACGAGCGCCCGGACGAGACGAACTAATCGCGTCGGCAACTTGCACAATAATTGCTTCCACTGAATGATACGGAACATCACCATGATGGGCTTCAATACAATGAATTACCGCCTCAGATTCTTTACAACGTTTAGCTAATTCAACTCCGATAGAAACATGTGTACCGTCAACCTCGTGGTCGGTGGCTTTACCAATATCATGCAACAAACCACCACGACGACATACTTGTTCGTTGGCGCCTAATTCAATTGCTAACAAGCCGGCAAGTTGTGAAACCTCAACACTATGTTTAAGTACATTTTGACCATAACTGTAACGGTATTTCAAACGACCTAACTGTTTGATAATTTCCATTGGCAAACCATTAACACGTGCATCATAAGCTGCATGTTCACCAACGTTCTTGCATTGTTGTTCCATATCTTTTTTGGTACGTTCAACAATTTCTTCAATTCGCGCAGGGTTAACTCGCCCGTCCATAATTAATTTTTCCAAAGACAAACGAGCAATTTCGCGACGATATGGGTCAAACGAAGAAACCGTAATCACGTCTGGTGTGTCATCGATGATTAAATCAACTCCAGTTGCGGCTTCAATTGAACGAATGTTACGGCCTTCCTTACCAATTAAACGACCTTTAATTTCATCACCAGAAATGTTGACTGTCGAAGTTGTAATTTCGTTACTGGTGTCTGTTGACAAGCGTTGTACAGCATTAGTAATAATTTCACGTGCTTTCGTGTCGGCATTTTCTTTGGCATCTTCTTCAATTTCATGAATCAACTTAACAGCATCCGCTTTCGCTTCCTCAGTTAAATTATCAATGATTAATTTCTTGGCTTCTCCTTTGGTTAAACCAGAAATTTTTTCTAATTGACTAATTGCCTCGGCTTTAGTTTTTTCAACTGAGGCTAAACTGGTTTCAACCTGTTTCTTGGTATTTTCAATTTGTGAACGTAATTTATCCAAAGCTAATTCTTTGTTTTCTAAATTCTCTTCACGTTTACCAAGTTGTTCTTCCCGTGTCAGAATGCGTGATTCCATGCGTTGAATTTCAACGCGTCGTTCACGAATTTCGTTATCACATTCGACTTTTAATTTGTGAATTTCTTCCTTAGTTTCTAACAAGGTTTCTTTCTTTATCGTGGCGGCATCATTAATTGCTTTCTTGGCTAATTCACTGGCTGCTTGGCGATCTTTCTTCATTTTTTTCGATTGAAGGAATGTACATAAAAACCAGCCTCCAACCAAACCAATCAACAGAGCCACGATAATGAGGACAATTGCTAATCCAACATTCATCGTTATTTTCTCCTTTACTTTTTTTTAGGTATGTTTCATTATACATTTTAGAGGTATTTATGTCAAAACATATTCCAAACATCATCACGTCTGTACGCATCGCATTATTGCCATTTGTGTACCTTTTTTATCTAACAAATTGGTTCCCGTATAGTCAATACGTTGCAATTGCAATTTTTATCATTGCAGCCGTTACAGATTTCTTAGACGGCATGATTGCCCGCAAGTACAATTTAGTTTCAAACATTGGTAAAATGCTTGACCCAATTGCCGATAAGATGTTGTTTTACACTGGATTGTTCTTAATCATTGTTACTGGCATTTTACCATTATGGGCTGCTGCAGTTATTTATGTAATTAATCTTTGTCGTGATTTCGCAATTGATTGTTTACGTATGATTGCAGCAACCAAAGGTTCAGTTCTCGCTGCCAATATTTTCGGTAAAATAAAAACCATGATAGCATTTGTAGCATTACCATGGTTATTATTACAAGGTTGCTTACCAACAGCTTGGGTTGGCTTATCGGCTTTCCAAATAATTGGTTATGTTTTAATTGGATTACAAACATTTTTCTGTTTGTTATCTGGTATGATTTATTTAATTCAAAATCGCCATATTTTGGTTGAAATTAAAGCGTAGTATCAACACTGAGATTTACTTCCAATTTAACTGGTAATTCCACCACGCTTTCCATATGACGTTTAACTAATTCACTGAGTGCATCAATTTCCTCAGGAACACAATCAAAAACCAATTCGTCGTGAATTTGCAAGACCATTAAACTTTTCATGCCACGTTCTGTCATTTCACGATCAATATTAATCATGGCTTTTTTAATAATATCAGCAGCACTGCCTTGCATTGGCATATTCATTGCAGCACGTGTTGCAAACGCAACAACGTTATTATTGTTCGCATAAAGTTCTGGAATATAGCGACGGCGACCAAACATAGTAGAAATATAGCCATTATATTTTGCACTATCGACACAATACTCTAAGAATGATTTTACCTTGGGGAAAGTGGCAAAATAATTTTTAATAATTTCAGCTGCTTCACGGAAACTACAATGTAAATCTTTGGACAAGCCAAATGACGAAATTCCATAGATAATACCAAAGTTAACCACTTTGGCGTCACGACGTCGTTCTGGGTCTCCAAACATTTTTTCAGCAGTTTCGCGATGAATATCAATATTACGCTGAAAAGCATCAATCAAACTTTCTTCCCCTGACAAAGCCGCTAACAAGCGTAATTCAATTTGCGAATAATCAGCGGACAGCATTTTCCCGTGAGGAAAACGCGAAACAAAAACTTGACGAAAACGATCGCTATCAACTTTGCGTTGCGGAATGTTTTGTAGATTAGGCTCACTTGATGACAAGCGCCCAGTCGCTGTTTTATCAATGTTAAATGTCGTGTGAATTAATCCTTCCAAATCAATTGCGTTGCCATAACCACGTACGTAAGTCGAATATAATTTATATTTACCGCGATACGCTAAAACCTTTGCGGCTAACGGAACAGTCGGTGCAAGGTTGCTCAATACTTCTTCGTTAGTTGAATAACCTGTTTTATTTTTTTTCGTTAAATTAACGCCGAGTTTACTTTGTAAAACGTCGCTTAATGCTTGTGTCGATTTGATGTTAAACTTTTCGCCAGCCAAGTCGAAAATTTCATTTTCTAAATCATTAATTTCTTTTTCCAAAGTTGTAGCAAATTCATCTAAAGCCTTAACGTCCACTTTCAAGCCATTTGCTGACATTTTATGTAAAACTGGCAGAACCGCATCGTCGATAACCTTGCTCTCGTCTTTAACGCCGTCAAACAATGGTGGCACCAGTTTAACTTCCGTAGTACCGCTAACCCATAACGCACTACGACGCAATAGACTTTTAAAACCAGCTTGCTCAAATTTGTATTTAACATTATTATCAAACGGAAAAATAAAACGACACTCTTCTAACTTAAAATCAATGGGGACTTGGCAATTAATCTCTGCCAGTTTTCTTGATAATTGAACCATTGCAACGTTTTCGTTAATTTTTTTATTCGCAGCAGACTCAATGACTCTTTCTACCGAACCATACTTTTTGATTAAAGCCACTGCAGTTTTTTCACCAATGCCTGCTGCACCTGGGATGTTATCACTTTTATCCCCCATCAAGGCTTTAACGTCAATTAATTGTTGCGGCAATAATCCATATTCTTCAATGACGCGCTCCAGTGTCCAAACATCCAGTTTGGTAACACCGGTTTTGGTCAAATGCAATTCAACATTAGGTGCTACTAACTGCATTCCATCACGATCAGCAGTTAAATTAATTACCGTTATGTCTTTATCAACTTTTTGAGCAATCGTACCAATAATATCGTCTGCCTCATAACCAGCACATTGAAATACCTTAACCTTCATCGCATTTAAGATGTCTTTCAGTTGATCAAATTGCATCGCTAAGTCATCGGGCATTTTGTGACGATTTGCTTTGTACCCCTGATACATGCGATGACGGAAAGTCGGCTGACGCATATCGAATGCCACACAAACATATTTCACTTTCAAATCAGTTGCGGCTTTAATGAACATGTTCAAAAAACCGTAAACTGCATTAGTTGGCACACCACCAAAACTTAGTTCACCAACTTCTCCTCGCCCACCAAAAGCATAGTAGGCTCGATTCAATAAACTATTTCCATCAATGACTAATATTTTTTCCACGAGTTTATTATAACATATTTAAGCAACTTCTACATCTTTATTTCTTAAACGGATAATAATACCTGAAATTAAACCAATGAGAGTTTGAAACAATAAATCACTTAAGGTACTAATTCCAAGGATAAACTTACCATCGATTATCGCAAAGATTAAAAAAGTTAATACCATATACAAAAGACCGACAAGCGCACCAAATAACCAACCTTTACTTTTAACTGGTTTAAGTGCAATAGCTACTGCTACAAAAATGCAAATAACTTTCACAACTTGCATAACCGGTGAAATCACATGATTACTCAACCCTGACAATTGAATTACCAAAGCAAAAGCCAAAATAAAAAGGAGCGTGACAATAACTGCGCACAAAACTCCTTTACAAATACTTTTAATCATGACCATTTATATGGTCTCCCAATTTCAATTATTCTACTGAACAGAATTTTTTATCGTTAGCTTTACGAGTAAATTTTACTTTACCATCTTTCAAAGCAAACAAAGTATGATCATGACCACAACCGACATTGTCGCCCGGTTTTACATCAGTACCACGTTGACGCACAATAATTGCACCAGCCTTAGCCAATTGGCCATCAGCAATTTTTACGCCTAAACGTTTTGAATTACTATCTCTTCCATTAGCGGTTGAGCCGCCACCTTTATGATGAGCCATGCTTAGTTACTTCCTCCAATTTTAATTTTTGTATAAGGTTGACGATGTCCGTATTTTTTACGTACATTGTTTTTTGGTTTATATTTGAAACCATTAATTTTGTCACCTTTGCCATGTTCCACGATGGTGGCTGTTACTTTACCTGGTTTGGTATCAATTTTACCATTGTCATAAGACATCACAGTCGGCACAACAACTTTGTCACCAATGTTGCCGTCGATTTTTTCCACCACGACTTCGTCGCCTGGTTGAACGTGATATTGTTTGCCACCTTGCATAATGATTGCGTTCATAACGTCTATGATAAAATAATTTCCCGCTTTTGTCAATCACTAATTAAATGATTAATTGGCTTAGCCAACATCTTCATCTGCCGTCATATATGCTTTCATACTTTGCAAAACTTTTTGTTCAATTCGACTGACCTGAACCTGAGAAAGATGCAACCGTCTAGCGACTTCACTTTGTGTCGCATTACGGTAATATCGCAGCAAAATTACTTGTCGTTCACGGATAGGCAGACGAGCCAACATATTCTTAATCATGAGATGATCCAAAAAAGCACTATCATCACTGGCGACAATTTTATCCGCCAAACAAACGCTTTCGTCATTATCGTCATTAACATTGGTTGCAAATAATGGTAATGGTAGATGCGAAGCTTCCATGGCGAAGATAACTTCTTCTTTGGTAACTCCAAATTCAGATGCAATCTGTTCCACAGTTGGTGGTTCGGTTTCGCCGCTTTTTAACAATACATATTTTTTAATTTTAACATAAAGTGTTTTCACGGAACGACTTACTTTGACAGCACCGTCATCACGCAAGAAACGTTTAATCTCACCAATAATTAACGGCGTAGCATAAGTTGTAAACTTTACTTGGTATTGCGGATCAAACTTGTTAATTGCCTTCACAAAACCAAGACAACCTAATTGGAACAAGTCATCATATTCCACCCCTTTACCAAGATAACGCTTTAATAAAGACTTAATTAACGGTTGATTTTGTTTGACTAGAATATTCTTGGCTTGCTCATCGCCATTTTTGGCACGCATTACCAATTCAATAACTGTATCTTTTTGCATGGGGAATTATTCCCCGCTAGCTTGTTTGTTTTCCTTTGTAAAGACTTTTTGCATAGTTACCACCGTTCCGCCTCCAATTTGATTATTGACTGAAATGGTATCCATAAAACTTTGCATTACGGTAAAACCCATGCCACTACGTTCGTTGTCGGGTTCGGTAGTATAAAAGGGCTCCATCGCACGTTTAATATCAGGAATTCCAACACCGCGATCACTAATCGTAACTTCTAACATGTCTGAAAATAACTTACACTCAATGGTAATCAAATCGTCTTTACGTTGCTGCTTTTGATAAGCATGAACAACACAGTTAGTTACCGCTTCACTAACCGCAGTTTTTATATCGCTGATTTCGTCAATTGTTGGATTCAAGCCAACACAAAATGCCGCCACTACCGCCCTTGCGAAAGACTCATTCTCGCTCTTGGCTGGAATTTGCATGGTCATCGTGTTAATTACTTCATTCATGAGATTGCCCCCTTTATTTTTGGCATAATTTGATATAAGCCAGTCATTTGGAAAATTCGTTCTGCCTGCACCGATGGGTTAGCAATGTAAATTGGCACACCCCGATCTTTCATCTTTTTATAGCGCCCAAGCAACACACCAATCCCTGTCGAATCCATAAAAGACAAATTTGCCAAGTCAATCACAATTTGATTAGCTTTGGCATTTAACATAACGCGCTCTAACATCGTCCGTGTATATTCCGCAGTTTTTTCATCTAACTCGCCATTTAGTGAAATGTACAGCACGTTTTGATGTGTTCGTGTTAAAACATTCATTACGCCTCCTTTCTGTTTTCAGCATAACGAATACCAAATGTCAAAGATTGGCGAATTTTATTTTTTTATTAATAAAATTGTCGTAATGACACTAACGATGACAAACCCCACGCCAACGCATATATCCACCAATAAACAATCAAGCAAGTAACGACTCCATAATTTGAACAGCATTAGTCGCCGCACCCTTGCGCAGATTATCACTAACAGTCCACAGATTAATGGTATTTCGTTGTGAAGCATCTAAACGCACCCGCCCAACATAAACTTCATCATGTCCTGAAACTTGCGTTGGCACAGCATAATCATCACAATAGACAACACCGGGTGCTTTTGCTAAAATTTGTTTAATTGCTGACAATTTGGGTCGACGGTAGAATTCAACATTTATTGCAATACAATGGCAATTAACGACTGGAACACGCGCCGCAGTTGCCGAAACAGCAATGTCTTTTCGCCCTAAAATTTTACGCGTTTCATTAATCATTTTTGCTTCTTCCTTTGTATTGCCATTTGGCAACAAAACATCAATATCTGGCAAAACGTTGTTTGCAATTGGATGTTTGAATTGTGGATGACTGCCAGCGCCACTAATGGCTTGGTAAGTTGCATAAACAATTCGTTTAATCTTGTAGACACGGTCTAGCGGCGCCAAAGCCACAACAGAGCCAATTGTTGAACAATTAGGGTTTGCAATTAATTTACTGTGATTAATACTAGCCAAATTAATTTCTGGTACAACTAAGGGCACATTAGTATGCATCCGAAAATAACTACTATTATCAATAACCGTTGTTCCACAGGCAACAAACTGAGGTGCCCATTCACAAGCAATTTCCGCTCCCGCAGCAAACAAAGCAAAGTCGGCTTTAATTTCAGCGATGCGTGTCGCACTAAGCATTTCGACGACGTATTCATCACCATTGACAGTAATTTTCTCACCAGCATGTCGCGAACTAGCAAACAAAAAATATTCACCTTGAATCTGGCGCTCTTCCATGACTTTCAGCATCATACGACCGACTAACCCAGTTGCACCGATAACAGCAATTTTAGTTGTTTTCATAGCTTTTATATATTAAAATGTAACTAAACTTGTGATGGGGGAATTATGTTATTTGGTTATGAATGGAAAAAAATTTGGCGCCGCGTTTCACCTTTGTTAGTTGTGATTGTTTTATCACTAACGGCCATTGCGACGATGGTACTGACTTTGGTTTTTTTTAACCATACGCCACAACAACCTGCGGATGTATCTACAGAATACGCAGCATTACAAACTAAAATTAACAACTGGAACACTACCGTTGATCGTTACGAATTTTCTTTAACCTTTGATCAATTCTATCACGATTACAAAACTTTGAATGATAGTGTCATTTATGACCCCGACAATAAACTACTTACCAATTACGCTACAGCTAAAGATTCATTTAATCATTTTTATCTTGATTATTATAGCAATATCATTTATGGCATTAAAGAAAACTCCACTAATTATTTGTTGGTACAAACAAAATACATTGATCAATTTAATGATATTTTAAGTGAACTAAATAATTTCTTTAACCTTCCCTACCCAACGAACGCTACCATTACTGATACCTTAAAATACACTAATCCGGCATGGGATGATGAAAGTTTACAATCAATTTTAGATAATTTATTTTTTGTCCAAGAAATCAAAGAAAGTGATTTATATGACCTAAAAGATTTCTTTGTCGAACACCCAGCCAATCAAGTCGGTTATGATTACTCTGATGCTTATACATACGCGTTAAACCGTTTCTGGATGGCAATAGCAACAACATCAATCTATGATGGTGAATTATCTCAATACGAAGGCTTTAGCGATTACCAAAACGTCACAGCCTCCACACGTGTGTGCAAATTAGCCGAATATCGTTTACAAAACCCAACAGAAGATTTTGCCACACCATTTACCTTTGGTAATATTTACAACAATTCACAACAAGTTAGTTTGTTTGATTATGTCTTTACCAACATGGAAATGGCAATGATTCCCGTGACGCTCCTCGTGATGATTTGGGCGGCATGCACTTTCTTTACCGACCACCACCAAAACACTTTAGTTACCCCCATTGCGGCTGGGAAAAAGCGCACAACCATTATACTTACAAAAACAACCGTGATTTTATCTTTAACCGTACTGGCTTTATTATTATTAACTGGAATTTATTTAATTTGTGGTTTGCTGTTTTTTAAGGCCTACCTAAGTCCTGATATTTTATGTCTGTTTAACGGCACAAAAATTTTAACCATTTCGGCTTCCAATTATTTTGTTATTTATTTCTTAAACTTAGTTTTCAAATTATTACCATTAATTGCCATTTGTGGTTTATTTTCCTTCGCCAAGTCCAAGCCGTTTGTCATCGTCGGTCTAACTACTTTCATCTATGCGCTTGTTATCGTTGCCAACAATTTCCTTGGTGTTTTTGATTTCTACCAATATGTCCCATTAATGGGCTTAGACCCAATTCGTTATTTTGGAGCCAATTTATTTTTAGCTCCAATGCCAACTGCATACAATTTATGGTATACATTCCCCGCCATACTTTCACTGACGGCACTTTTATACACTGCATTAATCTACACTTTCCGTCACCATGATTTCTAAGCACTCCACCAAATTTAATTGCCAAAAATCTTTTTCCTACGATATAATTGTTCTGTGGAAAATACAATTCAAGTTTATACTGACGGTGCTTGCAGCAATAATCCGGGTGCTGGCGGTTGGGGAGCAATTATCCGTTATCAAGGAAGCGAAAAACAATTATCTGGTTATGAACCAAACACCACTAACAACCGCATGGAGTTAACAGCAGTAATTAAAGGCTTATCTGCTATTGAAATTAATAATTTACCAGTTGCAGTTTATTCAGATAGTAAATACGTTGTTGATGCCAACAACCAACATTGGTTAGATAAATGGCAATTAAAGAATTGGCGTAATTCATCCAAAGAACCAGTTGCCAATCGTGACCTTTGGGAACAAATTATCAGTTTGAACCAAAAGTTTCATCCGACTTATACTTGGGTTAAGGGTCACAGTGATAACGAATACAACAACCGTTGCGATGCTCTCGCGGTCCAAGCCA
>JAEEGL015210022.1_pt1 | contig 12536 bp, 12 predicted proteins | sample 9134231 | NCBI WGS metagenome assembly JAEEGL01 (sample SAMN16246548, study PRJNA631951) | gut metagenome | biome: gut microbiome; feature: rumen; material: fiber-attached | host: Bos | place: Iran: Karaj | collected 2018-10
GACATATAAAGAGTGGCACTGGTAAGCCTATGCTAAGACAAAATAGTAAAAAGGAATAGTTACGATGAAGCTCAAAGATGAAAACAAACTTACAGATGGAGAGCTGGAGCAGGTTGCGGGCGGCAACAGCAATCTGTCCGAGGATTCGGGGATTTTGAATGTGCTGCTGCGCGGGCGCGAGGGGCATTGCGGCAGGTATGGCGACTGGAAATCCGGCGACCACTATGACGAGATCGTAAAGGCATGGAAATCGGTAGGCGTTGACTTTGAGGACGGAGTGATTCTTGATTGCGCTGAAATCATAACTTATCGTATCAACGGCCAAGAGGTCAGCCAACTTCAAGCGTGGCTGCACGCGGAGCAGGTTGTGGGGAAACATTTGAAGCGCGCGGATTGGGATTGGTAAAAAGACAAAGAATAAAATAAACGCAAAAAAGGAGCGATTAAAATGCCGAAATTTGAAGATGCAAAACTTAATAATGAGGAACTTAAGCAGGTAGCCGGAGGAAACGCCGGCGAGTGTGCGCTTGAATCGGAATTTTTTAATGACCTTGGATATAATATTCAAGAAATGGGTTTCTTGTACATGGAGTTTAATTGGGAAGAAGGATCGGCTAAAGTCAAGGAAGCGTGGGCGCATTTCGGCGTAGATTGTGATATCGCCAAGTCGAGAAAAAATGCGTATTACATCGACGGCAAGAAAGTTTCAAGGCGCGAGGCATTTAAGTATGCAGCATATAAAGCTGGAAAACCAGGGGTTTATGATAATGATTATTCTAAATGTGCCCTCTGATATTAAATGGTAGGTTTGTCCCTGAAACATACGAAAGGAGTTTTTTCTATGGAGAACAAAAACCTTGATAGATAAGGAACTGAGGAATGTTTCAGGAGGATTTGATCCCAGAATTAATGGTTATATAGGGCGAATGCATGAGGATAAAGAGATAGCCAAAGCTCATGTTGGTGAAACTGCGTTTCAACCGCAGTATATGAAAGAAATTGTCCATGATATTGTGCATGGACCAGTGGGACTCATGGCTGAAGGCCCGGACTATTAGAATATTAAGCAATAAAACGTCTGTTGGCGAATGACACATTTTCCCGTTCACATTTCCGCAACGAATACGTTTGATAATCGTTTGAAATGCGTGCGAAAATCAGCTGGTGTATTTACACACTAAAAAAGCAGGGCCATTGGCTCTGCTTTTTACTCGTTATCACACTTTTGGCAAATCTTCCAGTTTAAGCTTTAAGTAAGGTGGAGTTACGCCTTCAGGCGCTTTTTCCAATTAATGCCAATGTTCTAATAATAGGCTAGCTTCTTTTTAGTTTGTAAAAAGAGCGCACAGGCTTGTGACAACATATACTGTGATAAAAAATCGACAGTTCATGAAAGGACTCCCAAAACTGGTATTGATAGGAAGGAATAAACCGGTTTGTGTCGAAGTAAAAAAGGTGTCGAAATAAAAAAATGAAATACATATCGCCTGAATGGAGGATATATAAAATGAAGCGTAACTTCTATATTGGCATAGCGATTATTCTTTCCCTGTCCTTTATTCTGGTGGGCTACGGAGCCTGGCTGAACTACAGTGATGAAGACCAGATCGCCAGGAGCATGGACAGTCGCCGGGTAGAGCTTTCGGCAGCCCGGGTGATGAAACGCGATTTCTTACCCATCTTTCGGTTGGATGCAGTTCGTTTTTCCAGTGACAACATGACAGATGCTGTGGCACTTACGGATGGACGCATTGTTCGTTGGCATGTGGGGAAAAACACCAATGTCACCAAGAATCAACTGTTGGTGACTATGAGCAATGAAAATCTTCCCATAAGGATACAGGAGGCAGAAAGCTCTATCAGCCGGGGAGAGGCCATGCTGGCTCAGACCTATAGCAGCTATCAGCGGCAAACGCGCCTGCTGGCCCGCAGGGCGACCTCTCAGGAAAAATACGAGGAGGCTGAGGCACAATATTTGGCTGCCCAGAGTGCTATGAAACAGGCTCTTGCCCAAAAGGAGCAGCTGCTGGTACAGCAGGACTGGCTGAACGTAGTTTCTCCTCTGACGGGAGAAGTGTTGATTATCTACCAGCAGGAAGGAGCCTATGTTCAGGCTGGCACGCCTGTAGCTTTGGTCGGAGATTTTTCCAGTCTACACTTCTCCTTAAATTTATCTGATATGGACATCAGACATTTGACAGTGGGACAGCAAAGCATGCTGACCTTTCCGGAACATAGCCGTCTGACTGCCAAGCCATACGATACGGACTATGCCGCCAGCAACGATGGCCTTCGTCAAAGAATAAAAGCCACCCTTGCCAATATTGAGCCACCACTGGACGAACCAGCCGACATCCGGCGGACCGTATGGGATGTGGATAATCGGAGTGGATTCCTGGAGCCCATGCTATACGGCGGTGTGACCATGCAGGTACTTACACCTTATAAGGCTATAACTGTGCCTTTGGCTGCCATGCGCAACAAAGCCCATAATAAGGTCTTTGTGATTGATGCAGAGGGTGTGATTCATTCCCGCATGGTGACAGCTGGTGCCAATGACGGCAAATATATTGAAATTTTTGACGGTATTTCCGAGGGTGAGCAAGTGGTTGTGGGCAGCTTTGAGGGATTGGAGGACGGCATGAAGGTGGATGCTGAACTGATGGAAGGTGAACAGTAATGGACAGGGACGCCAAGGCTCCGAACGGAGCAGCAGAACGCTGGAACAGAAAGGGCAATGAAATATTCAGCAAGGAAGCCCTGGATAAAATGCGTTCCCCGGAAAAATTGGATATGACCATGACCATAACTACCCCCATGGGCTGGATGGGCCTGATCGGAGTAATGGTCATGTTGATTGCTGTGGTTCTCTGGTCTGTCTTTGGCTCCTTTACGGTGAAGGCTGACGGCATGGGCCTGATTATGGATCCAGCCGGTGTAGCCAAGGTTTCAGCCCTGTCCACGGGTACAATTGATGAACTGTATGTGCACAGTGGTGATGCCGTGAAAAAGGGACAGCTGCTTGTGCATATTAATATGGTACAGGAAAATGCCGCTACCCGTATGGCCCAATACTCCCCAGAGCTGTCTGCCAGCTCACGGGAGGCGGAAACCAAAGTGCATGAGTTCGATTCACGGCGCTATCAGAAGGAATCCGCCGAATATGTATACTCTCCCTATGATGGCATAGTGGATGAGATATTTGTGGAAGAAGGGAGCATCATAGGTGGCGGTACTCCGCTAATCAGCGTACGCCTCGACGTAGTACGCGACCATTTAAAGGGCATCCTGTATGTGCCGGTAGATAAAGGCAAACGGATTGAAAAGGGCCAGACGATTCAGCTGGCACCCAATGGCGTTGATGTTTCCCAGACTGGTTATCTGCTGGGGGTTGTTCGTTCTGTGTCCCAATATCCTGTAAACTCCCAGACCATGCAAAAAAATCTGGGCAATGAGCAGCTGGCGCAATGGATTATCTCTGCCCAACAAAGTGCGGTGATGGAGATAACCTTTGATTTGGTTCGCGATCAAGCCTCAGAATCCGGCTATTTGTGGACCTCCAAGGTCGGGGAACACAAGCCTGTTACGGCAGGCAGCTTCTGTACCGGCTCCATCATCATCGAACGCAGGCCACCGATTGAAAAGGTTTTTTACAAGCTTAGCCAATGGCTGAGAGGCAGGTGAGCCCTGTGAAGGTGATAGAACAGTTAAAAAATTCTTTTCTTCACAGCCGGGAGCGCGTAAAGGTTCCCACAGTGCTGCAGATGGAGGCCACGGAATGTGGTGCTGCGGCCTTGGGGATGGTGCTGGCGCATTACGGCTTGTGGATTCCGCTGGAGAAGCTCCGGGCTGAATGTGGCGTCAACCGCGATGGCTCCAATGCCAGCTGCGTAATTCGTGCGGCCCGCAACAGGGGCTGTGAAGCCGATGGCTATCGTTTGTCAGCCAATGAACTGCTGGAGCTGGAACAGGACGAAGATATTTTCCCACTGATTATTCATTGGGAGTTCAATCATTTTGTGGTTTTGGAAGGGATTAAGGAGGGCCGTGCCTATCTTAATGACCCAGCCATGGGGAGACGCAATGTGCCATGGGAGGAATTTTGCACCTCATATACCGGTGTGGCTTTGCTGATCGTCCCTGGGGCCAATTTCAAAAAAGCCGGTCATCGCTACAATGTCTTTAAGGATGTAGCCCAAAAGCTCATGCAGGATCGCTGGGCCATGATTTTTATTCTGCTATTGGAGCTCTGTGCCATTATTCCTGGACTGGCCGGCCCTGTGATGAGCCAGATTTTTTTGGATGACATTCTTACCAGAAAGCATTTGGATTGGATGACCAGCTTTTGTCTTGCCATGACCTTTTCCTTTGTCCTTTCAGGGATTATGACATGGCTCAGAGCGGTGGTGCTGACCCAATGGCAGCGTAAGCTGACCCTGGCAGACAGCTCCAGTTATTTTTGGCATTTATTGAAGCTTCCAATGCAGTTTTTCCATCAGCGGTATGCCGCAGAGGTGGCCAGCCGTGTGGGATTTAATGAATCCATTGCCGGCGTGCTTTCCGGTCCGGCAGCTACGGCCTTGCTGGATTTCTTTGTGGCCATCTTTTATCTGCTACTGCTCCTGCAATACAATGTGACACTGACCCTGATTGGCATAGCCTTCAGTTCAGTAGAAATCGTAATGTTTTTTGCCATGCGCAGGCACCTTACGGATATGAATATGCGAATTCAGCAGGATTCCGGCAAAGCCTATGGTGTGGCCATGAATGGGCTGCGGATGATTGAAACCATCAAGGCCAGCGGCGGTGAGGGAGATTTTTTCACGAAATGGTCCGGTTATCAGACCAAGGTGCTCATGGGTACCCAGGAAACCGCACTATGGTCACTGTCGGTTAAAATGCTGCCCACCCTGTTAGGTGGCGTCAACGGTGCCCTGATTATGACAATCGGTGGCTTTTCCATTATGGAAGGTACCATGACAGCCGGTATGTTTATTGCCTTCCAGAGCCTCATGGGCAACTTTCAAGCGCCAGTCAATGCTTTAGTTGGGTTGGGCAGTACCCTGCAAAGTACCGAAATGCAGATGCAAAGGCTCAATGATGTGCTTGCCTATGAAGTTGACAGCCTCAACTTCCCCTCCGAGGAGACAAAAGACCGGCAGAACCGCAGTTTTAGCAACATCATGGGAGATGTACGCCTGCGGGATGTGAGCTTTGGCTACAGTCCCTTGGAAAAACCACTGCTGGAACATTTCGACCTGCACGCCCGTCCGGGGCAGTGGATCGCCGTTGTGGGTGCATCGGGAAGTGGCAAGAGCACGCTGGCCAAAATCGTGACGGGTTTGTATGAAGAATGGAACGGTGAAGTGCTCTTTGACGATATTCCCCGTAAAAAAATCCCTCGTAATGTCATTGTTAATACACTGGCGGCGGTGGATCAGGACATATTCCTGATTGGAGGCACCGTGGCAGAAAATATTTCCCTGTTTGACCATACCGTAAGCCGAACCGATATTGTAGCGGCTGCCAAAGATGCCTGTATTCATGATGACATCATGAAGCTGGAAGGCGGGTATGATTACCTAATCCAGGAAGGAGGCATGAATTTTTCCGGTGGGCAGCGGCAAAGGCTGGAAGTTGCCCGGGCTCTGGCCATCAATCCAGCAATTCTGGTGCTGGATGAGGCTACCAGTGACTTGGACCCGATTACAGAAAAACAGATACTGGACAACATTCGCCATCGTGGCTGTACCTGTCTTGTGGTGGCCCATCGCTTGTCTACCATCCGGGATTGTGATGAGATTATCGTCATGGACCGGGGCAAAATCGTGGAACGGGGTAACCATCGGACGATGATACAGCATGATGGGCCTTATCGCCGTCTGATCGAAGAACGGGGAAATGCAGAAATGGAAAGCGTGGAATAATTATGAGCATAAAACTCTTTGCAGGAGATCGCTTTCTGCTGGAGGATGATACGTGTTTGGCCATTGTATTGTCTGGGCGGATTGAAATATATGCAACAACGCAAAAAAGTGAGGTAATCTCTTTCCACCAATGTTATCTGGGAGAAAAGGGGCCGGCGGAAGCTGTCTTTCCTGCTATGGACGAATTCTGGGAAATCAACATGCAAATCTATGCATTAGAGGATGCGGAGCTTGACCTTGTGCCTTGGGACGAAGTAGATATGGAAATCCTCCGCCGCCTCATGCAGGGCTGGTTTTCCGGGATTGTACAGCTTTCCTGGGTAAAGCTGCTGGCGGACAAGGGAGATGATGTCCTGCAGCTGTGGCGCAGTCCGCGTATGCTGGTCAAAGAACAAAGCCTGACAAAGCTCAAGGCATCCTTCCAAAATAATGAAGTGATTCTATCAATGCTGCTGGGAGTCAGATTGGGCGCACAGGACAAAATCCTCCAGCGCAGGATCAAGCTGCGGGAATACGCCAAGACTATACTGATAGAGAATGGCATTCGCAGCTTGCTGGACGAAGACCCACTGTATTATGGCTACACTGAACATGGCGATGAGAGCGTGGTGTTGCAGGATGCCACCTTTGTGGTGCGCCAGATTGCCGAAGCCTTGCATATGCCTGGTGATTCTATCAGTCTGGATGCCCAAATGAGCCGGAAAATGGATGAAATAACCATACTTAGACGGCTGATGCAAAAGGGCAACATGCAAATGCGCCTGATAACCTTGAACGATAAATGGTACGAAAATGATTCCGGTGTTTTAGTTGGCTTTTACAGCCCGGCGGGAGAGACAAGCAAGGATATCGTGGCGATGATTCCCCAGGAGCCGGGCCGTTATCGTATAATAAATGCCAAGCATCAGGAGGGCATGGAAGTCACGGAAACAATGGCAAAGCACATCGCCAAGGATGCTTTTCAATGCTATGGTGGGTTTCCAACCAGAGCATTGAAGCTATGGGATTTGGTCAAATTCATGTTACGTCAGTGCTGGTCCGCAGATTATCGTACGATTATCATATGCAGTCTCTTTGCCGGACTTATTCCTTTAGCTACACCGATTATCACGGAAACCATATTTCAGGATATTATCCCCATATTGGATAGGCAGGGACTTGCTACCGTCACTCAAGCACTCATGGTTACCGGCTTTACCACAGCGGCCTTGGGCATTGTGCGCTCCATTGCCGTCATGCGCATAGCAACCCGCATTGAGATATCCGCCGAGGCGGCCATGTGGGGCAGACTAATGAGTTTGCCCACAAAGTTTTTCCGCCGGTTTACCGTGGGTGAACTGGCCAGCCGTATGGGGGGTATTGGCATCGCCAAGAATTTGGCCTCCGGTGAGTTTGTGGCCTCGATTTTAAGCTTTGTATTCTCCTTTTGGAGCATCTTTCTCATGTGCTACTACAGCCTTAAGCTTACCGCGGCTGCTATTGTGGTGTGGATTGTTTACGCTGGCTTTGTGTCCATCGTATTAAGACGGGTCTTGTTTTACCAGAGAAAAATCATTGAAGCAGGCAATAAATCAGCAGGCATGGTGCAGCAAATTTTTGCCGGCTTACCCAAGTTCCGGGTACAGGGTGCTGAGGAGCAGGCCTACAATCTATGGGCCAGAACCTTTGGTGAGCATTGGAATTGGGTTTTGAAGCTACGCTGGCTGAACAATTATACCTCCATCATTTCCAGTATTCAGCCCTTTGTATTAACCTTGATATTATATTGGATTGCTGTTTATGGCATAAACGAGCTGGGGCCGGACGGAAAAACTGTCCAGACAGGTATAGGCTATGCCCAGTTCATTGCCTTTAATGCGGCCTATTCCAGCTTTAACAGTGTTATGGGAGGAGTCATCGGATTAGTAAGCCAGTATTTTGCCATTCAGCCGCAATTGGAGAATCTGCGGCCGATTTTAGAGACTGTGCCGGAATTTACTGAGGAAAAGCGGGACGCAGGCTCCCTCAGCGGCACCATCGAAGTAAGTCATCTGTCCTTTGCCTATACTCACGTCGTGACTGACTCAAAGGGCGACGTAATGGAGATTGAGGGCGAGGATGTGGTAAAGGATGTGAGCTTTTCCGTCGTTGCGGGAGAGAATGTAGCCATTGTGGGCAAATCCGGCAGTGGCAAGAGCACCTTGGTACGTCTTCTCTTGGGCTTCGAAACACCGAAAAAGGGTAGCATTTACTATGACGGCCAGGATCTGACGGAGCTTTCCCTGCCCTCCGTCCGTGCCCAGATGGGAGTAGTATTGCAAAATGGTCAGCTGATGACAGGCGATATCTATACCAATATTGTGGGCAGCAAGCTGCTGACCCAAAATGATGCCTGGGAAGCGGCCGAGGCCGCAGGAATTGCTGAGGATATAGCTGAAATGCCGATGGGGATGCAGACGGTTATCAGTGAGGGCAGCTCCAACATTTCCGGTGGCCAGCGTCAGCGTATTCTTATTGCCAGAGCGTTAGTTGGAAAACCTGCCATTTTGATATTCGATGAAGCGACCAGTGCCTTGGACAATCGTTCCCAGGCCATTGTTACCCACAGCCTGGATGCTCTGGATACTACCCGTATCATTGTAGCACATCGTCTGTCCACCATTCGCAATTGTGACCGAATCCTCGTCATGGATGCTGGACGTATTGCTGAAAGCGGTACATTCAATGAACTGGTGAAAAAGGGCGGTCTCTTTGCTGATTTGGTGAAGCGACAAGTGATGGGAGCTTCGGAAAGGTGATATCCATGAAGATCAATCGTTTAGTTTTGTCCGGGGTCATAGGCTGCATTCTGGCATTTCAGTCTATGACCTGCGGTGCTGAGCCCGTGCGCCTGACTCTGGCTGACAGCATAAATATGGCACTGGAAAGTGATGAAGGAATAGAATCTGCCGAGGCTCAGCGGGAAGCCAGAGAACATGCCTTCAAAGCAGCCAGACGCAGCAAGGGGCCTACCGTTAACTGGAGTTCACAGGCCTACAGGATTGGGGGCAGGGATTATGAAGCTCTGAACAACGCCCATGATACCTATGGCTCTCCCCATACAATCACGGAAACCACCGTAGTCGGTTATGTGTTGAACAGGCCTGACTTGCCTGTTGTATCTGAACAGACTGGTACGGTGGGCAGCTATGCCTACCATAATACCTTCGCCAACAGCTGGAACCTTACGGTGCCACTGTACACCGGGGGACATCTGGAAGGCCAGATTGACGAGGCCCGCTATCAGCTTAATCGTGCGGATTTGGATACGGAAAATACCAGACAGGAGGTACGTTATGATGTGGCTGAGGCCTATGCCAATGTAATATATCGGGAAAATCTGGCACTGGTGGCGCAGGAGGCTGTGGATAAAGGTAATACCCAGTTGGAGCTTATTAATGCCATGTTTGAGGAAGGTGCTGTAGCCGAAGCGGATTTGCTCATGATGAAGGTGAATATTGCCAATTATCAGCAGGCACTGGTATCGGCCAATGCCGCCGTGGAGATAGCCAAAGCCACGCTGGCCACCGCCGTAGGCTTGCCCCAGGACAGTGATATAGAGCCGATGGACACGTTTTCCTATGAGCCTTATCACAGGACCCTGCCGGAATGTGAAAGCTACGCTTTGGAGCATCGGCCGGATGGTCTGGCGGCCGAATATGATATCAAAGCTGCAGAAGCACAGAAAACCTCGGCTGCAGCAGGGTATCGTCCGCAAGTATCAGTGGTGGGCAGTCAAAACATAACAAGCAACAGCCCCTTCCGCAGTGAACGCAACAATGCCTGGTCCCTGGGACTGTCCCTTTCCTGGAATGTCTTTGATAATGGCATAACGGCAGAAAATGTCCGTCAGGCAGAAGCAACGGCCAATGCCTATGAAGCTGCCAAACGAAAAATCAGGAAAAACATCTTGCTGGAAACCCGCTCCGCCTATGTACAAATGAAGGCGGCAGAAACAAATATTGCTACGACCAAGACTGCCGTACAGCAGGCTGAGGACAGCTATACCATTGCCCGGGTGCGCTACGAGGAAGGTGTAGATGGTCTTTTGCCCGTAACAGATGCCCAGGACAAGCTTGCCCAGGCCCGTTCCAATTATCAGACGGCTCTGTATGAGTACAATCTCAGCCGCTCTATGCTGGAAAAGGCCATGGGTGTGCCAGTAAAATTTGATGCCAAACGTTATCAGGAGCTGACCCTGGCAGGTGCATCGGCCAATCAGGCGGAGCAGGAAGCCAGAGTAGCTGAGAAATAAAGCGGGAGCTAACTGACAAGAAACAAACAGGAAAGACAAAAGCAAAAACAAAAAAATGAACAGCTGAGTGAGGCATATAAAGTCATGAACACTTCATTGATGAATAAAAACAGTGCATATTGGAGCAGACTGGCTGTAGCTGCAATTACCGAGCCGGAGGCCCTGACGGAATTATATGAATATTATTTTCCCCGGGTTTACCAGCACATATTGAAAAAAACCGAGGACAGCAGTCTTGCGGATGAGCTTGTAAGCGATACCTTTATGCGCATGTATGAACATCTTGACCAATTCGACCCGCAACGGGGAGCCTTTTCCACCTGGCTTTTTCGCATAGCACAAAACAGCGTTAATAGCTATTATGGCAGTAAGAGCTATGCCACGGCTTCTCCCTGGGATGAGGAATTTGATCCGGCAGATCCTCATGGGCGTTCACCGGAGAAACAGGTTCTTGGAAAGGAGCGCACAGAAGAATTAAAAAAGGCCATACAGAAGCTGCCACAGCGCCAGCAGCAGATTTTGGAAATGACCTATTGGCTGGAAATGAGCTCCAATGAAATTGCAGAAAAGCTTGGCTCCACCCCCGGCTCGATTCGGGTAACCTTAAATCAGGCCCGGAACAAGCTGAAAGAGCTGTTGGAAGAAAAATAAAAAATATGATTAACACTTCTGCTCCTTGGGAGTATAAAGAGTAAAGATAAATAAAACAGGAGAAAGGAGCGATAGATTATGGAGGATATTTCTTTAGACCAAGAGCTGAAAGCATTTGACTTTTCACATATTCATTCTGTAAGGAAAGGATTGCTTGAGCAGTTACTGATGATGCAACACAGCAGAAATCAAGCCGGCGAGCTCAAAAGCCGTTTGCGGGCGGCCAAATTGGAGGAAGATGATTTGGACTGGGTAGCCGCCGCGCGGGGAACCGAACAAAATCCGGACCAAAATAGGTAAGGAAGCTTGAAAGAATAAACATAAAAATATCCAAAAAAAGCTCGACGAAAGTCGGGCTTTTTATGGAAAAAATTTAAATAGCCTTAACATTTTTCGTTTTCGGGAGTATAAAGAACAAGGAAGAACAAATCAAACTGAAAAGCCTATGCAAATGGAATATTATACAAAAGGAGTGGTTGCAATGAAACTGGAAAATAAAGATAAACTTACGGATGCTGATTTAGAGCAGGTTATCGGCGGAGACAAAGATCTCGCTGACGATTCAAGATATTTGAATGTACTGCTTCGAGGGCGCGAGGGGCAATGCGGAAGATACGGCAGTTGGAGAAGCAACAACCACTATGGCGAAGTGGTGAGAGCATGGGCGTCCGTAGGCGTTGTATTAAGCGTAGATGATGATGATTGTTTAGCGTATTGCATCGACGGCAAAGAGATCTCCCGACATGAAGCGTGGCTGCATGCGGAGCAGGTGGTGGGAAAACACCTGAAGCGCGCGGATTGGGATTGGTAAAACGGAAAAAGAAAGGGGGATTATGATGAAACTGAAAAATGAGAATAAGCTTACAGACGCCGAGCTGGAGCAGGTTGCGGGTGGCGATGCCCTGGCCGACGATTCAAGATACCTCAATGTGCTGCTTCGGGGGCGCGAGGGGCAATGCGGGAGATACGGCTATTGGAAAGCACTGGATCACTATCGTGAAATAGTGAACGCATGGGCCTCGGTGGGAGTCGAATTTGAGGGCGACGGAGAGGACTTTTGTTACAGGTATTTTATCAACGGCAAACAGGTCTCCCAAGGTGACGCGTGGCTGCACGCGGAGCAGGTGGTGGGCAAGCACTTGAAGCGCGCGGATTGGGATTGGTAACTGCGGACGAGGATAAGGGAGTGTGGTCATGATGAAGCTGGAAGACGCAAGCAAGCTTACGGACGCTGAGCTGGAGCAGGTGGCAGGCGGAGACATGCTAGCTAACGATTCGAGATTCCTCAATGTGCTGCTTCGAGGGCGCACGGGACAATGCGGAAGATACGGCGGTTTTATGGTTGGGCAACACTATGATGAAATAGTGAGAGCATGGGCCTCGGTGCGCGTTGAGTTTTATATCGATGAAGGCCCGGTTCCATTTGGCGATGGTGAATTTTACCATTACAAGATCAATGGCAAAGAGGTCAGCCAATATGAAGCGTGGCTGCACGCGGAGCAGGTGGTGGGAAAACACCTGAAGCGCGCGGATTGGGATTGGTAACAACGAAAAAAAGAAAAGAAAAACGAAAAAAGGAGCGATTAAAATGAAAGAACTTGAAAATGCAAAGCTGAATGATGAGGAACTGAAGCAGGTTGCAGGTGGAAGTGCCTACGACTTGGCGGATGATAGCCGATTTTTGA
>JAEEGL015381403.1_pt1 | contig 12536 bp, 11 predicted proteins | sample 9134231 | NCBI WGS metagenome assembly JAEEGL01 (sample SAMN16246548, study PRJNA631951) | gut metagenome | biome: gut microbiome; feature: rumen; material: fiber-attached | host: Bos | place: Iran: Karaj | collected 2018-10
CTTTCCGTCCAGCAGGCGGATGATCCGGTCCGCATAGGTATCTGCCATCTCCGGATTGTGGGTGACCATGATCACCAGCCGTTCCCGGGCGACCTCCCGCAGGATTTCCATCACCTGGATGCTGGTTTCACTGTCCAGCGCGCCGGTCGGCTCGTCTGCCAGCAGGATCTCCGGATTGTTCACCAGCGCCCGGGCAATCGCGACACGCTGCATCTGTCCGCCGCTGAGCTCGTTGGGCTTCTTGCGGAGCTGATCCGCCAGCCCGACCTTCTCCAGCGCTTCCTTGGCCCTGCGGCGGCGTTCTTCCTTTCCGGTCCCGGACAGCGTCAGCGCCAGCTCGACATTGGCCAGCACAGTCTGGTGGGGAATCAGGTTATAGCTCTGGAACACGAATCCGACCGCATGGTTGCGGTAGGTATCCCAGTCGCTTTCCTGAAAATCCTTTGTGCTCTTCCCGCGGATGATCAGGTCTCCGTCCGTGTACTGGTCCAGCCCGCCGATGATATTCAGCAGCGTCGTTTTCCCGCAGCCGGAAGGCCCCAGAATCGCTGTAAATTCGCTTTCTCCAAACTCCAGGTCAATTCCCCGGAGAGCATGCACCTGCATTTCCCCGCCGGAATAATCTTTCGTGATCTGTTTCAGTGTCAGCACCTGTTCACAACCCTCCATATGGATATAGGTATATTATTTTATCATATATGAATCATCCGGTGCAATTCTTTTTTCCAAGAGAGCAGCCCGCCCCGGACAGCCGGACAGAGGGACGGTTCTTTTGTCTTGTCCGGACAACTTTTTCGGGAGCCGCTCTTTTGTTGTTCGGTTGCAGGAACAGCCTTTGTCCTTGATTTCTTTCCTCTGTATGGTAGAATAAACCTGTGATCGGAGATGATAAGATGCTGTATATCATAGCCAACGAAAAGGCAGGCAGCGGCACCGGCGCGGCCGTGCTGGAACGTGTCTGCGGAATGCTGCGGGAAAAGCAGCTTCCTTTCCGTGTGGAGAAAACCGAATCAGCCGGACATGCTTCGGTCCTCGCGGATCTTGCCCTCGCCTCCGGCGAAACAGAAATTGTATGTATCGGCGGCGACGGAACCCTTTTTGAGGTAGTCAACGGCCTTGCGGGCCGGTTTGCCACCCTGTACTTTGTCCCCTGCGGCACAGGGAATGATTTCGTGAAAGTGCTGCCTCTTCCGAAGGATCCTGTCGAGGCGCTGGAAGCACAGCTCTCCGGCATTCCGGGAAGAATCGACGTCGGCCGCCTGAACGAGACCCATTTTATCAATGTTTCCGGTTCCGGCTTTGACGTGGAGGTTCTGCGCCAGGCAACCCGTTTCAAAAAGTTCGGGAAAGGCCTCCTTCCTTATCTGCTGGGCATCTTTGCCGCTCTGAAAAATTTCCGCGCCTTGCCTGTGGAAATCACGCTGGACGGAAAAACGGAAAAGACGGAAGTTACCATCTTTTCCGTTGGCAATGGCTGCTATATCGGCGGCGGCATGAAAGCTGTACCCCACGCGCTGCCTGACGACGGCCTTTTCGATGTGGTGATCGCGGATAAATTTTCCCGCCCGCAGATTCTGCGGATGCTGACGAAATTCATTCCGGGAAAGCATACCGCCCTGCCGGGGATCCGTGAATTCCGTTGCCGGAAAATCACTTTCCGCTGCCCGGGCATGGTGCTGGATGTCGACGGAGAACTCATTCCCATGGACGAAGCGCGGTATGAGCTTCTTCCCGGCGCGCTGGGCGTAAGGCTCCCCGCCGTCCGCGAATAAAGGAATCCGTCAGATCCGGTTCTTCAGGATATCGGTCCCCGTTTCCAGCATCCGGAACGCGGCATCCCGGATGTCTGTGATCTGATCGTACACCAGATCCTCCGACAGCACACCTGCCGGAACGCCTTCCGGCAGATCCCCTTCCCGGTCCAGATCCCATTCCTCGCTGCCGTAATACCGGAAAAGGCGGATCATGTGATCCCTGATCTGTTCCATCCGGTCCAGCTCCCTGTTCAGGGCTTCCGACGCTTCCGTGCACTCCCTGAGATAACCTTCCATTTCTGAAATCCGTTCAATATCCATACAGTTCTCCTCTTTCGTCAGGTGACTCCGCGGAAACCGTTCCCGATGATCTCCGTGCTGGATGTAATAATCAGAAAAGCGCCTGGGTCGTTCTCTCGGATAAAATTGCGCAGCTGGACAGCCTCATGACGGGAAACCACCGTCATCAGGACTGTTTTCCCTTCGTGGGTATAGACCCCTTCCCCGTGCAGCTGGGTCGCGCCCCGGTGAAGCTCCCGCGTAATGAACCGTTCAATGGGTTCCGGCCGGGAAGTGATGATCTGAAAACACTTCTTCACCCGCAGGTTGTCCATCACCATGTCCACAAACAGCCCTTTGATAATCAGCCCCAGTACGGAAAACAGCCCTGTTTCCATTCCGAACGCCACGCAGGCGGACAGCGTGATGATCGTATCACTGCAAAGCAGAGCGAGCCCGATATTCAGAGACGTATATTTCCGCAGGATCATGGCAATGATATCCGTTCCTCCGGAGGATGCGTCCAAGTTGAACAGGATTGCTGAGCCAACCGCCGGGAGCCCCACGGCAAACAGCAGCTCCACCAGCGGCTGGGACGTCATCGGTGCTTCCATCGGGCATATAACCTCCAGCAGCTGCAGCGTCCCGGACATCAGCAGGGAGGCATAAACCGTCCGGATCCCGAAGGATCTCCCGAACACCGCAAACCCGAGAATCAGAAGTGCGGCATTGATCACGGTGACAAAAGTTGCCGGGCTCATGGATGGAATATAATGTCCGAGAACAATGGAAATGCCTGTCACCCCGCCAGTGGAAAAATGGTTTGGAAACTTGAAAAAATAGATTCCGGCGGACATGATCAGTATTCCGGCTGTAATCATAAGCCATTCCTGAAGGATCCCTTTGTTCCTTTTCATCAATCCTGCGCTCCCCCTGCGTTCTTTCCTGCCGCTCATTATAGCTTTCCCGGCGGGAAACATCAATCCGGAAAACACTGTTTTGTTTTCCGCCGTCCCTGTGTTATAATGGCTCGGACAATGTCCGGCCTGTTTTGTCCGGTCCTGCAGAAGAATGAGAAGGAGTGATGAAAAATGTCGATGTCTGGCAGCATCCTTTCTGCCATCCTGGCGCTGATCATGATGCTCACCGGTGTGAGCGGAATCCTGAACGGATCAAAAGTCGAACAACCCGTTTCCTTTGAGGTCGGCTTTGAACTGGATGGGGATATCGCCCCGCTGGTTCCGGATCGGAATGTGGACGTCGTGTCCCTGCTCCCGAAGCTTGCGAACACCCTCTCCCTCCGTATATCCGCGGATGCTTCCGTTGCCCGTATGGAGATCCTGTGGGACGGATCCTCCCTCGCCCATCTTGCCGCGAAGTCCACAGAAGAAGGATGGGAAGCGGTTTCCACGCTCTTCCCCACTTCTCTGCTGACAGGGAATAAAGAAACCCTGAATTCCCAGATTCCGGAAGAGATTCCGTCCGCAGATGCTTCTTCCGGTTCCTCCGGCGCCTCTTCCTCCGGCGATCCTTCGGATTTCGCAGGCATCACTAAAATACCCGAAACCCCGCTTACAGGCATCGTCCTTCCCGCGGCTCTGAATGCAAGCTTTGAAGCCGGCGAGGATGAAAGCACCCTGTCCCTTCACGCGGATCTGACTCTCTCTGAAACGGAGTCGCCTCTGTCCTTTGGCCTCAAAGGAAGGTTCGCTCACGATGCGCCTGTCTTCGGCGATGTGGAAAACCTGGAAACGGTATCCCTGGAAGAGCTGATGCAGGACCCCTCCCAGGCGCAGACATTCAGCACCAAGGTCATGCTGGGCGGTATGCAGGTTGTCCTCAAGCTGGCCACCCAGTATACTGAAATCATGCGTCTGATGAATCCTCCGGCTCCCGAAAAGGTGGAAGCCCCCGCATCGGAAGACGTCCCTGCGGCGGAAGAAACTCCGGAAGCGGAAGAAGTCCCCGTTGAGGAGCAGCCTGTTGACCAGGGCGCTCCCGCCGCTTAACGAAGTCGTCGTTTGAAGCCGGTTCCGCCGGCTCCTCCAGGCTCTCCCGGCTGATCACGCCGGGAGAGCTTTTTTCACGTCTCGTAAGCCTCTGATCGTCAATCGCTGCTGTCTGTCCGCCGGCGCAGAGAAATTGTCCATACAAATATTGCCAAACCGCTTCCGGCGCGGTATACTGTACACAGATTATGCTGAGCCTCTCAGGGAAAGGTAAACGGCCATGCGAAAAGAACTTGTGATTCACAACGGAGATACCGCGTTTTTCAGAAACCTGACCGACTTTTGTGTCGGAACCGGCCGGCTGGACCTGGCGCTCCATCGGGAGTACCAGGATCAGCTTTCCGCAGTACAGAAGCTGTGCCGTTTCCGCCACATCCGGGGGCACGGCCTTTTCAGCGACCAGCTCGGCATCTGGCAGGAATGGGGCCCGCCTTTCATGGAAAAAGAGCAGGGCTTCTGTTTCACCTATCTGGACCGCGTCATGGACGCTTATCTGGAAAACGGCCTGGAACCGTTTCTCGAACTTGGCTTCATGCCGGAAAAGCTTGCTTCCTCCTCCCAGACCCTTTTCTACTGGAAGGCGCATACCGTTCCGCCGAAAAATCCGGAGGACTGGTGCCGCCTCGTGCGTGAAACCCTCCGGCATCTGGCGCAGCGTTACGGCCGGGAAAGGGTGGAGGCCTGGCCCTGTGAAATCTGGAACGAACCGAATCTTCCCGGCTTCTGGGAGAACGCGGACAAGGCAAAATACCTGGAGCTGTATCGGATCACCGTACAGGCGGTCCGGGAAGTGCTCCCCGGCATGCGCGTCGGCGGCCCCGCGATCTGCGGCGGCCTCGGCAGCCAGCAATGGATTGCGGATTTCCTGGCCTTCTGCCGGGATGAAAAGCTCCCCGTGGACTTTGTCACCCGCCATGCCTACCTGGGGCAGAATCCGGAGCATAAATCCCGCTATCTCTATCACAAAATGAATTCGCCGGAGGTGCTGATCGCCGAGATGCAGGAGTCCCGCGACATCATCGATTCCTTCCCCGAATACAGGGGCATTCCCATGTATATCACCGAGTTCAATACCAGCTACAATCCCTTCTGCCCGATTCATGATACAAATCTGAACGCGGCGACCTGCGCGGCGCTTCTGTCCCGTCTGGGCGATGTGGCGGACGGCTACAGCTACTGGACCTTCGGGGATGTGTTTGAAGAGCAGGGCATTCCGAACCGTCCCTTCCACGGCGGCTTCGGGATGATGGCCAACGGCCTGATCCCCAAGCCGACCCTCTGGGCCTTCTCCTTCTTCGCCGGTCTCCGGGGCGAATGTGTCCTGCGGAATGAAAACGCCGTTGTGGTTCGCCGGCCGGACGGCGGTTACGAGGCCGTCCTGTGGAATCTGTGCGAAGATGAGAAGGAATCCGTCGACCTGTCGCTCACCTTCCCTGTGGAGTGCGATTCGGTCGCGCTCCTGGAACTGGTCGACGGGGAGAGCTGCAATCCCCTGGCCTGCTGGCATGCCATGGGCGAACCTGCGGATCTGACGGAAGAGCAGCTCGCTTTCCTGCGTGCAGCCGGGCAGCCGGCCCGGAAGGCGCTGGTGCCCGAGAATAAAAAAGAAGGAACCGCCGTCTCCCTGACGTTGGCTCCCAATGCGCTGGCGCGGCTGCGCCTTCTTCCCGTCACCCGTTCCTCCGACCCCGGCTATGATTACAGCTGGTACGCTGAATAGGGATCTTTCAGTCTCTCCGCGAATATCCGCATCCGCAGTAATTCTGGCGGTACAGGCCGTATTCCGCCGACAGCTGCAGAGATCGAAGATACCCGTTTTTCTTTTTAAAATCTGCATACAGGTATTTCACGCCGGACCGCCGGGCTGCCTCCTCGCCCGCGCGGTTCACATTTTCTGCGTTCTTGTGGGGACTCACGGACAGCGTGGTGGTGAAATACTCAAATCCGTTTTTCCGCGCTTGTTCCGCCGTCTCATTCAGGCGCAGCGCGAAGCAGGCCAGGCAGCGTTTTCCGCCCTCCGGTTCCTCCGCCATGGACGGTGCGAAAGCTTCGAACGCGTCATGGTCATACGCGCATTCCAGCCAACCGGTATCCCCGCCCAGCGCCTCCAGCAGCCGCTGCTGCTCCGCCTTCCTGTGCAGATACTCCTCCTCCGGCTCAATATTGGGATTATAGTACAGCACCGTCACCCGGAAATGCTCCCGCAGCCGTTCCAGCACTGCGCTGGAACAGGGGCCGCAGCAGCTATGCAGCAGCAGCGAAGGCCGCCGCCCTTCCAGCCGCTTGATTTCCTCTTCCATCTCCCGGTCGTAATTCCGCCTGATCTCATTCATTTTCCGCACAGGGCCGGTCCTCGCCGGCCGCTTTCTTCTCCCGCCGTATCAGGATCTTTTCCCCGATCACCGTGAACACCCCGGTAATCAGGCTGAAATAATAGGTAAAGAACCGCCAGATCAGCAGCCCGAGGCCGATCGTCCCCTCCCGGAAAATTCCGCGGAAGTACAGCAGGAACCCGCCCTCCTGGGCGCCGCTGGCGCCCGGCAGAGGTGTATAACTGGCGCTCACGAACAGCAGGCAGCTCATCGTCAGTACCTGTATCGGAGAAGTTCCGGACTGTCCGAGGGCAAAATAAGCGAAAACCACGCTCCCGGTCAGTCCCAGCAGGCACAGCCCGCTGCAGATCAGCTGTACCAGGATCTCCCCCGGATGGCGCGTCAGTTCCGTCAGCGCCTCATGATAGGTATCCAGCATCTCCGTGATCCGTACCGCGGTGCCTCCCGGATCCCGCACCAGGCGCATCCTGGCGCCGAGGTTGATCAGCTTTTCCGCCAGCTTCTGGATCCATTTCCGCCGGAAAGCCGCCAGCAGCACCAGCGGGATCGAAGCAAAGTTGATCAGCCAGCCGATCCGTGCTGCCCAGACCACGCCGCCCAGCTGTGTGATGATAAAATCCCGGTTCGCAAGGTACAGTCCCAGCGTCATCGCACAGATCATCCCCTGGTTGGTCACAAACCGGACCGTCAGCGTCAGCGTCCCGTATTCCACAGGGATCCCGGCCTTTCGCAGGGAATTGACCTGCATGGGCTGTCCGCCGGCCGAACTGGGCGTAAGGTTGCTGTAATACATGCCGATCAGCACCGTCAGCAGCACCCGGAACAGGGAGATCCGGTATCCCCGGTTCCGCAGGCAGATCCAGGTCCCCGCTGCTTCAAACAGCGCGTAGGCAATCCAGCAGATCAGCAGTCCGCTGATCCATGGAAGCTCCAGCCTGGACAGCGCTTCCCATGCGTTCCCCATCTCCGGATTGCTGAAGGCGATAAACACCACTGCGGAGACGGAAAGCAGGACAAACAGGAAGCTCAGAATCTTTTTTCCCTTTGGGCTCATGCTCTCCTCCCCGTTTTTTGATGCCGGGTCTCTCGTCCCCTGCCGTTGCCGTCAGAGCCGGATCATCTTCCGGCCGAAGCGGTAAAGGAACACGAGAAATCTTTCCCCCGCCCTTCCGGGCAGGCAGGTTACCCGTCCCAGCGGATTCCGCCGGATCCTCCTGTACAGTTCCGGATCAAAGTCCCGGATCGTCTGCCACAGCTCCCGGTTCATCCGGTGGCTGCGTTCCGAGTCCTCGATGAACTGCAGTGCGCAGATATTGAACAGCTGTCCGCAGCAGTTGTTGATCATATAGCCCCGCAGATGCTTCGGCAGCCGGTTCAGCTCCTCCATTCGGTAGGTGGTCGCCTGCATCGTTGCCACCTTCATCAGCTGATCCATCCGTTTCATCGTATTCTGTTCGTTCACGGACTGGTCGCTTCTTCGCACATAGTATCCGTACAGCGGCGCGTGATAGTAAAGGATCCGCCGGGTATGCGCCATCGGCTGGTAAACATAAAGGTTGTCCTCGTAGAAGGTGTGCTCCGGCAGCGTATAATGCATATCCTGCAGGATCTGTGTCCGGTAAATCAGGCTGTGGATCACAAACTGGTTCCAGATATGGAACCTCCTGCTCTGGTCCCATGTCCGGAGCTGCCCTGCCTTCACCTGCCCGAAATAGCTGATTCGGAAAACGTTTTCCTTCTCTGTCCAGTCATACACATAATCGTGAAAAACCAGATCCGCCTGGTTCTCAGGAGCCGCGTGCTGCCGGAGCAGCTCCATCAGGCCCGGCAGATGCTCCTTGGAAAGGCGGTCGTCCGAGTCCAGTACCTTGAAATAAATGCCCTTCGCGTGAGCCATGCCGTAGTTCAGGGCGGAGCCGTGCCCGCCGTTCTCCTGGTGGTGCACCCGCACGACGGAGGGATGTTCCTCCGCCAGCCGGTCGGCGATGGCGCCGGTCTCATCCGTGGAGCCGTCGTTCACAATCAGGATATCCATTTCTTCCCCGCCGGCAAGCAGCGAATCCACCGCTTTTTCCATATATGCGGCGGAATTGTAACAGGGTACCACGCAGGTCAGCAGTTTTTCCGCAGGCATCGTATCAGTACAGCGTCCTTCCGTTCTCAGCTTCGGCACGGCTTTCGGAAAGCCGTATGTTTTATTATATCACATTCCGCTCTTCTTGTCTGCTTTTCTGTTTCATGATAGAATGGATCTGTGAAAGGAGGCGCTTTATGTCTGTCAGTCCCTTTGTTCTTTCCGCTGTCTTCAGTGATGAGTCCCCGCTCTTCCGCATCCCCAGCGAGCCGGATCCCGGTGACTCCGTAACCGTTCGGATCCGCGTTGCGAAAGACAGCGCGTCCCGGGTCGTCCTGCTGTTTGATCCGCTGTCCTTCGGTACGCTGATGACGAAAGCGCGTTCCGACGTTTTTTTCGATTATTATGAAGCCTCTCTGATCTGCAACCGGCAGGAAACCGTGTACCGTTTCCTGATCGAGTGCGTCGAAGGCGTTCTGATTGCTTATGACAAGTCCGGAGCCCGTGTGGTGGACAGCTACACGCCGGACTTCGATTCCGCTTTTTCTTTCCGCTTTTTTCCCGGCTTCCACGTGCCTTCCTGGTCCCTCGGCGCCGTGCAGTACCAGATCTTTCCGGACCGGTTCTGCAACGGCGACCCCTCCAACGATGTGGTGGATAATGAATATTACTATACCATCGGCCATTCCAAGCATGCGGCCGACTGGGATGCTCCTCCCACCGATACGGATTTCCGCTGCTTTTACGGGGGCGATCTGCAGGGAATTATCAGCAAGCTGGATTATCTGCAGGATCTCGGGGTCCAGGTCCTTTACCTGAATCCGATCTTCGTTTCCCCCTCCAGCCATAAATACGACTGCCAGGATTATGAACATATCGATCCCCATTTCGGCATCATCACCGACGATGTGGATCATGTGATGCAGGCATGGGAAAAGCACAACGGCTATGCCCCGAAATACATCCGCCGTGTCACCTCGATGGAAAACCTGGAAAAGAGCGACGACCTTTTTGCCTCTCTCTGCCGGGAACTGCATGCCCGCGGGATGCGGATCATCCTCGACGGTGTTTTCAACCACTGCGGCTCTTTCAATAAATGGATGGACCACGAAGGGATCTATCTGGGGAAGGCCGGCTTTCAGCCCGGCGCCTTCCAGAGCATTCACAGCCCCTACCGCTCCTTTTTCCATTTCAACGATTCCGGCAACGGCCGTACCCCCGTCTATGAAGGCTGGTGGGGCTACACCACCCTGCCGAAACTGAATTATGAGGAATCTCCGGCCCTTCAGGAAGAGATCCTGCGTATCGCTGAAAAATGGCTTGCTCCGCCATATTCTGTCGACGGCTGGCGCCTGGATGTTGCGGCGGACCTGGGCCACAGCGCCGAATTCAACCACCGTTTCTGGAAGGAGTTCCGCGCAAGAGTCAAGGCAGTCAATCCGAATGCTGTCATCATTGCGGAGCATTACGGGGACCCGTCTTCCTGGCTCAACGGCAAGGAATGGGACAGCGTCATGAATTACGACGCGTTCATGGAGCCTGTTACCTGGTTCCTTACCGGTATGGAAAAACATTCCGATTCCTACCGGGACGATCTTTATCAGAACGGCGCTGCTTTTTTCGGAATCATGAAAACCAAAATGGCCCGTTTCACCTGGCCGTCCCTGATGTGTGCGATGAATGAGCTGAGCAATCACGATCATTCCCGCTTCCTCACCCGGACAAACCGGATGATCGGCCGTTCGCAAACCCTCGGGCCGGCCGCTGCTGCCGCCGGCATCAATAAAGGAATATTCCGCGAAGCGGTCACGATCCAGATGTCCTGGCCCGGCGCACCGACTGTTTATTATGCGGACGAAGCCGGCCAGGTCGGTTGGACCGATCCGGACAACCGGCGGACCTATCCCTGGGGACATGAGGATTCCTCACTGATCGACCTTCACCGGGATCTGATCCGGCTGCGCCGGAAGCTCCCGGTTCTCTCCGGCGGATCCCTGAAGCCGCTGCTGGAGGATTACGGCCGGATTGCCTATGCCCGCTTCGATGAAACCGACCGATGCATCGTGGCAGTCAACAACACCGGCGGCTGGACCGATTTCCGCCTCTTTGTCCGGGAGGCCGGCGCCGGGGAGGGCGAAATCTTCTACCGCAGGATCCGGACCGTTCAGGACGGACATTCCGCCGAATGCGAGGAAACCGGCATCGTCACCGACGGCTATCTGGCTTTCGATCTCCCGCCCTTCTCCTCCGTCATTCTTTCCAACCGGCCGGAACAAATCCTTCCGGAAGAAACGGTTCCGGAAGCATCTGCTGAAACGGAGCCCCTTCCGGAAGTGACCTTCTCCGATGCAGCCGTTTCTGAAACCGCTATTCCTGAAAAAACGGTTCCTGAGCTGTCTGTTCCGGAAGCCGGCGTTTAATTTCATTTTAACATCTGGCTGTATAAAAACAGAGGAGGCCCTGCCATGCGAGGAATGGAACTGGCCCTTCAGGAAGCACAAAAAGCGCTGGAGGAAGGTGAAATCCCCGTCGGAGCGGCACTTCTGCGCGGGGAGGAAGTGCTTTGGACGGATCACAACCGCCGTGAGCAGCTTCACGATCCGACAGCGCATGCGGAGATGCTCTGCCTGCGTCACGGCGCCATGAAGCTTGGCGACTGGCGGTTGCAGGACTGCACCCTGTATGTCACCCTGGAGCCCTGCCCGATGTGTGCGGGCGCCATGGTGATGAGCCGTGTCGGAAAATGCGTCTTCGGTGCGGCGGATCCGGAAAAGGGCTGCTGCGGAAGCGTCTATGACCTGCCTGCCGACCCGGCGCTGGGAAGCGTGGGATCCTGGGAGCAATCCGGGGACGCAGAGAAATGCCGCCGCCTGCTGCAGGAAAGCTTCCGGAACAGGAGGAAATCTGAATGAATCTGAAATGGCTCTCATTTTTCTTATTATTGGTGATGCTCTTTCCGCTGATCGGCGTATCGGCTGCCGCGGAAGACGCGTCTGAGCTTTCCCTCTATGTCATCAACGTCCGGAAGGCGGATGCCCTGCTTCTTCGCAGCGGCTCCACCGCCTACCTGATCGATACGGGTTCGGAGGACAGCTTCCCGGCTCTGCTGAAAGCGCTGCGGGAGGAAGGCATCAACCGTCTTGACGGCGTGATTCTGACCCATACCCATTCGGATCACGCGGGCGGCCTGTCTTATCTGCTGGATTCGGATATCGCTGTGGATCAGGTTTATGCCTCCGGTTACTTTAACAAGAAGGAAAAGAAGCATCCTGCAGTTGCCGCGCTGAAGGACACGGGCCGGGAAGTCGTTTTCCTGCTTTCCGGGGACACCCTGCCGCTGGACGGCGGAACGCTGGAAGTGCTTGGGCCGCTGGTAAAGGATGATGAAGCGGAAAACAACAACTCCCTGGTCCTGCTGGCTTCCGGAGGCGGCGGAACCATGCTGCTGACCGGGGATATGGAATTCCCGGAGGAGGAAACCCTGCTTTCAGCCGGGCTGATTTCCCATGCGGATGTCCTGAAGATCGCCAATCACGGTGAGAGCGACGCGACCGGCGAATCCCTGGTCGCTGCCGTTTCCCCTTCCGTTGCGGTGATCTCCACCAATTCCAATGATGAGCCGGATACGCCCGCCGGGCGGGTGATCAAACTCCTGAAGAAGTACGGAATCCCCGTCTACCTGACGGAGGAAACGGAGTCCGGTATTCTGGTCACCCTGAAGGACGGAAAAGTCACTGTGGAATCCAGATAAAAAGCCCGGTTTCTCCGGGCGAATCACATGCGGCGCAAGCGGATACTCCCGCCTGCGCCGCTGATGTGTTTTGGCTGAAAAAAGGGAACGAGCGTGACCGTAAGCCGGGTTCTGTATTGGACGATCATCTATCCAGGCCCCGCGTTGCCGCGGGGCTCAAGCGATTGCGGAGAACGCGGCGGGCCGCCGGCTTGCCTCCATTGCATCTTGCACCGGGTGGGGTTTACAGCGGAAACCGGTTACCCGGCTTCCGGGTGAGCTCTTACCTCGCCTTTCCATCCTTACCGCCCTGGGGCGGCGGTTTATTTCTGTTGCACTCTCCTTGGAGTCGCCTCC
>JAEEGL015684753.1_pt1 | contig 12536 bp, 10 predicted proteins | sample 9134231 | NCBI WGS metagenome assembly JAEEGL01 (sample SAMN16246548, study PRJNA631951) | gut metagenome | biome: gut microbiome; feature: rumen; material: fiber-attached | host: Bos | place: Iran: Karaj | collected 2018-10
GCGGTGATCGCGAGGGTCTTGCCGGCGCCCTGACCGAGATCGGCGATGCCGGGGGCGACGAAGCCGATGATGATCAGCGGAATGCAGAAGCCGAGGAAGTTGCCGAAGATGCTGTTGAAGGTGGCGCCGATCTGAATGATGATCGGCAGTTCCGCTTTTTTGGCGATGATACCGACGATGATACCGATTGCGATGGCGGCGATCAGCTTCGGCAGCAGGCCAAGATTCACTTTTTTCTTGGTTTCAGCCATGATGATTGTTCCTTCCTTTCCTTGTCAGAAGGTTCTCCTTTTCTTATATTTCTCTGTGATTGGGGAGTTACTCTACGACGGCGATGACTTCGATTTCGCACAGAAGCTGCTTCGGCAGCTCGCGCACGGCCACGCAGGAGCGCGCCGGCTTCGAGACGAAATACTTCTCGTACACGGCGTTGAACGCGCCGAAGTCCTTCATGTCCGCGAGGAAGCAGGTGGTCTTGATGACCTTGGAGTAGTCGATGCCGGCCGCTTCCAGAATACCGCCGACATTCTTGCAGGCCTGCTCGGCCTGCTCCTCGATCGTGGTGCCCACGACCGCGCCGGTGGCGGGGTCAAGCGGAACCTGACCGGAGGCATACAGGAAGCCGTTTACAACATAACCCTGGGAATAGGGTCCGATCGCAGCGGGAGCCTTGTCTGTCGAGATGATTTTCATGAAATGCATTCTCCTTTCTTCTTGTGTTATGCTGAGAAATCAGAACAGGAGCTCATAGCCCCGCTTCTGGAGATCTGCCTTGAGTTTCTGCACCTGCTCGGTGCCGACGGTTTCGAGCGTGAGCGTCACGACGCAGGAGCTGACCTCGGTCTTGGCGTCCTCGCGCTTGTGGTCGATGTCCAGCACGTTCGCGCCGTTTTCGGAAACGCAGGCGAGCAGCTGGGCCAGATTGCCCGCGCGGTCCTGCAGCTTCGTCGTGATCTGCGCGATGCGGCCGGTCTTCTGCATGCCCTTGGTGATAATGCGCGAGAGGGTCGTGATGTCCACGTTGCCGCCGGAGACGACCGCCACGGTCTTGAGGTTCGTGTCGATCTTGTTGAAGAGGTAGGCCGCGACGCTCGTGGCGCCCGCGCCCTCGGCGACGGTCTTGGGGCCCTCCAGCAGGCCGACGATCGCAGCGGCGATCTCGTCCTCGGAGACGGTCACGATGTCGTCCACATACTCCTCCACGAGCTGGAACGTCAGGTCGCCCGGCGTGAGCACGTGGATGCCGTCGGCGATCGTGGGGGCGTCCTTCACGGTGGTCACGGCGCCGCTGCGGTGGGAGATGAACATGCTCGGCACGGCGGACGACTGCACGCCGATGACCTTCACGTTCGGGCGCATGGACTTGATCGCCACGGCCACGCCGCTCACGAGTCCGCCGCCGCCGATGGGAACGACGACCTGCTCCACGTCCGGCACCTGCTCGAGAATCTCGAGACCGATCGTGCCCTGACCGGCGATGACATAGGGATCGTTGAACGGATGGGCGAAGGTATAGCCCTCGGTCTCGCTCAGGCGGGCAGCCTCGGCGGCCGCGTCGTCATACACGCCCGGCACGAGCACGACCTCCGCGCCGTAGCCGCGGGTGGCCTCGACCTTGAGCAGGGGAGCGCCCTCGGGCATGCAGATCACGGACTTGATGCCGAGTCTCGTGGCGGAGAGCGCCACGCCCTGCGCGTGGTTGCCGGCGGAGCAGGCGATGACGCCCTTGGCGGCCTCCTCGGGGGAGAGCTTGCGGATCTTGTTGAAAGCGCCGCGGATCTTGAACGAGCCGGTCTTCTGCAGGTTTTCCGACTTGATGTAGAGGTTCTTTCCGAGACGGCTGGAGGAAACGATCGGGGTCAGCTCGGTCACACCCTGAAGCGCTTCTTTCGCCTCCCGGATCATTTCCAAAGTGACTTTACGATCCATAACATTACATCCTTTCCTGGATTTCTTCCGGTGCGGAGTCGACCGCACCGCATACTGATAATAATATAACAAAGAATCATCGCAGAGTCAATGCAAACAGTGCAATATGGTCTATGATTTTTCCAAATAGAGCCGTGCGTTTGTAGAAAATGTAAAAAAACGACAGACAGATTTCTCTGTCTGTCGTAATATGCCTGTGTTTTGGCGCCGTTACGGCCTGGTGCCCATTTTGACGAGCCACTTGCCGATGCCCGTGACGGCCTTCACCGCGGCGCTGACCACGTTGGAGACGACGTTGGAGACGGCCTCCTGGATCTCCTCCTGAATGGCGGTGGTCTCCTCGATGATGCGGTTCGTGGTGTCGAGGTTGTCCGCCATCCCGTTGAGGATGTCCTTTGCCGCGAAAGAAAACCCGCTGAGCAGCGCCCAGCGGGAGTTTCATTTCAGAACGGGATTCACATATCTGCCGCGCTTTGCGGTTTTGCCGCCGTGCTGAATCGCCGCGGCCGGGCAGCGGTTGATGCAGGCGCAGCATTTGAGACACCGGTCCTTCTCCCAGACCGGCCGCCCGCCGACCATCCGGATCGCGCCGATCGGGCAGATCTCGGCGCACTTGCCGCAGCCGACGCATTTTTCGTCCGCGCGAAACTTCCTCGTGCTCTGGCAGAGGTGATAGGCCGCAAGCCCCGCCTTCGCCGCCGCCGCGCTGCCGGTGATTCGGCCGGAGCGCTTCTGCGAAACGGCGTCTTTGATCTCCGCGAGCTTTTTCTCCGCGTCCGCGAGCGTCTGCGAGAGCTTCTCCGGCGTGTCGATGTCATAGAAGATCAGTGCCCCGTCCGGCACCACGAGCGCGTCCACGCGCTGCAGCTCCAGTCCGCGCTGCTTCAGCTCCTGCTTCAGAAATCCGCCCGCCAGGCCGATGCTCGCCCCGCAGGTGATCACCGCGTAGACAAACGAGGCGTTCTCCACCGTCAGCCGCCGCACAAATTCCAGCACCGGATCGCTCACGGTGTAAAAATACACGGGGAACACAAACCCGAGCGGCTCGCCGGGCGCAAGCGTGTAATGATATTCCCCGGTGCGTGTCGCCTCAATGATCGAGACCACGCGCTCTCCGTCCGCAGAGAGCGCCTTCGCGGCAAACAGGGAATTGCCCGTTCCGGTAAAGTAAAAGATCATGGTCATCCCTCCCGCGGAGAGTATACCACAGAAAAAGGGAAACGAAAAGCCGCAGCCCGCCGGTTTTCAACACTTTCAACAACCCCGCCGCGCTTTCTGTCTGGCTGTGAGGATGGGGGTGTATGTGAGTGTGAGGATGGTTCTGAGTCTGGATCTGGTCTGGGCTGTGGTTGGGTTGTGGTTGGGTTGTGGTTGGGGTTGTGGTTGTAGTTGTATTTGGTATACATATGTATACAAAAGTATGCAATTGCATCCTCATCAAAGCCTTCCCCTTGAGGGGAAGGTGGCATCCGGCGTCTCCCGCAAGCCGGATGACGGATGAGGTGGAAACGCCAAGTTTTAGATGATACAAAATAGTAGGGGCCGACGCCCTCGGCGGCCCTTGCAGCATACGCCGACACTGCCGCCTTTCCCGGGCGAATCCGCACCGCGTTGACCCTCCGTATCGTAGGGGCCGACGCCCCCGGCGGCCCTTGCAGCATACGCCGACGCTGTTGCCCTTCCCGGGCGAATCCGCACCGTCTCCAATCCTGTCATTGCGAACCAGTGCGCACGCCTGTGGCAATCCGTTTTCCCTCTCGCATGGTATCTTTTGATGTGATATACTCGAAAAACCGCCGCAGACTCTTTTGAGACTACAGCGGTTCCTCAATAATTGATATGTGCACATTACTGAATTACAATTTCACGTTTCGTTCCTCTCCTTGTATTGTCGAGAAATAAAATGGACAAGAGAGAATTTGTTTGCTCATCAATATTTGCAACTTTCAGTAAAGTATATCTTGTGAAGTTGATCAAAAGCCCAATAAAAATCGCCAGAATATCATCACCGCAATATAGAGATATATATTTATCAAAAGTGTCGATAGGACTAGAATAAATTACACCTTTAAGAGAATGAATGATCAATGTCTTTTTACTATATAGAATAATCGCATTTGGTAACTCACAGCTTGGATAGTCAACTTTTTCAAGATACGATAAAACGGTTTCCGGCTCAACACTGTCATAAGCAAAAATGACACCAAAATACGGATTTCGGTTATTGTCCGAAGGCTTTCCATTGATACTTATTGCAACCTGCGGTGTTACTGTCCATGAATGAGTTCCTTCGCGTTTGAGACATTTCAAAGATCGAATATTTTCAACGGCCTTTTCAAATTCTGCATGATTTAGCATGCTCTTTATTTCAATGTTTCCGTAAATCGATTCGCAAGGAAATTGAATATAGTTTTCAATATATGGTACTGCATATGAAAACACGGAATCATAAACTATTAAATCAAGTTGCTTACTAACATTTCCCTCGCTGTCAAACGCTTCACCACCTGAGAGACCATAGCACGATGGGAGGAAAGGACGAATAACTCGGTTTAAAATGCTTTCTCTTACAGCACCTTTGCTTGCGTTGTGCAAAATATCCTTACTTTGCTCGAAATAACCATCAAGTATTTTGCTAGATCGTTTTAGCGCAGTATAATAATCCATGATCAGACCTCCCAAATCGTCTCGTCCCCGCAAATGTTGCGGATTTTCAGATACTTGGGCGGCTTCTCGCTGTAGATCGCGCAATCCCAGAATTCTTTGGTTTTGACGCCGTTGCGGATGACATAGCCGAGCTTATCGATCTTGATCTCGCTGTCGGAGTGCCACGCGCCGTCGTCGGTGCAGTCCACGCTCAGATATTCGATCAGCTCCAAACCATCGTCGCTGATTTCGATCGGGCGGAAGCCCTTCTTCCCGGGGTTCAAAATCCCTTTCTGGTTGTATTCGTCGATCTTCTGCATCACGCGATCACTGAAGAAACGGTCGATCACGACGCGGTAGCCGCCGAACAGGTCTTCACGGCATTCCTCCACATGGAACTCTGCCTCGTCATCGATTACGACGTCATCCAGAATCGTTTTCAGATCGCGCAGCTCGATTTCAACCATGGTGCTGTCGTCTTCGTCAATAAAGCGGCGAATCTCGGCCTCGTCCGTAATGTCAATGTAATAGACGATGACTTTTTTCACACCGGCGTCCAGCTCCGGGATTGCCTGATGGATGATGCGGTTCATCGTGACTTCATCCAGCAGCTTGGAACTACTGTCCATCAGATTCGGAACATAGACCGGCACTGTGCCGAGCTTGCTGTCGGAAATCGCGCCCTCCCAGAAAGCGTCCAGAGAATCTTCGTTCCGGAGTCCGGGGATCAGAGACTTGATCTTGTCCATCGTCTGCACCGGATTGCGATAGAGCTGCACGCCGTCCTTGATCTCCAGAACGTCAAATTCAGCGCCATCGGCAACGAGACGGTCACGAGTGGTTTGGATGGAGTTGAGGCCAATGTCGCAGTGGATGAACTTGCATCCTTTGTTATGTGCTACTACAGCAGTGGTTCCACTACCGCCAAAGAAATCTGCAACTATCATTCCTGCGTTCGTAGATGCAGTAATAATTCGGTTCAAAAGGGCTTCGGGCTTCTGCGTGGCATAGTCGACGCGCTCTTCGGAAGTATTACCAACTCGATCAATATCAGTCCAAGTGCAGGTCAATGGTGCGCCATTTCTATCTTCTAAATATACTTTGTAACCATCAAGGCGTGGAGTACCATCACGTTTTTTTAGAATCAATCCTTGTGCCCATAATTCTTCGAGCTTTTCATATGACATACCCCAAACTCTATTAGCAGCTGGTTTTGTTCCTCTCCACTCAAATTGCCGGTTGCTACTTGTTCCAGTAAATGTGAGATCTTGACCTGTATAGTAGCGTCCATCCTCGTCTTGCTTATATCTTGAAAGCTGTGCTTCAGACATGGCAGAATATTGCTCATTATAAATATAATCAGCAGATAAAGCGTAATAAAAGATTACATCATTTGAACGCACATATCCTTTGCCCTTCATATTGTGAGCATTTGTCCTTTTCCAAACGATTTCATTTACAAAACAATCTTCGCCAAATACCTCATCCAAAAGAATTTTTACATAGTGGCTAATGTGATCATCTAAATGCACATAGATGGACGCATTTTCACTCATGACGCTTTTAATAGCTAAGAGGTTTTCATACATCCAGTTCAGGTACTTTTCCTTGTCCCAGACGTCGCCGTACATTTTCTCCTCAAAGGCTTTCAGTTCATCGACGTCAAGCTCCTGTTCCGCCTGCGCAATGGCTTCAGCCACCTTGGGATTGCGGCGGACATAGACCTGCTTAGCATAGTCCGCACCGCTGGCAAAAGGCGGATCGATGTACACCAGATCGACCTGAATGCCCTGTTCTTTCAAATAGGCGCACGCAGAGACACACTCGCCGCGAATGACCATGTTGCCATTGGCGTTTTCGCCCACGGTTTCCTGCAGTTCCATTTCATAAAGAGGCATGCCGCGCTGCAAGACCATGGAAGCATCGTCCGCACCCTTGTACTTCAATATCCGGTTGAAATTCCCCAAAACAGCCTGCCCCTCGACCGGCTCCGGGATGAATGGTACGTATTTAATCGGCATTAGCGTAGGCCTCCTCATTTGAAATGCAATCTAACGAAGACTCTTTTAGATGCATTAGGGAATTACAAAGAGAATAATATTTAATAAGTCCGTGGTTATGCTTATCAATTATCTCTTCAACTTTATCAGATAGACCATCTTGGATGAACTGTGATAGCAATACTAACGCAAAAGCGAATATAGTAATGGTGTCTTGAAGTTTAATTGCAAAAGAAGAAATAGGGGGAAAAGTAATAATACAGAAGAACAAAAAGAACCCAATAATAGTTAGACTTGCTCCTGCTCTTGTTTCTCTTTTTGCTAGCTTTTTCCCTGCAAGCGTTATTTGTTTCGTTTCGTTGAGTGAATCTTCCAATTCAGCGATCAAGGATAATACTTCATTAACTAACCGCTTGTTTTTTTCAATAAGAGGAGAGTCGAGATCATTTACTTCGAGTGCAATTGAAATTTTATTGAGTTCGGCTCTTTCTACCCCTATCGAATTCATAGTTTCATTACAATAATTATCAGCAGATCGAATAACACGGTTCATCGCATTGGCTAACGCAAGGAAAGGATCAGCAAAAGCAAAAAAAGCACTGGAGACTGTGATTGCTGAAACCAACTTCTCCCACGATGGGATGGGATAAGCATCATGAACTATTGCGCACAGAATAATAAACGCAATATATGCCATCATGAACCAATTATTTCTTTTCAAGATTTTCCTCCTGCTTACGAATTATTGATTTTGAGCTGTTTTTGACTGGTTCACAACTAAAACCATGCGAATGAGCAAACCGGTCTGATAAAGCAAGAACTCCAAAAACTTTGCATCGACGGCGTCATTGTGCTTGGCAATCCGGTCGTTGATGTTTTTGTATGCGTCAATTAACGGCTTAAATAAACCAGAGATCCCGGGATCTACACTCTGGCTGCCTAAATAGCGGCAGATTTCGTTCTTGTTGTTTTCGAGATTTTTGTCATTTCCGAGAAATTCTTGCAGGAATTCTTCGAGCGCTTTCCGAAGGTTGTCAGCAACATCACGGATATAGATGCCATCAGAGTATTGCTTTAATGCGATCACGAAAGTTTTGTGTGCTTTTGGGTAATCAGAAAGCCATTCCAAAGGCTCAGAGACAAGTGCATCGTCAAGCTCGGTTGCGCCTTTCGGGAAAATATAGTATTGCTCATTCTCTTCAATCAAGTCAAATGAAAGATGCACTTCATTTAAAGCTTTCAGTAGGATGTTCTTGTAGTTTTCTCTATTTACTTTCAACCCAGATTTTGGCACAGAATTCATGAATGCCACATAATACGCTAAAAAATCAGGTAATGTCGAATCGTGCCTATAAAGAGTTTGCAGGCAGAAACGAAACCTCTCAAAATCAAAATCGACATCTAATAATCTCGGATCAAGTTCTATTCCAGCGGTATTACAAAAACCAATATAAGAATGAACATCTAAAGACCCATATAATGTGTTTTCAAATGATCGTAATATGTTAAAAACTTTTACTAAAAGGATTTTGAATTTCTGCTCGTTGTCAAACCCAATACCTAGTTTTTTTCTATAATCAACCCAATTCATTTTATCCTCCAAAGAATTCATTCATTTTTTGCTGCACAAGCACAAGCCGATCTCTTTCATGCAACGTATCTTCTAGATACAGATACTCAAACCGAGCATACCCGAATGCCTCATTGTTCTGTCTCAGGAATTCCGTTTCCATGAAGCGGCGCTTTTCCTTGAACGTCGGATCGTTGGCATAGATCTGCCCCTTGGTCTCCACGATGATCGCCTTGTGAATCTTGTTTTCCGCGTTGCGCTGGATGATAAGAAAGTCGGGCGTGTAGAGACCAATATACCGCCATCCGCTGCCGGTTTTCTGATAGCATTTGATCTTGAACTCCGTCAGCGCGCGGTCACCGTTATAGTAGACCTCCAATCCCAACTGCTCCAACTGAGGGAAAGACAGAACTTCATTCAGGAAAGTCTGCTCGAAGCTACTGTCTGTATGATAGGGCAGGTAATGGAAGGTGCGGTCTTTATAGGTTGGTGCACCATGCTCTCGGCGAAGAGATTCGGCCATGTCATGGTTGCCGATCTGCTCCAACAGGGCGATGGTTTCCTGTACCTTTTTGGGAATCTCTGTTTTTCCGCTGTCCGCCTTGTGAATCCGTTCAACATCGCCCTGATCCGGAAAATACTGCTCCGGCGTTTGCGTGTTGACCGTTTCCGTAAAGTTTGCAGCGTACAGAAGGCTCGCTTCCGTCGGGATGATTTCCTCGCTGGTTTGACAGGTGCGTTTTTCGGCAAAGGCTTTGCGGATGTTTGCCTCCACGATGGCGTGGTTATAGCGAGAGCTGAAATACCGGCTCCCGTCATTTTCGTATGTAATGGCGTTAAACACCTTTTGCAAAAGATCCTCGTACGGCTCCAAGTCGGAAAGCGTCAGCGTTCCGAAGCTGCCTTTGGTGATCGCATAAAGCCAGGGATGGAACACGGCGAATTCCATGCCGCGCTCGGTATCGTCCACGGTGACTGACAAATCCTGCATTTCCAGATTTCTTGTGCGGATAATTGCTTGGTCGGCTTTTGCGGAATCTGCTGCAACGGGGATATACTTCTCCGGCGCAATCGCTTCTGTCAGCTCCGTTGTATAGCGGATTGCAAGCTGGTAGAAATCCACCTTGGGGAGCTTCAGATATTTGGTGCGGTCGTAGCGCTTCAAGGTTGCTTTGGCACTGTTTGCATCCATAAACTCCCGAAGCGTCACATGATGTTGCTTTTGCAGCTGCTCATTCAGCTTTTCTCCGTTGCTGTCATTGAGATAAATCAGCGCCGTTTCCGGAGCGCCCTTCACGACTTGACGCAGGCAGCGGCAGGAAGTCTGCAGCACCATGTTTTTCGGGCAATCGCCCTCCTGAGACAGAACGATTCCCGTCAGGCTGCGGCAGTCCCAGCCTTCTTTGCCGATCTGCACCAAGAGCACAATGCGCGTTCTTGAGAAGGGCTTGTCCAGAATGTCAAACTGCATCTGGCTGTCTTGCGGCTGCGGATATTGCTTGTTCCCCTTGTGGAACTTCAAAATCGTCTCGCTGCCGAGACCATATTCAGCGGCAATTGAGGAAACAAGAGGGTAGACCATCTGCTCTAACTTTTCAATCGTTCCGCAATAGATGCCGAGTTTTGCAGTGGTGCCGTCAGAGTAAACCGTGTCTTTATACTGGCTCAAAAACTCGCGGACGCCCTGCTCGATGATTTGAGCACTGGCAGCGCCTTCGGTAACTTTCACGATCGGACGCTTTAGGAAATTGCCGACGCCATTGATAAGCGGGTAGTAATAGACGATGTTGGTGATCTCTGCCGTCGCAACGGTCAGTCCGTCGGCTGCTTTGATTTTCTCTGCCTTTTCCAGATATGGTGTTCCGGAGAAACCGACCACGGCGTTGACGGTCTGATTTGCAGCCCAACGATTCACGACCGCACGGAGCTTGATTTCTTCGCTGACTGCGTGATGAACCTCGTCAATGAAAACAGAAAGCGCCGGAAGCTTGCCAATCAGATTGCGAAGCTCATTCGCCTGCCGGTCTGCATCATCCTCGCTGTCTTCAAACAGGCTGACCTGACCGCTCTTTTCGACGATTCGGTCAAGAATCACCTTTTCCGCGTTCGTAACGGCTACAAGGCCGAACAGCTCGTCCAAGGGCTGATGATTGGCAATCTTCTGAACATTCGGATTCTTCGTTTTATTGGACTTTTTCGCGGTTTTCCCTTGATCCAGCACTTCAAAAATGATTTTGCGTCTGATCTCAGAAGCAGCAGGATCGGGAAGCACCCATGTCGGGTCAAAATTCTGAATTGTCCGCAGGCTCGGAACGACAGAGGATTTCAGTCCGGAAGGTGCAAAAATGATAAAATTATGGGCAAATGCGGGATTGAGCGGCTCGTTTGTTGCAAAGTACAGATCGAGATAGATGAACGCCGCCATGAGATAGGTCTTGCCCGCGCCCATGGGAAGGCTGAACAGATAGTCTGTATAGTCAATTCCGTAGAAAGCGTCTTTCAAAAATTGCGTGTAGTCAATGCTGTCCGGGGCGCTTTCGATTTGCGCTTTCAGTTTCGGGGAGACCTGTTCACCTTGATCGTTGGTCTGTGTCGCATATTCAAAGAGCGCAGATGCGGCGGGATTTTGACGCAGAAAGGCCTTTACGCTGTCAGGAAGCGGCAATTCGCCAATATCCAAACTGTTAAATACGCCGTTTGAAAACAGCTCATGCAATGGGAGGCAGTTACATGCGATTTTCAAAAACAGATAGATTTTGATTGCCTCGATCTGTGCGTCTCGCATCTGACCCATAGAAACAATATAGTCAATCAGTGGCTTCGCGGTGCATTCGCTGGATGCGTACCACTGATTGCATTTGTTTTCGATCATTTTATAAAACATAACAGGCTCCTGAAATACAAAAGCGGTTTCTTTCTAAATAAAGATAATACTTCAAACCCATATTATAATTTGAATTTTGATATGCGTCAATGAACTTCGAGGAGAAAATACAGTACCCCTGAAGCGACGAAAGAACCCCGCCGCCCAATCGGGCAGCGGGGTCTTTCATTCTTTATTATTTACCTGCACCTTACCCGGCGCACGATTTTCACGATCAGGGCAACGATGAGGAGGAATACGAACACGCCGCCGAAGGGAACCGAACCGCTTTCGCCTCCCACCGCAGGGGAAGCCGTCCGCGGGCGATTCGTGAATCGCCCCTACATCCGTTTTTCAAAATTGCGGATTCGTTGATCATCGCGGGGTTTTCAAGTCCTGCATGCAAGGGCCGCCGAGGGCGTCGGCTCATGCGAACGAAGTGAACCCCGCTGCCCATCGGGCAGCGGGGTCTTCCATTCTTCATTTTCACCGGCACCGCACCCGGCGCACGATTTTTACGATCAGGGCGACGATGAGGAGGAACACGAACACGTCGCCGAAGACGATGAGCAGCACGCCGCCGCCGATGACTGCGGCCACGATCGCGCCCACGGCGCAGAGGAGCACCGTGACGAGCAGGAGCGTCAAAGTGATCATTCCGATCGCCTCCCTTTCTCTGGATTCTGCATATGAGACGACGTCCGGCGCGGATTGTTCCGCGCGGCGCTTTTACCCGCGCTCCCGGAAGCGCGCGAGAATCGCCTCCGGCGTCGGCGGGCAGCCCCGGACGCAGTCTCCGGCGCCCAGACAGCAGTTGCCGACGCCGAGGCCGGGGAGCTGCTTTCCGCGCCAGCTCTGGCCGATGGAGATCGGCTCCGGCGCATGCACGCCCTGCTGCTGCGCCAGATACAGCGCGCGCACCAGCGCGGCATAGCAGGCGGAGCAGGCGCTCCCGGCGCGGACGCCGCGCGTCAGCCGCTTCACCAGCCCCGACGCCGCGGGGTATTCCGCGCTCGCCGCCGGCTCGTTGAGCGTGATGACGTCGTCCTCGCAGACCGCAGCGCTGCCCGCGCCCCATTTCTCCGCCAGAGAAATATACGGCACGTCCTCGAGCCGGAGCCCCATCAGCCTGCAGCCGTAGGCGTCGATCTGCACGGGAGCGGTGCCCAGCAGCATGCGGTTGGTCTGGACGGGGTTGCCGCCCTCCTCAAAGTTCAGGTCGCCGCAGATGCTGTCGACAATCACGAGCGCGGGCTTCAGCACGGCGCCGAGCGCCGCGATCGGCTCGATCAGCCCGTCGGAATGAAAGCGGCGCTTCTCCCGGTCGGGCAGACAGCCCTTCAGATTCTTCAGCGCGCAGGTCATCTCCGTCTGGCAGTGGCCCTTCAGCACCGGCAGATCGATCAGGAAGTCCGCATCCAGCGCCCGGCAGGTAATCTCCATCGGGCGCAGCGCCGTTTGAACCGTTCGGGTTTTGTCCTGCTTGAGATCGTAAAACGGCACGCCGTATCTCTCGCAGACCCTGTCA
>JAEEGL016357496.1_pt1 | contig 12536 bp, 12 predicted proteins | sample 9134231 | NCBI WGS metagenome assembly JAEEGL01 (sample SAMN16246548, study PRJNA631951) | gut metagenome | biome: gut microbiome; feature: rumen; material: fiber-attached | host: Bos | place: Iran: Karaj | collected 2018-10
GCGGTGGCGGGTCTCACGGCGGCAATCGAGCCGGCGCTCATCATCTTCCTCGCCGAGGTGGTCGGCACGATCGTCATCGCCATGTTCCTGCCGATGATCAAGATCATCTCCTCCGTGTCGGGCGGCGGAGCAGGTTGAGATAGATGATAGATGATAGATGATAGATGATAGAGGATAGATAATAGAGGATAGAGGATAGAGAAATAGTGCAACGGTTGTCGGACGTTGAATGGCGAATGTCGAGAAGGAGAAAGTTGAAAAAGGGCTTTACACTCATTGAGCTGCTGATCGTGGTGGTCGTGATCGCCACGCTCATGGGGCTCGTGTTCCGTCTGGCGGGCGTGGGCGGGGATCAGGCCGCGCGCAACAGGACGATCACGCGCATGCAAAAGCTCGAATTCGCCCTTTCCGGCTACTTTTCCGCCTTCGGTTCCTATCCGCCGGTGCCGCTTCACGGTTCGCGGGACATCTTCTGTGGCGTCAACGACCATGGCATCCAGATGACCAGCGGCGGCAATGCCGAAAGTGGCTTGAGCTGGCCGCAGGTGCGTGCGGCATGTCTCAGCCAACCGGTCGCCTGCGAGTTTCCCTACAATTCCGAAAGTACGGAAGTAAAGGAAGGCATGAAGCGTTTGGCTGAAACCTATGGCGACATGGGCGGCGACTGGACGCGGTTCGGGAATTTCGACACCTTGGAGAACCCAGGTATTTTCAACAAGGAATTGGCCAAGACTGGAAGATGGACGGATGTGCAGATATTCAAGTTTGGGGTCATGTCATTCCTTCTGCCGCGTTACCTTTTCATGGTCGCAGGGCCTGTGGAACTTTACGATGGCCGCGGCGGCAGATACGATAAAACTGCCGAGATCAATGCGCAATGGCGATCGCAAAACAGCCTTGAGAACCTTTTTCGGTTCAGAGACGGCAAGCGACTCTATACCGATCAGGATGGGTGGAAGAAGCTCCAGGAGGATACCAGCCAGCGGAGGAACACGACTACGGCGAGCGACTACGACAAGAGGGAATACCGCGCAATCCTAATGCAGCCGTCGCAATCCGTCTGCGCACGCTGGATGCAGGCGTTGGACGGCATCGTGTCCGGCGGGCGTACGTTCTACGGCGTCAATACCCTGCTCGACCATGACGAGCGGCATAGTTACCACTACCACAACGGTTCTGGCTTGGGGGGTAGTCCGCAGATGATGTCTGGCATCTATGCGCCGGGCAAGGCACGGGACAATTCCTTCAACAGCCAGTATATTCTAGATGGCATGACGGTACGCGATGGCTGGGGCATGGATCTCTTCTACTATTCCCCGCCGCCCTATCAGAGCTATCGGCTCTGGTCGGCCGGGCCCAACCAGAAGACCATTCCGCCATGGGTCGACCTCAACTCGTCCGTGATGTCCCAGTATCGGACAACGGCGGCTGAATGGATGGAGGACGACGTTGTGGGGTTTTCGACGCCGGCCAATTAGAGTGGAAAAGTTGAAAAGTTGAAAAGTTGATAGGTTGAGAATTTGAAGATTTTAAAGGCTGACTGATGAAAAAGGACAGGAAGAAAGCGTTTTCGCTGATAGAGATGCTGGTTGTGATCGGCATCATTGCCGTGTTGTCGGGTGCGTTGATTGTGGGCTTGGATCGCGTGCGCAAGACGGCCCAGAAGTCCAAGGCGCAGGAGATAGTGTCCAACACCGCCACGGCGCTGGGCATCATCTTCCAAAAGGAGATGGGATGGCCACAGCTGCTTTTGAACTGGAGCGGCAAGCAGCTGGAGGCGGAGCCGAGCCATGTGTTTGTGCGGCATAACCTCTTGGGTCTTTCATACGACTCGCGCAGCTACGACGCCTCTTCCCGCAAGGGATCGATCAAGCTCATCGGCGCGGACCGCTGCGGCGTTGTCGACCCATGGGCGAGCGCCGTTCTGAAGCGCATCAAGTCGTCTTCGGAGAAGGATGGCATTGGCCTGAAGGTCGATACGGGCGGAACGATTAAGGATCACATTCTCTGGTTCGCAGTCGATGACGATGGCGATGGAATTACCGAGGTCAACATTCAAGGTTCGCCCACGATCAAGGTGCGCGCCCCCGCGTGCGTCTGGTGCGCCGGCGCGGACGGCAGGCTGGGCTCGTACAGCAAGCACGACAAGTATTCCGCCGACGATGTGTACAGCTGGTCGCGCGGACAGGAGGTCAAGTGACATGATGGGCAAGCGCAGCGGTTTCACGATTGTCGAGATGCTGGTGGTCATCGCGATCCTCGGCGTGTTGGTGGGCATTGTCACCACGGCCTCCGGTTCGGCCATTCGCCAGGCGCGCGTCAAGCGATGCGCCGCGATGCGCACCGTGCTGCAGGCGGGCCTTGCGACCTACTACGCGCAGAAGGGGGAGTGGCCGGGCAAGCTCAAGAACTGGAGCGAGAAGGGCACGGCCGGCGGAAAGCTGCGCGTGGACTACCTGAGCGAGACGGAAGCGGATGCCGTATTCCAGGAATTGGTCACGGAATCGCTCAGGGGCAGTCCGATGCTGGACGTGACCGGTCTTTTCGTGGCGGATGTCTCCGCCGTCGGATCCGATTCGTCCAAGTCCAAGGTTCATGGCCGCGATTTCCGCGCGGCGATCGGCAAGGACCGGAAGATCGGCAATCGGTCGCCGCGCCAGCTGGCATACGGCTATGCCACGCAGAGGGATGGCGTATTTCGTCGCTTCATCATCAAGTACAACTATGAAACGGACAGCGTGACGGTGATGACCCAGAACGAAGGCAACGATGCCAGCGGCGGCAACGACTACGCGACCGAGATGAACAATACGGGCCACAGCAACATACGTTGGCCACGAAAACCAACTGACGGCGTGTGAGGACATGAACCGGAATCTTTCCATACGCGGCTTTACGCTGGTCGAGCTCCTCGTGACGATGGGGCTGATGGCGCTTTTGGCGACCGTCTCCATCGGCGGCTACTACGGGGCGGTGCGCGGCATGACGGAACGCGGCGCCAAGCAGGATGTCGTCTCCTTCCTTCGTCTCGCGCGTCAGCGTGCGCTGGTGGATCAGGTGCCGACGGCCGTCATCTTCATGAATCGGCGGCTTAGCGCGGAGAATGTCGAACTGGGCGAGTCGGCGCGGATTGTGGGCGAAGCGATCGCCGTCCGCCGGGTGGGGCGCATCACCTACATCAACGGCAACTATCTTTCGGACGAATTTGGCGACCTTGAGCGAACATATCCAACGAACAGCGCCAGCTCGTCCGGACAGACGGCCGACATGCGGCTCTACCGGATGCAGGATCGGAATGTCAAATATTCCACCGTGCGCGACCGCGTCGTGCGCAACAGCAGCACGCGCCTCGCAACGGAGATTCTCTTTGGAATGGACATCAACGGCGGCTACCAGACGAACAACGTGTCCATTTGGGCGTTTGAGAAGACGGGCGGTTCGGCTTCGTGGAAGGTCGGCGATGCCTACGGAACGGAGATTGCCTCGATTCGCCTTCCGCACGGCTATGTGTTCGGATCGACCATCCCCGGGCAGGTGGGCCAGACGAGCGATGTCGGAAGCCCATGCTTCTTCAATCCGGACGATGCCAGCGCCCTGGGCGTGAACATGAGCTTTAGCGGCATAGACGTGCGCGCCTATACCCCGGCCAAGGGCGGACAGCAGCTTAAGCGGGTATTCACCGTCGGCACCACAGACCTGAAGGATGACAAATGACAGGGGATGGGATGAGACGCTACGCAAATAGATTGGGCTTTACGCTTATGGAGGTGAACCTCGCCGTGTTCATCATGGCGGTGGCGGTGCTGGGCATGGTGGCGCTCTATCCGCTGGGCTTCCGCGAGAGCCAGCAGTCGCGCGACGATGTGGTGGAGGCGGTGCTTGCGGAAGGCATCCTCAACCCGATCGTGGCCACGCTGTCGTCCACCAACTTGACCTGGTCGCAGTGGCAAAGCGTTCTTGGAGCGGGCGGATCGCTTTACCCGAATGACGGCTGGATGGCCTATTGCGGGAACGAGCAGAGCCTGACGCCCAAGGGCAGATCCGAAATCAACGGCGTGACGGGGCAGGTCCTGGGCAAGTTGCCGTCGGGGAGCTTCAGCTCGGTAGGCGATGCCCAACGGATGCTTTCCAAGTGCAACAGCCTCGGCATCTCCTGTGCGCTTGTGGCCTCCTACGGCGAAACGCCGACATACGGCAATGGTGCGGGTTCGTACGGATTCTCGCTTACGGATCGTACGCGCATCGTCCTGACGTTGCGCCTGTCGCGGCGTTCGGCGCAGCTGTTCGGCCAGCCGGCATTCTACACGGAAGTCCATTTTCAGGGGAATCCCAATAATCCTGGCACGGGAGGTGGCACATGAGGCGGCGCGAGGGATTTACGCTCGTCGAGGTGCTGGTGGCATCGCTGCTCATGGGCATGCTCGTGACGATTCTCACGATGGTGTTCAACCAGTCGTCGATCGCGTGGCGCACGGGCAAGGCGTCCGTGGCGGAGATGGACGAGATGCGCCGCTACTATTCGCAGGTTCAGCGCCATGCGGACGATGCCCTGCCCGGCGTGCAGGGGATGACGGCCGGACGCATCGGTGGAGCCTGGAACGGCGATGGCGTGCTGCAGAAGCGTGCACTTGGAAGATGGGACACGTCTGTCGGCATCAATTCGAGCAGCTTTACCCCGCCCTCTTCGGAAAAGGCCTGCTACCGTTGCCAGGGAAAGGCGTTCAAGACGGGAACGATCGCCTCCTATACGGTGGGCGTCTGGTCGTATGGGCCTGACACAAAGCCCAACACGGGCGACGACATTACGACATGGCCGGTGGATGTGGAGTAGATGATGGGGAAGAAGGGTTTTACATTAGTTGAGCTGATCGTCGTCATCGCCATGCTCATGCTGCTGGCGGGGTCGGTGACCAGCGCCTTGGCGGGCGCCCGGCGGCGCGCCAAGATATCCAAGGCCACGGTGGCCTGCCAGGAAATGACGAACGCCATCCTGGCCTACGAGAACTACACGTCGGACCATTCGCTGGAAAAGCACGCCACGAGCGGCTCCTGGCAGCCTGCCACCAAGGGCAGCATCCAATTCATCTTGGGCGGGGAGAAGGCCGAAAACGGCGAGGACATCCCCGTGCTGTACAACGCCGAGATCAAGGGCACGCAGGTGCTGGATCCGTGGGGCAAGCCCTACTACTACCGCATCCAGAAGGCCCGCAGCCAGAAGGTGGACGACGATCTTGCCAATCAGCAGGTCGAAACCTGCGTGTTCTTCCCGAACTTCAACCGCCGCTTGGGGACTGACAGATGAGGAACAGACGTGGCAGTGCCCTCCTGATCGTGCTGGGCTTCCTTTCGTTCATGGTGGTGAGCGCCGTGGCGTTTTCCATCTACATGCGCTCCGAGCGCGTGCCGTCCTCCGTGTTCCGAAAGAACGCCGCTGTCCGGCAGCTTGTCAGAGCTGGCTTGGCGCATGCCATCTCGGAGCTTGACAACGCCATCCGCGACGATCCGTATCCCGGGGTCATCCGCAATCCTGCTGCCTCCGGCTCGTTCCGGAAATACATGCCGCACGCCAATCGAAACCTTCCTATCGATCCGCCGTATGCGGGACTTGCAGGCAATCTCCGCTACATCGATTGGTGGTATGGGCGCGTATTCATGCCGCCCAATCCGGATGACGAGACGGACGGCAGCCTCTTTGCGCCGGAGAGCGAGACGGTTTCGGTCGTTACGCTGGAGGGTCTTGGCTATGTGCCGCCGCCGCTAATCAACGACGTGCGCATCTTGAGCCGCGGCAGCTGGTCGGCGAAATGGCGCGACTTCGACTATGGCGTGGGACGCTATGCCTATTGCGCGGTCAACGTGTCCGACTACTTCGACATCAACCGCATGTCGATTGCCGAGCCGCGCACGGGCTTTAACCGAGTGAGCCTGGCCTCGTTGTTTACGGCAAATGAGACTTCGGTGCAAATCGATGCGGGCAAGGCGGACGTGTTCGAGGCGTTCGTGGCCAATCCGGGCAGCGGGAGCAGTGGCGCGCAGGCCGGTTGGCCGTTGGTGTCCATGTTGGACTACGCCCTGTCAAACGAAAGAGGACGGAGTGGCTTCACCACGTTCCCATTTTACCAGTGGATCGACAACACGACGAGGCGGCAACCGATATACCAGTCCCAGACCGATGATGCCCGGCGGCAGATTTTCGTGACAGACTCCTGGTTCCCGCCCTCGTACAAGGAGCAGGCTCGTCCCACCTTGAACCTGGACGAGACCGGCAATCAACGCGGCCAACCATTCGATTTGAGCGCCTTCAACGATTTGGCCATTGCACCGCAACGACTGGACCGGCTCTTGACGGCGACGTTCCCTGATGCGGTCGGCGAAAACAGCGTGCGGTTCGACGACATGCTGTCCGGCACGGAGATTGTGGCGCTATACGACTATCTTGACCGCGACGACATCCCATCTTCTCTGGCGTTGCCGACCGTGGAACGCAATCCCATGGTGGTGGCCATCTCGCCGCAGGCGGCTGGATTAGAGCTGAAGGTACCGGCGCAGGCGCTGACGCAGGCCACGGACTTGAACCCTGGTCCGATTACGACGCCTGTCAACTTCGACCTCTCTGGCATCAACCTGATTGCCGGTTCTGGATTGGGAATCGTGCTGGCCTATCCGTTCAAGCACGGCAATCTCAGCGGCATGAACATCGATTCGGCCAGCTATCAGGTTCAGGCGGTGGCCAAGATCTTTCTGGTCGACAAGTCTGTGGGCGTCGGCACGCGCGGCAAGGTGTTTTCCGGCAACTACAATACGGCGGTGTTTCGTCCGAGCGACGCGGACTATAGCGGCAGTTCTGTTGCGGCCAACAACGTCATCACGTTGGTGGCGCGTCCACAGAACGTCTCCTTTTCGGGCGGTGACCTGACAAAGGATGTCATGCTTACGTTTCTGCCGTTCTCGGGCAACGTGCCCGTGGCGGAGCATATTTCGACATGGGTGCCGGGACAAATAGTCAATGGCATTCAACAGGCCGGACATGCCGAGAGCAAGTGGAACATCCTGTTCTCCCCGATCGATGTAAACGGGAACGCAGTAGCGCCTCAGGGCTACAGCGCAGGCGCGGCAACGCTTCCAGAGGATCCGAACGGCTATGTGGCCGTCATGGCGGTTTGGGTGCGCGTCAAGGACGTTTCGCGCAATTTTGTGGCGGATTGCGTGCCGGCGACATTCTACGAGGATTCGTTCAACGGATTGCCGCAAAACTCCAACCTCAAGAGTGCCTTGACGATGCAGGATGCTTGCGGCGACGGGGAGCCGCTCTTGCGTTTCACCACAGAACTTTCTGCACCGGTGTTCCAGTACAGCGGTATCGTGGGCGGAAACGCGACGGGGCCGTTCAACTCTACGACCCCCTACGCGCCGGGTATCCAGAACTGGCGCCAGAAGACCATTTGGGCGGTTGATCCGCGCTACAACCATGCCCCGGAGGACTGGTGCATGGAGGAGGGATCCCAGTTGAGTCGCCAGGACTGGGAAAACAAAGCCCTAAATGCTGCGGCAAGGGACATTGGCGGCGACGGGGATATCTATCTCGCCGTCTCCAACCAGGGATTTCTGCAAAGCATGGGCGAATTGGCATTTCTGCCGCGCGTCAAGGAGCATTTCAGCGATAGCTATAAGGCAAATGGCAAGATGTGGGGCATAAGGTGGGCAAACAAGCGAGCATCGGACTATCGCAGTGGCCTGGCCGAGTATTTGACGGCACCATCCGGCGGACTGCAGGACATGGTTTGGCGTACCTATGAGCCCTGGGACAACGTGAACACGGGCGACAACCTCTTTGGCTGCGGCATTGCCGAAGATTTGGGGGGCGGATTCGTGAACCCATATTCCGACAATGTGCGCGTCTTGATGGCCGCGCTTGCAAACACTCCCGTCAACTGGATGGTGGCCGCAGGCACAAACACGGTGAGGGATGCCGCGCAAGGCCAGAACCCTGGCGACACGATAAGCAAGCGCAACAGCAGCTTTAGGACGCTTCGGGAGAGTCTGAACTTTGCCTACAACGAGAATGGCTCGGCGGCCAGCGAAGACCGCGAGCTGAAGTTTACCGCCCTACAGAATATGGCCAACGGCATGTCCAATGCATTCCGTGATGGCGTAAAGGACGGCAAGAAGTGGGAGACGATCTATGACGAGTGGGACTGGGTACCACAGGGTACGCCATTCTCGTGGGCTGGATCTGACTTTACCGATCAGCTGGATTCGATCGATTGCCGGTTCCTCTATTCGTTCTGGCGCGGATGCTTCTCCAACCGGCAGCAGCTGTTCCTGGTGTTTGTCCGTGCCGAATCTACGGCCCTGGGCGGCAGCGGCGAAGGGGCGATTCCGCCGCAGCAGGGCGGCAGGGCCGTGGCGCTCGTCTGGCGCGATCCCGAAACGCCAAATGGCGGCAACGATTCCGCGCAGATCGACAGCACGAGCTATCGTCCGCATCGGACGCGCGTCCTGTTCTACCATCAATTCGACTGAGCATAAGGAGCATTTGCCATGTGTTCGCATTCCCATTCGCGTTGTGCGGGATTTACGTTGCTGGAACTGCTGGTGGTCATTGGCATCATCGGCATCTTGTCCGGCGTGATGCTAACCACTTTCAGCGGGGCGTCGGAATCTGCGAAGGCCGCAAAGTGCATGACCAACATGCGCAATCTTGCCGTGGCGTGCTACAACTATGCCTCCGCAAACGAAGATGGCGTATTTCCTGCGGCGGGGTCGTACGAGTATTCCAGCCTGCAGTACATCCACGAGCGCAAGGGGTGGATTGGCTGGCTCAACAAGACAGGCGGGTATGGATTCAAGAACACCAAGAGCAGGGTGCAGTCTTCCTGGGTGCCGTATGCCGTCTATAAGCAAGGCAACAAGAGCGCGACGGATGACGCCTGGTTCGCGCTGACGAACGGAACGATCTGGGCGTATGCGGGGCGGGTGTCGGAATCGTATGTCTGTCCGGCGCATGTCAAGGCCTGTAGCGCGCAGAAGCTGGTTCCTGCCTGGAGCTATGTGATGAATTCGCTTTTCAGCTTTGACGAGAAGAAGGGCAAGACGAACAGCTGGCGCGGGCAATATCTGTCCAGCCTCAAGTCGCGCAGCGGTAAGGTGACGCTGGGTGGCGACCGTGTGCTGCTTTTTGCGGAGATGCCCTTTGTCCAGATTCCGAAGAAGGTCGGCAACATCCAGCACAGCGTGCAGCTGCAGGGCAGTTCCTACGAGTTCGACTGCACGCTCCAGTATGCCGACGGCAAATGGTCCAATCCGGAGTCCATCGGCTTCAACCATGTCAATGGCAAGCGGTATTCGGCGCATGTGGCGTATGCCGATGGACACGTGTCCAAGTTGACCTTGCCGCCGGGTGCATCGGCCAACGATATCAAGAACTTGACCACCTGGCTTTGCCAGGGTGACGACGTGTCGTTCAACGGGTCGGCCTACGAGCGTGCGGCCAAGGCCGACCAATCGTCGGCAAATTGACGATCCAGCCGATCGGACTGGAACGGGGAAAGGAGCGGGAAATGCTTTCCGAAGAGCAGAAGAGCGCCGTGGCCGAATGGTTTGCGGCGGGTGCGGGCGTGGCCGAGATCCAGAAGCGGATTTCGTCCGAATTTGGCATAGACCTGACCTATCTTGATGTGCGACTCATGGTGGCCGATCTGCCGCAGCCTGTCGAGCCGGAGCCGCCCGCCCCGGAGCCCACCGCCGAAGAGTCGGGTCTTAGCGATGATGTGGATGGATTCGATGCGGCTTCTGGCGATTCCGAGACGGAGTTTTCCGATGCGGCGAAGCCGCCGCAAGGAAAGATGCCGCAGGATGAATCGTCCGGCGAACAGTCGCTTGCCGAATTGTCGGTCACGGTCGATCCATTGGCGCCCCCCGGCGCAATTGCATGCGGTTCGGTGGTGTTTTCGGACGGCACGGCCGGCAAGTGGGTCTTGGATCAGATGGGGCGGCTTGGGCTTTCGGGCCTGCCGGAGGGCTACCGTCCGCCGCCGGAGGATGGTGCGCAGTTCCAGGCCAAGCTCGTCGCGGCTTTGCGGGCCAAGGGGCTAGCGTGAAGAGAGAGTTAAAGATTTAAAAAGTGAACCTAAACTCCTCGGTTGGATTTTAACGCAGAGACGCAGAGGCGCAGAGAAGAAGAGGGGCTTTCAGAAAGATCAGAGTTGTGAAATTATGCGAGACCTGAAACCATACGGTTCAATCCATTCTCTGCATCTATGCGCCTCTGCGTTAAAAAACACAATCGGCAATTAAATAGAAGAGTTGAAGGCATGAAGGGTGATAAGGGAAAGATTAGCGATTTGGCTGTGCGCCTGGCCGAGTTTATTCGCCTTACCTCAAGCTCGCTGCCCGAAGATGCCGAGCGCGCCCTTAAGCGCGCGCTCCGCAGGGAAAAGATCCTTAAATGCCAGACTGCTTCGCCCGCGGCTACAGTTCTTGAGACCATTCTTGCCAATGTGGCGCTGGCGCGCAAGAATGGCACGCCTGTCTGCCAAGATACAGGCACGCTCACCTTCTTTGTCGATGAATCCCTGCGAAAGAAGGTGACGCCGGAAGTACTCGGCCAGGCTGTCCAGCTGGCCACGGAAAAGGGCTGGCTGCGCCGCAATACCATAGACTCCATTTCGGGCAAATCGATTGACACTAATGTGTGCCCCGGCGCGCCAGTGGTGCATTATGTTGACGGCCTTAAAGCCCCGCGCGGCCAGATCGCCCTTTTGATGAAGGGTGGCGGCAGCGAAAACATGTCTTGCCAGTTTTCGCTGCCCGATGCCGCCTTGGGTGCGGGGCGCGATCTCGAGGGCGTCCGTCGCGCCGTGCTGGCGACCGTCCAGCGTGCGCAAGGCTTCGGCTGTGCGCCGGGCATCTTGGGCGTTTGCATTGGGGGCGATCGCGCCTCGGGTTTCGAGGAGGCCAAGCTGCAGTTGCTGCGTAATCTGGATGACACCAATGCCGATTCGCGCCTGGCGCGGCTGGAGCGCCGCATCCTGCGCGAAGCCAATTCGCTGGGCATCGGCCCCATGGGCCTGGGCGGCAAGACGACGCTCCTGGCCGTGAAGATCGGTTCGCGGCCGCGCGTACCGGCGAGTTTCTTTGTGACGGTGGCCTATCTTTGCTGGGCCGCGCGCCGGCGCGCCCTTTGCCTAGATGGCGTTAAGGCCCTTAAGGCCGCTAAGGCCCCTAAAGCCCTTAAAGCCCCTAAGGCCCTTAAAGGCCTTAAAAAGAGATAACGAAAGGAGGCGCAATGGAAAACGAACCCGTAAAAATCAAGATGAAACTCCATGCTGCGCGGCCCTCGGTGCAGGGCGCGGCACCCACCCTGCCAGCGGCCGCTGCCGCCATAGAGGCAGTCGAGGCCAGATGGAAGGCGGAAGACAAGAAAATACGCGCGGAACGGTTCAAGAAGCGAGTTAAAGGTTGTCTCTCTTGGGTGTTTATTTTGCTTGTGGCCGTTGGCGCCGTATGGTATTTTGCGGGTGACAAGTTTCTGCCGCAGGAATACACCTTCAATCAGGTGTGGCCCAAGGCGGAACAAGTGTGGGACAAGATCAAGGCCTTATGGAGCTCCAAGCCACCGACACCGGCACCTGCGCCAGAACCCAAGGAAGATCCGGCGGACATTGCAACTGCCACCGAACGTACCGCGGTTAGGGAATTTGTTGCGCAGCTGGAAACGCTTTGCACAAGCGACATGCCCACCGTCCCAAGGTCTGTATCAATCGGGTCTCGTTCATGGGATGTCGGGCAGGCGATGCTCAATGACATCGTTTCCGCCGACAACTGGTACGTCAAGGCCAAGCAGAGGCTGGACGAGATGAACGCCCAGAACGAGTCGCTGGGCAATCGGCGCAAGGAAGAATTTGGCGCCAAGGGGCGGCAATACGCCAGCCAATATTCCAAACATGACATCGAACGCCAGCGTAATGCGGTTGCGACAAAAGGGAGAGATTGCCAAAATGTCCGCACAAAGGCCGTGCAGCGCGCTATTAAGGCGGTAAAGACGGTTTCCGCCAAATGGACAGGTCCAAAAGGACGCAAAGATGCGACACAGCTTCTGGAGAAGGTCAAGAAGATAAAAGTGAAAGAGTTTAAAGATCAATGACGGACAGTCTTCCAGAGATTCCCCAGGACAAGGCGCAGGCTGCATACGAGACATGTGTCCAAGATCCGCAGCAGATGCGCTACTATGCCAATGCGCCGGAAGGGGCGCAGCAGTACATCGCGCTCATGTTCTATTTTCGCGTGTATGGACACGAGCTTTCCAGTGAACTGCGCCAGGCATATCTGAATGAAGTCGAGTCGGAATTGTCTACGGCAGATCTCGTCTATCTGATTCGCTGCGAACGCAATCCCGAAGTCAAGGAGCATCTAACCGATCTCCTCTCAAATCACAGCACTGGCAGGAAAGGCGGTGCTTCGCAGATGTCGGAAGTTCGCCAGCCGCCAGCCAGCCGCGTGGCACCTCCGCCACCTCCGCCACCCCCACCTCAACC
>JAEEGL016647948.1_pt1 | contig 12536 bp, 10 predicted proteins | sample 9134231 | NCBI WGS metagenome assembly JAEEGL01 (sample SAMN16246548, study PRJNA631951) | gut metagenome | biome: gut microbiome; feature: rumen; material: fiber-attached | host: Bos | place: Iran: Karaj | collected 2018-10
GGGAGTCCGCCTGACGAACCTCATCGAAGGCGGCGCACAGGAGCGCGGGAAGAGAGCCGGTACCGAAAACGTCGCGGCGGTCGTGGGTATGGCGGCTGCCCTGAAAGAGACAGCAGGCCGGATGCAGGAAAACGGGGCGCGCATGAGCGCGGCGAGAGACCGCCTGATCGAGGGGCTCTCTCAGATCCCGCACTCCGCCCTGAACGGGGATGCCGTAAACAGGCTCCCCGGCAACGTGAACTTCTGCTTCGAGGGTATCGAAGGCGAGTCGCTCCTGCTCCTTCTGGACGACAGGGGGATCTGCGCTTCTTCGGGGAGCGCGTGCACTTCCGGCTCTCTCGATCCCAGCCACGTTCTGCTCGCGATCGGCAGAGTGCACGACGTCGCCCACGGGTCGCTCCGGCTCACGATCGGAGAGGAGATCACCGAAGAGGAGACGGAATACATCATTAAGAACGTCAGGGAAGTCGTGGAGTATCTGCGCGGATTCTCGCCGGTATGGCGGGATCTGATGAGCGGCAAGGGCGAATTCATCCTGCCGTGACATAAGGCGCGGAAATACGGCAAAAGACAGGTGTGAAGATACAGCGCAAGGCGGCGGAACCGGCGGGAGGCTTTCAGAACCGCCTTCAGTAAGGAGGAATGATCATGGCACTGTACAGTGAAAAAGTGATGGACCACTTCCGGAATCCCCGGAATGTCGGCGTGATCGAGGACGCGGACGGCGTCGGCGAAGTCGGAAATGCCAAGTGTGGTGATATTATGAAGATGTACCTGAAGATCGAGGACGACATCGTGACCGACGTCAAGTTCGAGACCTTCGGCTGCGGCAGCGCGATCGCGTCGAGTTCCATGGCGACGGAGCTGATCAAGGGAAAGCCGGTCGCCGAGGCCATGCAACTGACCAACAAGGCAGTAGCGGAGGCCCTGGACGGACTTCCGGCCTACAAGATGCACTGCAGCGTGCTGGCGGAGGAAGCGATCCAGTCGGCGCTGCTCGACTACTATGAAAAGCATCCGGAGAAAGCGCCGGAGAAGCTGCCGGAGAAGGCACACGACCCTTCCATGGAAGACCTGCACGCGCAGATGCACGGGGACAGCGAGGGAGGCTGGCAGAGCTGATCTGAGCACCTTTTCCTGAAAGGTAACGTACATGAATATCAACCAGCTGAAATATGTTCTTGAAGTCGCAGCCTCATCGTCCATGCGGGAGGCTGCGACAAAACTGTATGTCTCCCAGCCGGCACTCTCCGAGAGCATCCGCGAACTGGAGGATGAGCTCGGGATCCTGATCTTCGAGAGAACGAACAAAGGGATCTCAGTCACCGACGCGGGCAGGGAGTTCCTGAATTACGCGAAGAGCGCGGTCGGGCAGTATGCGATCCTTGAGGAGAGATACCTCATAAGGGACAGCGGGAAGGAGCACTTTTCGGTCTCCACCCAGCACTATACGTTCGCGATCCGGGCCTTTACGGACATGATCAAAAAGGCGCAGCCGGACCGCTTCGTCTTTTCGATCCATGAGACGAAGACGAGAGATGTCCTTGAGGATGTGAAGAGCCTGAGGAGCGAAGTCGGAATCGTGTCGTTTTCCGGATCGAACGAGGCCGTGCTGAAAAAGCTTTTCCGCGACTATCAGCTCGAATTCGTGCCGCTGATGACGCGGGATACTTATGTATATGTCTGGGAAGGACACGAACTGGCGGGGAGAAAAGAGATCTCCATCGAAGAGATGCGCGGATATCCGTGTGTGTCGTTCGACCAGAGCGACGACAGCAATTTCTATCTCACTGAGGAGGCGATGGCGGACTACGACTTCGACAAGATGGTCAAGTCGGACGACAGGGCGACCTCCATGGAGATCATCGCGGAGCTCGGCGGCTACGCGATCGGCTCGGGGATGCTCTCTGACGAGCAGGTGATCCTGCAGGGACTGACGGCCATCAAGCTGAAGGAGGAGGATCCCCTGGTCATCGGCTATATCACCAGAAAAGGAAGTTCACTGTCGACGTACGGAGAACTGTATCTGGAAGAACTGCTCAAATACAAGGAATTATGAGAAACTCGGGGGACAGGATCTGTCCCCTTTTTTATTTCGCCGTCTGTGATAGGGAGCAGTTATCACCGGCGATAAAAACCGCCAAATTTACAAAACAGCCTCCATTCGGCACAATAAGATCAACCTGAAGGAAGGAGGCACAAGTGATGAACCGTTACGCGATCATAAGACAGACTGAGTGCATGTGTTATCGAATGCTCAGGCTTCCGGGCATGCAGCTGGCCGGGGTGTGACGATGGTTCATCTGACCGCCCTTTCAAACTGCAGAGTGCAGGTGCCGCGCACCTTCACCATATGCCCGGGAGCTTCAGCGCAGGCCCCCGGTCTTTTTGTATAACAGGGACCGGTCACAGGTTTGACGATTCCGAATGATCTGAATACATAAAAAGGAGAATTACGATGAGCGAATATAGATTTGAAACCTTACAGTTACATGTCGGCCAGGAAAATCCCGATCCCGCAAGCGATGCGCGCGCAGTCCCGATCTACGCGACCACGAGTTATGTATTCCACAATTCCCAGCACGCGGCGGACCGCTTCGGCCTCGCGGATCCCGGCAACATCTACGGCCGCCTGACCAGCTCGACCCAGGGCGTCTTTGAGGACCGCATTGCGGCGCTCGAGGGCGGCGTCGCAGGCCTCGCGGTGGCATCCGGCGCAGCGGCCATCACCTACACGATCCAGGCGCTGGCGGCGAAGGGAGAGCACATTGTCGCGCAGAAGACCATCTACGGCGGCAGCGCGAACCTGCTGGCCCACACACTGCCGCTCTACGGCATCGACACTTCGTTCGTCAATATCCACGACCTCGCGGAAGTCGAGGCGGCGATCCGGCCGAACACCAAGGCGATCTACATCGAGACGCTCGGCAACCCGAACAGCGACATCCCGGATATCGACGCGCTGGCAGAGATCGCACACGCGCATGGCCTGCCGCTCGTCATTGACAATACTTTCGGAACCCCTTTCCTGATCCGTCCCATCGAGCACGGCGCCGACATCGTGGTCCACTCCGCGACCAAGTTCATCGGCGGACACGGCACCACACTCGGCGGCGTCATCGTGGACGGAGGCACCTTCGACTGGGCGGCATCCGGGAAGTATCCGTGGATCAGTGAAGCGAACCCCAGCTATCACGGCGTGAAGTTCACTGAGGCGGCGGGAAAAGCAGCATTTGCGACTTACATCCGCGCGATCCTGCTCAGGGATACCGGCGCCTGCATCTCGCCCTTCGCGGCGTTCCTGCTTCTGCAGGGAACAGAGACGCTCTCTCTCCGTCTCGAACGCCATGCGGAGAACACGAAAAAGGTGGTAGAATATCTCACGAAGCATCCTCTGGTGGAAAAGGTCTATCACCCGTCCCTCGCGGATCATCCCGATCATGCGCTGTATGAGAAGTACTTCCCGAACGGCGGCGCGTCGATCTTCACATTTGACATCAAGGGCGGACAGAAAGAAGCTTTTGCGTTCATCGACGGGCTGAAGATCTTCTCGCTTCTCGCGAATGTCGCGGACGTCAAGAGCCTGGTCATCCACCCGGCGACGACGACGCATTCCCAGCTGACGACGGAGGAACTGGAAGCGGCGGGCATCCACCCGAACACGATCCGTCTCTCCATCGGCACGGAGCACATCGACGACATCATCGCCGATCTGGAGAAGGGATTCGCGGCTGTGGAATGACCACCGCGGCGGGATGAATACGGACCCGGCGGACTAAAAGACGGGAAGCCGGGCTGCATGGAAGAAGAGACAGACGGACTGTAAAGGAAACAAAGCAGACAGCCGGGAACAGGACCGGCGCGATTGACAGGAAAAGCAGGAGGCATATCATGGCAAACATTTATCAGGGAGCACTGGGACTGATCGGCAACACACCGCTCGTGGAAGTGGTCAATATCGAGAAACAGCTTGGGCTGGAGGCAAAACTCGTGGTGAAGCTGGAGTACTTCAATCCGGCAGGCAGCGTCAAGGACAGGATCGCGAAAGCGATGATCGAGGACGCGGAAGAAAAGGGACTGCTGAAAGAAGGCTCCGTCATCATAGAACCTACGTCGGGCAACACTGGCATCGGCCTCGCCGCGATCGCGGCGGTCAAGGGCTATCGCATCATTCTGACGATGCCGGAGACCATGAGTGTGGAGCGCAGGAATATTCTGAAGGCTTACGGCGCGGAAGTCGTGCTGACAGAAGGCGCAAAGGGTATGAAAGGCGCGATTGCAAAGGCGGAAGAACTCGCGCAGGAGCTCCCGGGCAGCTTTATTCCCGGCCAGTTCGTGAACCCTGCCAATCCGGCGATCCACAGGGCAACGACCGGCCCCGAGATCTGGAGAGACACGGAAGGCGCCGTGGACATCTTCATCGCGGGCGTCGGCACCGGCGGTACGCTGACCGGCACCGGCTCCTATCTGAAGGAGCAGAAGCCGGAAGTGAAGGTCATCGCCGTCGAACCGGCGAGCTCGCCGGTACTCTCCGAGGGCAAGTCCGGACCTCACAAGATCCAGGGCATCGGCGCCGGATTCGTTCCGGACGTGCTCGACACGAACGTCTATGACGAGGTCTTCCCCGTGCAGAATGAAGACGCTTTTGCCGCGGCAAAGCTTCTCGCGAAGAAGGAAGGCATCTCCGTCGGCATCTCCTCCGGCGCAGCGCTGCATGCGGCGATCGAGCAGGCGAAGCTTCCGGAGAACAAAGGAAAAACGATCGTAGCGCTCCTTCCTGACAGCGGCGACCGGTATTATTCCACGCCTCTCTTCGCGGAGGACTGAGGCATAAGTACGACAGCCAGACATGCATCCTGTCTCAGGACGGCCCGTACCGGGTGACCGGTGCGGGCTGTCTTTTTGTCTGTGTGAAAAGAGACAGGAGAAGTGATATTCCGGCGGGGAATATCACGAAATGAATCTTTTCCATTTGCGGGGGACCGGACATGCCGCTATGATGAAAATGCGGCAGCACGCGTCTGCAGATCCGGAAGATGCGGAGCGGACGTGCAGCTTCACAGAACGGAAGCGCGAAAACAACGGAGATGAATGGGTGAAAGAAGGGAGAATACTTGCGATGAAGGCACTGGAACCGAATAAGAAATTTGGCTTTGGGCTCATGAGAATGCCGCTGTTTGATCCGAACGACGATACGACGATCGATGTGGAGCAGGTGAAAAAGATGGTCGATCTCTTCCTGGAGAGGGGCTTTACTTACTTTGACACCGCATATATGTACCACACGTTCCGGAGCGAGGAGATCGCGAAAGAGGTGCTGACTTCCCGCTATCCGAGGGAGGCGTACACCATCGCGACGAAGATGCCGACGATGATGCTCCGGAAGGACGAAGATGTGGTGCGGATCTTCAATGAACAAAAACAGAAGATCGGCGTCGACTTCTTTGATTATTACCTGATGCACGACATGAACGTCGCGAACTATGAGCTCGCGAAGAAGCACGGCGCGATCGAGTTCGCGAGGAAGAAGAAAGAAGCCGGCGAGATCGTGCATCTCGGCTTCTCCTGCCACGACAACCCGCAGTTCCTCGACAGGGTGCTCACAGAGAACCCGTTCTTCGAGTTCGTGCAGCTCCAGATCAATTATCTGGACTGGGAGAGCGCCGGCATCCAGAGCCACGCATGCTATGACGTCGCGGTAAAACACGGCAAAAAGGTCGTGGTCATGGAAGGCGTCAAGGGCGGCACGCTCGCGAAGGTTCCGGAGGAAGTGGAACAGAAGATGAAGGCGGCACATGCGGACTGGACTCCGGCCCAGTGGGCGATCAAATTCGCGGCGACGCAGGAGAACGTCATGGTCGTGCTTTCCGGCATGAGCAGCCTGGAACAGATGGAGATGAATTCCGCATTCATGAAGGATTTTGTTCCTCTGAACGCGGACGAACTGGAGATCCTCGCGGAATCTGCCGAGATCATCCGGCAGAGGATCGCGATCCCCTGCACGGGCTGCCGCTACTGCGTGGAAGCAAACCACTGCCCGAAGGGGATCCTTATCCCGAATTACTTTGCGCTGTACAACACGGAGAAGCTGCGCGAACGCCACGATTTCTCTCCGGAACTGGAATACTACGCGAACTACATCAAAAACGGGCACGGCCGCGCGAGCGCGTGCATCGGCTGCCGCGGCTGCGAGAGGGTCTGTCCGCAGCACATCCACATCTCCGAGCGCATGAAGGAGGTCACGGAGGTGCTGGAGGTCCCGAACACGCATCTTTGAGAAACTGCAGAGGCACAGGACACAAACCGGCAAGGACCGGAGAGCCGTCACATCCCGTGGCGGCTCTCTGTGTTCAGGCTTTCCCCAGATCTTCTTTCAACATTTGCAGAAAGAGCTGCGCCGGTGCGGAGAGGATCTGTCCTTTTCTCCAGACAAACAGGAGCCCCATATTGACCGCCGGCGTGAGCGGCGTGAATTTCAGCGGACTGTTGCCGCTCGTATTGATGAGACCGTCGATCGCGAGCGCGTAGCCCGCGCCTTCTTCCACCAGGACTGAGGCGTTGTAGAGAAGATTGTACGTCACGATCACGTTCAGGTCGGAGAGGTCGATGTTCAGGCCGCGGAACAGCTTTTCCCTGTAGTTCTGCCGGGAGGCGATCATAAGGGGCATGTCCGTGAGCTGCCCGATATGGATCACGCTCTGATTCGCGTAAGGCGAATCCTTCCGCATGAGGATGCCGACCGTATGAGAGGCGGGGAGGCGGAGATACTCGTATTTTTCCGTGTCCACCGGTTCGAACAGAAGGCCGAAATCCAGGAGGCCGTGATCCAGCCGGTGTGTGACGTCGTCAGCGTTGCCGCTGAAGAGACGGAAACGGATCCCGCCGTGCTCTTCGTGGATCTCCCGGATCGTATCCGCCAGGAGCTTCATGGCGCTCGTCTCACCGGCACCGATCAGGATATCACCGCTGACAGAGCCTTTCTTCTGCAAAAACTCCGCCTCCATGCGGTCGTGCAGAGACACGATCTCATCCGCGCGCTGCCTGAACAGCATGCCGTCCTCCGTGAGCAGCATCCTGCGGCCTGCCCGCAGGAACAGCTTTCTGCCAAGCGTATCTTCCAGCTCCGTCAGCTGCCTGGAGAGCGCCGACTGGGACAGATGCAGCCGGTTTGCCGCCAGAGTCATATTCTCGTCTTCCGCGATCGCCAGAAAATAGCGCAGTGTCCTCAGTTCCATATGCCGCAGTGTCTCCTGGTTCTAAAGTATGAAAAATTCTCATAGAAAAGAATGAATTATTACTATTTCACATTTTACGGACTGTCTTTTAGAATTACAACAGAAGGAAAAGAATCTGCTGGAAATCAGCCGGGAACCGGCGGAAAGCCGGCAGGAAACCGGCGGAAGACCGGCAGGAAACGGTGAGAAGCAGGCAAGGGATCGTTAGAAATCCGGAACAGGAGAGGGAAGATGAAATATACAAGGCTTGGCAGCAGTGATCTGAATGTTTCACGCATCTGCATGGGCTGCATGGGATTCGGTGATCCGGAGAGGGGACAGCACCGTTGGACACTCGATGAGGAGCACTCGCGGGAGATCATTAAGCGGGGCCTGGAGCTCGGCGTCAACTTCTACGACACGGCGATCGCCTACCAGAGCGGCACGAGCGAGCAGTTCGTCGGCAGGGCGCTCCGGGACTTCGCGAAGCGGGACGAAGTCGTCGTGGCGACGAAATTCCTGCCGAGAACACAGGATGAGATCGCAGCCGGCATCACGGGGCAGCAGCACATCGAAAACATGATCAATACCAGCCTGTCCAACCTCGGCATGGATCACGTCGATCTGTATATCTACCATATGTGGGATTACGAGACGCCGCTTTATGACATCATGGAAGGACTCGATCGTGTCGTGAAGGCCGGAAAAGCGCGCTATATCGGGATCTCGAACTGCTTTGCCTGGCAGCTCGCGAAAGCGAATGCGCTCGCGGAAAAAGAGGGCTTCGCGAAGTTCGTCTCGGTCCAGGGTCACTACAACCTGATCTTCCGGGAGGAGGAGCGGGAGATGGTCCCTTTGTGCAGGCAGGATAATATCGCGCTCACACCCTACAGCTCGCTCGCGGGCGGCAGGCTGTCAAAGAGACCCGGCGAGACCTCAAAGCGCCTCGCGGAGGACGACTACGCAAAGCTAAAATACGATGCCACGAAACAGCAGGACGACCAGATCATCGCCCGGGTGGCGGAACTCGCAGACAAAAGAGGGGTCTCGCTGACGGAGATCTCCCTGGCCTGGCTCCTGACAAAGGTCACCGCTCCGGTCGCCGGCGCGACGAAATTCTCCCACATCGAAGGCGCCGCTGCCGCGGTGGATCTCGAACTCACGCAGGAGGAGATCCGGTATCTGGAAGAACTCTATATTCCGCACCCGCTGGTCGGCGTGATGGCGCAGAACAGGGCGGAGACAGCGGGAGAAAAACACGTGTGGTCCACGGGGGACCAGAAGATCAGATGACTCATACGCAAACCGGCTAAACATGCGGATGCGCATGAAAAACCGAGAGGAATACAGGAGGGAATAAGATGGCCATCACAAAAGCGGCAAGAGACAACATGATCCGGCTGTTCGGAAAAGAGAATGCGTTCGGGCTTCAGCAGACGGATCCGGAATACTTTGAGCGGATCGCGAATTTCGCCTTTGACGAGGTACCGAATGAAGCGGCAGCCGCGCTGGACGAGCGGACGAGATTCATGGCGATCCTGGCGGTCCTGACCGGCGTTCAGGGGATCGACCTGTTCCGGGAGATGGTTCCCGCCGCGCTGTCAGCAGGAGTAACGCCGGTAGAAATCAGGGAGATCGTCTATCAGGCAACGGCATATCTCGGACTTGGGAGGGCCTATCCTTTTGTGAAGGCTGTCGGCGAGATCCTGAAGGAGAAAGGGGTCGAACTGCCGCTCCCGCCGCAGGCGACCACAGACGCCGGCATCACGGATGGATCGGATCCGTCGAGCCGCAGGCGCGCCGGCAACGACGTCCAGATCAAGTATTTCGGCGAAGGAATACGAAACAGCTGGGAGAGAGGCCCGCAGGAGAAGAGTCACATCTCCGTCTGGCTGGCGGACAACTGCTTCGGGGATTACTACACAAGAAACGGTCTGACGGACCCGCAGCGCGAGATGATCACCTTCTGCTTCATCGCCGGGCAGGGAGGCTGCGAGCCGCAGCTGACGGCACACGCGAAGGGAAACATGAATCTCGGCAACGACAGGCTGTTTCTTATCAAGGTCGTTTCCCAGTGTGTTCCCTATATCGGGTATCCGCGCAGCCTGAACGCGATCACATGCATAGAGAAGGCGGCGGAAGGCTGAACACTGTTACAGCTGCGAAGAACTGAGAACAGTTATTTCCGTGTATAATCAACAGAGACATTACCTGCGGATGCTCGGCTGCAGGGAAGGTATTCACATTATTAATTACAGGAGGTCATCATGGCACTCATCCAGGTCAATTATGTATCAAAGGCTCTTTTCCGCACCGTGACACTCAACGTGATCCTGCCCGTGGACAAGCTCGACGCGGCGACGATGAGCTATATGTCGACGGGAAAGAAATTCAAGACGCTCTATCTGCTGCACGGGCTCATCGGCAATTACACCGACTGGGTCAGCGGCACGCGGATCCAGCGCTGGGCGGAGGAAAAGGATCTCGCGGTCGTTATGCCTTCCGGCGACAACGCATTCTATGTGAACAGCATGGCGCCGAACAACGACTACGGAAAGTTCATCGGCGAAGAACTGGTCGAGGTGACCAGGATGATGTTCCCTCTCTCCGATAAGCGGGAGGATACGTTTATCGGCGGCCTGTCGATGGGCGGTTTCGGCGCGATGCGGAACGGCCTGAAATATGCGGAGACGTTCGGGCGGATCATCTGCCTTTCCGGCGCGCTGCACATCCTCGACGAGAACTGTGATAATCTCGCGAATGAGCAGCTGGTGTTCGGTGATACCGCAAAAGCGAGAGAGACCGACCAGAACCCGGAAGTCTGCCTGAAGCAGCTGGAAAAGAAGATCGGAGCCGGCGAAGACATCTCCATTCCGATCGTTTACATCGCCTGCGGCATGGACGACGGCCTGCTCGGCGTAAACCGCAGATACCGCGACCTTCTGACGGCGGCCGGCGCTGATGTTACCTACGAAGAAGAGCCCGGCTTCGCCCACGAGCGGGAACTCTGGGGCCGGCAGATCAGCAAGGTCGTGAACGACTGGCTTCCTCTGGAAGGAGCGCAGGGCGGCGTGAACAGCGGAAACGTACGAGGCGAGAACTGAAGCGGCGCGCAGGACAATATGAACCGGACGAAAACCGGCAGCACCGGCGGGAGCAGAAAGCATGATTTCCGCCGGTGCTTTTTTCTGCTTCGCATGGAGAAAAGGACGTCCATCTGGTAGAATATATTGAGATGCCTGAAAAGGCAGAATCAGCGTCAGCAAGCATTGTTATGAGGGAAGGAGATCAAGAGGCATGAAAAACTTTCTGGAGGAGTTCAAGAAATTTATTTCCCGCGGCAACGTGATGGATATGGCAGTCGGTATCATCATCGGCGGCGCGTTCACGGCGATCGTGACGTCGCTCGTTGAAGATATCATCACTCCGATCCTCGGCATTTTCGGAGGCATGGACTTCTCGGACGTCGTCCTGAAGATCAACGGATCCAGCTTCGGCATCGGCAAGTTTATCACTGCCGTCATCAATTTCCTGCTGATCTCCCTCGTCCTGTTCAGCATCATCAAAGCCCTCAACAAGGCGCAGTCGCTGGGCAAGAAGGAAGAAGAGAAGGAAGAGCCGAAGACCAAGAAGTGCCCTTACTGCATGAGCGAGATCCCGATCGAAGCGACGAGATGCCCTCACTGCACTTCCGAACTGAAGTAATTTTCTGAAGAAACAGGTTTGATCAACGGATGCCCCGCAGCAAAGCTGCGGGGCATTTGCCGATAATCGTCCGGTTCGCCGGATCCGACATTTATGAGCAGACTGGAAGAACAACTGAAACAATACGCAGAGAGCGGCATTTACCCGATGCATATGCCGGGACATAAGCGGAACCTTCCGCCCGCGCAGGACCTGCCTTACCGGTGGGATGTGACGGAAGTGCCGGGCACGGACGACCTCCACTGCGCCGGAGGGATCCTGGCGGACGCGATGAAGCGCACGGCAGAGCTCTATGGCGCTGCCCGCACTTTCTATCTGGTCGGCGGGTCGACCTGCGGAATTCTTGCCGGAATCCGGGCAATGGTGCTGCAGGGGGAGAGACGCAGGAGGGGGAGCGCCGGAACAGCTTTTCACCGGCACACGGATCCCCCTTCGCACCGGCATACGGATATTCCTTCGCTGATCGTTGCACGCAACTGCCACAGGAGCGTCTTTCATGCAGTGGAACTGACCGGCGCCCGTGTCTGCTGGATCGAGCCGGAGGAGGACGCCCGCTTCGGGATCAGCAGGGGCATCACGGCGGAGCAGGTCAAAAAGGCAATCCGCATCTGCCCGGAGGCGCTCGGCGTCGTACTTACCAGCCCGACCTATGAGGGCATCCTGTCCGACGTCGCTGCGATCGCCGAAGCCTGTCATGCTTCCGGGATCCCGCTCATGGTCGACGAGGCGCACGGTGCTCATCTCGGGCTGTTTGAGAGGGAGTTCTTCCCGGACGGGGCGCTCAGATGCGGCGCGGATATCGTGGTCCAGAGCGCGCACAAGACGCTCCCGAGCCTCACGCAGACGGCGTGGCTGCATCTTGGCGGGATGGAATGGATGGAAGAGATCTCCCGGCAGCTCGATGTCTTTGAGACAAGCTCGCCCTCGTACCCGCTGATGGTCTCACTCGATGGCTGCACGCAGCTTCTCCTTGCGCGCGGAGAGGAGATCTTCCGGCAGTGGAAAGAGTCGCTGCTTCAGTTCTATGAGATGACAGGGGCGCTGAAATGTCTGGAAGTGATGTCAGGCTGTGCTGTGCCGTCTTCGGATAGCCGCGATCCTTCCAAGATCCTCATCAGTGGCCGCCGCGCCGGACTCACCGGTGCGCGCCTCGCGCAGATCCTACGGGAAGAATACGGATTCGAGACGGAGATGTCCTGCGGATATAACATCCTTGCGATGACGGGAGCGGGGGATGACCCCGCGGCGGTCCATCGCTTCGCGCAGGCGATTCTTGAGATCGACGGGAAGTGTTTTTCCGGGGGCACAGGCACAGAGGCCGGGGTTAAGAGCTTTTCCGGGACCGCAGGAGAAGAGGCCGGAGGAAAGTACTTTTCCGAAACTGCGGATACTGAGGAACTGGGTTGCCGGAATGACGGGGATAACCGGAAAGAACAACCCGGATACCGGCATCTGCAGCCATATTTCGGAGAAACGACGATCCTCAGCGCGGTGTCGCACCCTGCGGAGGAAGTGACGGAAACTGAGGCAGAGGGCAGGATCTGTGCGGAATACGTCTTCTGCTACCCGCCGGGAGTGCCGGTCCTGATCCCGGGAGAGAGGATCACGCGGGAGAAA
>JAEEGL016965032.1_pt1 | contig 12536 bp, 8 predicted proteins | sample 9134231 | NCBI WGS metagenome assembly JAEEGL01 (sample SAMN16246548, study PRJNA631951) | gut metagenome | biome: gut microbiome; feature: rumen; material: fiber-attached | host: Bos | place: Iran: Karaj | collected 2018-10
AAAATTCTCATTTTCGGAGAATTCCTGTTTGAGTACCTTAACAGCTACAAGGCGGTTAAGCTTATGATCTTTTGCTTTATAAACATCGGACATGCCGCCGGTGCCAATCTTCTCAAGCACTTCATAGCGGTCTCCAATCACCATTCCTAACTTAATCATTTAGTCCTCCGTCATGTGCCGCTTCATCAGCAAACGGCTCTATAAGGATAACAGCTATATTATCCTTACCCCCATTGTTATTAGCCGCAACTACAAGCTTCTGGGCTTTCTCGATAATATCTCTTTGCCCGCTTACTATCATGCGAATTTCTTCGTCCTCTAACATATTTGTAAGTCCGTCAGAGCACATGAGAACTATATCCCCTCTGTTCAATTCCACATTAAAAAAGTCAACGTCCACGGTTTCATCCGCACCGATGGCCCTTGTGATAATATTCTTGTCAAGGGAATGTCTGGCTGTCTCTCTGTCGATACCGCCCATTCTGACCATTTCCTCAACAAGAGAATGATCTCTTGTAATCTGGGTAATCTTGTCGCCACCAATGACATAAAGTCTTGAATCCCCAACATTAGCGACCTGTAAATATCTTCCTAGAACAGTACATGCTACAACAGTTGTACCCATACCAAAAAGCTTGGGATCTTCAGAAGCCTTGATCCTGAGTTTGGTATTGGCTGTCTTGATAGCCTTCTCCAAAATCTTAACCGGGCTCTGCTCAAAAGACTTCTCTATCTCTTCAACCATAGTGTCTACCGTAAATCTGGAGGCATAGTCCCCTGCGTTATGACCGCCCATGCCATCAGCTACAATAAACACATTGGATAGATTACCAATCTTCCTGTCTGAAGAAAACACATAATCCTGATTCAGTTTTCTCTTTTTTCCAATGTCCGTAACGGAAAAAGTCTTTAACAAAAAAGCTCCCTCCAACCCTGTCTTTTTCAATCAACACAAATAAGCAGAAATACTATTTTTCCTCCAAATGTCGCCTGCGAAGCTGTCCACAGGCTCCATCAATATCTCTGCCCATTTCTCTTCTAATAGTAACATTTATTCGGCTTTTTTCAAGTTTATTTTTGAAACCTAGAGCTCCAGCGCGGTCTGTAGGCTTAAAGTCTCTCTCCTTAATAGGATTGACCGGAATAAGGTTAACAACACAATTAAATCCTGATAACAAATCCGTTAATTCTCTGGCATCCTCGTCAGTATCATTGACGCCGGCAACAAGTGAATACTCAAAAGTAAGCTGTCTTCCGGTCTTGTTAAAGTAAGTCCTGCAGGCGTCAAGAACCTCATGGATCTCATACTTATTGGCAATAGGCATGAGTTCTTTACGCTTATCATTGTTGGACGCATGAAGTGAAAGTGCGAGATTGATAGCCAGATTCTTATCTGCAAGCTTTAATATATTGGGTACTATGCCACAGGTTGAAACTGTAAGATTTCTCTGGCTCATGTTAAGGCCGTCTTCATTGGTCAAAAGATCTATGAATCTCAGAAGGTTGTCATAGTTATCCAGCGGCTCACCACTCCCCATTACTACAACTCTTCCAACCTTCTCGCCTGTAATTCTGGAGATAGCATATATCTGGTCAAGCATTTCTGATGGAAGAAGATTTCTGACCACACCATCAATCGTTGATGCACAGAACTTACATCCCATGCGGCATCCAACCTGAGATGAGATGCATACACTGACACCAAACTTGTATTTCATAAATACACTCTCGATCATATTCCCATCCGAGAGGGCAAACAGGAATTTCTTGGTATCATCCAGTTTGGACTCCTGTACCAGTTCGCTTTTAAGTGAAACGAAATCGAACATTTCCCTGCATTTTTCTTTTAATGATTTGGGAATATTGGTCATCTCATCATAATCTCTTGCAAGCTTGACGTGCATCCACTCATAGAGCTGTTTGGCTCTGAACGCGGGCTTGCCTGCCTCCTTGATCAAAATGGTGAGTTCATCAAGTGTAAGTGACTTGATATCAATTTTCCCATTTATTCCTTGTATATAACTCATAAATAATCAAATCCTCTTGAGCTTGGCTATGAAGAAGCCATCTGTTCCATATTCTCCGGGAATCAGCTGTATATATCCTTTTGAAGCGCTTTCCCTAAGAGGCTCAGGAAGCTTGTCTGTAAAATCTTCCAGTTTAAAAGGAAGTTCATTGCATATCTTCCTGACCATTTCCTCATTCTCTGCCTTGTTGACAGTACATGTTGAGTATATAAGCGTTCCGCCAATCTTGACATAATCCCAGCAGGACTTAATAATCTCCCACTGAAGTTTCGTCAGCTCTTCAAGTCCCTTGGGCTTAATGTTGTGCTTGATATCGTTCTTGCGCCCTAGTATGCCAAGTCCCGAGCATGGAACATCCAGTAAAAGAATATCCGCCTGGCTCTTAAGTTCCTCGTCATGTATCTTGGCATCATTAACCTTGATATTAACATTATTAAGTCCAAGCCTTAGTGCATTGTCCTCAATAAGCTGAATCTTTTTATCTGAAAGATCTCTTGAGTAAACTGTTCCATCCGGATAAACCCTCTCAGCAGCATGCATGCTCTTGCCTCCGGGAGCAGCGCATACATCAATGACAACCTGCTTGTTCTGAGGATCAGCCACTTCTACTACGAGCATAGAGCTCACATCCTGAACTGCAAACTGGCCTTCCTTAAATCCCGGAAGATACTTGATATTATCAGTCTTCTCAAGTTCAAGAGCATATGGTAAAAGAGAGTTCTCTTTGACTGTAGCTCCCGCTTCCTTGAGGTTCTGTTCAAGTTCCTGCACCGATATGCTCTGTGGCAGATTTCTGGTCACTCTGATAGTAGTAGGCCTTGGTGATAAAAAGAATTCAAGCATCTTTTCAGTCTTATCAAAACCATATTCGCCTATCCACATTTCGCACAGCCACTCAGGCATCGAATACATCACAGATAAATAGTCTGTTCCGCCGTTTTCCTTTTTATCCGGATATTTGATCTGGTCCTTGCCGCGTGAAACATTGCGCAGAACGCCATTCACAAATCCCTTAAGGCCGGCAAACTTATGCTTGGCAGCAAGTTTGACAGCCTCATTACAAGCAGCGCTGTCAGGTACCGAGTCCATGAACATTATCTGATAGGTGCTCATTCTCATCAGAGCTCTTATAAATGGCTGCATCTGTCTGACAGGCGTTTTGGCATATGAATCAATAATGTAATCTATCTGGATATTTCTCTCAAGGCATCCTTCTGTAACTCTTTTGATAAAAGATTTATCTCTTGTATCAAGATAGTCGTATTTTTCCAGAGTGTCCTTTAAAAGGGATGGCTTTCTATTGCCATCCCTGTCATATTCTATAAGTATATTTAGAATTATTTCTCTTATATTTATCATAATGTTATTGTTTAGTCCCCTAATTTAGCCCCAACCTCGAGCTTGTATCCCATAAGAAAATCTTTAACCGGCATTCTCTTCTTGCCTTCAAGCTGGACTTCAAATATCTGAAGGTATCCATCTCCTGTAAGTACAACAAAAGAATCCCTGAGTACTGCCATGACAGTACCATAAGCTTTATTATCCAGAGCCTTGGCTCTAACGCCATCCATGTCATCACCAAGTTCCTTGGCCATCTGCCTGAATTCAAGCTCCATAAGTGCCTTGGCTCTCCAAATCTTGAAGCTCTTTTTGTTAAGAGAAGTATAAGCACTCGGCCATGGATTAAGGCCTCTGACAAGGTTTCTGAGCTTATCTGCATCATCGCTCCATTGGATCCTGCCCATATCCTTGCTGAGCTTACCGCACTTGGTAGCCTTATCCTCATCCTGTGGAACCGGTGTTATCTCGCCTCTTTCAAGCTTGGGCAATGTCTCAACTATAAGCTCTGCTCCAAGTGCAGAGAGTTTATCAAAAAGACCTCCCCCGGTCTCATCCTCTGCAATAGGAATAGTTCTCTGTGTGAGAATATCGCCTGTATCCATTCCGGCTGCCATCTGCATGATCGTAACACCTGTCTCTTTGCGGCCATCTAGAATAGCCTGCTGAATAGGTGCTGCTCCTCTGTATTCAGGAAGAAGTGATGCGTGAATGTTAACGCATCCAAGCCTTGGAATATCCAGAATCTCCTGTGAAAGAATCTGGCCAAAGGCTGCGACAACATAAATATCAGCATCATATTTACGGAGCTCAGCAACATTTTCAGGAAGCTTGATCCTGACCGGCTGAAATACGGGAAGTCCATGCAACAGCGCACACTCTTTGACATCTGATACCTGAAGCTCTCCGCTTCTGCCCTTGGGTTTATCCGGCTGTGTTACAACAAGTACAACCTCATGTCCTGCCTCGATTATCTTCTCCAGAGCAGCCCTGGCAAAATCGGGAGTCCCCATAAATACTATCTTCATATATTATTCTTCCTCTTCCTGCTGCGCCATCAGCTCTTCATTATCAACAAGTTCGCCCTCAACCTTATCGACATACATGTTACCGTTGAGGTGATCATTTTCATGCTGAATAGCTCTTGCAAGAAGCTCTTCTCCCTCGATGATAAATTCATTTCCATCAAGATCAGTAGCTTTTGCCTTAACATAGTTAGCTCTCGTAACAATACCTGACTTACCCGGAACAGAAAGGCATCCTTCATATCCTGTCTGCTCACCGCTTGTCTCAAGGATCTCCGGATTGATGAATACCATAGGATCTTCTCCTGTAACATCAATTACGAAGATTCTCTTCAAAATTCCTACCTGTGGAGCCGCAAGTCCTACGCCATTAGCATCATACATAGTCTCAAACATATCTTCCACAAGCTCTTTTATTCTAGGTGTGATTTCCTTGACTTCCTTACAGTTCTTGACAAGAACATCATCACCGATTTCTCTGATAGTTCTAAGTGCCATCTTTTTCTCCTTACTAGAATGCAAACCTTATGATAACGGGATTGTTCAATATATTACTTCATTCCCACAATCCTATCACATCAATATAAAGTATACCACAGGATAAAGAATTATATCGAGTAAACTCAATTCTGTAAAGTCATCGAATATTTCTCTTCACAGAAAAGTCTCACGGTTTCAAGCAGATGTTGTTGCCTGCTCGGGTAAAAGAGCCATGAATGTCAGAAGCCGTTTACAGGGTCGAAATCAAACTGGACTGAGATCTTTTTGAGTTTTCCCATGTCTTCTAACTGGTGGATGTATTTTTCCAGCATGTCTTTGTAGGCGATAAGCCCATCGTAGTCATCCATTTTTACGTAGACTGCCATTCTGTAGACATCGTTTATCTTGCCTATGGCAGCTGATGCAGGTCCAATAAAGATAGCACCATCTCTTTTGTTTTGCTCCATTATTGCACGGAGTCTTGTAGCAAACTGCATTCCCAGTTCTTCATCATAGCTAAGTATCTGCACCGACATCATATGTGATATAGGCGGATAACGCAGAAGATCCCTGTAGGCTATCTCTTCTTCATAAAAAGCCTCATAGTCCTGTCTGGACGCTGTCTGAACACTATAATGCTCAGGCTCATAGGTCTGAATGACAACATTTCCCGGCTTCTCTCCTCTTCCGGCTCTACCTGCAGCCTGTGTCAGGAGCTGGAAAGTTCTCTCACTTGCCCTGTAATCGCTTGCATGAAGAGACATATCCGCCGCCAGTATTCCTACCAGTGTGACATCAGGGAAATCATGTCCTTTAACTATCATCTGTGTTCCTACAAGGACATCTGCTTCTTTGGATGCAAAGGCTGAAAGGATCCTGTCATAGCTTCCTTTAGTCCTCGTTGTATCAGCGTCCATTCGAAGCGTTCTGGCATTGGGCCACATCTTCTTGACTTCATCTTCTATCTGCTGAGTTCCTGCCCTGAAGGATGAAACATACTTGGAAGAACACTTAGGACATATTTTAGTAAGAGGCTGCTCATAGCCACAGTAATGACATACAAGCCTTCCTCCCCTGTGCTCTGAAAGAGATACATCACAATGAGGACATTTAAAGACATAACCACAGGATCTGCAGGACACAAAGCCTGCAAGGCCTCTTCTGTTAATGAACAGCATAGCCTGCTCACCCTTATTAAGCCTGTCTTCCATAAGTTCCTGAAGGCGTCTTGAAAAGATCGATCTGTTGCCTGTTCTGAGTTCCTCTCTAAGATCAGCAATCTCTACCTGAGGAAGTGTCCCTCCGGTCAGTCTTCTCTTTAATTCAAATAAATGATACTGACCTGTAGTTGCTCTATAGTAGGATTCAAGCGATGGTGTGGCAGATCCCAGAACAACACTTGCTCCACCTGGAACTAATTTAGCAAGCTCAATGGCAGTTTCACGAGCATGATATTTGGGCATGGACTCACTCTTATAAGAAGATTCATGCTCCTCATCTATTATTATGATTCCTGTGTTTGGAAAAGGTGTAAAAAGAGCTGACCTTGGTCCGATGATTATATCTATATCCCCGGTTCTTGCTCTCTCCATCTGATCATACTTCTCTCCTGGTGAAAGAGAAGAATTCATTACTGAAACTCTGTCTCCGAAATGTCTGTAGAATCGCATCAGAGTCTGATAGGTAAGGGCAATTTCCGGAATAAGTACTATTGCCTGCTTACCTCTTTTTATGATTTCATCAATAAGCGCTATATAAACTTCGGTCTTGCCGCTTCCGGTAATACCATGTATGAGATATGTATCTCTTTTGCCCGCATCATAGTCAGAAATAAAGCTATCTACTATCCCCTGCTGTTCAGGGCTCAGTTCTTTGGCTCCATATCTGTCTGAATCACCGGCAATCGGCTTTCTGTAGTATTCTTCCTCATCAATCCTGATAACGCCCTTTTCAGCAAGGCTCTTAAGAGTTGCAGCCGTGACATGGAGTTTTTGAGTTATCAGCTCATATGGTATCCTGTCATCCGGGGCTAAAAGTAGCTCAGCAAGTATCCTCTCTCTTGCCTTCTGATTCTTTTTGGATGCACATTCGTAGTAGTACTCCCTTGCCTGCCTGAGATCCATGCGAAGAGATACAAATTTATGCTTCTGTGTATTCTGTTTTTTGGTTGCAGGAAGGACTGTCTTAAGAGCAGCTATCATGGTTGAGCCATAATATCTTTTCATCCAGGCTGCAAGCCTAATAGAGATATCTTCGGCTCCAAGCTTGTCTTCCGGAACCGCAGCTATCTCTTTAATCTTGTCAGGATCCCAATTGGGTTCATCGGTCAGTTCAAGTACATACCCTTTTCTCATGGTATTGCCCTTACCAAAAGGGACTTCAACCGGACAACCGACTTCCACTTTGTCTTTTAATCTGTCCGGGATACGATACTGAAATAACCGATCAACCTTCTCATGAGATATATCTATTATTATGTTTGCGTATTCAAGGGCAGTCATAGATTATTACTTGCGCTCCTGTAAAATCTCCTGAATGATCACTCTCTCGTCCATAGGGTATTTAACACCCTTGATTTCCTGATAGTCTTCATGACCTTTACCTGCAAGAACAATTATATCACCCTGCTCGCCATGTTCTATCGCATATCTGATGGCTTCTTTTCTATCTGTAATCTTGATATATTTGCCATCAGTCTTCTTCATGCCTGTCTCAATATCGTTTATGATATCTTCAGGCTCTTCATATCTTGGGTTATCAGATGTTATGATCGTGAAATCAGAATACTTACCGCTGACTTCACCCATCTCAAAACGTCTGAGCTTACTCCTGTTACCGCCGCATCCAAAGACACTGATAAGTCTGTTAGGATGATAATCGCGGAGAGTAGTAAGAAGGCTCTTAAGTGCCATTGCATTATGAGCATAGTCTATCATCAGAGTAAACTCATCAGAAACCTTGACCATCTCGATTCTGCCCTTAACCTTGGCGTCCTTAAGTGCAGGAGCTATCTCCTCAGGTGTACATCCAAGTTCCTGAGCAACAGCTATAGCGCAGAGAGCATTGTAAACACTGAACTTACCTGGTGTTCTGATCTCTGCATGCATATTGATAAGGCCTTCTGTATCAAAGAATACGCCAAGCTCACCCGGTTTGCGAATATAAGCAAGGTTGATTGCTCTAAGATCAAGTCCTTCGCCAAAGCCATAGGTATATGCCTTACATGTATGTCCCTCAAGAATGTCATCAGTATGGATATCGTCACCGTTGCAGATTCCAATTCTGCACTGTTTGAACAAAAGTCCCTTGCAGTGCATATAATCTTCGAAATCCTTGTGTTCGTTAGGGCCGATATGATCAGGCTCGATATTAGTAAATATTCCAATATCAAAGATAAATCCCTGAGTTCTATGAAGCATCAGTCCCTGAGATGAAACTTCCATGACTACGCTGTCACAACCTGCTTCTACCATTCTGGCCATGTACTCCTGAAGAGCAAAAGACTCAGGTGTAGTATTCTCAGCATGGATATGCTCATCACCGATAATTACTTCGATAGTTCCGATAAGTCCAACCTTATGGCCTGCATTCTCCAGCATATTTCTAATAAGATATGTTGTTGTAGTCTTGCCCTTTGTCCCTGTGATACCGATAGTCTTGAGTTTTCTGGCCGGATGATCGAAATAGGCAGCGGATATGAATGCCATCGCATACCTTGTATTCTCTACTCTGATAACTGCCATTTTGCAATCTTTGGGAAGATCAACATCATGCTCTACTACGATTGCAGCAGCTTTCTTATTGGCAGCTTCCATAGCACATGAATGACCATCAAAGTTTGCGCCTTTAATACATATAAAAAGAGACCCCTCGGATATTTTTCTGTTATCGTTGACAACATCCTTGATTTCAACCCTGTCCGCATCCAGTATTTCTGCGGAATTTCCAGCTGTAACTGTGCATTTTAACTCCTCTAATAATTTAGATAGAATCATTTTTCCACCTCCGTTTAAGTACTTTTTGAACTTAATATATAATTAATTTAAGTTAATAATTAACTAATTTAGATTAATTCTAATTTTTATAATTTTTTCACATTTTATTCACATTTTTTTGATAATATAATAATCAAGAAGTGAGTACAACCTACTCACTATCTCCCCCTCATAAGAAACCGCAGACACACGCTGACGCGTGTGTTTTTGTGGTTTATGGGGTTCTTTTTTTATAAAAAGTCATTCATAACAAATTGAAGGCTCTCTCTTCCCTGATAGCTGTTAATATCGGGGTAATAGGCTACATTTACTTTCATTGAACCATCAGTATTTCCGCTATACAGATCATCGACTGCGTCCTGTCCAAATTTCATAGACAGATAATCATGCCACTTATCCATATCTCCAAAATACATCATTTCATAAATTCTGCCGCTTTCATCTGTAACACGGTATTTACCGCAGTTCCTGTTCTTGCCAAGAATGCGTCCGGATAAAAATACTACGTCTCTCTGCGCAAAAATCGGTTTGGTATTACCATTTCCAAAAGGTTCAAGGCGCTCAAATTCGCGGACAAGGTCAATATCTGCAAATTTAAGCGGCATTACCATATCAATATGAAGAGTTGGCTCAAAATCTCCGGCAGTAAGGTCACAGTTCTGATTTAACCTATCCTTTAGAATATCTATATTCTCTTCAGGCAGGGATAAACCGGCAGCCATCTTATGTCCGCCAAATTTAGTAAACAGCTCCTTGCAGGCTGAGAGATTCTCATACATATCGTACTTATCTATTGATCTTCCTGAGCCCTTTGCTCCTCCATCTGCAGCCTTGGTCAGTACTATTGTAGGTCTGTAATATTTCTCTTTGACCTTACCGGCAATTATACCGGCAATTGATTCATGTACATCGGGAAGATAGATAACAAGAACCTTGGGAAGTTCTCCAGCATAATCAGCCTTCTGTTCTTCCACTATTTCTATCGCCCTGTCAACGCCAAGTTTGGTCATGTCCTTGCGGCTGTCATTGAGCTGCTTGAGGTTTGCTGCCATCATGGCTGCCTCATTCTCATCCTCTTCAAAAAAGAGTTTAAGTGCACGCTCTGCAAGATCTAGTCTTCCGGTAGCATTAAGGCATGGCCCAAGAACAAAGCCATAGTGATAGCATAAAATTTTCCCTTCATCTAAGCTATTCTGATGAATAAGAGCCCTAAGTCCGACATTTTCTGTATGACCTATAAGCCTGAGTGATTCCTTGACGATCACTCTGTTCTCGTCCTTAAGTTCCATTACATCGCACACAGTAGCTAGACCTGCATAAATAAGCATCTCGGTAAAATAATTACCAAGTTTGTCACTGCTATCCTCGAAAAATTCTGATAAAACCTGCATAAATTTGTACGCAACAACAGCTCCGCAGATTTCCTTGAATGGATAATCTCCATCTGCTCTCTTAGGATCAATTACTGCATCAGCAGGAGGAAGGATTTCTACTCTTGCTTCTTCCTGATTTCCTGTATTATCAGAATCAGGCTCGCTTATCTCAAAGGGTACTTCATGATGATCAGTAACAATAACTGTCATGCCCTTATCCTTGGCATGAGCAATCTGCTCACTTGCTGCTATACCATTATCACAAGTAATTATTGTATCTATTCCTGCTTGTAAAGCCTCGTCAACAAGCTTGATACTAAGACCGTACCCGTCCTTGACTCTGTCAGGAAGAACATAGTCTACCTTAGCTCCTAAAAGTTCGAGGCCTCTGGCAAGAATATATGTTGAACAGATACCATCGACATCATAGTCTCCAATTACCCTGATCTTGTCTCCTGCCTGAATCCTCTCATACATTATACGAGCTCCAAGATCCATGTCAGCCATACGTCTTGGATCATGAAGAAGTGATAAATCTCCATCAAGGTATCTGCTAACTGCCTCGTCTGAGCAGTCTTCTGCTTCTGTTTCTCTGCTATTTATCAGTCTGTTAGCTATGAGCCTTGCAGTAATATTCCTAATGCCAAACTTACCGGCGAGTCTGTCAAAATCTGCTTTCTTATTAGCCACCATCCATTTTGCCATAAATTACCTCAACTTAATATATTAAAAAATGCGTAGTACTATGAAAAATATGTATTTCAAATAAAACGAGCCGACTCCCGAGTGGAAGTCGGCTCTGTAAATATTCTATGTTATGCTGCCTGCTTTGTAAACAGTGTCTTGAACTTAGTCTTAAGGTCATACCACATAGGTGACGCAATAAAGATTGAAGAATAAGTACCACAGATTACACCAACCATAAGAGGAAGAGCGAAAGCCTTGATATCAGCAACACCAAATGCATAAAGAGCACATACTGTGAAGAATGTTGTAGCTGATGTGAATAAGCTTCGTGTAACTGTCTGAGCTACACTTCCGTTAACAAGATCTGCATATTCCTTCTTGCTAGTTGCATTAGCAAGGTTCTCTCTGATACGGTCGAATGTAACGATTGTATCGTTGATAGAGTAACCGATGATTGTAAGTACAACAGCTATGAATGTGTTACCTACTGCATATCTTGTAAATGCATAAGATACAATTACGACAAGTGCATCATGAGCAAGTGCGATAATAGCAGCAGCACCGAACTTGATATCCTTGAATCTGATCCAGATATAAATAAGCATACATACAAGTGATACTAAAAGAGCAATAATAGCATCAACTCTCATCTCGCTACTGATAACTGAACTGATTGTCTCTGCTGCAATGTTGTCAGCCGATACTTCGTAGTTATTAACAAGTACATCTTCTACTGCCTCTCTCTGCTTAACATCAAGAGTTGATGTCTTGAAGATAACCTGGTTAGTACCTGTAACTGTTTGAATCTGGATCTGATTGATTCCAGCAGCCTTCTTGATATCCTCAGCAACTGTCTTCTCAAGATCAGCAAGTTCCTTGGCTTCTGAGAATGTAACTGTTGTAGATGTACCACCTACGAAATCAAGGCTGTAATTGAATGCTCCCTTGCCCTGACCTGCATTAACACCCATTGCGATGAAGCCTGCAATAACAATTGCGCATGATACTCCGTAGAATACCTTTCTCTTGCCAACGAAATCAAACTTAACAGGAGCCTTAGCCTTACCATAGAGAACAGGGTTCTGAAGGCCGATTCCATATAAGAGTGAAGTGATTGTTCTGGTAATAACAAGAGCAGTGAACATTGAAAGGACAATACCAAACATAAGAGTTATAGCAAATCCCTTAATTGAACCTGTTCCCAAAATGAAGAGCCAGAAAGCAACGATAAATGTAGTAACGTTACCATCGATGATAGATGAAAGAGCCTTGTTATATCCGGCCTTTCTGGCTTCATTAACATCCTTACCACCGGCAATTTCTTCCTTGATCCTGGAGAATACAAGAACGTTAGCGTCAACCGCCATACCGATTGAAAGAATAATACCTGCAATACCAGGCAGTGTAAGTGTCTGCTCAAATGCTGAGAGCATGAACACCATAAGTGATGAATAGAATGCAAGTGCAAGTGTTGCAGAAAGACCAAGTATTCTGAAGAATACGATCATAAATACTGCAATAAGTGCAAATCCAACAGCTGCTGCATAAAGTGAAGTTCTGATAGCGTCTGAACCAAGCTGAGCACCTACTACGTTAGAACGAAGTTCGTTA
>JAEEGL017023207.1_pt1 | contig 12536 bp, 12 predicted proteins | sample 9134231 | NCBI WGS metagenome assembly JAEEGL01 (sample SAMN16246548, study PRJNA631951) | gut metagenome | biome: gut microbiome; feature: rumen; material: fiber-attached | host: Bos | place: Iran: Karaj | collected 2018-10
CTTTACTCCTGTTACTCCATCCACGTTGGCCTTAAAGGTAACAACGTAGCAGTCTCCGTACTGAGCATAAAGAGTCGTGTCTGTATTGATCGGATAGTCATAGAGATTCTGAATCACTTCGCCGCCATCTGTCTCAGACCATCCAATAAATACCTGAGGATTCTCCGCATTTGCAATATTCTTTGCCGTCGGTACCTTCGCAGCGACAGACTCACCTTTGGGTATTGTTACTTTATACTCTGTTCCATCATGGCCTTCAAAGCCTCCGTCGGCAACAAAGGTTACCTCTACAGGTTCTTCATAAAGTGCAGTGAAGGTTACATTTTCCTTCACTACAAAGTCCTCAAGCTGGCTGTTCGTATACCTGGTTACGCTCTCGTCAGGATTTATAACTCCCCAACCTGCAAAGACTTTAGTACTGTCATTTGGCACTGCTGTCGGAACCTTGTCATAGTAGCTTTTGCATATTATCTCACCTTCCGCTCTTGTAAGTTCATAAGTCTGCTCTCTGCTTAAATCCACAGTTCCGTTAGAAGTAGCGTCGAAAGTAACAGTGTAGTTTTTAAGCCATTTTGCATAAAACTCTGTATCTTCCGTGGGGTAGAAGTAGCCCCAGTGCACCTCCACATCAGATATTTCCGTGCAGGCAGGGTCTATGTACCAATTGCCAAACACATACTCACCCGTCTTGCAGTTAGCATCGTTAATATACACTCCCGCAAGCTCTGTTGCATAAAGGACCTGCATATAATTACTCCGGTCACTGCCATAATATCCGCCGTGAGTTTGCGTTTCATCATCCGCATACAGTGTTATTTTATAGGCCTGCGCATAACATGCCGTCGCATATACATCTCCTGCCACTGTAATTGACGTCTTTCCCGTCTTTACACCATCTATTTCCCATTCCGAAAACTTCCAATTTTCCCTATCGATTTTGAGCTCGTACGGGCAAAGAACGCCCCATGAAGTGCCTTCCCTGGCCTCATAAGTTTTGTATTCCTTCGTTGTTCTGACAGTCTCCCCGTCTTTCGTATACTCAAAGTATCCATCTCCGGCATCAAAGGTAACTACCCAGTAGGCATTCTTATTCCATACTCCGTAGAGAGTTGTTTCTGTAATACCGCCATCTGCATCTATGAACCACGAAGCATCAGCCGCATAATCAGGGGCAGTAGCATCTTCGCTCGTACTCCAGCCAAGGAACTCCCAGTGCAGATCCTCTGGCACAACAGTTCCTACATAGTAAGAATGACTGCCTTCGCCCTCTTCCACAGCTACAGCAACCGTTTCTGTGCTTGTATCTTCACCTGTTACAGGATCTGTACGTTTTATCTTACCCCCGTTGGCATCAAAGGTAATGACTGCCTTCGTTCCTGCCCACTTTACGTATATATCGGTGTCATCACCGCCAAGCGCAGCATAGCCGGAATCGTTAAATGAAAGCTTCTTTTCCGGTGAAAATGAAGCATCAAGATAAACCCCCTCAATCTCCATGCTGGGGTCTGAGTTGTAGAGATAATTCTCAATAGAATATGAACTTATGGTATAAGTATTCTCATCAGAAACCGATTTTCTAATATAATATGTATCATACTGTCCGGTCAGCTCATCATAAGCATCACATTCATGCAGGAAAAAGCCGGTACCGGCATGAACTTTTATGACATGCTTGTCCTGCGTAAACCCGGCATAGTACGCGACATCGGAAGTCGGCGTCACATTCAATATGCTCCCAACTTTGTTTGTTCTGTCTTCATCAGAATACCAACTGCCTTCATCAAAGGAATAAGAATAATCATCATTGCGAACATAGCCACCATACGTTGTAACATAGTAAGAATAATCGGTATCGATCGACCTACCCTGCGGAATCTTAAGTTCTACGCTTCTGACTTTTTCCTTCTTTTCGTAGTCCCAGTAATAGCCCCCTCCTTTAACAGCACCGTCCGATGCATTCCCGGTGCCGTATTTAAGAGTTACTGTCCAGTAATCAATATATTTCGCGAAAACAGAATCGCCGTCACTAAGTCTTCCGGTATCCGAGATGAAATAGTCATCATCTTCATCGGAAATACGGGTCTCACAAGTCTCCTCCTTGTACCATCCCCCAAACACTTTTCCCACATAAGAAGGAGTCGAATCTGCATATCCGGTAGATATACCCCCCCAATTAGGATCATAAGTAATAGTATGTGTCTCACTTCCGTCAGGGAACCTACCGCCATTTGCATTAAGCGTAAGCTCATACATACCGGAAGCCTTCACTATCTCCTCATCAGCTGCTTCAATAACTCCATCTTCAGAAGCGACTTCCTCCACTTCGGCATCAGGGTCAGCTGCAATCTCTTCGTCACCGGGTTCGGCAGCAATCTCTTCCGCAGCTGTTTCCTCTTCGCCTTCTTCGGCTTCTGCAGCAGTATCGGCCTCTGCGACCACTTCATCGCCTGTCTCTTCGGCGATTTCATTAACGGTCTCCTCGCCTGAAACACCTTCTGTTTCTTCCTCTATTTCTTCATTTTGGGCATAAAAAATCACATCCGAAGTGTCTATGCCTGCAGCATATGCCGGCATTACAGATGTGATCACCATGGTCAGGGAGAGGACTGCGCCCAACAGTCTTCCAAGAGTCTTCTTCCTCATAAAAAGCTCCTTTCTCAACACTTTTCCCTTTCCCCGTATTCAGTTTTCATACCCCTCCCACAAGATTATTTCTATTATATGACAGCTTTTGTACCCATCTCAATGCATCATGTCTATGTGGTCGTTTTTGCTGTCTAATTGGTCACACCTTTTGAGAAGGAGAAAGGGAACGGAGCGCTTACCGCTCCATTCCCCCTTTTTAATTATTCGAAGATCACAGTAATCTTCTCATATTTTTCATATGTATGGCTGCAGGTCGAATCCAAAACATAGTATCGCACATAACCGGACAATGACTTGGTGCCCGGAAGTTTGACATCCAAAATCCTCAGAAGCCAATGATGGCTTTATTTTTTGCACAAATTTGAATATTGTGTATTGCGTATATGCGTATATAGTGGTAAATATCATGTTTCTGATGCTGATGCATGGGCTGCTGATTACATTAATTAAAACTAACAAGTTTAATGAGTACCTGAAAAAATATTGTGAAGCATGTGGTGTGAGATATCTTAGCAGTCACAAAATCAGGTTCTACGCCGTTACTGAACAAGCAAAAGCAGGAACAGATTTATTAACCATTCAGCATTACAGTGGTCACAGATGTCAATCTACAACACTTCATTATATGCGAAATGCTTGTAATGAAGCGGTTGCAGATGAAAAATGGGAAAAGGTATTTGGCTGATACGCACAATTAAGCCATTTATAAGAACCACTTAGGAACCACTATTTTTAAGCAAAAGAAAAACTGCAAACATAGATAAAATCTACATTTGCAGTCCTTCAACTCAATCGGAGTGACGTGATTCGAACACGAATTACACTTCTCCGAAACCAGCGTAGAAAGGAGGTTTGACGGCACCGACTTGACCTCTGGTCAAACAACTGGTCAAACACTTTTCTATACATATGTATTAATCATTCCTGATTGCTTACTTCTGACTCACAAAGCTCTTTGGTTATGAGCATTCGTACGCTTTCAGGTATCTCTTTGCGTTCGTCCTTAATCGTCAAAGTATCATAGATTGCTTTACTTGCATCTTTAGAAAAGATAAAATCGATTACCTCTCCACCGCCACTTTTGTTAACAGATGAATCTTCCACACGTAGAGTCATTGGAATAAACCTGTTTGGCATTGCGTTACCATTATTATCAGTCTGCTGTACTAATCCCAAAGTAAACTCCAAATTAGTAACACTCAGCTTATATGTTATAGAAAGCGTTTGCATATCTTTCAATACACATACCATAGTATTTGTAAGCTCAGGAGCTCTTTTTAAGCACGGCAGTTTCTTTCGAGCCGAGTTATAAGGGTGTTCAGAATTAAAAAAGAACTGATCACATGTTAAAGTTGCATTCTTAGCATTTTTATAAAATTCTTTACCAGACAAATAAGTTGCAACACCAGTCAGATGCAGAAATCTGTTTATTGGAAAGTATAATTCAAAATATTCCTCCCCATACACATATAAAAAAGACCGTCCTGCAAGATTCTGACTGTACACAATAGCAGCATCCAATATATCTTGACGTATTATGTTTTTCTTTTCAGCCTTAGTTAGCATTGATTCTCCGTATACATAAAGAGGAGTGTGCGGTTAAACACACTCCTCAGACTATTTTTGTTAAGAGTTTTCTGCTGGTTGTCAGCCTCGGCACCCAGTTAAGATGCCTTAAAGGTGCAGAAATAATTAAGTCCCCTGCCTGGACTACAACATTTATCCCTGTTGCCGGGCTCGATACCTGCAAATGGTATCTTATGAGATGGAATAATTACCCTGCTCCATCCGCAGCACAACTTTTTACGATGCTCTTACATCGGAAACATTTCTGTTTCTACTTTCATTATATCGACTACAAATCAAAAATCAATGCAACTATTTCACAAAAAATGTTAAATAATTGTGATATTATTATCGCTTAAGTTTCTTTTCTCCAATTTCTATAAAGAGGGCCAATAGACCATCGACCCTCTATTCAATATTCAATTGTCAAAAGTTAAAGTTACTGTACGGAAACCTCGATTGTTGCGTAGAAGTAATAATACTCTACATTATTCTTTGTATATGCAAGATAATGAATTGATCCATCACTATCAACTTCACATTCAATGTTATCAGAAGTAGTATCGAATTCATTACCATCTTCATCTACTTCATGAACACTAATCATGTTACCACTTTCATCATATGTGAATACTGCATGATACTCATTAGAGTCTCTTGTAGCCTCTGAGCCAAACTCATTATATGTATATGAGCTATGCTCATTCTTGTCTGTACCATCTGCTGAATACCAGTCACATTCAAGAACTTTACCATTCTCTGACTTTGTTACTTCTGCATAATCATATGCATACTTATCGCCAAAAGTAAGAAGATCTTCTGCCTTGAAGTTTTCTGATATAACTGTGTTAAAGCAATCATCATTCATAATGTCATTAGAGACTACCTTTACAGGATTGCCTGACTCGTCATACATATATGACATAATCTCTGTAACTGCACCATCTTTAAGACGAATGTAACCTGCAAGAACCTTCATCTCTTTTGTCTGAGGTTCTACTTCCTCAACTACAGTTTCCTCAACAATACTTTCCTCTGTTGATGCAGCGGCGTCCACTGCATTCTCCTCTACAGTTGCTTCTACAGCAGATGCTTCTGTGGTTGTTCCATTTCCACCAACAGTTGGAACTTCCTTAGAGCCACAACCAACGAGTGCTCCAGCTACCATAACTACAGCTACCATCATTGCTACTAAATTCTTCTTCATATTGAATTCCCTCTCGTGTTGTAAATGCAACCAAATGGTTGCTTTAATCATTTCAGCGTACCACCATTTGGTAACATTGTCAAAGAAGGACGATGTTTCATGAAATGGCAAAGAATTGAAGATTTAAGAATAGATCATGACTTAACACAACAACAGGTAGCCGATATACTCGTATGCAAGAGAGAAGTATATAGACGTTACGAAAAAGGAACACGTGAAATTCCTTTATCTTACGCCATCAAACTTGCACAGCATTACGATGTCACATTAGACTACCTAGTTGGCTTGTCTGATAAAAAGAAGAATTAACGTCCTTCCTCCTTTTCTTCATGAATACACAGCCTGTTCACGATCTCGTACATGGTGATAAACCACTCTTTATTATGGATTGAAGCATGTATTACTTCATCAAAAAATAACCAATCTTCTAAATCCAAGCGTAATTCAGCAAATGTTTCTGCAACAGCTACTACAAGATTAATATCTATGTAATCATCCAATGCTTCAATAAATTCCCGTTCTGAGCATTTTTTCACAAGTGATTCATTGAATTTTGTCTCATTGCAATTAAACAGATTTTTAATCGAAGCATAATATTTCCTACCAGTAGTCTTAAGAAACACCAATAACTGCGCAGATATTTCAAGAAAAGTAGTCTTTGGCATAGATAATAAAACGAATGTCAAGTGTTGAAGAAGCAAAGTATAATCCTGCTGGTCATAGAGACTTCTAATCCTATTTGTGGCTTCTATAGTACTATTAGATATCATGTTTTCTTCATCAGATAGCTCAAAGCAATTCAAATCCAAATTTCTAATTCTTTCTATATACAAATTAATCAATTTGTTGCTACATTCTTTGCATTCTTCCCTTAGCTTTTTTGCCATTTTGGAAAACATCAAGCTTTTATCATCTTTTTTTATCTCTGTTTTATTTTCCATGTCATTATGCCGTTCAGCACTTCTTATCTTTTCGCCGATTCGCATAATATTATACAAATAAGATTGTGTATTATCAGTAGAACTAAATTTTAATGCATAACACAGTAACATAACTTCGTCAGACACGCAGGTAAAAAAAGATGTAACTTTTGATAATTCTTCATAGCAAATGGTTATTGCTTTAGAATGATCTTCCCCATTGTCGTTACCTTTCTCTATTTCTTGGATTAACTTTTCCTGCAAATCATAACTGCACAACGGAATCCCATGAATTATATTATTAGGATTGTAAAAATCATATACAAACAATAAAGCATAGTTCATACATACAATATCATCTGATGCTCTAGGTGATAAGTTATCCTTAAAAGATATGACATTTATTTTTTCATAGCACTTTACTACCCCATTTCCAAAATATCGTACCAGTTCTTCTTCAGTAGTAATAGATATTCCCAGCAGTTTCAGCAAGTACTTCTCTATATCTATAATAGATAATCCGTGAACAGCTACCATGTTTTGGCCTTTTGTATCATCTGCTATCTTTTTTTGTTCTAATATTTTTTCTCTGGATGATTCATCCAAATCTTGCTGCATAGCATATTCAGAAAAATCATTAAGTAGTTGAATATATCCAAGTCTAAGATTTGTAATTTCATCATTCAGCTTACATATATCAGACTCTTTGGAAATTATTCCCAAAAGGTCTATCGCATATTCATTATATAAAAGCGAATGACCTTCTCTTAGATCGCAACAATTAATGGTTTTAGGCAGTCTTGCGATAATCTCTCTATTTTTGGAATGCTTACTCTTTCTTCCCATTTTTTTCCTTTCGAAAATAAAACATAGATTCCCCACTTCTTATTGTATCTCTTATCCGGATATTTTCGATTTCAAATTTTGTAGCAACAAAAGTAACATGAACGTATAAGAGATGCGCATCCAAAAAATAATAAGGAGGTGGCTAATGGACAAAGAGCATTTAGTAAGCGAAATTTTTTCCAACAGGTTAAGCGACAACCTAGCTGAAATGGAAAAATTGCATGCTTATTATTCAAAATACATAGTTCTCGAAGAAGAAAACAATTGTCTTTTGGAAATCATCAAGAAATACTCCATTCCGATACATGCGGATTTGCTGGAACAAATATCATAACAGGAGGATTGAAAAATGAATGAAGACTATATCGAATTGGCTGAATTGCTAACTGATAGAACATACACTATCGACGACAGAATAGCTGAATTAAGGCCAGTGCTCGGTGAAATCAGAAACCTCTGCTATGAAGCTGAATTGATCAAGAAAATGATTATTGAACTTGATCTACCAGTTTCAGACGTAGTAATGGATTTACTGGACTGTATCATACTACCTAGCAGGAAATAGGAATAACAGACAATTCCAGTGGGATTTACCAATCCCACTGGCAACAAAGAAAGGAAAAACATAATGAATACTATTATAACCCCCAAGGACATACAACTCACTACAACTCAAATTACAGGTAACGCAGATGGTACTGCAATTGCATTAAGCGTCACTGACGGTGTAAGTTACGCAGAAGGTAAACCCACAGATGAGGTTGTTTGTAAAAAAGTAAGCGTAGTATGTCATGATAACCACTACAAATCAGTAGCAGTAAAAGTTAAGGATTTGAAAATACCGCTTACTCCTGAACTCTTACAGCAATCAGGTGGGCAGAAGAAAGTAAAGTTCAAGAACCTGACTGGTAAGTTTTGGCGAAATAACAATGGCGAATACATTCTTAGTGCAAGTGCAGATTCATTGGAGGTAATAGCTAATGCTTAAATGGTTAATGGAAAGAATAAAAAATATAATTCTCTGCCCTGTAAATTGGTTTTGGGAACAATATAACAAGTACAAAGAGAACGAAAACTACTTAAAGATAATTGGTCTATTTTCCATATCTGTAGGCTCGTTATTATCAATTGTAGTTGCTCTAGCTTACTTGTTATCCATACCTGTAACTTACTTGATATCTCATCCCGAGTGGATATTTGTAGGATTTTTAATTTACCTGCTTTATTCTTATGGCAAATCTCAATCTATTGCAAATCAGGAGCATAATAAACAGCAGCAAGTCATAATTGAAGAGGCAGATCAATTGGCATTAGAGGACAATGCCAGCCGTGGTTATGAGCCAATCTGTACTTTTATGTTTCAAGTTTTACGTGAAGTAGCTGAAGAAGCCAACCTGAAACTTCCTGCCCTAATTGGAGATATCGAAATGCCAGTTAACAAATACGATGTAATTAATGGCATCACCTATTATTATTTTGTCTGCTATAAAAAAACAATAGAATTGCTTGATGATAATGAAATAGAAATAATGGAGCGGCAAATTACAAGTGCTATTAGCAGGAAGCTAAAAAGCCAAGCAAATTCTTCAATGATACTTGAATCATATAAGGACGAAAATGGTACTTTTTACAATGGCGTTTGCTTAGATTCCATTGAAGATATGGGTACATACATTAAGTTAACTGTAGTACCTATGACGCCTCAATACGCATTGTTACTTAGAAACCAAAAGCAAAGAGCCCTTATGCGTTCTGATGCAAAAAGCGATTTTAGTACATCTTGGGATGATTAAATATGATTTTCGGATATACCGTGGGAGCTGATGGAAAACCATCAGCTCCAATAAAACTAAATACACAGGATTATTGCCACACTTTAATTACTGGCTCAACTGGCAGCGGAAAAAGCTATTCACTCCTATTTCTCATTGGCTGCTTATTAAAAGATTCTCCTGAGATAGAGGTTTTTATTTGCGATTTCAAAAATTCAGAAGATTTTCGTTTTTTGAAAGATTATCCTCTGTACTACGCAGGACAACATTGTTATGAAGGTGTAATGGAGTTTTTTCGTAGATTCAATGATGCTAGAGAAAATGGTAAATCATTCAAACGTAGAGTCTTGATTTTTGACGAGTATCCTTCATATATCTTCTATCAGTCAATGATGGATAAGGATAATAAAACAAAGCTCGTTTCAGACGTCACGAATGCTATAGCAACAACACTTATGCTTGGCCGAGGAATAAGTCATGCTGCATGGCTCGTTACTCAGAGAGCTGATTCCAGCCTTTTTGCCAATGGAGCAAGAGACAATTTCCAAATAATAATAGGACTAGGTAGACTCAGCAAGGAGCAAAAAGGCATGATCTTTACGGGCGAAGAAATACCAAACGAACCAATGAAACGTGGTGAGGGCCATCTTTTATCAGATGGACACGAGCTAAGGAAAGTAAAATTTCCGCTAATATCAGACATAAATGACTGGAAATGGCATATATATGACATTTTAATGAGAAATTTGGAACACAATAGAGATTCGAGTCAGAGCACGCCTCTGGCGTAAGCTATGACTCAACCCTAGGCGGTAGTATTACCCCGCCTAGGGAATCTGTTACATCAGCGCAGCACCATGTAATTAAATCCGTAACAGAAATGACGTCTGTTACAAAGGAGGAATCAAGTGAATGATACAATAAGTCGCTCATGGTTTGCAGTTTTAAATAACCCTAAGGAACATGGTTATTCAGGCACTCCAGAAGAAATAATTGAGCAATTAAAATTTGAATGGATAAATGATAATTCACTTCGTAAAGGATGGTGGGGATACTGTATATCTTCAGAAGGTTTACATCACGTTCATATGATTCTAGAAGATTCTGGTTCTTGCAGATTTTCAAAGGTGAAACGTGCGTATCCTAAGGCCCACTTGGAGGCAACTAAAGGCAATAAAAAACAGGTGCTGGCTTACATTAATAAGCAACCTCCCTTTGATGAAAAAGGCGAAAAAGTAATAGCCTTTACTTCTTTTGGAAACATTGAAGGGCATAAAAAGTACTCTGCATCTAATACCAATGAATTGCTTTCATCTATCGAACTTCTTATAGATGAAGGGTATACACCAGCTCAAATAATGCGAGAAGACATACGATTTCGCCGTGAAGAAAGCCTTATAAGAAAATGCTATTTTGATAAAAGATATAAAGAGACACCACCCATAAGGAATGTTGACGTCATATGGCATTGTGGAGAAAGTGGTAGTGGAAAATCATTTTCATACGTCAAATTATGTGAAGAGGTTGGTGATGAAAACATTTTCTTTTTCTCAGATTATGCCAATCATGGCATTGGTGGATTCGATTCGTATTGTGGAGAAAAATATCTGTTCATAGATGAATTAAAACAACATTCTTTACCGTTTGAGCTTCTTTTAACTATTACTCAAGGCTATCGAGCACAATTGCATTGCAGGTATGCTAATAGCTACGCATTATGGACAGAAATCCATATCACAAGTATATATTCTCCTGAAGAAATATATTGTGGGATGGTGGATAAAGATAATCAAGAAAAAGATCCAATATCCCAGCTTTTAAGGAGAATCAATAAATACATATATCATTACAAAAATGGTGATGAATATAAAACCTACGAATTACCTAGTGAGCAATATAAAGGATATGAAGAATTAAAGAAGCTCGCTCGTGGAAATGAATGGTCAGATATTAATTACAACGATATTCCATTTGAATAATTCTTAATGACAGCAGAAAGGAGGTGCTGAACATATGAAAACTAAATATGATATTGTCAGCACTTCCTCTAATCTTCAATTGCCAATAAATGCAAATCATCAACACAATTGCTCTAATGATATATTCCAACAGATCACAAATCTGACATCAAAAAAGCTTCGATTGGAAACAGATTCCGACTATGCTAATATAATCTCAGTCGGTGCTGTTATCGAAGATTTGGATAAACAAATATTACAACTCAAAATCCAAGCCATTGAAAAAGAACTTGGTAAAAAGATAACCACTGTCACTAAGCCTAATAAAACTTTATATTTAGTGTCTATTACAGTAGATGGCAAAAGAAAGCAAATCTCTGCTAAGTCTGTCGAAGAACTGTACAAAAAAGTATTAGGAAGAATGCTTCCATCATCCAAGGAATGCACAAGCACTATAACAGTTCAGGAAGTGTTTAATATCTTTTCAGCGCATAATCATGCCCCTATAGTTGATAACGAAGGCTCAATTACTTATCCAACAAGTACTGCAAGACGCAAAGACCAGTACTGGAATAAATACTGGGCAATGGATGTTATTTCTACATTTCCAGTTCAAACAGTTATCACAGGTGATATTATTGATGCATTCAAAAGATTAACAGCCAGCAGGAAGTATACTGCCAGACAGATTGATCAGGCAAAAAGTATCCTGAAACAGACTTTTGATTATGCCATTTGGCAAAAGCTTATTACTGTCAATCCAGTAGTTTCTCTTCCTAACAACATGTGCCCTAAAAAAGCTAAAAGTATAGATAAAAAGAAGGCAACTTCGAAGGAATGGCGCATGCAACTTGAGAAGCATCTGAAAGCACTACCTAATCAGACTGTATATTCGCTTGCTATCAGATTTTGGCTGACTTCCATGCAAAGAGTCGGCGAATGGCTTGCTATTACTTGGGAAGATGTAGATTTTCAGAATGAGACACTTACTATAAAGCACTCATTATCAAAAAGAGAAGTAGATGGAAAACTCATTGTAGTAGATGATGAGCATCTTAAGGCTGATGAAGTGGCAAGAGAAATACCATTAACAGATAAGGCAATAGGAATACTCAAAGAGCTTTATCTTATCAATGGTCAAAAGAAATATGTTTTTAACAGTAAAGGTAATCTTCCGATAGCCACAAACCGCGTTAATGAACACATTAAGGATTATTGCAAAGATGCTGGCATAGAACCCATGTCAACTCACGCACAGAGACGCGGAGCAATACAAGAAGCATATTCTAAGCAAATGGTTGAAGATCAGATAAGAGTTACTGCTGGTCACTCTGATAGTACAATGACACGGTACTACAACAGACAGAACAATAACACATTGTCCAAGCAAAGCCTTGAAGAATTACTTGGATAATCTGATCAGGTCAAACATTTGGTCAAACAAATTCTAAGAAAGGACAAAGAAAAAGCCGCTTAAAAAGCGGCTTTCCGACAATCGGAGTGACGTGATTCGAACACGCATTACAAATCGCAAACCCGCATAGAAAGGAGGTTTGACGGCATCAGCTAGACCTTTGGTCACCAACTTGGTCACCAACTTGTCACTCACTTGGCCACTTAA
>JAEEGL011254300.1_pt1 | contig 12535 bp, 7 predicted proteins | sample 9134231 | NCBI WGS metagenome assembly JAEEGL01 (sample SAMN16246548, study PRJNA631951) | gut metagenome | biome: gut microbiome; feature: rumen; material: fiber-attached | host: Bos | place: Iran: Karaj | collected 2018-10
ACAAAAGAACGCAACAATTTCCAAAAGGAACGAAATATGAGTAACGGATATGCATATGATGACCTGTTAGCCTACATGGGGATGCACAAACTTCCCAAGGGGCTTTCGGAAGCGTATGAACTCTACGATCACAAAGACGAGAAGCCGGGAGAACTCCTCCCGAGGGACTGTTACGAAGAGCTGCTGGCTCCGTATGAGCTTCCCAAAGACAAAAAGGAGTTTCTTGACAAGGCGCTCGATGCCATAGAAAAAGACGGGAAGGTTCTTTATTTTTCAAAGTTCTTTGTATGGGACATGTGCTCCATGCGAAACAAGTATGACATTGACAACTATACCGAGCTGGTTCCGGAATGCCTGGGAGAGTTTAAAGATGCTTATGCTTTTTTGATACTTCTTGCCTGTGTTCCGGTGTCGGAACTTGAAATGAAACGCCGCGGCATCCCGAAAGAATACTACGCGGACATACCCCACAGGATGTTGCGTGACCAGATGAAAAGGTACAAAGAAACAGGCAGGATCGATGTGGAAGACATGCCATGGAAGATGAACTTCTATACGCTCACCATATTCCTGTTAGACCGATTTCTTTTTATACCTTATCAACACGGTGAACGCTTCAGATTCTACAGAAGCAACAGGACCGGACGGGTTGTGGGCCTTGCGGAAGCAGGATGTACCTATGATGCTGAAGGGCAGCTTCTTTGGTGGGGATTTCCCGACGAAGCCCAGTGGCATATAACTGAGCACACTGAGGCAAAAGAAACGGACGGACTTAAGAACGGATTCTTTTACATTGACAGAAAAGCCTTAAGCCCCGAGATATTTACAACCACTCTTTCCGAATCAGAGGACAGCGTGCGAGGGTACTACATGAATCCCCTCGGATACACCGAGAACAGGACCGTTACCCTTGATAAAAAAGAATACAAACCTGTTTTAAAAGAAGATGACTGGCTGATAGCACTTCATATACCGGGAGGAGAAGGATACACTCCCGAAAGGATGCACAGTTCCATGAAGCTTGCGCTTGAGTTTTTTGGCAGGTATTATCCCGAACTTGATATGAAGGGGTTCTGGAGCTCCAGCTGGTTATACGATGAAAGATTGAGGTTCATCCTGGGTGACGGACGCAATATCACAAATGTCCAGGATCTTATGTACAGATACAGCGATGGCGAGGACGGATCAATGCTTTATGTTCATCTGTACAAGGATATGAAGAACCCGTTAGAAACAGCAAAATGCGAGACCACCCTTCAGCGGGAAGCAAAGAAGTATCTTGAAAACGGGAAGCGGTTCTGCACTACGGGAATGATGATCCTTAAAGAAGAAGCTCTGTCCGGGAAAGCCTATTACTCGGATGAAGACAGGAAAGACTGGAATGAACTGGTTCAGACCCTTGATTTAAAAATGTGAAAGGTGATCACATGAAAGAACTGAAGAAAAACCGTCAACTTTATATTATGTGCCTGCCGGCCGTCTTGCTGCTCATTGCGTTTGCCTATGTCCCTATGGCCGGTATTTGGATGGCATTTACCAAATACAATATCAAGGACGGTATATTCGGAAGCGAATATGTAGGCCTCCAGAACTTTAAATACTTCTTTACCGGAAGCACGGGAATGGGACCCAAAGTCATATACAACACTCTGTATATCAACTTCTTTGGCCTTATATTCGGAACCATCGTTCCCATCACCATTGCCATCTGCTTTAACGAAGTTAAAGGAAAAGTATTTAAAAAAGTGACTCAGAGCGCGATGTTCTTCCCATACTTCTTAAGCTGGGTAGTAGTAGGCGCCATCGTTTACGCCTTCTTTTCAACGGACACCGGCATGATCAACAGGATGTTAAAGGACATGGGTCACACCATAATCCGGTGGTATGCGGAAAAGAAATACTGGAAGGGCATCATTATCACCGTTGATGTCTGGAAGTGGTGCGGTTACAACTCAATAATCTACATGGCCGCAATGTCAAACTTTGATGCTTCTTTGTATGAAGCGGCCACCGTGGACGGAGCCAACAGATTTCAAAGGATACTGTATCTGACATTGCCGCTACTTAAGCCCACAGTCATCATTCTTTGCCTTATGAGCATAGGAAGGATCTTCTTTGGCGACTTTGGCATGATCTACGGTATCGTCGGTAACAACTCGCTTCTCTATGACGAGGTTGCGGTAATCGATACTTACGTATATTCGGCTATGAGATCATTAGGATTTTCGTATACCACGGCGATCGGTCTCTTTCAGTCTGTAATGGGACTTATACTTGTTACCATATCCAATCATCTGGCTAAGAAAGTAAATGAAGGGGAGGGCTTGTTCTGATGGCTAAAACGATCGCTAAAAGAAGGCATATTTCCCTGGGAGACGGCCTTGTCAAGGGTTTTGCGTATATCTTTATCGCATTTATCGCAGTTGTCTGCCTTTATCCTTTGATCATGGTATTGTCGGTTTCTTTTTCCTCAAATGCGGCAGTGGTGAAGCACGGATACTCTGTGATCCCGCAAAGCCCTACGGGAGACACTTACCTTTATCTCTTTGCTCACAGCGGATTCAGGATCCTAAGATCTTACATCGTGACCATAATCGTGACTATAGTCGGGACCTTTGGCTCAATGCTCGTGACCAGTATGATCTCCTTTGCATTGTCCATCAAAGATCTTAAGTACAGGAACGTGATCGCTTACTTTTGTAACTTTACGATCATTTTCTCGGCAGGACTTATCCCCTGGTATTTCGTGTGCGTAAACTGGTACCACCTGATGGATTCGTACTTAGCGCTTGTTCTTCCGTCACTTTTCAGTGTATGGAACATGTTCCTGCTTCGTACGTATTTCAGTGCCGTTCCGGTATCTCTTTACGAATCGGCCAAACTGGACGGGGCAAGCTACTATCAGATCTACTGGAAGATAGCACTTCCCCTTAGCAAGACCGCAATGCTCACGGTTGGCCTTATGTATGCCCTTTGTTACTGGAATGACTGGTGGAATGCACTCATGTTCATTAATAACAGAGACAAGTTCCCACTTCAGTATTTCCTTTACAATATCCTGTCGAATGTAAACGCCATCAGCAGCGGACGAATCCCTTCGGGAGCTGCGGCTAACATAAAGCTTCCTTCGGAAACCGTCAAAATGGCAGTAACTATTATAACCATCGGCCCCATCATCTTTCTTTATCCGTTCATACAGAAGTACTTTGTAGACGGTATCATGACCGGTGCGGTAAAAGAATAACGTTTGTTGAGCGGCAGCGCTTGATGATACAGAACCTAAAAGGAGGGTTAAATAAATGAAAAAGAAGTTTTTGGCAATTCTGTTATCTGCAGTCTGTGCTATATCACTGCTCGCAGGTTGTGGATCCGATGCAGGGTCACAGTCACAGAGCTCTGACAGTGCAAAGACCTCGACCAAGACAGAATCTACCGCAAAGAAAGCGGATTCAAAGGACGTATCCACAGTGGTCATTCTTTATCCCGGTGAAGAGACCGATTCCATGGCAAACTTCATCAATAACCAGTTAAATCCCCGTCTTGCGGATGAAGTAGGGATCAAGCTTGAGTTTATCTACAAAGGATGGGATCAGTATTGGGAGCAAAAGGACATAATGCTTGCAGCCAATCAGGTGATCGACCTTTACTGGGACGGTCTTCCGGATCTTTCATCCATGGTCAATAAGTCACAGTGCCAGCCTATCGGCGATCTTATCAAAGAAAACTGCCCCGATATGCTCAAGGTCATTCCCGAGTCACAGCTTGCAGGCGGTATCGTGAACGGCGTTCAGTACGGTATTCCTTCCGCTTACGCTCCTTCTTCCTGCATGTTCCAGCTTGTATGCGTACGTAAGGATATCCTTGACTGTGTAGGCATGAGCGATATCAAGACAGCAGATGACCTCAAGACTTTTGCACAGAAGGCACAGGAAAAGTACCCTGAAATGAACGGCCCTGCAGATATCATCTTTAAGCCCCTTACCAGAAACTTTGCGGATGAACAGTACACCTGGTGTGCATATGCAGACTCCGTTGTTTATGGCGAAAACACCAGAAAAGCATACAGCTATTTTGAGACCGAAGCTTTTCAGAAGGTTGCCAAATTCAACGCTTCCATGTATGCAGACGGCCTTTACAAGGACGAGCTTACCACCAACTACAACGAACGTGATTCCCGTATGCAGCAGGGTACATACCTCTGGGTTGAGGGTTCCCTCGGAAAAGAAAACGAGATCATCGCAGCAGTTCGTTCAAACGCACCCGAAGCAGAACTTAAGAGCTTTCTTTTGAATCCTTCCGCAGATAAGTACATTACTGCATGTGGCGGTGAAGTTCTCTGTGTTCCTTACAGCGCAGCTAACCCTGCAGGCGCCATGAAGTTCTTAAACTGGTTATACAAGAGCCAGGAAAACTATCTTTTCTGCCTCTACGGACCTGAAGGCGAAAACTACACCGTAGAGAACGGACGTATCGTTTTGAAGGATCCCGGATTTGAAGGTTACTTCTATGAGTGGATGTTCCGTAACGCAAACTATACCATGTTCACTTCCGATGTGTCCGATGACTTCATCAAGACATACGAAACCTGGGATGACAATGCAAAGACCAGCGATGTTATAGCTTTCCACTTTGATAACAGCAATGTTCTTGAGATCGAGACCGCAGTAAACGAAGTTATCCAGAAGGAATTTACACCTATCGAGTGCGGTTATGTGGACTTTGATACCAACTATCCTCAGGCAGTTCAGAAGCTTAAGGATGCAGGCATCGACGCATATGTTGCGGAAGTTCAGAGACAGCTTGACGAGTTCTTTAAGACAAACGGATATCAACACTGATAACAAAAGCAGCATAAAAAGCAAGTTTACTGAAAGCTCCGGTCATGGATGGCCGTGGCCGGAGCTGTTAACTGGATGCTGAGGGATGACATGAAACTGACTAAGAAAATAGCAGCCGCAGTAACGGCGTTTATCATATCGTTTTCAACGGCTTTCGGACTGGTTGACATAACATCGTATGCCGAAGGAGAAGAGCCGGAATTCATAATGGACGGAGTGCGTGACGACTGGAATCACATAACTCCATTGTTTGCAGGAGGCGGTGTTATCACCAAACTCTCTGCTTTTACCAAAGACGGTACACTTTACGGAAAGATGGAACTTTCAAGTTCCGCCAACTTTGATACATGGCACATTTACTTTGACACTGATGAGAATGTCGAGAATCACCTGTATTTCACAGGTGCGGATTTTCTCCTTGAAACCGACATTCTTTATGAATATAAGGGCGATTCCGGTGATTGGGAAGGCCTTGAAGGAACAAAAGCGATAGTCGGAAGGGGACTTTCCCAGGACAAAAAAACCCTTGAGTTTTCGATCCCGCTTTCTGACATGGGTAACCCTGCAAAGATCGGTATTCACGCCGCTACCGTTTCAAACTGGGTGGATGTGGCGGATTGCCCGATGACGCCCGGTGAGTATCTTACGGTTCCTGCATATGAGGAAGTCATTTCGGAAGATATGGCGGGCCTTACGGAATCTGAACTTGAAGCTTATCTTGCTTCCAAGCAGTTTGCGGGGACAAAGAATCAGTGGGGAACGATCGTGTACGACGCAGTCAATGCAAACTCAAATCTTTATGCATTGAAGGCTGTTACCGACAGGGAAAATCTCTATATCCACGCTGATGCCAAGGTCTTAAGCAATAACTTTACGGTCTATATAAAAACGGATTCAGCCACATACGAACTTAAGGCTAACGGAAGCCTGTACAGGACTAAGGACGGAAAAAGAATAGACACGGGTACCCCTGTTAAGACTTACTACAAGGACGACAGCGGGTTTGAGATAGTGATCCCCACAGAGATGCTTGAGGGAGGTACCGATCTTTATCTTGTGAGAATGCAGGAGGGAAAAGAACTGCTTCCCGATCCCGATGAGGCTGACCCGGATGAAGAAAAGTATCTTGAGGTCGTGGCTCCTTTTGAAGAAGTACCGCCTGTGATAACCATAGACGGAGATGACAGCGACTGGAAAGGTTTTGGATGGAGCGATCTTAATCCGATCGGCAAAGGTGAGGGAAGTCTCGGGGATCTCTATGCATTCAGGGATAATGAGGCACTTTATGTAATGACTTATATTTCCGGTGTAAAAGATCCGAATTCCTCCGCAGCCTACACAACGAGCCTGTTTATCGGATGCGATAACGACGATTCCACAGGCTTTATACACAGCGGATATGCAAGGCATAACACCGGTGATGTGCTGATACAGGATTGGCATTCCTTTGGAGAAGACAGGGATCTTGAGATCTTTTATACCAAAGACCCGGTGATCCTTGAGTGGAACATGAAAAAACAGTACGTTGAGGGCTATGAGAAAGTCTTTGCAAAGACCGGCAGGCCGGGAGTTTACTGCGCTGAGTACAAGGTTCCTTTCTCAACACTTTATGAGTTTACGGATGAGGTATCTGACGATCTTTACATCTGTATTGACAGAAACGATGTTCAGACGGATGAAGCAACTTACGAAAGGCTGACCCCCGAAGGCTTTACTCCCGCCAGGGATGCACAGAGCGGTTCTTTTGCAAAGGTGCCCAAGTTTAACATCAAATATGATATAACCACCGAAGATTTCGGATTTGAAGACTGGAAGACCGTCTGCAACCGTGCAGTGCACGAAAGCCAGGTAAATCTCATCGGCATAAGGTCTGATGAAAAGCTCTACACCATGCTTACGGGAAACGGAGATCTTTCCACCGTTAACCGCTATTATATCTCAGTCGGAAATGAAGGCTTTACGGTAGACGGAAGAGAAAACGTATCCTATGTGATCGAAAAAGGAAGACTGTGTCCCGTCAAAGGAAAGGATTCCTTCGACCCTGACGGAAAGCCTGTTTATATGTACTATGAGTCGGATGCGGTGCTGATGCAGCTGTATCTTTCGGACATAGGTGATCCAAAGGTCGTAAAGGTAGCTGCAGACGCAAATCATGGAGAGTATGTCCTTCCCGAGACCGGATTCCTTACAATAACCAAGACCATAGAGGAAAACAGGGAAGAGGGGCTTTTCTATCCGAAGGCCGCATATGATTTCCATAATAACCCCTACAAGGGCTGGGTCGGCTGGGCTGATACCTACGAAGGCGATGTTGATGCGGTTGCCGCGGAGCATAACCTGATCTATGTAGATATCAAATGGAGCGAACTTGAGCCCGAAAAAGGCAAATATGCCTTTGATGCCATCGAAGAACAGTACCAGTTCAAGAAATGGCAGGCCCAGGGCTGCCGCATGGTATTCCGTTTTGTAATGGATAATCCGAATACCGTGAACGGTGATCCCGATATCAAGCGCATGGATATCCCCGAGTGGCTTTATAAGGAACTGGAAGAAGAAAACGCAGAGGGAGAAGGCGCAGGTACATTCTATCTTGGCGAGACCATCAGGACGCTTCTTGGCGGATGCGGTTTTTCACCCAATTACAAGAGCGAAAAGCTGTTAAACTATCACGCTGCAGCCATAAAAGCCTTTGCGGAGCGCTATGACGATCCGGCCATATGTGCGTATGTGGAGGTGGGAAGTCTCGGACACTGGGCAGAATTCCACACCTGGCCTACAGGAACCGGTGAGTTCCCGGATCCCGAACTTGCCCAGAAATATATGCAGGTCTACGCCGATGAATTCCATAACGTAAAAGTGGGTATCAGAAAGCCATATGCGCTTGCTGCCAACAATAACTGGGGTCTTTACAACGATATCTTTGGTGTTACAAGTGACGGAGGTACTCCCACATTCCTTGAGTGGGCAGCTACCGGAAACACTGATATGCCCGGCTCCACGGAAGAAGATATAGCAGCATCCGCAATGCCTGACTGGTGGAAGTCAAACTATTCGGGCGGCGAATTTGCAAACGGGGATTTCAGGACCAACGCGCTTGATGAAAATATGTGTGCGGTACTTCAGCAGATAAGAGACAGCCATACTACGTGGCTTGGCCCCTGCTCAGCCTGTGATTTTAAGAAGGGCGATCCCGAATACGAAGACTTCCGTTACAATATCGAAACGCTTTTTGGAACCATGGGTTATAACTATCGTATTTACAGTATCGGAAAGCCCGAAAGCATTGTGCCCGGAGAATCGGTTGAGATCCCGGTAACATGGGATAATTCGGGGGTTGCGCCGATCTACTATAACTGCCCTGTGACATTACAGTTAAAAGACGCAGGCGGTTCGGTGGTTTATGAAGAAACCCAGGATTTTGATACCACTTCCTGGCTTCCCGGAAGAAGCACGGTTAAAGCATCTCTCAGTGTCCCTTCAGATCTTTCGGAGGGTGATTATACACTGGCTGTAAAGATGACTACCGGGGATTCCCGTAAGGATGTGATCCTTCTTTCCATGGAAGGTGAAAATGCCGACGGTTCCTATGATATCTACAGCATCAGGGTGGGCTCAAAGGCAGAAACCGTAAGTTCTGAGGAAAAGAAAGAGGTTACCTCGGCTGCTTCCGTTTCGGTTACCAAAAATGAAACAAACAATACAACAGAGATTAAAGAATCCGACAACAAGCCTATATGGCCGATCGTAACAGCTGTAGCTTCAGTTGTTATCGTCGGGACCTGTGCATTCTTTATCAGAAAAAGAGGAAAGAAATGAAACTTGCATTGATCGGTGCGGGACAAAGGGGAATGATCTACGCGACTTACGCCTATGAAAAGGCAGGAGCCGAAATCGTCGCAGTTGTTGATATCAACAGCGAAAAGCGTACGATCGCCAAAGAGAAATTCAATATTCCAAATGATCGTGTTTTTGATAACACAAAGGATTTCTTTGCACTTGGAAAGATCGCAGATGCCGTGATCATAGCAACCATGGACAGAGACCACTATTCCCAGGCTATGACCGCCATGGATATCGGGTATGATATCCTGCTTGAAAAGCCCATCTCTCCGGATGTCAGGGAATGCCTTGAGATAAGGGAAAAGGCAAAAGAAAAGAATGTTACGGTGGTCGTATGCCATGTACTCAGGTACACAAGATTCTTTTCCGCGATCAAAGAAGTCATTGATTCGGGAGAACTGGGAAAGGTTGTTACAATACAGCATGCAGAAAACGTGGGTAATTTCCACATGGCTCATTCTTTTGTCCGCGGCAACTGGAGAAATTCCGATATTTCGAGCCCCATAATCATGCAGAAATCCTGCCATGATATGGATATCCTTTTGTGGCTTGTGGGCAGTAATGCAAGAAAGATATCTTCTTTTGGCAATCTTTCGTTCTTTAAGAAAGAAAATGCCCCGGAAGGTTCCACGGAAAGGTGCCTTGATTGTCCATGCGCCGACACATGCAGATTTGACGGAAAAAAAGCTTATCTTCCCATCAAGGGAGAGTGGCCTGCAACCGTCTTAACGGAAGACCAGACCGACGAAGGCATATTAAAAGCGCTCAAAGAAGGCCCCTACGGCCGCTGCGTATTCAGATGCGACAACAATGTATGTGACAATCAGGTAACGGACATCGAATTTGAAAACGGTGTTACCGCAACCTTCCATCTGAGCGGTTTTTCAAACCAGATGCACAGGACCATCAAAGTCATGTGCGAAAACGGCGATATCGTGGGCGATGATGCGGAAGATTTCATTACCGTCAACAAGTATTCGTCCAATTATCTTTATGAAGGTGAAAAAAGAAAGATCCCCGTAAACAATGAGGAAGGCTTCCACGGAGGCGGAGATTACAGACTTACCATGGATTTCCTGAGTGCACTTGAACACAAAGGCGAAGTCGTTAACATCCGTTCCGGCATCGAACAGTCCGTTGAAAGCCATCTGATGGCTTATGCGGCAGAACAGTCAAGATTGAGCGGTGAAGTGTTCAACATGGAAAACTTAAGGAACGGGATCCTTTCGGAGGAAAAGAAATGAGTAAAGAACCGGCACTTGTGATAATGGCAGCAGGAATGGGAAGCCGCTACGGAGGACTTAAGCAGATAGATCCGGTAGATAAAGAAGGCCACATCATCATCGATTTTTCCATATATGATGCTGTCAGAGCGGGATTTAAAAAGATTGTCTTTATAATCAAAAAAGAGATCGAAAAGGATTTTAAAGAGGCTGTAGGAAACAGGGTTTCACAGTTTGCGGACGTTGAGTTTGTTTTTCAGGAGATAGACAAGGTACCTTCTGCTACGGCTTCGGGTGCGGCTTTCAAAGTGCCTGAAGGACGCACAAAACCCTGGGGCACAGGTCATGCCATACTATGCTGTAAGGATGTGGTGGACGGACCTTTCGCAGTGATCAACTCCGATGATTACTACGGGCCCGACGGCTTTAAACAAATCTATAAAGAACTCACAGACGGAGACGATCCATACGCTTATGCCATGGTAGGTTATGTTCTTAAAAACACGCTTACGGAGAACGGCTCTGTATCCCGCGGAGTCTGCAAGTGTGATGAGAGCGGTTATTTAAAAGACATAGAAGAAAAAACAAAGATCGTTAAAAAGGGCGAAGGCGCCGCATTTTCCGATGATAACGGCGAAACCTGGCAGGATATAAGCCCTGATTCCATAGTATCCATGAACCTTTGGGGGTTCAGGGAAAGCTTCTTTGGCGAACTCGAAAAAGGCTTTAAGGAATTTTTGGACGAGCAGGTACCCGGAAATCCGCTTAAGAGTGAGTTTTATCTTTTGGGGCCGGTGCAGAAACTTATATCCGAAGGAAAGGCCACTGTAAAGGTATTAAAGAGTCTCGATCAGTGGTTTGGAGTAACCTACAAAGAAGATAAACCCAAGGTCATAAACGCCATCGAAGACTTAAAACAGCAGGGCGTTTATCCACAGCATCTGTGGGAGTAAAGGAAAGACATGTCACACGAAGAATGTTGCAAAAACAAGAATGAAGCGCTGGATGCCTTCAGGCTTCCCGGAAAGGTTGCAAGCTGCGAAAGATACGGAAACGGTCATATTAATGATACGTTTCTTGCAGTCACCAATGACGGTAAGCGCTTTATCCTACAACGTATGAATACCGATGTTTTTAAGGATCCTGAGATGCTCATGAACAATATCGTGCTGGTCACGGGGTACCTTAAAGAAGAAATATCAAAGCGCGGAGGAGACACGGAACGAGAGACTTTAAGCCTTATAGAAACCAGGGAAGGAAAGCCCTTTTACCGGGATTCGGCGGGATATTACTGGAGGATCTACAAGTTTATCGAGAATGCGGTAACACTTGATAAAGTCAGAACTTCCGAAGATTTTTACGAAAGTGCGGTGGCATTTGGAAACTTTTCTGGGCTGATGGCGGGATTCGATGCTTCTAAGCTCTCGGAGACTATCCCTGATTTTCACAATACGCCCAAGCGTTTTGAAACCTTTTTAAAGGCAGTTAAAGAGGATGTTTGCGGCAGGGCACCCGGAGTCAAAGAAGAAATTGAGTTTTACAAGGCTCATGAAGCCGACATGAATTACTGTGCGGATCTTCTGAAGGCAGGTAAGATCCCGTTAAGAGTCACCCATAATGACACAAAACTTAACAACATAATGCTTGATGATAAGACCGGCAAAGGTATATGCGTTATCGATCTTGATACGGTCATGCCGGGGCTTTCCATCTATGACTTTGGTGATTCCATAAGGTTTGGAGCAAATACCGCGGCTGAAGACGAACAGGATCTTTCAAAGGTTTCTCTTTCCCTTGATCTTTATAACACCTATGTAAAGGGATATCTCAAAGGCTGTAACGGAGCGCTTACGGAGGAAGAGATAAAGCTTCTTCCCATGGGAGCAAAGACCATGACACTTGAGTGCGGCATGCGGTTTCTTACAGACTATCTTCAGGGAGACCGGTATTTTATGATACACAGAGAGGGCCACAACCTCGACCGTACCAGAACTCAGATCGAATTGGTCAAGGACATGGAGCGAAAGTGGGATTCTATGAATAACAGCCGCTGATGGCATTATAACGAAGGATTGAAAAGGCAGGTATTCTTTTTGGGTACCTGCTTTTTTTCGTATTATTCAACGAAACATGATATAATGAACGCGGGGTTCATATGGAAATCAGGATATGTGGAGGTAGTTCATGTCACGGGGATCGAACCAGAAGTTCAAGTTTACGTACCTTATGAAGATAATGCTTGAAAATACGGATGACGAGCATTCTTTGACCGTAAGCCAGATCTTGGAAGAACTGGCAAGATATGGTGTGACCGCTGAGCGTAAGAGTATTTATGCTGACCTGCAGGACATGGAAATGTTCGGGATCGAGATCATCAAGGAACGTATCGGCAGGGATATCTGCTACCATGTGGGAAGCAGGGAATTTGAACTTGCCGAGGTCAAACTCCTGATCGATGCCATACAGTGTGCCAAGTTTATAACGGAACGAAAGTCCCGGGAATTGATCGGCAAGATCCGGAGCTTTGTAAGCGTGTATCAGGCGCAGCAGCTTCAAAGGCAGGTTTTTGTTCAGGGCCGCATCAAGACCATGAATGAGAGCATTTACTATAGCGTGGATGAGATCCACAATGCT
>JAEEGL011417201.1_pt1 | contig 12535 bp, 9 predicted proteins | sample 9134231 | NCBI WGS metagenome assembly JAEEGL01 (sample SAMN16246548, study PRJNA631951) | gut metagenome | biome: gut microbiome; feature: rumen; material: fiber-attached | host: Bos | place: Iran: Karaj | collected 2018-10
AGTCCATTGAAGTCCATGTTGGTTGCCGTAAACTTGAGTTACAGGATGGACTGATTTGTACCTCTATGGACGAGGGTGGATTTCTATAAGTCCATCTGTCAGTTTTGGCTTTTTAGCGTCGGGAAGAACAGCACATCCCTTATGCTCGGTGCGTCCGTCAGCAGCATCACCAGCCGGTCGATGCCGTAGCCGATGCCGCCGGTGGGGGGCATGCCCACGGACAGAGCGTTCAGAAAATCCTCATCCGTGTGCTCGGCTTCCTCATCGCCTGCAGCGGCCGCGGCCTCCTGTGCTGCGAAGCGCTCGCGCTGATCGATGGGATCATTGAGCTCGGAGTAAGCGTTGCACATCTCCCAGGTGTTGATGAAGAGTTCGAAACGCTCGACCTTGGCCGGATCATCGGGCTTCTTCTTGGTCAGCGGGGAGATCTCGATCGGGTGATCCATGATAAAGGTGGGCTGGATCAGTTCCTTCTCGCAATACTCCTCAAAGAAAAGATTCAGGATATCGCCCTTCTTGTGGCGTTCCTCAAATTCCACATGATGCTTGCGGGCCAGTTCTTTCGCTTCTTCATCAGTAGCGACCTGATCGAAATCCACGCCGGCGTATTTCTTCACGCAGTCCGTCATGGTCATCCGGGCAAAGGGCTTGCCGAAATCCAGCTCGATCCCCTGATAGGAAAAGGTGGTCGTCCCCAGCACCGTCTGCGCCAGATGCCGGAACATGGATTCGGTCAGTTCCATCATGCCCTCGTAATCCGTATAGGCCTGATAGAGCTCCATCAGCGTGAATTCCGGATTGTGACGGGTGTCCACGCCTTCATTGCGGAAGACGCGGCCGATCTCATAGACGCGCTCGAGACCGCCCACGATGAGCCGCTTTAAGTAGAGTTCCAGAGAGATCCTGAGCTTCACATCCTCATCCAGCGCGTTATAGTGCGTCTCAAACGGACGCGCCGCGGCGCCGCCGGGATTGGATACCAGGATCGGCGTCTCGACCTCCATGAACCGGCGTCCCGCGAGGAAGCTCCGGATCTGCGCGAGGATCGCGCTGCGCTTGCGAAAGACTTCGAGCGCCGTCCGATTCATGATGAGATCCACATAGCGCTGACGATAGCGCAGTTCGGTGTCCGTGAGTCCGTGATACTTCTCCGGCAGGGGCTGGAGTGACTTGGACAGCAGAGTCAGCTCTTTGGCATGAATGGAGAGTTCCCCGGTCTTCGTGCGGAAGACAAACCCCAGGACGCCGACGATATCGCCGATATCCATCTTCTTAAAGGCAGCATAGGCCTCCTCACCCAGCTCATCGCGGGTGACATACACCTGGATCTGTCCCTCGAGATCCTGGACATGGCAGAAAGCCGCCTTGCCCATGACGCGCTTGCTCATCATACGGCCGGCGACGGATACACGCTTGTCCGCCGGGATCTCATCCCACGCGGGGATGATATTCTTCCCGTTCTCGTCCGTTGCAAGGACGGTCTCCAGCGTATCTGCCTTCGCCCGAATCTCCTCGCTGTGATGTGTCTGGTCGTATTTGACGATCCGGAAGGGGTCTTTTCCCGCTTCCTGCAGCTCCTTCAGCTTATCCCTGCGCACCTGTACCAGGTGGCCGATATCTTCCTGCGCGTTTTCCCGGTTCTTCGGATTCTCGTTGGCCATGGATCTCTTACTCCGTTTCTCAGTTCTTGGAACGCTCGATCTTTAATACCTTATATTTAAAGGTGCCCGCCGGTGTCTCAACAGACACGGTCTCTCCCTTCTTGGCGCCGATCAGTGCCTTGCCCACCGGCGACTCATTGGAGATCTTGCCCTGGAGGCTGTTGGCCTCGGAGGAACCGACGATCTTGTATTCCAGATCCTCATTCTCGGCCAGATCGCGGATCTTGACGCGGCAGCCGATGTTGATCCGCTCCAGATCAACCTCGTCCTCAACAACGACTTCGGCGTTCTTCAGGATCTTCTCGAGTTCCTCGATCCTGGCTTCGATATCACGCTGCTCATCCTTGGCGGCATCATACTCGGCATTCTCCGACAAATCGCCCTGCGCACGCGCCTCCTTGATCTTCTGAGCAACCTCCTGACGGCGGACGACCTTAAGCTCCTCCAGCTCGTCCTCGTACTTCTTGAGTCCCTCATACGTCAGGATATTCTTCTTTTCCCCCATCTCACCGACCTCCTGTTTGATCAGATTATCTGCGGACGTTCCCTGTCCGCACAATTAAGTAACAAGTATACTCGTTTCCGGTCCGCATGTAAAGAGGAATTCGTGTCTGTGATGATCAGCCGAGATCCGGCTCGTCCGTAAGCAGGATCGAGGCTCCGGCTTTGCCGTCCGTCTCGAAGAGGATGATCTCATTCCCGCCCGTCCTGAGCAACGGCGCCGGGATATAGAGACGCTTCTGCGGGCCGATCTCCCAGAATCTGCCGATAGGAAAGCCGTTGACAAACGCACAGCCTTTGCCCCAGCCGGTAAAATCGAGCCAGGTATCCGCAGGGCCCGCGGCCGTAAAGACAAAGCGGTAAAAGCCAGGTCCGCCTTCCGTATATGCGCCGTTAAAGTCCACCGCCCGGATATCATCCAGCGGGAGTGTGCGGATCTCCCAGCCGCAGTGCATATGATCGTTGATCTGTACGCACTGTCCGATCCCCTTGCGCTGATGCTCCATACGCGGGCCGAAATTGACCCGTCCCATGTTCTCCACCAGAATATCGAGCCGCGGCCCCGTACCTGCACGGCGGGGCGTCGCCGTAAAGGCTGCCCGCTGTCTTTCCGTGAGACTATCCGGATCGATCCGGGCTTCCGTTTCCAGTTCCCTGTCGTACAGGGTAAGGAGCGGTTCCTCTTCGAGCAGGATATTGGCGCGGTCCGCAGCTTCCCACAGCCGGATCTTATCGATCGTCTCCTCGGTATCGAGCGTGGTACGATAGAGGATATAGCCGTATTCCTGACCCAGCCGCTCCATCGTCACCGGATGGACATGCCGCACCGGTTCGCCGAGCCGGTCAAGGACCGCTAAGAGCGACACCCGGTCCTGTACCGGGATCTCGCCGTATGCCTGCCGCGGCGCTTCCTCCGGCTCCTCCCATGCCGGCAGTGTCCGGTATTTTCCGATCACTTCCCGGTACCGGCGGAATTTTTCCGTGATGCGGCCATCCTCCGTCAGTACCGCATCATAATCATAAGAAGTCACATCGGGGGTCAGCTCATCGTAGTAATTCGATCCGTTCATGAACCCGAAATTTGTGCCGCCTTCGAACATATAGATGTTGACATGTCCGAGCGCCAGCATCCGGTCCAGATCACGCACGCTCTCCTCGAGATCTCCGCGCATGTGTCCGCCATTGCCCCAGTGATCGAACCACCCGACCCAGAATTCGCTGCACATGAGCGGACCGCCGTCCGTGTAGCGCTTTAATGTCTCAAAACGTTCCCCGGTCCGCGAACCGAAATTCCCCGTCTGAAGCGCCCCCTCCAGACGTCCGCCGTTCAGATTTTCAGGGAAAGGTCCGTCCGAAGTGATGAGCGGGACCGTGATATCATGCTTCCTGATCAGATCGCGCATGGCCGGCAGATAGGCCGGATCATTCGCGTAATAGCCGTATTCATTTTCCACCTGCATGAGGATCACATGCCCGCCGCGGTCGATCTGATGCGGAGCAAGCCGCGGCAGGAGTTCCTCATACCATCGGGCGATCTCCGCAAGGAACGGGCCCTCGCTTACGCGCAGGCGCAGTCCGTCGCCGGCGAGGAGCCATCCGGGGAGTCCGCCAAACTCCCATTCCGCGCAGATATACGGGGACGGCCGCAGGATGATATACAGACCCAGCTCCGTCGCCGTACGGATAAATCGTTCCAGATCGCAGAGCCCGTCCCACCGGTACTGTCCCCGCTTCGGCTCATGCAGGTTCCAGGGGATATAGGTCTCCACCGTGTTGGCGCCCATGAGGAGGAGTTTTTTCAGCCGGTCCTCCCAGTATTCCGGGACGATACGGAAATAGTGCACCGCGCCGGAGATGATCCGGAACGGCTCTTCGTTCAGATAAAAGGTATCCCTGATCTCAAAACTGCCTGACATGATCGTTCCTTTTCCATAAAACAAGGGCATACGGATCCGTGGAACCGTATGCCCTTGTACTTCACAGCCCCGTGCCCGCAGGGGGCACACGGATGCATTTACTTATTTCTTGTAGAGCGCATCGAACTGTGTCTGCAGGGCAGCCGTCACATCGTCGATACCGGCCGTCTTGAGCGCGTTCTGCATCTCCGCGACGATATCCTCAGCGGACCCGTTGTAGAGACCAAAGGAGATCTGCTTCATGTAGTTGGTGTACTGCTCGTTGCAGTTGTCGATCTTGCTCTGAATGTCATCGACCTCGGGAACGAACTGTCCGTAAGGATAATCGATCTTGATCTTGTCATACTCGGCATAGAGCTTATCGATCGCATCCCAGTTCCTCGTCGCATCCTTGATCTCGAGATCATCGTTACGGCCCCACCAGTAGTTCGTCATGCCGTTGATATTCTGCGTGTCGGAATTGTAGCTTGCGGGCGTCGTGCGCAGGCCGTTCGCATCCTTCTCCCAGGACACACCCTCGATACCGTAGTTGAAGAGGTCATAGCACTCCGCGTCATTGCGGATCAAGTCATAGACCATGAGTGCGCGCTCCGGATTCTTGGAACCGGCGGAGATCGCCATGGCACCGTGGGTGATGGAGAGGGCGACCACATTCTTCGCTTCCTCGCCGAAATAGAAGATGCCGGTCTCGGCTGCGGGATCCGTGTCATAGATCGTGTTGGCCGGCGTGTGAGAGCACAGATCCGTCCAGGTCTGGGTATGATGCTGCTCGACAGCCACCTGCCCTACGCGGAATTCATCGCGGTTGGAGCCGGAGGTGTTGTTCAGCACGTCGGTCGGCCATACGCCGGCTTCCGCCCATTCCTTCATCATCTTCGCATAAGCCACCAGAGAGTCCGTATCGGTCATGACGGGGGTGTAGATGGTGTACAGATCGGACTTCTTGCCGCCCCAGAGCGCGCCGGAGCAGATGCCGTCAATCGCCACGAAATCGGAGTGGGAGACGATCCAGCCGTTTGCCATCTGTGCATACTGCGTGCCGTCGGAATCCCATACATACTTCAGATCCGTCTTGTTCTCCTTGACCCACTTCACATAAGTGGTCATGTCTTCCCAGCTGTGCACGCCGTTGGCAAGACCGGCTTCCTTCGCCCAGTCGATCCGGTAGATCCATCCGTGGTTAGTCCACTGTGCGAAATGATCTTCCGGCATCAGATAGATCTGTCCGTTGTATTTGCACAGCTCCCAGTGATCCGCGGGTACTGCCGCCCAGGTCTTGGGCGCATAGGTCTTGAGCATATCCTCGGACAGCTCCAGGAAGGCACCGTTCTTGGCGTTCGGCCAGGCATCCAGCCAGTCGGAAGCCGTGCCGACGAGGTCGACGGAGCCGTCCATGCGTGCAAGTGTCAGGTTGTAATTGGAGAGATAATCGGTCCACGGGATGTAGTAGATCTTCAGCTCAGCGTTCACTTTCTCCGTGAGGATCGCGTTGAGTTTTGCGAGCATATCATTGAGATTCTGCTCCTTCTCGCTGCCCGCTTCCGGCGGATCTCCCGTCGTCATATAGTTGATGACGACATGCTCCTTGGTGTCAACAGCCGCGGCATCCTCGGAGCCGCCGGCACCCGTACCGCCCGCGCTTCCGCCGCATGCCGCAAGCGAGGCAACCATCGCGATACTCAGGAATACTGCCAGTATCTTTTTCTTCATGCCATTTCCTTCCTTTCTTTCATGCATTGTTTGTTTATCTCAAAGGACCGTTGCGCGGTCCCCGGCGAACCGTATTATCCGTCAGCCCTTGACTGCGCCCACCGTGATACCGCCGATGAAATACTTCTGCACGAACGGATACAGCAGCACGATCGGGCCGGTGGCGAGCACCGCATTGGCCATCTTGACGCTCTGCTCCGGGATATCCGTCAGGGTGATGTACTGTCCCGCCACGGAATTGCGCAGTGCATCCAGCTTGTTGACAATCTCATAGAGCGTGTACTGCAGCGGCTTGACGGTGACACGCGCCGTCAGGAAGAGGGAGGACTGATACCACTCATTCCAGTAGCCGAGTGCCAGGAACAGACCGATCGTCGCCAGCGCGGGTTTGATCATCGGCAGGATCAGATAGACAAAGACCGTCATGTCACCCGCACCGTCGATCTTGCCGGACTCCGTGATCTCATGCGGGATCTGCTTGATGAAATTCTTCATCAGGATGATCAGCCAGGGAGACATCATGAGGGGCAGGAGCACGGCCAGATAGCTGTCCAGCAGCTTGTAGGTCTGCGTCATCAGCAGATAGTAAGGTGCCAGACCGGCGGAGAACAGGCTCGTGAAATAGATGTAGAAGGAGATCCCGTTGCGCAGCGGGAAGTCCTTTCTCTGCAGCGCATACCCGGTCATGGCGATGATCATCAGGCCGCATACGGTACCGATCAGCGTCATGGCGATCGTGAGGATGTAGGATTTCCAGATATTTCCGCTGCCGATGACCATCTCGTAGGCCTTGAGCGAGAAGTCACCCGGAAAGAGTTGCACTCCGTGCGTGCGGATATAAGACTCACTGGTAAAAGAGGTCCCGATGATGATCAAAAACGGGAATACGCAGGCCACCGCATAAAACGAGATAAAGATATAGCCGATCCCTCTGACGATATAATCAGAGGCACCCAGTCTGATCTTGCTGTTCCCGACCTCGAATTCCATGTCTTTTGCTCTCGCCACGATCCTTCTCCTTTATCTGTGAGTCCGTTCCCCGGTGCTGTCCGATCAGAACAGGGAGTAATCCGGTTCGATCTTTTTGATGATGTAATTCGCGATCATGACGATCACGAAACCGACCACCGACTGGTAGAAACCGACCGCGGACGCCGTCGAGAAATTGAAATCGCTCATCGTCGCGCGATAGACAAATGTCTCAATGATATCCGTCGTATCATAGAGCATGGAATTGGAGCCCACGATATTCCAGAAGAGTCCGAAGTTGCCGCGCACGATCCCGCCGAGAGCAAAAAGCAGCAGGATGACGATCGTGGAACGCAGCGACGGGAGAATGATATAGCGGATCCTCTGAAAGGCATTGGCACCGTCCACCTTGGCGGCCTCGATGATCTCCGCGTCGATCCCGCAGATCGCCGCGAAATAGACGACGGAATTATACCCTGTCTGCTGCCAGAGATGGATCACCACCAGCAGGACCGGCCATACGGACGGATCCGAATAGGGCTGCCATTTCGCCTTGCCCAGCCCCAGGAGGATCTCGTTGACGAAACCGGTATCATAATTCAGAAGGCTGTACACCAGCAGCCCGACTAGAACCTGCGAAATGAAATACGGCAGGAACATCAGCGTCTGGGAGACCTTTTTGAAGCGCTTGGAGCGGATCTCGTTGAGCAGGATCGCGACAAAGACCGCGAGCAGATTGCCAAGCAGGATAAACGCAAGATTATACAGGACGGTGTTACGTGTCAGCGTGAAGAGTTTGCCGGATTCAAACAGGAATTCAAAATTCTTGAGACCGATGAATTTGCTGCCGAAGATGCCGTTGCGGTAATTATATTTGACGAACGCAACATAAATGCCGGGCATCGGCATATAGCTGAAGAGGAAGAAAAACACGACCGCCGGCAGACACATCAGCTCCAGCACGCGGTAACGCCAGAGGACCTGCAAGATGCTCTTCTTCTTTGCCGGCGCGGTGATGACTGTCTGTACTGCTTCCTGTTTCGCCATGTGAGCCTCCGGTTGTTCTGTTGCCGCCGTTTTGTGCAATATCACGGTTTGAAACCGCTTTCATTCATTATGTTAGTGCAATGTGCACGAAAAGTCAACCACTTTTTTATGCCAATGGTCCGCTGGATTCCCGCACGATGAGCCGGGTCTCGATCCGGGTCTCCTGCGCGGGTTCCCGGCCCTCGGATGCGGCGATCGCCGTCTCTGCGATCACCCGTCCGAAGGAATCATAATCATAGTCCGTGGTGGTGAGCTTCGGGATCGAAAGCTCGGACAGAAATGTGTTGTCAAAACTGACGACGGAAATATCGCCGGGGATCGAGAGTCCGTGCTCGACAATACTCCGGATGACCCCCGTCGCGGCAAAATCGTTGATGGCGACGACCGCGGTCGGCCGCGTAGGGAGTTCAAAAAGACGGTTCATCCCGTCATAGCCGGATCGGTAGTCATAACCGCCTCCGATGACATAATCCCCGCTCTCCCTGATGCCGCGCGCATTGAGCATCGCACAGTAGGTCTGGTATTTCTCATAGGTCGATGTGACATCCAGCCTGCCGCCGATCATCGCGATCCGCTCGTGTCCGTATTCGAACAGATGCTCCATCAGCTGCCGCATGGCGTATGCCGCATCGATCCGCACGCTGTAACAGGGCGTACGGTCCAGTTTGCCCGTCACGACGACGGGTGTCGTGCGGCAGATCTCGCGTACATGCTCGGCAAAGCCCGCATGCGTCACCAGATCGTCCACCCGGCCGCCCAGCAGGATGATCGCATCCGCCTTCTGCTGCCGGAAGCGTTCGATCTGCTTCTCTTCGTTCTCGATCTTTCCCAGGGAATTAAACAGACCGACCGTATAACCGAGACGCTCGGCAGCCTGCTCGCACGCCATGAACACGGCGGCATAGAACGGATTGCGGATATCCGCGGCGACCACGCCCAGTGTCCTGGTGGTGGTGTCGGAGAGGCCTTTGGCAAGGGGATTGGGGACAAAATGATACTTGGCGATCAGTTCGCGGACACGCTCTCTCTTTTCACGCCGCACATGGGCATTGCCGGTGATCACGCGCGAGACCGTCGCCGGGGAGACCCCCGCCTCCTCCGCGATATCATAGATCGTGATCGTCCTGCCCTTTTGTTCCTCTTCCATCCGGCACGCCTCTTCCCGACTCCGGCCGGTGCGCAGAAGTCTGTCGCGCTCGGCCCCTCAACTTGCAACCGGTTTCATGATAACGGAAGTTCCGGACTGTGTCAAGGCAAAGTCACGGGTTGATGCAAAAAGATGCCGGAAGCACTATCCGGGCAGGATCCGCACCCGGATCTCTCCGTCCCCGGTGCGGCGGATGTAGACTGCCAGATTGCCGCCGCAGGTGCTTCGACAGTCCGATGAAAAGGGGGTATTGTCAGCGAGATCTCCGTTGTCCAGCCCGGCCAGACAGCCGGCGCCTCCCGTCTCCACGCGGATCATGCGGTCGTTGTCCCGGACAGGATGGCCGTCCGGATCCGTGAGTGTGATCAGAAGCTGTTCCGTAAAGCCGACCCCGCGCGTGCGCTCCGCCCACTGCCGCGCCGCCTCCGCGTCAGCTCCGGCACGCGCCGGCTGCCACCTCGTCACGCGGATCCCCTCCGGTGCCTCAATGATCACAGCGGCAGGGATCGCAGACACGCCGCCGGCGTCTGACACCCCCGTATCCGGGCACACGGGAAGCGTGCCCCAGAGTCTCTGTCTCTCGTAATACCGGTCCCCGGGAAAGCCCGCGGTCGTCAGCAGCCCCGCCGGAGAACCGTGGACCGGCCAGCCGCGTGCTTCGCCGAGGTAATCGATGCCGGTCCAGAGGAATTGTCCGCAGATATACTCATTGTCCGTGACCGCGTGCCAGGCCTCCTCCGAATGCCCGTTCTCGCTGCCGAGGAAGACCTTCTCCGGGAAACGCCGGTGGTCTCCGGCGTAGTACTGTTCTTTGTAGTTATAACCCACCACTCGTACCGCGTCGATGAAGCCGATGTCCGCGGACAGTTCCGGATAGGCCGCCGCCAGTGTGACCTCCCTGGTGTCATCCTCCCGGCGCACGATCGCCGCAAGTCCGGCCGCGATCGTCCGCAGCCGCTCCATGTCCGGCTTATGCGGGTCATACCGCTTCTCCGCCTCCGGTTTGTTGGCGTCATTATTCCCCGTCATCGTGGTAAACTTCGGATGGCAGTACGGATCGTTCGGATAGTCGATCTCATTGCCGATGCTCCAGAGAATGACGGAGGGATGGTTTCTCCCGCGCCGCACCATGGCGCACAGATCCCGCTCATGCCAGGCCGGAAAGTACTCATAGCTGCCCTGATGGCGCGGCGGATATACATTATGCCCCTGCCACCATTTATTCTTCGGGTTCTCCCACTCGTCAAAGGCCTCATCCATCACGAGAAACCCCATGCTGTCACAGAGATCATAAAGTGCGTCCGCATGGGGATTGTGGCTCATGCGGATCGCATTGCAGCCGCAGCCCTTCAGCAGCTCCAGCCGCCTCTCCCAGACCCCGGAAGGGACCGCCGCTCCGAGACATCCGGCATCCTCGTGCACACAGACGCCCTTGATCTTCTCCGGGACGCCGTTCAGGAAGAAACCGTGATCCGGGTCAAATGCAAGAGAACGGATCCCCACCCGTACCGATGACACACTGTCCGCTGCCGCCGTCCATTCCGCATCGGTGGCCGTTTCCGCGGGGAGTTCCGATCCGCCGGCAAAGATTCCGAGCAGCAGCGTATACAGCTGCGGGTGTTCCGGCGACCACAGACGGGGTTCCGCGATCCGGCCGGTGACCGTCACGCCTGCATCACCCTGTTCCGGCACGCACAGCTCCGTCTCCGGGAAGAGTGTTTCCCGCACTCCCGCAAACCGGGCAGCCAGCCGGACGGTCTGCGGCCGATCTCCCGTATTCTCCAGCCGTACGCGCAGCCGCAGCGTTGCGCTCTCCGCGGTAAGCGGCTGCTCCTGCCTGCACTTCCCGCCGTCCGTCTGTCCGCCGGTACGCAGCCGGATCTCCTCCGCGGAGAAAAAGATCCCGCCGATCGCCGGATGGACCGGCGGATCCACGAGGATCGTCACGGGGCGCAGGATCCCGCTGCCCGTATACCATCTGGAATCGGAGATGTCCTCGTGAGAGACGCGGACGCAGAGCACATGTTCGCCTCCGCGCCGCACACAATGTGAGATATCATAAGAGAAAGGAGTGTATCCGCCGGGATGCTTTCCCAGATAATAGGAATCGCACCAGACGCGGCTGTTCTTGTACACCCCGTCAAAAAGCACCCGCACGGTGCAGTCCGGTTCGAGATCAGGCAGGGAAAACCGTTTCCGGTACCATGCCGTCCCGCCGCGCAGATAGCCTGTACCGCTGGAGTATTCCTCGGAAAACGCTCCTCCCACGGCATAATCATGCGGAACAAAGACCGTTTCCCACGCGCTGTCGTCAAAACCCGCGTACCAGGCCTCCGGCTCATCCCCGTAATGAAAGCGCCAGCCCTCTGTTAATCCCATTTTATACTGTATCATCGCGGGTCCCCCGTCACGGTTCATGATACCGGTCTATTTCTTAAAGAGGCTTCCCGCCAGATCCTTGATGTCACCGAGATCCAGCTTGCCGTCAGCGACGGTGGCCTGGATCTTTCTGATGTCGTCCTCCGACGCATCGATGTTGGCTTTCTTCAGGATAGCAACCCCTTCCCCGGGATCCGCCTTGGCGATCTGTTTCATGAGTTCCGGATTGCTGTTTACCTTTTTGATGATCTCCGCCACATCCATTATACCTGCCATTTTGCTCCTCCTTATTCCCGATCCGTTTCGGGCAATGCGATCCCCGGGATCGATCAGTGTCACTGTTATCATCGTATCACATTCACTACGGGAAAGAAATCCCGGCAGCCATCTAGAGGGGTATTGTTGCTTTGCGCAAAGCGATGTAAAATTGATATATTGCGACGGTTTATACATGTCAGAATATGCCTGCAGGAGGACAATATGCAATCAGATTTAGTTATCAAAGAGAATGAATTGATCGACCCGTCGGACTATCCTGAAGACCAGCGCAGTTTGGTAGATGATTTTAATGCGCGCATACGACGCCTGACGGGGATCATTACAGGTATCGGAAAAGAATATCATACCATCTGGGTCATTAACGCCAATACCAAGAAGATGTATCTGTACCGTTCAACAGGCGAAAACACGAATCGTTATGCGGTGGAACTGGGATTCCGGTTTGACAATTATGACCGTTTTATTGAGGAATACGTAGACCGATGTGTAGTAAACAGCATAGAGAGCATCCAGAGAGATACGAAACTGGATGTCGTGTTTTCACGTATTAAAGACGGAGATCTGTTTACGCTTGATTATATGCGCCTGGCTGATGACGGAAATATGTCATATCATCAGATGGCTTTTGCGCTTGCAGGTCAACCGGGAGAAACGGAAAATTTTATTCTGGCTTTTAGAGATATCGATAAATCCATTCGTAAGCACATTTCCGATAAGCGCTATTTAAGAGAGCAGTTGGATATCGTGGAGACTTTAAGCCGCGATTACTATAATATCTTTAAGATCAATCCCCAGACGGGAGATGTGGTGATCCTGAAACTTGACGGTTATGTTACAAAAGGTATGGAGGGTGCAGGCGAAAAGATATATTCATACGACGTGCTCTATAAACAGTATGTGAAGGATCGTGTATATGCTGAAGACCA
>JAEEGL012261439.1_pt1 | contig 12535 bp, 11 predicted proteins | sample 9134231 | NCBI WGS metagenome assembly JAEEGL01 (sample SAMN16246548, study PRJNA631951) | gut metagenome | biome: gut microbiome; feature: rumen; material: fiber-attached | host: Bos | place: Iran: Karaj | collected 2018-10
GTTTTGCCTTTTAATGAAAAAGGATTGAATTCTTCCATTATTTGTTATTAATAAGGTTAAATACGTCCTCCACGGTGATACAATTCTTCAATTCTTCACCCGTTATTGACTTCCCATAACTTACCTTAGACATTGCCAGTACAGCCATACCTATTAACGAACTCCACTCTTCAAGATCATGGAACTCAGTGTCTAGTTGGATTTCATTAGGATCTGTGTCATCAAACTGCTCTACAAAATTTCTCAAAAATTCTTTTTTTTCCATATCTTTAAAATTTATAATTTTGTATAATTTTTTATTTCACTTATTCTATCTAAATAATATTTCTTATAATTTCTTTCCAAATTTTCAATAGGTATTCTCTTATCAGCTGGATATAAAGATTTCTCATGTTCTACTATTTCTTCAGGAGTAAAATTAAATCCAACGACTTTGGCAGGATTACCCATTACAACAGCATACGGAGGCACACTCTTAATGCAAACAGCTCCAGCTCCAACAGTAGCCCCTCGTCCAACAATTACTCCTGCAAGTAATGTAACATTGGCAGCAATCCAAACGTCTTCCTCAATGACAACATCTTTTACAATATCGTATTCGTGCGTTCCAGAAATTTGTTTAAAAGGGACACCTTTTATTCTTTGATGATTACCTGTAACAACTGTTAGGCCTACAGCTGCACCAGAATTATTTTTTACCACCAACCTTCCTGCAGCGCCTCCAATAAACCTGAATCCTTGATATATATTAGTATTATCATACATATAAACCCGACTTAGGTCACCAGGAGACCTTTCCCATCGTATAACTACATCTTTACCACAATAACCTAATCTACTTTTATAGAAGATGCTTTTATATTTAATATAAAAACGATGTGCATAATCTGTCATAGTAGCTAAAAAACGTATTATCACTATCATACCGTTTATTCTTTATTGTTTAAAGCGTCTATATATCTCTCAGCCACACGATAATCAGAATATTCAGAGGCAGTCTCCTGAGCACGCTTGGAAATTTGATATAGCATTTCTTCTGGCATACCATTAATTCGCTTCAACAATTCAGCAAGTTCTTCGGTATTACCGCTCTCACATAGGAAACCATTTTCTCCATCACGAATTACTCCGTCAATACCTTCATTACGCGAACCAATTACAATCATACCAAAGGCCATAGCCTCCAAATACACAAGACCAAAAGTCTCATTCTTCGAAATCATAATAAACACATCGGATTGCTTCAGATAATCTATTATCTCATCACGAGGTATGAGCCCAGTAAAATGCAATTTTCCGACATTGCCACATTTACTATGCTCTTCCTCAATATTTGCTTTCTCCGCACCATCTCCAATATATGTCATCGTAAAGTGTCCATCAGGGTATGCTTTGGTCAAAGCTGGAATTATGGAGGCAGGAAATTTTCGACTTATCAAAGCCCCAACATAGATAAAACTTTGGAAAGGTCTCTTAAATACTCGTTTTGTTATTGCCCCAGCTGCAAGAAAATTTGCTGCTACTCCAGAAGACGCTACAAAAGACTTTTTCGGCATTCCATATTTATTAATAAAGTTTGCTCGTCCAGCCATACTACGGAAGCCTATAACATCCAACTGCGACAACATCTTCATCCCCTCCTCACCATACTTTTCTTCAAAATTGTATTCAGTACCATGGAGCACTAAACAAATGGGGTTACCAAAAATTTTTTTTAAGGCGCAAAGCAGTTCCAGTTCAGGGTTATCCCAATGTCCAACAAAATAGTCAGGAATTCCGTTACGTTCGCAATCTTTTTTTATTAGGTTAACTGCATAATCAAGTTTACTTTTTTTATAGCGAGAATGAGGAATCACTTTTTCTAAACAACGACGATGAACCGTTACGCCCTCAGCCTCATAATCTTCATCTGTTGGATAATCCAATGGTACGCGGATTCCCAATCGCGTGTCCATCATATTATTAAAACGCTTACTGAACCAATAGAAAAACTTGGGATATTTTGCTTGTAGATGAAACACCGTTACCTTATGTCCCATCTTCACCCATTCTTTAACGAAGTAATGCACCACAGGAGTACCATTGGTGGCAGCAGTCGTGGTTGCATAAATTGGTGTCAAAACAATAATTTTCATAATATATCAAATTATCTCTTACTATTTGGATTCATTACTAATTCCACCTGAATATCAAATAATTCAGCTGCGAACCTCGAATATGTTGAATGAGCTGAACCATATATTTTCCTTGTACTTCCAAGACAGAACAAATCGACAACAGCATCCTTCATACCTTTAACACTGCTACGTTTCAAGCAAAGTGGAATGGTGATAATATGTTCACCATAACGGTTTTGCAAATCTATTTTCACACTATCATCATCAGTTGCAACATAAAAAAGAGTATCCTTATTTATCAACATTTCCCGTTCAATGACATTATAAAAAAGTTGAATGGGGCTTAGATTAATACTTGTAATATTGTCAGTACGTCTAATATGTAATCCTATAACATACTTTTTATCCCAATCTTGTGTTACCTTATTAATCCGTGCTTGTAGTTCTTCTGTTGGACGGAAATAGTTTGAAATACTTTTATGTATTTCCTCTTTGCAGAAACGATTATCTTTACAGACATATACGGAATCCATACCTTTAGTTATATTATCAAAATCATCTGCATTGTCACCAGACAAAAAACTACCGTCATACCATAGGTGACGTAAACGTTGAGGAAGATATAGATTAACCTTATGTCCCGGCAAATCTTTAATTTGTGTAATAAGTTCCTTAACCGGGGGATAATGAGAGGGGAGTTGCTGAAAAAGATCTTTGAACCTACAATTACAATTCACCCACCTTACCCATAATATTTTAAGTTCTACATCAGGATGCTTTTCTTTATATGCTAAACCTGAAAGAATTGCATTAAGCCGGTTGCAAAGACCAGCACGAGGTACTAATGTTATTTTCATATATCTGTAAATCGTTATTATTCTCCAACTAACTTTACTATCCTTGCCGTCTGAACTATATTGTTTTTATTTGAAATAACCCATCGCTGCGCTGCAGCCCCCTTACTTGCAAGCTCTTCATTCGACAATGTGAGGATACGTCTTAACACATCTGCATATCCGTCAGTTGTCTCACCTTGATCAAAAAGATAGACATAAGGGTAATACTCTGTGGGCATACCAGGCAATCTCGTGGTTAACAACGCAGTACCACTTACCATATACTCCATATTTTTTGAAGGAAAAGAATATTTTGTGAATGCTTCATGGGTTGGACGAGGATTGACAAGCAATGTCGCAATTTTTTCTGCATTTACGACCTCATCATTGGGGCAAATGCCTTTATATATAATCCGTGTATCCACTTTACAATACTCCAATAGTGTACTCACAAAAGGTCCCTTTCCATAGATCCACAATTCCGATTCTTTGATATCAGCCTTCAAAAAACCGTCAACCAACATTTTTAACCCATAACGTTCATAAAGCCCGCCCGCATAGATTAATATTTTTTTTGCAACCTTCTCCTTTTTCTCTTCTGGATAAATATCTGCATCTACTAATCCTTCCATCACGATATAAGGACGATTATGAATATTTACTACACCATTCATCTGCTCCGTTAGGAAAACATAATGTGTAAAATGTTTAAGAACATACATGTTCACCCTTACTGCTAGCGTCATATGTTGCTTTCCGTCATCGGTAACTCTGACGTTCAATCCTGGCATATCAGTTAGAATTCCTACTCGTCTCAAACCTATAAGCCGCGCTGCTGCCAAAGCTCCAGTACATGCAGCGCGGTTCAATGCGTCACAAACGAGAACCTTGTTCTTATTATTAAATATCCCCCAACATAATACACGGCAAAAACAGAAAATCATCAACCATAAATATCTTAAAGGTTTAAAGTTGGCAGAAACAACATAATGGTAGTTAACTCCGTTTATCGTTTCATTATGGCGATAATAACCAAAGCCCACATTTGGTTGGTGAAATGTAGATAATGCCGTCACCTGATGTCCATTCCGTGCAAACCCTTCTACGACAAGACGATTGAACTTATTGACTGCATAGGAACTAAACTGAGGGTCTCGATTACGAGCTTCCACTAATGCATCTGGGGATGCCAAATCGGATAGATAAAGTATTTTCATGAAACTATCTGTATATTATTGAAACTACATCCATTTTCCAGCCTCATATTTCATCGTAACACACGTTATAACTGCATTGATACGAAATCGAACCTTCGCACTCTCAAAAGTACTTGTAAAAGACCGAATTTCAATTATTTCAAAGAACGATTAGTCCACTTTAACGGGATAGTAGTGTCCACACATATATCTTTCAATCGTGCAAGACATGCAAATAAAAACATATATGGAATTTTATAAATTTCCGCACGCTGATAGAGACATAAAAAAAGCATCAGAAGAAACATCAAATAATTCGTCCATGATACTTTGTATTTCCAACCAAAAAGAATAAAGAAAAGCATATATAGAACAAAAAAAACCATGCCATTAGTAGCAATTACATTTTTATATGACGAACTCCCATAAGCAAATACCCAATATTTTTCAACATTATGAGCTTCTAACCCCCACAAATATTCATTTCCCTCAATTTTATTAAAAGCATATTCTGCATCATCTCTCATTCTGTTATCTCCAACAAACTTTCCCTCTTGAGAATCCCACTCGAAACGATTCCATAAAACTGCATTTACAAGATTGTTGTCTTTTGTTAAATAATAAAAACTACCCAATAATGAACAGGCCAAAACTACTGATAAAATTGATTTCTTGAACAAACTTAAATTTACAATCCAATACACAACCATCATCGCATAAAAGAAGAAAGAAAAAGTAAAGACACCTACAATCAAACAAATCCAAGTTCTCCAATTCTTGAAATCAAATTTAAGTGCAAAAAGAAAAAAAACCAAGAGCGTGCCAAGAAGTCCAGGTTCATCAAAAACACCATAGAATCTAACTATATCCATATAAATAGTTGATGTTTCTACAAGGAAAAAAGGGTAAATGATATATGACCGTTCCATATTATAGTGATGTATCGTACCAAATGAAGGTAAAGATACACCCAACAACCTCAAAAGATAAAACATCAAACCTATTGCTGAAACGACAACAACTATATTTATCAAATAATAAACTGTTTTCTTCATTATTCCCGATTTAACAACACATGTAGAAATATATAAGCATATTGGTATTTGAGTTATAATACCATTAATATTACTACCATGCCAAAATCCACTCAAAATAATATTCAAAAACCAGACACCTTCATATAATAAAATTAAATAGTAATCATCTTTAGTTAATTTTTTTCTATAAAATAGAAAAATAAAGGCTGTTATTATGTTTATAAGCAATAAAACAACTTTATTCCCAATTATACTCCAAAAGAAAAAAGGATACAATAAAACAAAAAGAGCAAATGCAAGAGCCATACACGCCCATTCATTTTTCTTTATACTACTTGTCTTCATATAATCTATCTTTCTATGGTTACATTCACAACTGATCTATATATATTCATCAACTCCTTAACAACACCTTCAGGATTATGCCGTTTCAAAGCATATTGGCGCTCTCTTTCTGTATCAATATTATCTTTGAGGTCAAACAATTGAACAATTTTATGTGCCAACATCTCTACTTCTTCAAAACGATAAAGATGATCTTCATCTCCTCTCATCATATCAGGAATACCACCTACATATGAAGCTAAAACTGGAACACCTAAAATCTGAGCTTCTCCAAGTGAATTGGGACTGTTTTCAATACTGCTAGGACAGATAAAAACATTACATTTCAAGTATTCATTCCGCATTCCTTCGCTATCCAACCTGCCAGTGAAAACAATACTATCTCTTAAATGATACTTTTTCATCATCTTTCGAATTATATTCCCATAATCACTTATTTTAACAAAATCTTTCCAGCCATTACTTCTACTTATGTCTCTTCCTGCTATCCGTATATTAGCATCCGGATAATAACGCTTCACCAAAGGCATTGCCTTTAATACTTGATGTAAACCTTTGAGCGGCATTCCTGCTTGACTTAAAAAAATACTATGTGGAATACAATTATCATATTTCCATATGGGGTTGGAATAGAATTCTTTACGTAAGATTTCACCTCCGTAATGATACTCTGCATCTGGGTTAATTGCCCATATTCTATCACGATCCCATGAAGTACGACCAATTACATGATGAACACGACGGAGAATTTCCTTCTCACATTCTCCCCTATGCTTAAAATCTTTATAGCCACGAAGTATACCTCCACGAAATATAGACGCAGGAGTCATAGCCTTAAGGATCTCTAGCAAAGATATGCCATCATAATAATAAGAATAATAAGCGCTTACCAGACCTTGAATACTAACACATACATTATCAGTACCACATGCTTCAATATAAGCCAACCCATGTGTATATTCTGTACCATGAAGATGTACAACATCTGGTTTAACTGCGGTGTTTACTTCTTTCCATAATGGTTCATATTCATGGTTTCTACGATGATTACCTTTACCATAAGGCAATACATAATAAACTATTCGTTCACCCTCAAAACGAGTCAATTTGTTGACAGAAGAAGAAAGAGAAGCTACAGTTAGCTTATTATCATTTTGTTGCATCAAAGCTTCAGCAGCTGCGAGCATCCAACCTCCACTTGCCTTCAACTTATCTTTGCCTGTCAAAAACCCTTGAACTTCAGGAAACAAAATGTTAGTAATCCATAGAATATTCATATTGATATTATGATTTGAATAAGAATTTATACTTCATTAGCCCGAGAAACATCCTTATAGAAATAAGAAGCGAGTTACGACATCCAGGCAATTGGCCTTTTATATAATGATAAACCGTCCTACAGAAACCTTTCCAAGTGGGATTTACGAAATAATTTGCTTTTATTATTTCACAAGTCGCATAATGAAAATCACGATGGTCTTGAATGTAATTTTCAATTCCATATTTCCATTTTTCAATGGCTTGGGTTGTTAAATAGGCAGAACGCTTGTCTGAAAGGCGTGTTGAGATACCAATACCTGTATAATAGATTGATGTTATTTGTCCTAAATAATAAGCTTTGTCAATATGTAGGTGTGGTTGAGCATCATAATTACTTTCTGCCAAGTTAAGTCCTTTATTAAGAATAAATGGACCATAAGCGTCACGTACTTTCTTTGAAACCAATAATGATCGACTAGAGATTTTTCCTCTCATCTTTAAACTAAACAAAGGATAACCTGATAATACGATATTTTGTTTATAGATCGTTTCTTCACCATTTGATGCTACCTTTTTCCAATCAGAATAGATACCTATTGCCTTCGTTGTATCTATTTTTTCTTTCTTTATTAATTTCTGAATTCCCTCAAAATAGGCATCACAATATTCATCATCACCAGAGAGTTCTCCATACAAGTCACTTTCAGGCATTTGTTTCAACAACCTTCTTAGTTCAGCAAGATTTTCATAGATTCCCAAATTATGATCGTTTCTATGAGGGAAAATAATACCAGGATATTTAGTCTGGTATTCTTGCACAATTTTCCACGTGTTATCTTTAGAACAATCGTCGCTAATTACTATCTGATAGAGGCCCCATTCTTTCTGATTCAGTAAAGATTCTATTGCACGTCCAATGGTATCTTCCTGATTATAGGTAATGATAGAAATTGTTATTGTTTTCATTGACATTCATTATTTACGAAAGACTTTATTTAAATAAGTTTAAGTTTAGAACGGAATAATTGTATAAGATCATTATCAACCAAATTAAAAAACTTACAACATCCCATATATACAATAATACCAACTACACTTCCGATAACCAATTGCAACCATAAGTCATTTAACCAATGGATACTAAGGTATACACAAATAGACATTAGTGTAAGAGAAATAAACGTAGCTCTTTCATCCCAGACTTGACAAAAAAAACTATAATGTATTTTTGCTCCTATAACTATAGCAAATACAAGGTAATATAATAATGCAGAAATAAAAGTAGCCCATGCCATAGCTAATACTCCAAATGGAATAGCGACAGCTATGGCAATCAATGATAATGGCCCGGCAATAAAATACAACTTCATATAAAGCTTAGCCTCACCTGTCCCTTGCAACAAACCCGCATTAAGATAATTCAAAGGCAAAAAAATCCGAGCTAGCATCAATGCCTGAAGAAGAGGAACTGCTGGTAACCACTTCTCTGTAAATAATAACACGACCAGTGGTTTGGCAAGTAAAGCTAAAATAATCATAATAGGAAAAGTGAGAACAATTGTGTTCAACAAAACTTTCTTATATATAAAAGTTAAACGGAGCTTATCATCTTGAATCTCACTAAGTACAGGAAATATTACAGTTCCAAGAATAGAAGATATAGTCTGAGAGGGTATGTCAGAGAAATTTCTTGCTTTGGAAAAGTATCCAACCTGTTCCTTATCGTAAAACCTACCTATTAAAATATTAGAAAGATTCCTGATTATTACATCTATTATACCAGTTACAAGGATTTTCGACCCATAACCCCATAAATGTATAAAAGACTGATAACTGAATAGACGATTAGGATGCCATTTAGTAAACATCGGGAAAAAGAAGACTCGAAGCAATGTTGCACTAAGTGTCTGCCCTACCAGCGCCCAAACACCCAACCCTTTATATGCCATGACAATACCTACTACTCCACTAAAAAGGGTGCAGGCTAATGAAATGATAGCCAAAGGTTTGAAATTCATTGCCTTTGTTAGTTTCGATTGCTGCACTATATTAAGAGAGCCAAATACAAAATTAAGTGATAATACGCGCGTAAGAGTAACTAATTGAGGTTCATGATAAAAATCTGCTATATAAGGGGCTGTAATGAACAGGACTAAATAGATAAAAACGGAAATCGAAACATTGAAATAAAAAGCTGTTGAAAAATCCTCATCGGTACAATCGGTTTTCTGAATTAAAGCCTGACTTATCCCACTCTGTATAAACACTTCAGATACGGCAATAAAAATAGACAACATTCCTATTAAGCCATAGTCTTCCGGAAATAGCAGCCTAGCAAGAACAATTGTGAAAACAACGCTCATTGCCTTAACTGCAATATTTTGCACAAAAGACCAAGCAATTCCTGAAAAGAATTTGTTCTTAATTGTATCTGCCATTGATTATTTGAATGTAATCATATCAACAATTATATAATCTATATTTTTAGTCAAATTGATTAATAAATTTGACAACTTTTTCTACTTCTTCCCTCGATATACTTGGCCCGATAGGTAAGCTTAATTCATGGTCAGCAATATATTCGGTTATAGGCATTGATAATTGCGGCATGTTCCATGCTTCTCTGGCATAGCATTCTTGTTTATGTGGTGCTATAGGATAATGAATAACTGTACCAACTCCATTCTGCTCCAGATAGTCATGCAAAGTATCGCGTTTTCTATCAGCCACCAAAATAGGGAACAGATGATATGCATTCTGCTCATCAGGCAATAAATCCGGCATTGTTATCAGCGGATTTTTGATGCCGTCATAATAGCAATGAGCCACCTCCTTGCGATGCTGGTTATCCTCTACGAGGTGCTTCAGCTTCACATCCAGCACGGCAGCCTGAATCTCGTCCAGACGACTGTTGCGGCCGGCATACTTGAACACATATTTCTTCTGTGAACCATAGTTAGCTAAAGCCCTAACAGCAGCGGCAAGTTCTGGGTCATTGGTGGTCACTGCACCACCATCACCAAGCGCACCAAGGTTCTTACCAGGATAGAACGAATGACCAGCGGCATCACCAATGGAACCAGTAACACGACCATCGGTATGCTTGCAACCATGCGCCTGTGCGTTGTCCTCAACAAGTTTCAAATTATACTTCTTGCACAATGCACCAATCTTATCCGTATAAGCATTCCGTCCATAAAGATGCACAATGGCAATGGCCTTGGTCCGCTCAGTAATCAACCCTTCTATCCGCTCATCATCAATCTCCAGCGTATTGGCCTTAGGTTCGCAAAGCACCGGCACCAATCCATTCTCTGTAATAGCCAGAATGGTGGCGATATAGGTGTTGGCCGGAACGATCACCTCGTCACCGGGCTGCATCACGCCCATCTCGATATAGGCACGGAATATCCAAATGAGCGCATCAAGGCCATTTGCACAGCCTATGGTATATTTTGTACCAATAAACTTAGAATAGTTCTCTTCGAACCGTTCATTTTCCTTACCCTGGAGGTACCATCCTCCATTTACAACACGGCTGACTGCCTCATTAATCTCAGCACCATGAAGTGCTGTCACATCTTTCAATGATAAAAATGGAATCATATACTTTATTTTTTCGTTTCATTTAACCACTCTTCATAATCCCTTCCCCTCCAAGGCATATTCCTGTCAAAACGATAAGGCCATGGATAGTGAGGATCACCGGTTTCACGGTCTTTCACCTCACGAATATCCTTAACAGGATGGGCAGGCGAACCAACAGCCACAGTATAATCTGCGACATTCTTGGAAACCATACTGCAAGCCCCGATCAAACAATGCTCGCCAATGACCACACCTGGCAAAAGCAGACAATGGGTGGCCACAATCGAGTAATCCCCCACCGTTGGACCAACACAAATTTCAGAAGGAGGTGTCGGGTCATTTGTAAATACAGTATAGGGATAAATCCAACAATAACTTCCTATCTTGGATGCATGACCTATATGGACATTACTATGCATACGCACATAATCACCAAAGACAGAATGCCCTTGGATGTCACTCAGCGTACCCACACTACAATGAACACCCATTACAGTTTTCTCACGAATAGTCACACGATGACCTGTCTGGAGACCTTCTCCTAACTCATTATCTGCATATATTATGGTGTGGCTGCGGATAAGGGAGTTAGCCCCGATAATAGTCCTTGGATTCTCGTATGTTTCAGGGGTATAATAATAGTCATTCTGCGGCTCACCAATCACACAATCATTGCAGATAATGGTGTTGTCACCTATCTCTACATTATCGTATATGACAGTATTGTCACCTATCTTTACGTTTTTCCCGATTTTGGCAGTGGGGCTAATTCTTACATTAGCTCCACTAAACTTTTCAAGTTTCATATATTACTCCTTTCCAACTATAAATACATAATTCGTCGTAGCACTACCACCTATATTCAGCATCATGCCATTATTAGCGCCCTTCACCTGATAGCCACCAGAGTTGCCTGTCACCTGCTTATATAAGTCAACAAACATTCGAGCACCAGAACCACCGACAGGATGACCACAGCCAATCAGCCCTCCTGAAGGATTAATAGGTTTGGCACCATCAAAGGCTATCACGCCATTCTCAACAGCTTCGCACTCCTTTCCTGGTTCACATATACCAAAGGATGAAATGGCTGCAAACTCAGAACTGCTAAAGCAGTCGTGTGTCTCAAACACGTCAATATCATTAACAGTCAAGTCAGCTCTGCGATAGGCATCCAAACAAGCCTGACGAGTCCAAGGAAGTACATATTCACTACCGGCATTGTCAACCATCTTCTTATCAAAAAGCATGGGGGCTGTTCTGTGGCCATAGCCCTTTACCAAAGCCTTATCTTTCAAACCCTTTTCTTGTAAGTATTTATCAGAACAGAGTACCACAACAGCAGCACCATCAGTCACCTGTGAGCAGTCGCTCACACCAAGCAAACCACCTACATTGGGATTGCTCTCAGTTCCACGATGTGTTGCTTCCTCGTAGCTCATAAACCACTTGCGGGTCTGTGCCAAAGGATTACGCTTAGCATTGCTATAGTTGATACAGGAAATCTTGGCCAGAGCATTTAGGTAACGTTCCTGATCCAAACCATATTTCTCAATGGTAGCGTCTGCCAAACGTCCAAAGAGTTTGGGGAAAGGAAGATCAACACCCTTTCCTTCTTTCTCATAGTAAGCAGCACGGCCAAGGATGTCACCGCCCTTCTTACTATCGACAGACTTCATGATTTCCCAGCCTACAACGATGCAAACATCATACTCCTCTGCCTCAATCTTGCTGATAGCAGCATCCAAAGCAACAGAACTTGAAGCACAAGCTGCCTCATATCTGGCAGATGGTACACCATAGAAAGCGGGATTTACTTCCGTCAGGAATGCTCCAAGGTGTCCCTGGCTTATATACTGTTCAGCAATAAAGTTGCCTACAAAAGCAGCCACTCGGTTGTCTTTGTTCAAGGCTACCATCTCATCCATCGTAAAATCAGCATCCTTGAAACCGTCCTCAATGGCCTCTTTCAGAAGGGCAATCATGTTCTTGCCCTCTTTTGTCCAGTTGCGCTCAAAGTCGGTCTGAGCACCACCCATTATATATACTTTCTTCTTCATAGTGCTCACCTCCTTATTTTGCTTTGAAATAAATTCTGTAATCGTACTTGCTCTTGATCTGTTCTGCAATGATGTGGTCAATATCCACATTACCCA
>JAEEGL013521930.1_pt1 | contig 12535 bp, 5 predicted proteins | sample 9134231 | NCBI WGS metagenome assembly JAEEGL01 (sample SAMN16246548, study PRJNA631951) | gut metagenome | biome: gut microbiome; feature: rumen; material: fiber-attached | host: Bos | place: Iran: Karaj | collected 2018-10
CATAGGACCACGATTTCGCTATTGCTTCTTTTCACGCTCCATTACTGGTTTACGCTTTGCAAGTTGCTATCGAGTTGGCGACAACTACCTCTCTTGGGACTTTCACCCTAGACATATAGCATGCCCGACATACTTAAAAAATGAGGTGAATTCAATTCACCTCAAAATAAGTATTTTTAACCACTTCCTATCATTTGAAATTAGCTTTCTATTTCTTCATATCCATACATAAATAATTCTTCAAATTCACTATCAGATAATGTTCTTTTTACTTCAATAACTTCATTCATATCCTTATCAAACTTCTTCTTTTTTCTTACAAACATATATACTGTAAATCCATCCGCAATAGGGATTAAGAATATCAATACTGTATTAAATGTAGAAATCATTTTAGATAATATTACCTCAACAGGGATATGTGATAAGTCCATATCTGACATCTTTGGTGGTTCTTTCATTTGATTAGGCATCATAGAAGGATCAAAGTCCTTTGTACCAAAATGCATTGACATACCACCAAACATCCTTCTATTACCTGTAAGACATGAAGATGCATTTCTAACTACCTCAATAATCTTTTCACCTAAATCAGATGAATTAATATGTCTTTTACTATTAGAGCTAATAATAACTCCAGCTATAGTTATTAGTATGACAATAATTGAGATAATAGAATCAAGCTTTAAAATTTTTAAATGGTTAGACTTTATAAATGTATGATTTATTTTCTTCTCTGTCTTAGAAGCAAATAAAATCATAAATACATTAAATACTATTGCTAGTAATAATAGTGGAGAAAAGAATATATAAAAGAATGATATTAATATACCACTTATAACCTTAAGGATAACAAATACCTTAGGATCCATTGCACCTTTAATCTTTACTCTAGATATTCCTTTAATATCCTGTTGCTCCATCCTTTTAATTTTCTTGTTCTTTTGCTGGCTTCTTTTCTTTTTCTTTTGAGAACGAGATAATACTCTAGACATTATTCACTCCTTAGGCATTCAATTGGATCTAGGTTAGATGCTTTCCTTGCTGGTGCAATACCTGCTAAGATAGAAACTAATATAGATACAGCTAATCCAATTAAATACCATATTGGGTTAAATGATATAAATATACATCCAGTTGCTAAATAGCATATTAAATTAGTAATGCCAGCTATTACATATGATGCAAAGAATGCTAATGCTCCACCAAATATACCTAATATCATAGATTCATACATGAATAGGTTTGAAATATCACCTCTTCTTGCGCCTATACTTCTTAGAATACCAATCTCTTTTGTTCTTTCAACAATAGATACATATTGAACAATAATAATCATTATTGATGCTACTGCTAACGCAAGCATTGATATACCAGTTAATACCTTTGTTGCAAGTTCAATATAATCTAAGATTGTAGATGAATTATTAGATGCTTGTGATACTGTAATTGATGATGATATTTCTTTAATTTTAGATGATACAGATTCCAAATATGTTATATTAGATACCTTTACATAGCATATATTATAAGAATACTTAGATTCAGCATTATATGATGTATATGCTTTAGAATAGAATAAATTTAATGCTTCTTCTGAAAAATAAGCTGTTGATATAGATGTATCAGAATCATCAAAAACACCAACAATAGTCATAGTATATGTACTACTGCTATATGTTATATCAATAGTCTTATTAATACATTCAAGTATTGATTCACTATCCCCTGCCATAGCCATTGCCATATTAAGATCAACCATTACTTCGCCAATAGAATCTGTTGCGGGGATCCTTCCATATAGCACATCAGGTACATTTTTTACTGATGTAGAATATGTATATGTAATTGTATGAGAGGCTTCATCCTCATCAGTTGTAACAACATAAGTTGCTGATTTTAATCTAAAGGATGATAATACATTAGATACACCATCTATTTCCTTTATAGAATCTATATTTGATTTAGATATTGTAGAATCTGTAGTTAATGTTAATATTTCATTTGCCTCATCCTGACCAAAGTATTGATTAACATAGGATGTAATACCACTTGATATTGCAAGTATTATTATTAATGCTGCGATACCTATTGAAATACCAATAGATACTAATATATTTCTTCCTTTATTAGATAATGTATTATCAAAAGCCATTCTAAATAAGCTTTTCTTATTTATACTCTTTGGCTTTATTTCCTTATATTTTTCATACTTATTCTTCTTAGGCTTTTCTTTTAATTCATCAGATGCAATAACACCATCTTCCATTCTAATAACTCTACTACAAGATTCTGCAACAGATGAAGAATGGGTTACTATTACAACAAGCTTACCCATTTCTGATATTTTCTTTAATATATTAATAACATCATTAGTTGAATCCTTATCTAAGGCACCAGTTGGTTCATCTGCAAGAATAATTGATGGATTATTTGCTAAAGCTCTTGCGATTGAGGCTCTTTGGCATTGTCCACCAGATAATTGATTAGGATATTTATCCTTATATTCAAAAAGACCAACTAATGTTAATAAATCTTCTGCTCTTTTAATTTGAGTTTCTTTATCAACATCACTCATTTGCATCGCAAGCATTATGTTTTCTTTTATTGTCATATGAGATATTAGATTATAGGATTGGAATACCATTCCAATTCTTTTCTTTCTATAATCATCCATTTCATGCTCAGTATAATCTCTTATGAAATTACCCTTTATAACAATAGAGCCTGTATATTCTGTATCAAGACCACCTAATATATTTAGGAGTGTTGATTTACCACATCCAGATTCTCCTACTATCGCAACCATTTCGCCTTCGTTAAGCTCTAGGTTAACTCCTTTTAATACTTCCTCTTTAATAGTCTCAGTAATATTATATGTTTTACATAAATTAGCAATTCTTAATATTGAAGACATATAAAATCCTTTCTATTTTTACTAATAAATTTCAATTAATAATATATGAACTTTATCTAATATGAACTTAAATAAATTATGGGAAAATATAAAAATAGCCTAATATATCAAAGATTTACACTAAATAATCGTTTGTTCGAAATAGCAAAAATAGTCTAAATTTAGTTTGCATAATAAAAATAACATGTTATAATGCAAGTAGAGATAAGACGTATATATAAACATAATAGAAAAGAAAGGAAGGATTAATTATGAAGAATAAATTCATTTCCGTTAGCCCTTCTTTAACTAACGTACTTTAAATCTCTTGCGTTATTTTAAAGAAGGATTAAACAGTAATAACGTATGACTCGATAGTAAGGGTCAAAACCATTTATCTAGTTTTAAATGGAAAATCATTAGACTGAAAGGTCTTCTGATATCGCTAAAGAAAAAAATAATTAAAAGGCAGCGATTTTAACGATGTAGCCAAAAATTATTTCATTTTCATTTATTTTCGAACTCCTATTATATAATAAATGAAAGGACTACACAGATTGTCGTGAGACAGGCTTGTAGTCCTTCTCTATTTTAATTTTATTTAGCTTATAAATTATTTGTTCTCCTAGACAAATAAATAAAGAGCCATAGGTTTTAAAACAATCTATGGCTCTCTTTATTTATTTTTCTTTAGTTGCAATAAATGTAATTTCTGGATAAGGTAATTTATTATTCTCCTTATATCCTACTATAACTGAAATATCTTCTCCATTTATTTTATTTAATAGCTTAATTATATCTTCTGCCATTGTAACAGGGAATGTATTTGGTGCTGTAATAGATAATATAGCCTTACTTGCAGGTCCCATTGATAATTTATTTGGCATAAATTCTTTATTAATATAATAACCATTATAAAAATATACAATGTTAGAATTAGATATAACACTTCTTAAGTCATTTGCATCAATATTGATCATGCCTTCACTCTTTTCAATATTTTTAACACAAGCTTCTATGTATGATGACATAAAATCCTTATTTAGGCTTGATAATGACTTTATTTTAATTTCTTTATAAGAATCTGATATTTCTCCTTCTTCTGCCTCTTTAGTTCTTAAATCAATTAATTTAAAGCCATCCTGTTCTAAGGCAATACATTTAATACCATATGGTAATAATATACGTCCTATTGCGTATATTAATTTAGTTAAATCTTCTACCTCACTTAAATATATACCAAATGTTACTGATGTAAATTCAATATTATTGTTAAATGAATTATAATTTTCTAAATATGTATTTAATTTTAATCCTAAGCTTTTTAGCTGTTGATATATTAATGATACTGCCCCTAGCATAAATCCCTTTGATTTAGAACCATATGTATCAATTAATATTTCATTTCTTATTTCCTTATACTCCCCTAGTTTAAAGGAAAAGCCATTTGATAATTCAAAAATATCGTCCATAAAAACACTTCCTTATAAAACAATTATATATTTAGTTTTATTTTTTAGCAAATTAAAATAAGAATGCTTAGAAAGCATTCTTACTTACTATCATCTTTTATATCGCTATAATGTTCTAAAAATGAATGTTCAATACCCCTAGATTTATAGCCTAAAACCTTATCTAGGTTTATATTAATTAATCCCTTATAAATATTTTTAGGAACTGCAGGATTATCATATTCTAAAGACTTAATTAAGGCTTTAGTTTGTGCACGCTTTGATGCACCTATATGATCAATTGAATTCTTATAATCCTCAGTGAATCTACAAGCACATTGAATAAATTCTAAATTATTTTTCTTAGACCAAGTGATTATATCCTTTTCTCTTATAAAATACATTGGTCTTATTAATTCCATACCTAAATAATTATCAGAATGTAATTTAGGAAGCATTGTTTGGTATTCACCATTATTTAGTAATCCCATTATAGTTGTTTCAATTACATCATCAAAATGATGACCTAATGCAATTTTATTACATCCCATGTCTTTTGCAAGACGGTATAAGGCTCCGCGTCTCATTCTAGCACATAGGTAGCATGGATTTTTAATTGTGTTATTTGCGATTTCAAATATATTAGTTTCTATGATTTTAGCATCTATTTTTAATATATCTAAATTCTTTTTAATCATATTAAGATTTACTTCATTATATCCAGGATTCATAACTAAATATGATACCTCAAATTCAAAATCAGAATGTCTTTTTAATTCCTGGAATAGCTTAGCTAAAAGCATTGAATCCTTACCACCACTAATACATACACAAATATGATCATTTGGTGCTAAAAGCTCAAATTCCTTTATTGCTTTAATAAAAGGAGCCCAAAGCTTAGGTCTATAATTTTTAATTATTGTACGTTCTATTTCTAAAACTCTATCTAATTCCTTTGCCATATTGCCTCCTTAAATACGTATGAATTTTAACATAATAAAACACATATTACAATGAATAAAGCTGAAAGTATATAATACAAAAAGCTTTACATCGTATATCAAAGATATCTCTTCTATAAAAACTTCATTTACATTAATGAAGGCAATATAAAACCATACGGCTATGGTTTAAAACCTCAATATGGTTTTCTTTTTCTAGCTTATATACTGTCTTATTTTTAAATTCATTAATTAATAATTCAGTTGATGTATATGGAATAGATGAATCAGCAAGAGAATAAATAATTGTTACAGGGCATAATATATTAGATGCTCTTGATATAGAATTAAATTTAAATCTAACAGCTAATTCTAATGGCCCATTAAAAACATTAATAACTTTATTCATTGCAGCTTGGAATTTATGGTATGGCGCAAACAATACTAATTCAGAAACATCATACTTTTCTGCACAATAGCACGCAACACCTGTACCAATAGAATATCCACATACTCTAATATCAGAATAGTTATAACCTTCTTCTTTAGTTAAAAAATCCATATATTGATCTACTTCTTTATAAATAGTTTTCTCATTTAGCTTACCTTCATTTAATGAAAACATAGGATAATCCATTACTAAAAGATTTCTTTCTGATGCTTCTAATTCAGATTCATAAAATCTATTTAATAACATGCTTGATGGCATACCATTACCTAAAAAGAATATTGTAACCTTACTTGATCCATTATCATAATATGGTGATAAATATTTATCCTTACCAACATTAACCTCAACTAGTCTCATATTATTTATTTCTAATATACTATCATCAAATGTCTTAGGATAAAATGTAAAGCCAGGAACCATTCCATACATTGATACTATAAATGTGTATAAAAATTCAAATAATATAACTATAGGCATTATTATCCACTTTTTATAAGATATTTCTTCTTTTAAATATTTAATTAAAAATATAATTGTTATAACTAAAGATATCATATCTATAACAATAAAAATCCATATTCTAGATATAATACCTAAAAACATATTACCTTCCTTACATGAATAAAACATAACTTGAGCTAAATCCATATAAAGAAATGTTAAATAAAATAATATTGTAAATATAATAACTGATATAGAAAGCTTATGCCTAATTATAAAATATCTCATAATACACCCCATTACATTAATACAGCATTATTTTACTATTAAAAAATTGTAAAGAAAAGAGTGATTCAAATGAATCACTCTTTAATGCTACATAATAGATGAAATATAAGTCTTATATGCTAAGATATCTCTTACTGTTAATATCTCTACTGATGTTGTAGTTTGACCTACACTCATTATGTCATAGCATATTACATTTGTTGGAGATATAAACTTATATACATTAGGTGTTGATGTTAAAACTAAATTATAAGTCTCTACACTACCACCAACTGTAATTGAAATACTAGATTGAGCTACAAGCATATTCTTATATCCATTATCAATAAGTAGCTTAGATACTTTAATTCTAAATATAATAGATGACATATATATTTCTATATCACTATCACTTAAAGCTAATATTTCAGATAATGTAATATCTAATTCAAATGATGTTGAATTACCAATAATATCAAGTAACGCTTTAATTTCATTACTGCTTAATACATTAATATATACAGTTTGATTATTATCAATAATAGTCTTAGACTTTCTTAATAATACTTCTATATTATCTGTATCAACATAAATATTAGCCTCATCAGAACTACATAATGCTGTAATTGTTGCACGCATGATTATTGAATCAACTAAAGAATCAGCATCTAAAATCGCATTTGGCGTAATTTGTGTTGCATTAATATCAGTTGAAGTAATACCCATACCAGTATTAATTGCAGTTAAGAATTTATATAATTCTTCTTTCTTAATCATATTATTTGAAGAATCAAATGCAGATTCAGGAATATAAATATCATTATTAGCAATTAATACATCAGATGCAGTTGCAGAAATGATATAAGATACACTAATTAAAGTAATCTTTTGACTATTAATAGTAATTGAATTAGCAAAATTATCATTACTAATATCAAGCTCTAATCCTTGAATTCCCTTAACTAATGCCTTCATTTCAAACTTTGTAATTGTATTGGCATAATTATATTGGTCAATTAAAATCACACTTTCAACTGCTTCACTTGGGATATGTAATAAGCTTGTATTATTAGCTTTCTTTAGATTAATAATCTTATCAGATAATGTTAATACCATTATTCTAGATTCATATAATATATTAATCTTTTGAGCACTTAAATTATCAATCGCATTCTTAGCAACTATATTACCTGCATCCTTTACCTTAGTAATACCAATCTGCTTAATTGCAGTAATAAGCTTTTCAATTTCAGAATTAGTATACCATGTAGTTCCTAAATAATTAGTTTTTACAGTTGCAATCTCTAAACTTAAATCATATGGTAATAAAATACCTTCTATTTGATCCATCTTAGATATTGCAGTTGCATGCATAATATCACTTGATAACATACCTTGTAATGAATCTACTGATAAATTCAATACATTAACATCAATACTAGATACATTAATTGCACCTGTTGATGTTGATGATGTACCAAGCTCTACTCTATAATTTGCAATATTAGATAATAATCTAACCATTTCTTGATAACAAATATAACCATTATCATTTAATGACTCATAGCTACCACTTAATACACTATTAGGTATTAATAAATCATCATTACTATTAACTAAATGATTATAAATTGTAGAACGTAGAATCTTAGAAGTAGAAATAACCTCTACATTAGATTCTGTATTAGGATTAACTCCTGTTTCAATATGTAGGCTTGATAAATTGACATTATTTAAATCTAGATTTAATGTCTTATCATTTAATACATTAATTAAATCAACTAAATCATCAATATCAATATAATTACAGTTCTTATCACCATTTAAGGTACTATATGTGAATTGACCATCAAGTGAATCATATGGAACCTTTAATGTGTCTAGGTTATAAACCTTATATGATAATGTTGCTTTTAAAACCTTAGAATCACAAGCAACCAAAATCTTAGTTCTATTAGGATTTGATACTGATGTATCATTTAATGGCTTTGCAATATTATTAATATCACTATTAATAGATGAAACCTTAACATCAAATCCTATTATTTCGCCTAAGCCATTTAATAGTTTAGATGCTTCATTTGTAGTAACCCAAATATTACCACTGAAATTAGATATAAGCTCATTCTTTTCTGCCTTTTGGGCATAATTTGTAGGTATAGTTATATCAAATGTATCTCTATTAACATATAAATTATTAATAATTGTTGCATGTAAGATATTAGAATGAATTAAATCTAATAATACATAAGCTGTAATTCTATCACCTGTAGAATCAATTGATATATCATCTAGGGTAATTGGTGTATCTGCATTATTATTCTTAGCTAAACCTAATTGATATTTATTATCTAGAATTACACTTAGTAAGCTTACTAATGCTTCTTCACTTACGTATTTATTAGTATTAGATAAAGAATTATCAATTAATTTACCATCTAGTGCTTCATAAGGAATTACTAACGCATCACTACTATTAAGTTTAGAATTTATAGATGCTCTTAATATCTTAGATTTAGAAATCTTTACGATATTACCATTATCTCCCTTAGTAAGATTTAGGGAATCAAAATTAGGATTATCTAAATCAATTGATAATGATTCGTCATTTAATACATTAATTAAAGCCTTAATTTCAGTTGATGAAATAAACATATTAGTATCAGTTTGATTGATATAATATGATCCGCTATAAGAATCATATGGTACAACTATATCACTAGATTCTAGGTTAGATAGCTTATTAGATAATGTTGCTTTAAAGATTATAGAATTATAAATAGAATCAACATCATCAATAGATATATTATTAATAATTGATGTTGGTATTGAATTACTTATAGATTCTAAGCTTGCGTTAGAACCAAATATTAATTCCATCGCATTAAGCATATTATCTACTTCATTAGATGTAACAAATATATTATTATCATAATTTGTCTTTATTGTAGATATTTCTACTGAGTAATTATATGGAATAGTAATATCAGAAATATCATCAAGCTTATCAATAATTGTTGCTTTAAAGATTATTGAATTAGATACTAATTCCTTTAATAATGATATATCTAAGCTATTTTCATCAAATGAAATATCATCTAATGAAATCATATTATTATCATCAACAGTAAAGAATTTAGTTTTATTATTTACTAATTCAGTTAATAAATTCTTAAATTCAGTTTCATTAATAATATTATTATTTAATACCTTATTAGGAATAATAATTGTACCATCTAAAGTATTATTAATAAGCTTATCAGTTAATGTTGCTCTTATAATTAATGAATTAGAAACAGTATCAATAGATGAAGCATCAAGCTTAATCTTTAATCCATCATTAAGTGCATTAAAATCAATTCCTAATGCTAATGCTGCATCAACTAAAGCATTAAGCTCACTCTTATTAATTGCATAATATGATACATTATCAATTGTATATTTATCTATAGTTCTTATAGAATTAGGAACAATAATACTATCAATATTTGTTAATGTATCAGTTATTGTTGCTTCTAATATTAATGATTCGTAAGCATAATCTAGATTTGTTTTATTAGAAGAATCTTCTACATTAAGCTTATTTATTAAGCTTGAAACATCTAAATTATCCATTGAAGAAAAATCAATATCAAGTTTAATTACAGCGTTAAATAAAGATTTAATTTCACTTCTCTTTATTGCACTTATTCTATTATTATTAATTAAATAATCAGTATCAACCTTAATCTCAGTAGGAACTAATAGACTACCATTAGTTAAGCTACCTGTAAGCATATGAGAAATTGATAAATATAATATATCAGATTCTAAAATAATATCTATTTGTTCTTCACTAAATTCATTTAGCATATTAATAATCGCATCAGTTTGCTCTTCCTTAGTCTCATAGTCTTTAGTTAAGACATTAATGCTTAATGAAGTATTAGATATTGCATTTAAAAGCTTAGTTATTTCATTACCACCATCTAACCAATAGCTTACTTCCTTAAATGAGTCAGGTAATATAATGTAGTCACTAATACCATCTAGGGTTAAATTAGATATTAATACATTTGCGATTGTACCTTTAAGAATTGTAGATTCATTTAATGAAGAAATATCAATATTAGAGATTAGGTAATCATAATCATTATAATTAGTATTATCTTGATCCATAAATTTAGATACAGTATCAATTAAAGAATCAATTGTTTCAAAGACATAGCTAATTTCATTTTTATCAATTAAATTAACTTTTTTTCCATTAACAGTTTGTAATATATCATCTGGTACATATAATACTAATCCAATAGAGCTATCTATTGTTTTATTTGCAAGTATAACACCAGATATTGCAGAATTTAATAAATCACTATCTAGGATAGTATCAATATCATCTTCTAAAATAGTTGTAATTTCACCTAATAAATTAATTACATCAGTAGGCTCAAGCTCTTGCATAGACTCTAGCTTATTAAGTAATTCCTTTTCATTAGGATTTGTAAGAATAGTTGTAATACCAGTAATAAGCTTATAAAGCTCGCCATAGGATACAATATTACCATTTGTATCATAAGTATTTGAATATTTAATATTATCAAGAACATAAATATCAGAATATATAGAATTAGCTAAAGCATTACATATTGTTTTATACATTCCGTTACTTGATAAAACCTTATCTAATAGCTTAGATGAAGCTAAATTATTTCTAATATTAGTTAAAGCTAAAATATTAGCTTCTCTATTTACGCTTGTTGTATCAAAAGCCTCTGCGATCATCTTAATAATAGATTCTTCATTTGGCTTATATACATTCATATATAAATCAATTGATGCTTGTGCAACATCTAAAAGAGAATCAATTTCTTTAATCCAATCAACTTCATCTAAATCTACATCAGCTATAAATGAATCAATATTCTTAAAATTAATCTTTTCTTTTGGAGTTAATTCTACTAAAGCCTCTTCTAAATATCTATTTTCTAAATATGTATATAATCTTTTTAGTACAGGATTCATTTCTTCTTTTCTATCTGTTGATAGAATAGATAATTCCTTAACCTCATTAATAACCATCTTACTATACTTTAAGATTTGAATAGTATTATCAGAATCCTTTTCTTGTGTGAAATAATCTAATATTACATTTACTAATCTCTTAGTATCTTCTTTAGATAATAGGCTTCTTGGAGTAATATATGCTTCATCCTCATATTCTAATGAAGGATTTAATTCCTTAGCACGCTTCTTTACTGCCTCATTTGGAATATAGTCAGATAAATAACCCTTCTTAAATAGTATAGCTAATGCTTCATATCCATCATTACCTATTGTTTCTTCAAGCTTTGTTTCATCCATATGATTAACGAATGAAGTTACAAAGGATAATCCCATATTAATGAAATATGTTCCACCCTCAAATTCATCAATTAATACATCAAATTCCGCTCTAAAGCCTTCGTCCTTAAATAAATCCATCATTACATCAGGCATTTTATATGTGACCTGTCCTGTAACAACCTTTCTAATTTCTTCACCCTTATATTTAAAGGCTAGGTCTATAGCTGATCTTGTGAAATTAGAATATGCTGTCATTTCTTTAGACATATTGAAAGAAACTTTTCCTAAATCCTGATCTTCAATATCAGTTCTATAAATTAAATCAACTAAATATAGGTAGTAAGGGAAATCGTCTTTATCAGTAATAGAATTTAAGACTGCATAAATACCTTGAGTACCATAAGATCCTAAGGTTTGATACGCATCATATGCAACCTCATATTCAGTACCACTTAATACATTGTTATCATATCTTCTCTTACCAGTACCACCCATTATGTATAATAATGAGCCAATAAGGGCAAATATGAATAAGCTTGTAATTAAGCTTCTTACACCTTGGATTGCCATACCCCAAACTCTCTTTTTTGTTACTCTTACCTTTTTAAGCTTCTTAAAGAATGTTGTTGCGGTAGGCACCTCTTCTTCAGGCTTTTTATTATCATCTATTGTTACAATTTCTTCACCCTCAGAGATTTCTAAATCAGCTTCTTGACCATCAACCTTTTCTTCTTCAACTAATGCATAATCTAAGTCTTCATTA
>JAEEGL013614151.1_pt1 | contig 12535 bp, 13 predicted proteins | sample 9134231 | NCBI WGS metagenome assembly JAEEGL01 (sample SAMN16246548, study PRJNA631951) | gut metagenome | biome: gut microbiome; feature: rumen; material: fiber-attached | host: Bos | place: Iran: Karaj | collected 2018-10
TCTTAGATGGTCTTGGTAATGGTGAAGCAATGGATGCTGATAAATACCAAGATAAAGGGGTTAATACTCTAAATCATTTAATAGAAAAAGAAGGATTATTTTTACCAAATTTAAAGAAATTAGGTTTATTAAATACTTTATCAATGAATAAAGAAGAAAGTGAAGCATATTATACTATAGCAAGACCAAAGAATCCAAATAATAATGTTTTATGTGGTCATTATGAATTAATGTGCGTTAATGAACCTTTTATATATCCATATACAGGAGAAAAATTTAAAAGAGAATTATTAGAGAAAATAGCGAGTTTAACACAAAGACCTATTATTGGTAATGTTATTGGTAATGGACAAGATATTATTCAAAAATTATATCAAAGACAATTAGAAACGAATGCTTTAATTATATATTCTACAGGAGACTCTAATTTAATAGTAGCTGCAAATGAAGAACTTATTAGTAAGATTGATTTAGAAAACATCTGCCAACAAATAAGAAATATTTTAGTAAATGATAATGAAAAAGTAAGTATGGTAATTAGTCAACCATTTACTGTTGAAGATAAAAAAGTAATTCTAGATGAAGAAAATCATTATTATACTTTAAATCCGCCAACATTATCTTGTTTAGATACATTAAAAAATAGTAATTTACAAGTAATATCCATTGGTAAAACAAATGAAATATTTAATGGTATGGGTATTAATAAAATCGTTAATACAAATAATAATAATGACGCTACTAATAAACTATTAGATATTATTGAAAAGAGTTTTAATGGGTTATGTATTGTTAATTTAGATGATTTTGATAAATATGGTCATAGATTGGATAGTAAAGGATTTAAAGATGCTTTAGAAGAATTTGATGTTCAAATACCATTAATACTTAATAAATTAAATCTAGATGACCTATTAATTATAACTGGATTAAATGGTAACGATCCTACAATTGGTAAATGTTCTCATACAAGAGAAAATGTTCCAGTTATCTTATATTCAAGAGGATTTAATGAAACAGGACAATTAGATATCTTAAATACATATGCTGATATTGGAGCAACTATTGTCGATATCTTTGATTTAGATAATCCGTGGATAGGAACATCATTCCTAGATAAGCTAAAATAAGCCGTTTTTAGCCCTGTAGAGCACGTTTTATAAAGAAAAAGTATAAATATACATGGAGATTAATATGACAACAAATGACGAAAAAGAAATATTTAATGGACATTATCGTAATCAAACGAAGAGGGTAGATGAGTATAATTATGATATTTACCCTCTTTTAACGGAATTTTCCTTCTTAGATTATGTTTCTCAAGCCTTATCTGATAATGTCGAGGGACTTGATTATAATGCCGTTTTGATAATAACGGATAATCAATACATCCTAACTCAAACCGAAGGATACGGAAGAGGACCACATCGTAAAACTTTCGCTAATATCATGAGAGAAATAACTGATGGCCAACCAATCTATGATGATCGTGATTCCATAGAATACTATACAATGTGTGAATACCGTTTTATTACAGCAAGACTAAATATAATGAAAACAGCTACTGGTAAGTTTGTAGCTACTTTCTACTTTGAATTAACTAATTATAATAAAACGAATAAAGAAATTACCCATGCAATGTTTAATTCCTTTATGCAATTCTATAATCAATATAATGATGAAATTAAATTAATTAAAAATAAAATCCCTACTTTTGTAGTTGGTTATAAATACTATAAAGATGGAAGAGCAATAACAGTCGAAACTAATAGTCTAGATAGTATTAAAAGATTATTAGAACAACAAATTAATTACGATAAACCAAATGATCCAGGTATTGAAAATATAATTGGTGTTAAAACTAATTCGAATCAATATCATTAATTTTTAAATCAACTTCCCCTATCAAACGCTTTAATAGAAGAGGGGAAGCCATAAAAAAGAGATATCTTATATAGATACCTCTTTAATATTAAATTAATATTTATGTAATAAATATACATTATTTGAAATTTAAATCGAGAATCAATTAATCGAATAATTATCCATCTGGATTTAAATTTAGAATTTCAAATTTAAATCGAATTTTAATTTAATAATCAATTATTAATCTAAAATGAATTTTAAATCGAGATAACATAAGTAGTACAAATATCTATCTCAAACGAAATTTAAATCGAGAATCATCTTAATGAATGATTATCCATCTAGAATCAAATTTGAATCGAGAATCCAATAGTAATACAAATATCCATCTCAATTGAAATTTAGATCGAGAATTATCTTAATGGATGATTATGCATCTAGAATCAAATTTGAATCGAAAATAATATAGCTGAATAATTATAAATAAAAAATTAAAATAAAATAATTAGAAAATGATTTTAGAAATCAATTTAAATAATTAATAGTAGTGTAAACATTAATAAAAATACAAATATTATTATATTATTATTAATTTCTATATATTTATTATAATATATATTATGTTAAGTTCTATAATTATTAAAAAAAGGAAATATAAAATATTTCCTCTATTTCTTTTTGATTATATCATCTGGATTATCGATCATTTCTTGATTATGTAAAACTTCTTCTTGTTTCTTTTCGTCTTTTTTTTCTTTTCCAAATGCATTTACAAAAGTTATTATTGATGCTATTGCAATTATTATAACAATAACAATAATATATATTAAATTAAATGATTCCATAGCTAGCATCATAAAGATCCCCTCTTCCTACTCTCTTACATTTTTCTAGTTTGTATCTCAGCTATTTTATCAAATACTTCTTTAGCGTTTTCTTGATTTATTTCCGTATATCCTAATTCTTTTAAAGCTTGCATTTTAACTGTATATAATTCTTGTGTTCTACTTAATTTTTCTTCATGTTTAGCTTCGATCTCTTTAACGAATTTTTCATGTTCACTTTCTAGTTTTGACCTACTCGCTCCACCATTATTAGATACTGTATTAGAATATAATACATAAGCTTTATACATTAGGCCTTCAAAGATAATTTGTTGATCCTCATTAAATAAGAATTCTCTTGGTTTAGTAAATCCAAATAATTTAGATATAAAACATAAGTAGTATTTTAAATCTTTATTGGAATCCATACATTGAAGGAAATGATATAAATAAACAAATGAATTATAAGTATACTTTGTTTTATCATCTTTTAGTTGATCTTTAAGTAAATTAGTGATATCAGTTAAGATTTCTACTTCTTTACGATTAAAGCCTTTTAGGTCTACTAAATTACTAGACGATAAAGCTATTTTAACTCCTTCGTTAAGCTTGTTATCGATTTTAATAATATAATCACCATCAATAACTAATGAATCTAAATCAGCTTCACTTTTAATTTCTAGTAATTGCATTAAACGTGTTGCTTTTTCATTTGGCCAATCTTCTAATGACTCACATGCTAAATAATTATAAAGCATCTGTCTTGACACTCCTAAATATTTTGCCAACCTTACCTTTGATATTCCAAGTTCTTGTAAAACTTTACCAATTTTACTCATAAAGACCTCCTAATTTCATTGTATCATTTACCAACATTTTGTCAATTATTATGACAAATTTTGTAAATTAAATTATAACAAATACCATAATTTTTCGTTATTTTTCCTAACTTCTTTAATAATTCCCCCACCGAGGCATTTTTCATGATCATAGAAAACACATGCTTGACCAGGTGTCACACTCTTGACATTATCATAATGAACAAGAATTTCGCCATTATCTAAATATTCTAATCTAACTGGATAATCTTGTTGACGATAACGGAACTTCGCAGTACATTCTGTTGGTCTCAAATCGCAATTAAAATTAACGTTATCAATTAAACAAGCATCAGATACTAAATACTTGGTATCTTCTCCAAATGAGATATATAAGATGTTTTTTTCAAGGTTCTTACCAACAACAAACATCTTTTCTTTATAGCCACCAATATCTAAACCTTTTCTTTGACCAATTGTATAGTACATTAAACCAATATGTTCCCCTACTTTTTGATCATTTTCAATATTAATAATATCTCCAGGTTTATTTGGTAAATAGTTTTTTAAGAATTCTTTAAAGTTTCTTTCACCAATAAAACATATTCCTGTCGAATCCTTTTTATGAGCTGTAATTAAATTATATTCATCAGCAATCTTTCTTACTTCACTCTTATTTAAGTCACCAACAGGGAATAAGACATTCTCTAATTGTTCTTTAGTTAATTGTGATAAGAAATATGTTTGATCTTTATTATCATCAACACCTCTTAATAAGTATCCATCTTTAATTCTTGCATAATGACCAGTTGCTATATACTTAGCTCCTAATCTTTTAGCTTCTTTAATAAAGTAATCAAACTTAATATATTTATTACACATAATATCAGGATTTGGTGTACGACCTTTTTTTAATTCATCAAGAAAGTATGTAAATACATAATCCCAATACTCTTTAACAAAATCTATTCTATGAAGAGGTATATCTAAACTCTTACATACCGCTAAAGCATCATTATAGTCAGTTTCTTGAGGACATATATCATTATTCAAATTAGGATTACCTAAAAAATCATTATTAATGGAACTATCCCAATTTCTCATAAATAATCCGATAACATCATATCCTTGTTTTTTTAGGATAATGGCCGCTACAGAACTATCTACTCCCCCACTCATACCAATTACTACTTTTTCTTTCATAGTAAACTCCTTTTTAATCAAGTTTATTATACAACAAAATCACGAAATTAAAAGAAAAAAATTATAGATTTCTCTATAATTTTATAAACTTCTAAATAAAACAATATTTATTACTAATAAACCTATTAAGAACAAGAGAACAATCGTTAACATAACACCAGTATGTTGAGTCTTACGATATTTTTTACGATCCAAACTGTTCTTTCTTGGTTTACAAATTCTTATTGGTACATATTCTTCGTTCATATAACATCCCTCCGAAAAGATGCTATATATTATACCACAAATTGCAAATAAGTCAATTAATTAAGCTAATATCATATTAATACCATCATAATAAAGAACTGCTTTTTTATCAGGTTTACATTCTTGATTATCACGTACAGATGCACAATTATCAGTATATAAAGAAACATTTAACTTATTATTCTTTAATTTGAAAGTATTATATGCTATAACATATTCATCGGAAATATATTCTTTTACATTGCCATTTTCGTCAACGTAATACGAAATACGAAAACCGAGAGAACTATCAACATACATCAATAAGATATATTGATCAGTTACATAAACAGAATAAGCATCATTACCAGTATAAGATTCTGTATGAAATAATTCGCCATTTATTTCATACGTTTGATAGTGAAATTGATCATTAATTTGTTTAATAGTTACTTCTTTATTATTAAGTAAAACTTTATGTTCTTGATAATCAGTAAGAACTAACTCTTCAATTTTCTTTATAGGACGTATATTCTTTTTATTTATTTCTTTAAAAGAACAAATATATTGATTTTCTTTTATATAATCATTTCCTTTTTTAGTAGAAACAAGTTCTGGGGAAGAAAATTCTTGATTACCTAAATAAGTTATTTTCCATTCACGAAGATACACTTTATTTAAATAATCACAAACAGTACCATAGTATGTTGTTGTAATGTATATATCTCTATCAACTACTTTTGTTACATTATAATAAAAATTTTCATCATTAACATCTTTAGTTATTTTGACATCTTCAATTTCTTGGGCATCTTTATTATAAAAAGAAATAACACCAACATCAGATAATACTACAATATCATCAATTTTAAAAACACGATTTTCTTCACCCGGATTATATATAGCTCTATTTGTATAAATACCATTGATATAAAGAACTTTAAACATTTTATCACCCCAAAATTCATCTTTTAGTTCATAGAATGGTATTACTTTATCTATAGGGGGGGTATCAATGGGTAATGGCTTTTTTGCAGGTTTTTTTGTAATATTTAGGACTGTAAAAACAACTATAAGTGTACATAATACTGTAATTAATAATATTTCAAATTTTTTCTTATTCATAATAACTCCTTTTTATCTCTTTTTAATATGTTTTTTTCCGTTAATAGTAAGATTATTAACGGTTGTTATACTTTCAATTGGTACAAATAATGGCACAACACCTTGAGAGATTAACATAAAGTGTAATTGTTTTTCTAGTACTTCTTTTCTAGCTAGATCTTCCATTATTTCTTGCCATATATGAACATTTGGTTCTGTAGCAATATTTTTATAGAATTTACCATTAGGTAACTGCATTATCTTTCTTTGAGAATCATCATCTATATAAACAATACCTCGACACAAGTCAGATGGACCAAATAATTTCTTTGTACCTTTAATAGGATTACCAAGGTGATCAACAATACCTGTTGGCTGTTCTACTAAACCTTTATCTAAATCTATAATATCAGATTCTTTGCCAGTCAATCTCTTCTTTAAAGAATTGAATATTTGTATTATATCAGCATATCCATTATGTAAATGACCTGTTATAAAGAAATCACACACTTTAAGAGAACCTAAACCAATGCCATTTTCCGAGGCAGCAATTAAATGTGGATCATGACCTAACATTACATTAAGATAACCTTCTCTATTGGTAAATTTAACTCCTTTTTCTTCATAATCTTGTATATATTCATCATGAGCAATGCCATGAATTTGGGTTTTCAATCCCTCTTTTTCCATTAATTCAAATCGTGGTACAAAGCCAATTATTTCCATTCCATTAACATAGACACGATCATTATATAATGGGAAAATACAACCAGGTCTTACCTTATCAAGATCTTTAAAATTTTTTAAACGTCTTTCAAAATTCTTTTGATTAGTCGAACGCAAATCATGATTTCCCCATGTTATACATACTGGAGCTACTTCTGAGATGTTAGCAAGAAATCTTTTAAATTTTTCTAAAGCTTTACCACCATCCCATTTTGTACCGCCACTACCACCAAATATATCAATAGGCGTAGGTCCACCAAAGATGTCACCAGCTATAAAAATGATATCTGGATTTTGTTCTTTAATAACCTTAGCTAAACGTTCTGCTCGTTTTACATAAGACGTAAAATCATGCAAGTCAGAAATAACTAATGCACGAATTGTCGTTCCGCAATCTAATTTCCATGAGTCTACAGATTGATTAACAATATTACCATTGAAGTTTTCAATTTTCATTATTGATCACCTCGTTCTTCTTTTATTTCTTTTTTTACTACTTCTAATATTTTAGCAACGAATTCTTGATCTTTTTGATTATTAATATAGCTTATTTTATTATTATTTTCATCATAAAGAGCTGCGAAGATAGCCGTATTATTATTTGGTTCTTTATATAAAAGATATTTTTTATTATTTTTTTCATCATTAATAGTAAATAGAATATCAAATTCTTTTTCTTCATTATCATTAATAATGTTTAATTTATCCATACTTAAATATCTCCTTTTTATTTGTTTACCATATTACTTTCATAGAATAATGGGAATAATTCATAACCATTCTTACGTAAATAATCAATAGCATCAGGTAAAATCGACAACGTTATTTGACTATAATCATGGAATAAAACAACTTCTATTTTACTATTAATAGTTCCAGTAAAGTTTTTCCATGCTTGCTGTTTATTCTTTAGATTACCGCCATCACCATCTTGAGCTGTCCAATCAACCCATCCATAACCATTAGCACGTAGTTTCTTAATTATAGCTTGTTTCTTACTACCTGCTGTACCAGATCCACCCGGGAAACGCATAATATTTGTTGTTACACCCGTTTCATCTTGAATTAACTTTTCTTGCTTTTTAATTTGGGCAATAAAGCTATCAGCAGATGAATATAATCCATGCCATATAGCATGCGAATAAGTATGATTGGCAATAGTATGACCTCGTTTTACTTCTTCACTATATAATGGATGACATTTTTTATTACGATTATCATAACAATTAACTTTATCAGCACCAATTGTAAAGAACGTTGCTTTAACATTCTTTTTATCTAGGACATCTAAAAACTTATACGTTGTATAATATGGTCCATCATCAAATGTTAAATATGCAATCTTTGTTTTTGATTCTCCACTTAATATCCTATCTTCTAAAGCTTTAATATTTATAAAATAATTCTTTTTTTCTTCTTTAATTAATTCATCAATATTTCTTAACTTCGCTAATTCTTGATTAATATCTTGATTATTATTTAATACTTCATTTTCTAATTCTTTATCTTTTTTAATAAGCATTTTATCTCTTTTAAATAAACTGTAATTACTATATATTAATCCAATGCTAAAAATCATTAAGAAAATTGATATAACTAAAACTCTTTTATTACTTTTCTTTAACTTTTCTAAGATAAGTTTTTTAGTCTCTCGTTTTCTTCTAGCCATTTGTTATACTCCTCAAGTTCTTCTTTCTTTTCTTCTTTTAAAGTATTTAGTTCATTAACTTTTTTATTATATTCATTTTGATTATCATTAATATTTTGTTTATCTTTTTTAAGAATGTCACCCTCTTGTAATACATTAACACTAATATATACTAAATAAACTACATTAAGGACAATAATAATTGTAAAAACACTAAGAATAATCGTTAATAGAAAACGAAATCTTTCTTGTTTATTAATTTCTTGTTGTACTTTACTAACTCTTTTTTTATTACGCTTAACAACTGGTTCAAGATCATTCATTTCGTTCATGCTCCTTTTCTTTAATAAAGTCTTGAATTTTCTTGCGAGCATTAGTTGTAACGGCAATATTAATCCAATCATCTTTAGGAACATAAGTTTTTTCATCGATAATGATTCTGACACGATCATTATTCTTTAAACGATAATCAAATGGAACTACTTCATCATTAACAATTGCTGCTACCATGTAATTACCAATATCAGTATGTATCTTGTAAGCGAAATCAATTGGTGTTGCATTAAGTGGTAACTCAACTACTTCACCCTTAGAACTTCTTACATAAATATTTGTACCAAATAATTCTCTCTTAGCAAGATTAATAAATTCAATATTATCAGCAATACTGCTATCTAATTGTTCAATTGATTTAACAAATTGGAATTTCTTATCTACTATTTTTTGAATATCACTAATCTTCTTATGTTTAAACCAGAATGATGTTAAACCATACTTAGAAGCAATTTCCATTTCTTTAGTTCGAATTTGAAATTGAACTAAACGGTTATTATCAGCATAAACAGTTGTATGTAATGATTGATATAAATTAGATTTAGGATTTGCTATATAATCTTTAAATTTATATGAGAATGGTGGATATAAACTATGTATTAACATTAAAGCTAAGTAACAATTTTTTATATTACCAGTAATTACTTTAATACATAATAAATCATGTATATTTTCAATAGTATTATTAGTAATCATCTTTTTATAGACACTATAAGTATCTTTATAATGAATTTCTAATTTAGCTTTAATATTATTTTTATCTAAAATACGTTTAACATCTTTAACCATGTTTTCTAACATATCTTTATTTTCATAATGAATTTTATCTAATTTCTTTTTTAAATCATTATAAGTATCAGGATTTAAATACTGAAAACTTAGATTTTCTAATTCTTCTTTTATACGATATGATCCAATATAGTAAGCTGTTGGTACATATATTTCTAAAGTTTCTAAAGCAATGGCATGTTTCCTTTCAACATCTGTTTTATATTCTAATGTACGCATATTATGAAGTCTATCCGCTAATTTAATAAAAATAATTCTCGCATCATTTTTGATACTTACTATTACTCTTCTTACGTTTTCTGCTGATGCAGCGGTTTTATCTGTTAAATCTAATTTTGTTATTTTAGATACACCATCTACTAAATTAGCAACATCTTCATTAAACTTTTCTTTTAATTCATTATACGTTGTTTTAGTATCTTCAAGAATATCATGTAATACACCAGCACAAAGAGTATCTGTATCAGCATGCATGCATGCCAAAATATAAGTGACGTACAAAGGATGAACTATATAATCTTCGCCACTTTCTCTTTTTTGTCCTTTATGACCGGCTTTTGCGTAAAGATAAGCATTATAAACAATATTCCAGTCTTTTTTATTGTAAGACATTACTTTTTTTTCTAGAATTTTTAATATCTCACCTTCACTCATAATAACCTCCTAACAACTACTTGATTGATAATGTGTGCATCTTAAGCAAACCGTAATAATCGTTTTATTATTAACTATTTCGGCTTTTGCATAACTTCCACCTAAACAATAATCTGTTTTATCATTGGGATTTTTAATTAAATCCATATATGGATCATCGCTTGGTAATGGATATGTAATACCACCGCTAGATTGCCCTGTTAGATAACTTAATGGTACTCTTACACCTAATAAATTTGGCTCATCAATAACTAACTCTTGAATAGCAACTTTCATACCATCTTCATATGTTTCATATACTTTTTTACGTGTACGATTATGAATAGAATTATAACTTACGACTGCAATACCTGAAATAAGCGCAATAACAACAATTGTTGCAAGTAATTCAACTAAAGTAAAACCTTTATTTTTCATTTTCATCACTCTTCCCTATTATTGATAATATTTGTTTAACAATTTTTTCTTTTGTTAAAGAATAATTATTTAATACTTCTTCTTTAGTACCACAAGATACATAATTATCTAAACCTATAACATTTTTAGTTATTGGATAATAATAATACTTTAAACCATATGATATTGCAATAACATTTTTACCTAAATTAAATGGTTTCTTTAAATAATTTTTCATACAAGGAATACTAATAACTCTTGTATCTAAATGATTTTTATTTAATAAATCACTTACTTCTAATGTAACACCTAATTCTTCACCAGAAGCTACTAGTGTAATGTAATTATTATGTTTTTCATGTTTAATAATATATGCACCATCACTTATCTTATTATCTTTAATTATATTATCTGTTTGATGATCTTTTGATAATAAAATAACAGCTGGTTTTTTATTAGATAGTATCTCTTGATAACAATATAATAATTCATTAGCGTCATATGGATGATAGACCATTAAATTAGGGATTGATTCTAACATCGTAATTTGTTCTATTGGAACATGACATGTACCATTTTCTGGTGTTGTTAATGAATCATGAGTAAAATAATATATTACTGGTAAATTCATTATTGCACTCATTCTAATGGAATTAATCATATAATTAGAAAAAGTGAGAAAACAAGCCCCAAATGGCCTTAAATTAGCTAATGCTAAACCATTCATTACAGCTCCCATTAATTGTTCTCTAACACCAAAATCAAGATTTCTTCCTGAATAATTATTTCGTTTAAAATGACTCTCTTTATCTAAATATACTTTTGTTGATGTCATAACATCAGCTGTACCACCAATTAATAATGGAAAATCATTACTAATATAATTTAAAATATCATGATTAATACCTAATAAATTTTTATTATAATCTAATTCAATATTATCTAAATCATATATACTCTTACCTATAATTATATCATTAATTATCTTTTTATTGTTAAATAATTTATAATCTTCTTCCCATTTTTTTATAATAGGATTCATTCTCTTATCTACTAAATTAATAAAATACTTTTTAGATTCATCATTAACATTAAAATTAGTTATAGGTAACCCTAACTTCTTTTTAATATTCTTAATATCTTCTTGATCAAGTGGTAATCCATGCACTAAATGATTATTTTCTCTAGCACTATATTTGCCAATTGTTGTATTACATATAATAAAACTAGGTTTACTACTCTTTTTAGCTTTATTAAGGGCTTTATCAATATCTTTAATATCATCACCAGAACAACTTAAAGTATTAAATCCCATACTCTTCATTCTTAAAGCAATATTCTCACTAAAGCTATTATCTAATTCACCATCAAGAGTTACTTTATTCGAATCAAATAAAAAAATCATTTTATTTAGTTTTAAATGTCCAATTAAAGAAAAAGCTTCATAGGTAATACCTTCCATTAAATCGCCTTCACTTAAAAAGACATATGTATAATGATTAATTAAATTACTATCAATAGTACTATTTAAATAACGTTCTGCTATTCCTAAACCACATGATGTTGCTACTCCTTCACCAAGTGGCCCTGTTGTACATTCAATATGATCAGTTTTGATATTAGGATGACCTGGGGTTTTACTACCAAAATGTCGTAATTCTTTAAGATCGTCTAAAGTAAGCATATCTAAATAATGCATTATTGCATATAATAATGGTACTGCATGTCCTGCTGATAAAATAAAACGATCTCTATCATACCATTTATTATCTAATCGATTTATTCTAAGATGTCTACTAAATAATGTATATAAAACTGTAGCTGCTCCAAGACATACTCCAGGATGTCCTGATTTAGCTTCATTTATCATATCTATAGCTAACGCTCTTAATTCATTAATTACTTGATAATCATTCTTTGAGTTTTCATTTCTTGCCATATAAACCTCA
>JAEEGL015201360.1_pt1 | contig 12535 bp, 13 predicted proteins | sample 9134231 | NCBI WGS metagenome assembly JAEEGL01 (sample SAMN16246548, study PRJNA631951) | gut metagenome | biome: gut microbiome; feature: rumen; material: fiber-attached | host: Bos | place: Iran: Karaj | collected 2018-10
TATGACTCATCGTTGAGCGAGTGCATGACCTCTATTGTTCCTTCTTCGCTATAGTCGGGTGCCTCAAACTCCATGAATACATCCCTCACAAGTTGTAGGGCTTCATCCTGTTGTGTGCGTGGTAATGATACTATATGCATAATTATGAAGAAAAACTTCATTTATAGATTGAAGTGTGGATGCAGCATACGGAACTCCAAGGGCTTCATAGTGCGATATTCTGCCACATTGCCGTCTGAGTTGAATGTGACGATGAATATTGCCTCTTCTGGTTGTAGTATGTCGCCTATAATTTTACGATAAGCCCATAGCTCGCCCATCTCGTCTGCATTCTTGAAGATGGGTGTACCGAGCAATTTATGTATGTCTTGCTTGCTCATGCCCACCTCAACCTTGTCGATCTTTCGTGTTGCGCTTGTTGTTGTCGTGCTGCAACTCGTCATGATGAGACATACTGCAAGTAATGTTGTGATGATCGTTCTTTTCATAATCTTTGTTTTTATCCACTGCAAATGTATGATATTATTTTCTTCTAAAGGGTAAGAGAGGGTTATGTAAAATGATATGGTCAAATATTTTTACGTGAGTGCGTAAAAATATTTGACACATACCACTTTGTTTTAGTTCGTCAGTTTATGTTTAGTTTCCTCGGTTGGCAATGTAGCTCGAATCCGAGTGCGTCAAGGACTGCCGTCAAGGTCTTCAAGGACGGATTACCCGTGCCACGTTCTATGGCAACAAGCGTGTTGATGCCTATCCCGGCAAGGTCAGCTATGTCCTGTTGACTTATTTGCAGTTCCTTGCGTCTGTTCTTTATTTCTTCTCCTATGTTGTTCATCCTTTTAATGTATTACGTCTGTATAAGTAGGTGTGCATAATTATTTTTACAATCCTTGCACCGCCTACTGCGCATCTTCAACGCCTAAAAACAATCGAGTAGGAGTCACTACACTCATTTATTTTATGCGTTGAACCTACATCATTAATCAATACAATCATTATAAAAATAATTTTGCACACCTACTTAAAACCATATTTCGTTATTACCAAGAAAAATCACAATATATTGTGATTTTAGCTAATATTTGTATTTTTTATAGTTATTCTTACCTAATAATCCCAATATATTGTGAATTTTGCTTGCCATAAGAGTAAAATCTAACTCTTAACTCTTGCATCACGAAGGATGAGTGATGCAAGTTAGTGTGAGCGTACGAACTGTCCTTCTGCCATGTCGCCGAAACAACGGTCTTCCATATCGTCGAGCATCTTGTCAAGTTGCTCCTGACAATGTTGCTCGTAGTCAGTCATCTTGTCAGTCTTCTTTCTATTGTCGTTTGGGTCAGGAAACCTCATGTTTCCATGACCTATCATCTCGGCAAAAGGATTAAGAGCTTCTTCATCCTCTTTTTGTTCTTCGTCTTTCTTTATCCAGAATTGTGCCATGATAAATTCAAAATTAAGAATTCATAATTCAAAATTGTTTCTCTCCGTATGGCCGCCCCCTTTGGGGGATGGGGGGCTTTAGAATTCCTCGTTTTCCGTACGTGCAATAATCTCGTTTTGGAGTTGTGTGGTCATGTCGTTGAAATAGTCAGAGTAGCCAGCCACACGTACAAGAAGGTCCTTATACTCGTCTGGGTGAGTCTGTGCCTCGAGTAGGGTAGCAGTATCGACCACGTTGAACTGGATATGATGACCTCCGAGGTTGAAGTATGTGCGGATGAGGCTAACAATCTTCTTGAGGTCTTCATCGCGCTTGAACAGCTGAGGTACGAACCTTACGTTGAGGAGCGTGCCGCCCGACTTTGTCTGGTCAAGCTTGCCGAGACTCTTGACTACGGATGTTGGTCCTTGTCTGTCTGCGCCATGAGCAGGTGATGTTCCGTCGCTTATGGCAAACTTGGCAAGGCGACCATTACAACTTGCTCCGCATACTGAGCCGAAGTAGTTGTGGCAAGTGGTAGAGAGCATATTGAGCTGAGTTGATCCTCCACGTGTGTTTGGATGTCCCTCTATTGCTTCCACAAGGTCGTCGTAAACCTTTACGGCTATTGTGTCGGCATAGTCGTCATCATTACCGAAGAAAGGTGTGCGGTTGATGATGAACTGACGAAGTTTCTCGTTACCTTCAAAGTTGTTGGCAACGGCTGTAAGTATCTCGTCCATAGTGAATCTCTTGTCCTCAAACACATGCTTCTTGAGTGTGGAGAGACAGTCGGTTATCGTTCCGAGACCTGTACATTGGATGTATTGCGTATTGTAGCGTGCTCCGCCTGAGTAGTAGTCCTTGCCACGTGTTATGCAGTCGTCGATGAAGAGCGAAAGGAATGTGGCAGGCGCATAGAGCGAGAACATACGCTCAATGTAGTTGTTTACGGCAAGCTTCATGTTTACGAAATACACCATCTGCTTGTGGTAAGCATCGTACAACTCGTCGTATGTCTTGAATGTGCGTGGGTCACCAGTCTCCAGTCCTAACTTCTTTCCGCTTACGGGGTCAAGTCCGTTGTTGAGCGTTATCTCCAGTATCTTAGGAGTGTTGAGATAACCTGTGAGGATGTATGCCTCCTTGCCGAATGCTCCTACCTCGATACATCCAGACGTACCTCCCTCACGTGCATCCTCCAGGGTCTTGCCTTGACGCACGAGTTCCTGAACATACGTATCAGGATTGAAGCATGAAGGATAGCCATGACCTTGGCGTATGACCTTGGCTCCTGCTATCACGAACTCGTCAGGTGTCACCTTGCTTATGTGGATGGATAGGCCTGGCTGTAGCTCGTGAAGCTCCTCCTGTATCTCAAGTATGATGTATGAAATATCGTTGGTGGCATCGTTTCCATATTTGTCAATACCGCCTATGTTGATGTTTGTAAAGTCGTTGTATGTACCCGATTCAAGTGCAGTCACTCCCACCTTAGGAGGTGCTGGCTGATTGTTGAACTTTATCCACAGGCATGAGATGAGTTCCTTAGCCTTTTCGCGAGTCATGGTACCATCTTCCACCCCATTTTTGTAGAAAGGATAGAGGTGTTGGTCAATGTGTCCCGGATTCATACAATCCCATCCGTTAAGCTCCGTTACCGTACCGAGGTGTACGAACCAGTACATCTGTATTGCCTCGTGAAGGTCTCTTGGCGCATGTGCAGGAACCCAACGACATGTTTCCTCTATCTTATGGAGTTCTGCAATCCTCTGGAGTATAGCCTCCTTTTCGTCTTGCGAACATTTTTCGCTTTTCACTCTTAACTTTTCACTCATCTCATGTGCCAAGTCTGCATGACGCTCGGCAAAGAGGATGGCAGCATCGCAACTGATGTCCATAGCCTGAAGCTCCATCTGCTTGTCCGTAGCCTCAGGGTCGTTGATGAAGTCAAGGTTGTCGAGGGTCTTCTTGATAAGTTCCTTTGTTTCCAAGAGTCCTCGACGGTACATCTTGCCATCCATTGACGTATGTCCACCAGCACGCTGTTCCATGAACTCTGTGAACACACCAGCATGATAGGCTTCTTCCCATTCCTTGCTCACGTGTGTGAAAATGCGCTCACGCTGGGTGCGACCTTTCCAGTAAGGGATGACTTCACGTTCGTAAGTGTCTATATCTTCCTGTGAGATGTGGTAAGGCTGTAGTTCTCGTGTGTCGAGAGTGTGGAGGTCTTCCACCGTATGACAGGTAAGCTCAGGAAATGTAGGTACAGCCTTAGGCACAGGACCTCTCTCGCCAACGATAAGTTCGTCGTCGCCGATGTATATAGTCTTCTTCTTGCATATCTCGTAGAAGTTGCGTGCACGAAGAATACAGTTAGGCATCTTGCCATAGTTCTCCTTGTAGAAGGCAGTCTCTATGAGCGCACGTTCGATGGTGAGCGTAGGTTCTGTCTCTATACTCAGCTTATGAAGACGCTTGATGCGCTCGTTCATTCCACCCTCATTCTCTGGATACTTGAGCGAGAAATTCATCTTGCTGTAAGGTGCTCTACTTTCTTTATTCATGTTTCCTGTCATGTTTTGTGCAATTTGAAGTGTAATGTTTTAAGAGGAGTAAATGGTTGAAACTTTTAACTTAAAAACTCACAAACTTAAGAACCTAAGAACTTAAAAACTTACGAACTTAAAAACTCATAAACTCAACTCTTAACTTTTAACTCTTAATTCTTAACTTCTGGAATGCCTTTGCGGCATTCCAGAGTTTCTTTCCCAGAATATCCCATCGGAATATCCTTGTATGTTCGTGTCGGTATCTGCCATCTGTAGCCTCTTGGCAGCCCATAGGCAGAACTCTTCGTTTATCTCTATGCCACAATAGTGGCGCTTCAGTTTCTTTGCGGTAACGCATGCTGTACCACTTCCCATGAAGGGGTCAAGCACGAGGTCACCCTCCTTGGACGAGGCAAGTATAAGCTTGGCGTACAGTTTCTCGGGCTTCTGAGTAGGATGGTCGGTGTTCTCAGGCATCGACCAGAAAGGCACGCTTATGTCGTCCCACAAGTTGGAAGGACATGTGTCTCTGAATTTTCCATCACTTTCCTCCACCCAGTCCTTGGGTTCACCATCCTTGCGATAGGGGGCAAGCACGCGTCTGCGTACCTTCACCGCCTCAAGGTTGAAATAATAATCGTCAGGATTCTTTACGGCAAACCAGATATCCTCCATGCTATTCTTCCAGTTATTCTTTGCGCCACGTCCTTTCTCCCTCTGCCACGTGATACGATTGAGTATGGTCATGCCTGTCTCCTCAATGACTCTTTGTAGTGAGGACGTACATTTCCAGTCGCCACACACATACATACTGCCGTTTGGCTTCAGTTTCTTTACCACGAGAGGCAACCACGAGCGTAGGTATTCCTCATACTTGTCAGCATCCTTTGTAGCCTTGAATTTTACCTTGCCGAAGTCCTTTGCAAGGTTATATGGTGGGTCAATGATGAGTAAATCTGCTACCTCGTTTGGAATGTTCCCAATAACTTTCATGAGGTCATTACAGATGATTACATCAGAGCATCCGTCCTTACTGACCTTCTTGCAAATATGCTTAATTAGCCCCTTTGCTTCTTTGTCCGTAACGGTTATTGTTCTGTTATTCTTTGCTCTTTCTTTCATCTGTCTTCTTTAACCTTGATTTTCATTTGTGTATTGACTGCAAAAGTAGCACTTTATTTTTATATGAGCAAATTTTGCCTTCGGATATTGTCGGGTGTCTCGTTCCATATTTTTTCCTTTATTTCTTTGCTTTTGTCCTAATGTTCATAGTCAGTACTTAGTCAGTAGTTAGTCAATACTTAGTCAGTACTTTGACGGAACCTTAATCGAGCAGATTCTTTGTGAGAATTGATAATTTGTGAATAAACATTTTGTCATGTAAACAGAATTGTTTTTCTTTGCAACAGAAAATCGAAACAAATTTTACATGCGATGCAAACAGTAAACTTTAATCCTGCTCAGATGCACATTCTGAATATGGTATCACATATCAAGAATGAGAAATCGTTGGAAACGCTTAAAGCGCAATTGGCTTCATTCTATGCCAAGATGATTGATGATGAAATGGATGAACTTTGGGAGTCTGGTGAATGGAACGAACAAAAGCTTGAGGACCTTCGTCACGCTCACCACAGAATAGAATATAAATGATACAGAGTCGTCCCATAGTTATCGATACGAATTGTCTTATACAAATGCTTTCTAAACATAGTCCTTACAGACCAATTTGGGATGCATTTTTAAGACAAGAGTTTGTGTTGTGTGTGTCTAATGAAATATTAGACGAGTATCAGGAAATCATCGAAATGCATACAACATCACAAATTGCGGATAACATCATTTCCCTTTTTCTTAATTGTGCTAACGTGAAATATGTAGATCCGCATTTCCGTCTTGGACTTATCACATCTGATCCTGATGACAATAAATTTGTTGATTGTGCATTTGCAAGTGGCGCTGATTATATAGTCAGTGAAGATGCTCATTTTAAGATTCTGTCACAAACACCATTTCCAATTTTCAAGGTTGTTACGATGGATGAGTTTCTACGCAAGTTGTAACGGGTTTTTCGCAAAGACTTTTTTGAAACCGTAAACTAACTTTGTTATTAATTATTCTTGTTAAATTTATGAATATGAAAAGCGAAAGAGCGTTAATATGCGTATTCCTTTGTTCTGTATTGTGTTTTGTCGGATGTGTCAATCGTTCGGGAAATAATACAGATAATACAAATGATTCTGTTGTTTGCGCTCAAGTTGAGTCTTTTGGCGAGTTTGTTGACAGATTCCATAATGATTCTTTGTTTGCGATGTCAAGATTGTGCGATTCGATAGGTGGAATCAATACGGATACGCATGTGTATGACTCGATTGCAGATGATTTCGTGATGGATACTCTTTGGTGTAAAGATTCGATACCAATGTATTATCCTTTTTTACGAGATTTCAGGATGTCTAAGGATGTCGTGGTCGAATATGATTCGGTCAATATTCCTGCTCAGGAGTATATCTATATACCTGAAAGTAGTTGCTACGTAAAACTGAGGTTCGTAAGAAAGGACGGAAAGTGGTTTATGTGTGGCTTTGATTTTGCGTTTTTGTAAGTTTGAATTATAAAAAGGCTGATGGTAGATTTCAATTTTAAATCTTGAATTTTATGCCATTTCCCATTCTTTGTTCACGTCAGGGCACACTTATCTACCCCTATGTCTTCGGCAATCCTTCGTGCATCCTTCGTGAATGCCTCTGACGTTGCAAAGATACGTTGATTCTGAATTTCTGCCAAGGAATTTGGAAATGTGATGTTCGATTCCGTTCGATTTGAACCGATTCTTCGTGGCTTGTGTGGCTATGGAGCAGAAAATCATTTCGTTCGTGTGATAAAACGGAAATGTGTGTCTTGTGTTTGTGGGTTTGAGGCTCTGGGGCTTGACTGTTGAGATGTTTGGGAATGGAACGAAAATTTGGAAGATTCGAGAAAATTTTTTGAGCTATCTATTGCGTGAGGAATTTATTTGTTCTATATTTGCAAGTGAAAATAACCCGTTGCCATGAGAGAACGCGTCTCTTTTTAATTGTGGGTGACAATGTGTCATGTTTTTTTTCTGACTCGTATGTTGTTTGACATATTGGTGTCAGTATTACACCTATATTATATATAATAAAAACTGACAGGTGATTGATTGGCATAAGGGTTGTAATCGATAGAATTATAAATTGAGAGTTTTGAATCATGAATTTAAATTTGGAACTCGAGATTTACGGTCAGAGATTTTAACTTTGACATTCACAAAAACGAAGGCTTTTGGGTTGTCGTTGAATAATGAGAATAGAAACAAAAATTATTAATACTTAAAACCTATAATATTATGGCAAATGAAAATGAAAAGAATGGTCAGCTTCAGATTGAGGTAAAGCCAGAGACAGCACACGGTATTTATTCTAACCTTGCAGTTGTAACTCACTCTCCTAACGAGTTCGTTCTCGACTTTGTGTCTATGCTTCCAGGTATGCCTAAGGCTGAGGTTGTTTCTCGTATCATCCTCGTACCTGAGCATGCTAAGCGTCTTCTCTTCGCTCTTCAGGACAATGTGAAGAAGTATGAGGAGAACTTTGGTCCTATCGGTCCTCGTCAGGAGCAGCAGAACCCTGGTACAATCTCTCCATTCAATATCAAGAAAGGAGACGCGTAAGCGCACTCGCTTCGCTTCGTGCGAAGTTATAAGTTAAAAGTTATGAGTTAAGAGTTGAGTTCTTGAGTTTTTAAGTTCTTAAGTTTTTAAGTTCTTAAGTTCTTGAGTTTTTGAGTTCTTAAGTTTTTGAGTTTTTAAGTTTGTGGGTTCTTAAGTTTTTAAGTTCTTGGACTTTCAGACTCTTAAGTTTTGAACTCTTTCATTCCGTTTTCATCGTTATGAACCGATTGCGTGACTCAATGGATGCTTTAACTTTTAATTTTTAACTCGTAACTCTCGGAAATAGCCTCTGTAGTTTTATACTATGGAGGCTTTATTTTGCTCTCGACTATACCGAAATGGAGAAAATAAGTGTTAAAAAATATTAAATCTTTACTTTTTTGTGTTTTGTGGGTAATTTTTATTGTGTTGAATATTTGCCGTTTGAAGAAATATGCGTACCTTTGCAACACTTTTTGGAGTAGTGCGCCCTTGAATGAGGGCATGGATAAGGGCTGGATACGGTCAAAAGACCCTATTTGCACCATCCGATTTTGCACGAAGAAAGCTCGAGTAGCAACCACTAAGGATTTTGTGATATTCTCAATGTAAGAAGGGAAATGAAGCCGGTGTGGTGGGCACTCAAATATAAGTATTGCTTAAAAATTAATAATAATATAAATTAAAAAAGTAAATTAAAAATGCCTACTATTCAGCAATTAGTAAGAAAAGGTAGAAAGGTGCTCGTTGACAAGAGTAAGTCTCCAGCATTGGATTCTTGTCCACAGCGTCGTGGTGTATGTGTACGTGTTTACACAACAACTCCTAAGAAGCCAAACTCAGCAATGCGTAAGGTTGCTCGTGTTCGTCTCACAAACAAGAAAGAGGTTAACTCTTACATCCCAGGTGAGGGACACAACCTTCAGGAGCACTCAATCGTACTCGTTCGTGGTGGTCGTGTAAAGGACCTTCCAGGTGTACGTTACCACATCATCCGTGGTGCTCTCGATACTGCAGGTGTAGCAAGCCGTACACAGCGTCGTTCTAAGTATGGTGCTAAGCGTCCTAAGGCAGGAGCTGCTAAGAAGTAATTCTACTTTTCGAAACTAAAAACAAGTTCTTATTAACAAAGATTTGATTTGTTGTCAATGCTAAGACAGGTTGAGTAAATGCCCGGTTGCGGGCGTTGAAGAACAAAGATGCAAGATGCAACCTCAGATCAACAGAAAATCAAAACAAAAAAATGAGAAAAGCTAAACCAAAGAAGCGTGTGATCCTTCCAGATCCAGTTTATGGCGATGTAAAGGTTACTAAGTTCGTTAACAACCTCATGTACGATGGAAAGAAGAGCATTGCTTACTCTATCTTCTACAACGCACTCAAGGCTGTTGAAAACAAGATGAAGAATGAAGAGAAGTCTCCACTTGAGATCTGGAAGAAGGCTCTTGATAACGTAACTCCACAGGTTGAGGTTAAGTCTCGCCGTATCGGTGGTGCTACATTCCAGGTTCCAACTGAGATCCGTGCTGACCGTAAGGAGGCAATCTCTATGAAGAATATGATCCTCTTCGCTCGTAAGCGTTCTGGTAAGAGCATGGCTGACAAGCTCTCTGCAGAGATCATGGATGCATTCAACGAGCAGGGTGGTGCCTTCAAGCGTAAGGAGGATATGCACCGTATGGCTGAGGCTAACCGTGCATTCGCACACTTCCGTTTCTAATTTTTCATTAATTAATCGAAATAAACAAAACAAAATATGGCAAAGCAAGATTTGCACCTTACCCGTAACTTCGGAATCATGGCTCACATCGATGCTGGTAAGACTACTACATCAGAGCGTATTCTCTTCTATACTGGTAAGACTCACAAGATCGGTGAGGTACATGATGGTGGTGCAACAATGGACTGGATGGCTCAGGAGCAGGAGCGTGGTATCACTATCACATCTGCTGCTACTACAGCTTACTGGACATACGAGGGACATAAGTATAAGTTCAACTTGATTGATACTCCGGGACACGTTGACTTTACTGCAGAGGTAGAGCGTTCACTTCGTGTACTCGACGGTGCAGTTGCAACATACTGTGCTGTAGGTGGAGTTGAGCCACAGTCAGAGACTGTATGGCGTCAGGCTGATAAGTACAACGTTCCACGTATCGGTTACGTAAACAAGATGGACCGTTCTGGTGCTAACTTCTTCGACGTTGTTGCACAGATGAAGGAGGTTCTCGGTGCTAACCCAGTTCCAGTTGTTATTCCAATCGGTGCTGAGGAAAACTTCAAGGGTATCGTTGACCTTATCGAAATGAAGGGTTACATCTGGCACGATGAGAACAACGGTGCAGAGTATGACGTTGTTGACATCCCAGCTGACCTCGTTGACGAGGCAGAGGAGTGGCGTAACAAGATGCTCGAAAGCGTTGCTGAGTTCGATGATGCTCTCATGGAGAAGTTCTTCGATGATCCTTCAACAATCACACGTGATGAGATTATCTCAGCAATCCGTAAGGCAACTATCTCTCTTGCTGCAACACCAATGCTTTGTGGTTCTTCATTCAAGAACAAGGGTGTGCAGACTCTCCTCAACTACATCTGTGCTTTCCTTCCATCACCACTCGATACAGAGGCAGTTGTTGGAACAAACCCAGATACAAAGGCAGAAGAGGATCGTAAGCCATCTGAGGACGAGAAGACATCAGCTCTCGCATTCAAGATTGCTACTGACCCATACGTAGGCCGTCTCACATTCGTACGTGTTTACTCAGGTAAGATTGAGGCAGGTTCTTATACATACAACACACGTTCAGGTAAGAAGGAGCGCGTATCTCGTCTTTTCCAGATGCACTCTAACCACCAGAATCCAGTTGATGTTATCGGCGCAGGTGATATCGGTGCCGTTGTAGGTCTCAAGGATATCCACACAGGTGATACACTCTGTGACGAGGATGCTCCAATCGTACTCGAGTCAATGGACTTCCCAGATCCAGTTATCGGTATCGCAGTAGAGCCTAAGACTCAGAAGGACCTCGATAAGCTTTCTCTCGGTCTCCAGAAGCTCGCTGAGGAGGACCCAACATTCACAGTTAAGACAGATGAGCAGTCTGGTCAGACAGTTATCTCTGGTATGGGTGAGCTTCACCTCGATATCATCATCGACCGTCTTAAGCGTGAGTTCAAGGTTGAGTGTAACCAGGGTAAGCCACAGGTTAACTACAAGGAGGCAATCACTAAGACTGTTAACCTCCGTGAGGTTTACAAGAAGCAGTCAGGTGGTCGTGGTAAGTTCGCTGACATCATCGTAAACGTTGGTCCAGTTGACGACGACTTCCAGGGTCCAGGTCTCCAGTTCATCGACGAGGTTAAGGGTGGTAACGTTCCAAAGGAGTTCATCCCATCTGTACAGAAGGGCTTCACTGAGGCAATGAAGAACGGTGTTCTCGGTGGCTTCCCAATGGATAGCCTCAAGGTTACTCTCGTTGATGGTAGCTTCCACCCAGTTGACTCTGACCAGTTGTCATTCGAAATCGCTGCACGTCAGGCTTACAAGAACGCATGTGCACAGGCTAAGCCAGTACTCATGGAGCCAATCATGAAGCTCGAGGTAACAACTCCAGAAGAGAGCATGGGTGATGTAATCGGTGACCTCAACAAGCGTCGTGGACAGGTTGAGGGTATGGATACTACACGTTCAGGAGCTCGCCTCGTAAAGGCTATGGTTCCACTGGGTGAGATGTTCGGTTATGTAACAGCACTCCGTACAATCACTTCTGGTCGTGCAACTTCATCTATGACATACGATCACCACGCACCAGTTTCAGCTAACGTTGCTAAGGAAGTTCTTACTGAGTGCAACGGACGTGTTGACCTCGTATAATAAGTAGCTTTTTAATACCTTTAGAGGCTCTGGAATTTCCAGAACCTCTAAAGTGTGTAAAAAATACAAAAACAGGATTCGGGGTGCGGGCAAGCAAACGACTCTTTGTCAGCATACCCCATTCCTTATAATTATTAAATAAATAAAAACATTATGAGTCAGAAAATTCGTATTAAGCTTAAATCTTACGATCACAACCTCGTTGACAAGTCAGCTGAGAAGATCGTTAAGACTGTAAAGGCAACTGACGCTGTAGTAAGTGGTCCAATTCCACTTCCAACTCACAAGCGTATCTTCACAGTTAACCGTTCTACATTCGTTAACAAGAAGTCTCGTGAGCAGTTTGAACTCTGCACATACAAGAGACTCATCGACATCTACAGCTCTTCAGCTAAGACTGTTGATGCTCTTATGAAGCTTGAACTTCCAAGCGGTGTTGAAGTTGAGATTAAGGTTTAGTATTAGAGAACATTTTAAGTATTTAAAGAAATGCCAGGATTATTAGGAAAGAAAATCGGAATGACTTCCGTATTCAGTGCCGATGGTAAGAATATTCCATGCACTGTTATCGAATTGGGTCCTTGTGTTGTAACTCAGATCAAGACTGTCGAGAAAGATGGTTATGCAGCTGTTCAGGTTGGTTTCGAAGAGGCTAAGGAAAAGAACACTACAAAGCCAATGATGGGTCACTTCAAGAAGGCTGGTACAACACCAAAGAGACACTTGGCCGAGTTCAAGTTTGACGAGGAGCACAACCTCGGTGATGTTATCACAGTAGAGCTCTTCAATGATGCAAGTTACGTAGATGTAACTGGAACTTCTAAGGGTAAGGGATTCCAGGGCGTTGTTAAGCGTCATGGTTTCGGTGGTGTAGGTCAGTCAACACACGGTCAGGACGACCGTCTCCGCAAGCCAGGTTCTATCGGTGCTTGTGCAACTCCATCTCGTGTATTCAAGAACCTCCGCATGGGTGGTCACATGGGTGACGAGCAGGTTACTACACACAA